>Ga0207882_1000346_pt1 | contig 12966 bp, 13 predicted proteins | sample MalvirmetaMSP103_FD_184228 | JGI IMG/M metagenome (GOLD analysis project Ga0207882, IMG submission 184228) | Marine viral communities from the Deep Pacific Ocean - MSP-103 (SPAdes) | ecosystem: Environmental > Aquatic > Marine > Oceanic | place: Pacific Ocean | collected 2011-05-15 | reverse complement strand
CGAGAACCACGACCCCGAGCAGCCCGACTACAACCTGCGCGGCCGGTTCGAAACCGACGAGGAGGGCCATTACGCATTCCGCGCGGTGCGCCCTGTCGCCTACCCGATCCCTGACAACGAGACGGCGGGCGAGCTGCTGCGCTACATGGGACATCACCCGAACCGCCCCGGCCACATGCACTTCATCCTGTCCAAGGACGGCTACCGCACGCTGGTCAGTCAGGTCTACGACGCCGACAGCGACTGGCTCGACAGTGACTCGGTCTTTGCCGTGAAGGAGAGTCTGATCGCCAAGTTCGAAAAGGCGGACACCGATCTCGATACCGATCTGAAGGTGTCGTTCGATTTCGTCCTCAAGGCCGGTGCGGCCGAGAAGGCGATTGCTGCGGAGTAAGATCCTCCCCAAACTCCAATGCGAAACCCCTGCCCCCGGGCGGGGGTTTTTTCTGTCATCGGCGGCAATCGGAGGCATGATGGGCGCAGGGGGATATGATGAATCTCAGGCAACTGACCTACTTTACGGCGCTGGCCGAGGAGCTTCATTTCGGCCGAGCGGCCGAGCGTCTGGGCATGGCGCAGCCGCCGCTCAGTCGCCAGATCAAACAACTCGAGGAAGAGCTTGGCGCGCAGCTCTTCGATCGCAGTCGCAGCGCCATCTCGCTCACCCAGGCGGGCGAGCGGCTCTACGAGCGTGGCGTGTCGATTCTGCGCCAGATCGAGGATGCCAAGCTCGAGGCGAAGCGGATCGGACAGGGTGCCGAGGGGCGGCTCAGGATCGGGTTCGTCGGTTCCTCGACCTTTGGAATACTACCCACCATCATCAAGTCGTTCCGCGCCAATTACCCACAGATCAATCTCAGCCTTAACCCGATGAACAATGCGCAGCTGCATCGAGCTCTGGTGGCGCGCGAGATTGACGTCGCCTTTGGGCGCCCGGCCCTGCGCGATCCCGAATTCGTTACGCGGGAACTGCTCGAAGAAAAGCTGATCCTGGCACTGCCGGACATCGTCGACACCGGCGGTCGTACTGTGGCCAAGCTCGAACGCTTGGCTACGCACAATCTGATCCTCTACCCTGAGCACCCTCGACCGAGCTATGCCGACTTCGTACTAGCCGCCTGCGAGGCGGCGGGCTTTTCGGTGCCGCTGCGGGTCTGGTGCATGGACCTGCAGACCGCTCTCAGCCTCGTCTCCGTCGGCGAAGGCGTTTGCATCGTTCCGGAATCGGTCTCCTCTGCGCCGCGCAAGGGCATGAAGTTCCTGAATATTGAGCCTGAAATCGCGCGCACGGCACTGTCATTGAACTACCGTTATGATGAGCAAAGCGCGCATGTGCAGAACTTTGTCCGCATTGCCCAGAAGGTCGCGCGCAAGGTCTTTTGATCCTCACGCACGGCTTCATCCCTCAGACACCGAGCCAGCGATGCTGCGCCTCGGTGTCGCCGCGGATTTCGTCAGCCGAGCCAGTCCAGACCACTTGCCCCTTGCTGACCACCGCCACGTCGTCGGCCAGGGAAGTGGCAAAGCCGAAATTCTGCTCCACCACCACCATGGTCAGTCCGGCGCGCTTGAGCTCCTGCAGCTTGTCATGGATCAGCTTGACGATGATCGGCGCCAGCCCCTCGGTCGGTTCGTCGAGGATCAGCAGCCGCGGGTTCATCAACAGCGCCCGCGCGATTGCCAGCATCTGCTGCTCGCCGCCCGAGAGCTGCGTGCCGCCATTCTCCATCCGCTCGCCCAGGCGCGGAAACAGCTCGAGCACCCGCTCAAGCGTCCATCGCCCCTCTCCCGCCCCGGCAAAGCGCCGCGCGGCGAGGTCGAGGTTCTCGCGCACCGTAAGCGAGGGAAAGATGTCCCGCGTCTCGGGGACATAGGCGATGCCGTCGCGGGCGACGTCGAAGGGGCGTTTGGCGATCGGCGCGCCGTCGAGGCGGATCTCGCCCCCGCGGCAGGGCAGCAGCCCCATGATGGTCTTGAGCGTCGTGCTCTTGCCAGCGCCGTTGCGGCCCAGCACTGCCAGCACCCGGCCCGGCCGGGCCGCGAGCGACAGCCCGTGCAGCACCTGCGTTTCGCCATAGCCGGACCGAACGTCCAGTAGATCAAGCATCTTCCCAGCTCCCCAGATAGATCTCCTTGAGAAGGCTGCTGCCGCGCGCCGTCTCGGGCAGCCCGTCGAACACCACCTCGCCATAGTTCAGCACCGTGATCGTGTCGGCCACCGCAAAGGCGAGATCCATGTCGTGCTCGATGATCAACAGCGTCAGGTCGCGTGGCAGCGCGGCCAGCAGCTCGTGGAAGCCCTTGGCCATCTCCGGCCCGACCCCGGAGGTCGGCTCGTCCATCAGGATAACCTTGGGCCGCGTGACCAGCGCCACGCCGACCTCGAGCTGGCGGCGCATGCCGTAGGAGATCTCGCTTACCCGCGCCTCGAGATGATCCGACAGGTGCAACTGCGCGGCGACCTCCGCCACCGTCTCTCGGACCTCCGGGTGGAGGAGCCCGTCGCGGCCCAGCCCCATGCCCCGTCCCTGCGCCACCATCGCCGCGAGGCCGAGATTGTCGGCCACGCTCAGCCCGTCGAAGAGCGTGTTCTTCTGGTAGCTGCGCGACAGGCCGGCCCTGGCGCGCTGCGCCACTGGTAGCGCGGTGACGTCCTCGCCGTCGAGAATGATCCGGCCCGAGCTGGGGGCGATCTCGCCAGTGAGCTGATTGAACAGCGTGGTCTTGCCGGCGCCGTTGGGGCCGAGAATGACGCGCCGCTCGCCGCGCTCCAGCTTCAGCGACACGTCGCGGGTGACGTGGATCGCGCCGAAGCTTTTGTCCAGGTTTCGGGTCTCAAGCATTGCCGGGCACCTCCTCGGCCAAGGGTTGCAGGCGACGGGCCATGCGGCGGCGCGCAGCCCAGGCTTCGATGGCGCCGAAGATGCCGTTCGCGCGACTCATCACCACCGCGATCAGCACCAGCCCGGTGATCAGGTGCCAGTAGGGGGTGATCGCGCCGACCTCGTGCTTGAGCACCACGAAGAAGGCGGCGCCGATCAGCGGGCCGACCAGCGTGCCCAAGCCGCCGAGGATCACCACCACCAGCGCTTCGCCCGAGACGGTCCAGGACAGCAGACCGGGCGAGACATACATGATGTGCTGCGCGGCCAGCGCGCCCGACAGCCCGGCGATCATGCCCGACAGGCCGAAGACATGCGCCTTGACCCGCCAGACGGTGAGGCCAAGCGCGCGCATCCGCTGCTCGCTCTGCTGCACGCCTGACAGGCTGCGCCCCAGCCCCGAGCGCAGCACGAAGGCGCAGGCGGCATAGGCCAGCGCCACCATGGCGAGGCAGAACAGCGCGAAGCTGCGGCTGTCCATCAGGTCGATGCCGAACACCGACAGGTCGAGCCGCGCGATGCCGCCCAGCCCGTCATCGCCGCCGAAAGCGGGGGTTTCAAAGATGTAGGAATAGGCCATCTGCCCGAAGGCCAGCGTCGCCATGATGAAATAGATGCCATGGCTGCGGGCACAGACCGCGCCGATCGCCCAGGCCAGCGCGCCGGTCAGCCCGACCGCACTCAGGAGCGCCAGCGGCGGCGCGACCCCGGTCTGGGCCTGCAGCATGGCGTAGCCATAGGCGCCGACGCCGGCCAGCGCGCCATGCGCCAGCGACACCATGCCGCCGAAGCCCGCCACCATGTCGAGCGCCAGCACCAGGATCGCGAGGATCGCAATCTCGGTCAGGATCTCGAGCCCGAAATAGCTCGCGCCGAAGGCGTAGCCGATGCCCGCGGCGGCGAGCAGCGCCAGCGCCGCGACGCGCAGGGGAGTGTGTCTGAACATCGCTCTATCCTTTCGCGGGGAAGAGGCCGGTCGGCCGGGTCACGAGGACCAGCGCCAGCAGGGCGTAGATGAGAACCGAGGAGAGCTGCGGCGCCAGCACCGCGCCGAAGGTCTGCACCACCCCGTAGATCAGCGCCCCGGCGATCGCCCCCTTGAGCGATCCCAGCCCGCCGATGACGATGACGATCAGCACCGGGATCAGGATCTGCAGCCCCATGTCGGGCGTCACCGACAGCAGCGGCGCGGCCACCGCGCCCGCCAGCCCCGCCAGCGCGCAACCGACGCAGAACACCACGAAGAACAGCCGCTCGACATCGATGCCGAGGCAGGCGGCCATGGCGTCGTTGTCGACGCCGGCGCGGATCATCGCGCCGATCTGGGTGCGCCCCAGCACGAAGGCGAGTGCGGCGAGCACCGTCAGGCCCAGCCCGATCACGAACAGCCGGTAGGCCGGGTAGTCGACGCCCAGGAGTCGGACCTGCCCTTCGAGCAGCACCGGCACGTCGGAGGCCAGCGCCACGTCGCCCCAGATGATGCGGGTGAGATCCAGAAGCGCGAAGATCAGGCCGAAGGTGACCAGCACCTGCGCCATCGGGCCGGATCGCCGCATCCGGCGGATCAGCCCGCCATAGAGGACCACCCCCATCGCGGCGACGGCGATCGGAGCCACGATCAGCCCCACCCAGAAGCCGCCGGTGGCGCCCGCCACGCTGGCGGCGACATAAGCGCCGAGCGCGTAGAGCGCGCCATGGGCGAGATTGACGAAATGCATCAGGCCGAAGATCACCGTCAGCCCGACGGAAAGCAGGAAGAGAAGCATTGAGAGCTGCAGCGCGTTGAGCGCCTGCAGCACCCAGAAGCTGACGTCATGGGTCATGGCGGGTCTCCCGGTTCGGATCGCAGAGAAGGATCGGCCGCGCCCGGGACGGGCGCGGCCGCGAGCCTTCAGTTCATCTCGCAGCCATTGGCCGGGTCGGCCTCGGCCGGCAGGGTAGCGAGGACCTTCTGCGTCAGCCCGCTCTCCCCCGCGACGGTCTCGTAGACATAGATCGGCTGGATGATGTTGTTGGTCGCGGGGTCAATCGACATCTGGCCGCGCGGGCCACCGAAGCTGACCTCGCGCAGCGCCTGCGCCAGGCTCTCGCGATCGGCGGCGCCGGTGGCGGAGGCCTCGATCAGCGCGCGCGCGGCGTCGTAGCCATGCACCGCGAACTCCGACGGCAGCCGGTCGTTCGCTGCTTCGAAGGCCTGCACGAAGGCTGCGTTGGCCTCGTTGTCGATGGTCGGCACGTAATGCAGCGCCGCGACCACGCCCTCAGCGGCCGCGCCCTCGGCCTCGACATAGAGCGGCGAGGTCAGGAAGCCGGAGCCGTAAAGCGGCAGCTCGCCCTTCAGCCCGAAGCTGTCATACTGCTTTACGAAGGAGATCGCCTCGCCGCCGGCATAGAAGACATAGACCGCATCGGCACCGCTGGCCTTGGCCTGGGCGAGATAGGGTCCGAAATCCTGGGTCTGCTGGAACGGCGTGAACTCTTGGCCGACGATCTCGCCGCCTGCCGCCTCGAAGGTCTCCACGAAGCCACCGATCATCTGCCGCCCCGCCGCGTAGTCTGGCGCGAGGGTGTAGACCTTCTGCACGCCCTGCTCGGCCAGCCAGGTGCCCATCGGGCGGTTGACCTGGCCGTTCGAGAAGGAGATCCGCGTGATGTAGGGCGAGCAATCCGCGCCGGTCGCCTCGTCATTGCCGGCATTGGCGACGATCAGCGGCACGCCCGCGCCGTCGACCATGTCCCGCACCGCCCCCAGCACGCCCGAGGACACGATGCCCACCATTACGTCGACATTGTCCTGCAACATCAGCTTGCGCGCTTTTGCGAGCGCCACCGGCGGCTTGACTTCGGTGTCCTCACGTAGCACCTCGAAGGTGGCGTCGGTCTCGGCGCCGAAGGTCTCGAGCCCGAGCCGGAAGCCCGCCTCGATATCGTTGCCGAGCGAGGCATAGACGCCCGAGAAGGGCAGAAGCAGCCCGACATCGATCTGCTCGGCGGATGCGCTCTGGACGCAGAAGGTCGTGGCGAGCCCCGCAAGGGCCGCCTTGGTCATGGTCGTCATGTTATTCTCCTCCACTAATTCGGCTGCACCGCCTCCTACGGCTCAGCCCAGATCGCCGCCTCCTACGGGCAGCGTGACGCCCGTGATGTAGGAGGCCTCGTCCGACGCCAGGAACAGGATTGCTCCCGCTTGCTCGTCGAGCGTGCCGTATCGTTTCATCAGGCTGGACTGGATCGTCTGGTCGACGATGGTCTTGTACCAATCCTCGCGCTGCTCCTCTTCGGCGTTAGTATTGCGTGGCACCGCGCGCGGCGGCGCCTCGGTGCCGCCCGGCGCAGTGGCAACGACGCGGATGCCACGTTCGGCCACCTCCCAGGCGAGGCTCGCGGTGATCGCGTTCACCCCGCCTTTGGCCGCCGCATAGGGCACGCGGTTCAGCCCACGCGTGGCGATCGAGGAAACGTTGACGATCACGCCACGCCCCGCTTCCAGCATCGGCTCGAGCGCAGCCCGGCAGCAATAGAGCGTCGGAAACAGCGAGCGGCGCACCTCGGCGTCGATCTCCTTCGGAGCATAATGCTCGTAAGGCTTCGCCCAGATCGTGCCGCCGACATTGTTGATCAGGATATCGATCCGGCCGAACAGCTCGATCGCCTTGTCGATTGCCTTCTGGCAGCCGGCAAAAGTCTCGAGATTGGCGTTCACCTCATGCGCGGTGCCACCTTCGGCACGGATCGTCTTGACCAGTTCGCGGCGCTGCGGCGCGCGATCCACGATCAGCACCTCGGCGCCCTCTGCCGCCGCGCGCTCGGCGACGCGTCGGCCGATACCCTGCGCGGCGCCAGTCACCACCATCGCCTTGCCCGCGAAGCGCCCGCTCATGCCGCCGCTGCCGTCTCTGTGGGGGCGAACTTTTCGTAGTGAAAGCTCGCGGGCTCCACGCCCAGCGTGGCGAAATGCTTGCGCACCGCTTCGACCATCGGCGGCGGGCCGCACAGATAGACGTCGCAGTCGCCCCCGTTCAGATCCCCGGCCGAGATGTGGTCAGTGACGAAGCCCTTGCGCTCGTGCTCATCTTCCTCGGCGGCGAGGATGGTGACGACGTTCACCCCACCGATCTTCGCGGCCAGTTCATGGACCCGATCCAGCTCCACGAGATCGGCAGCCCGGGTCACGGCGTAGTAGAGCGTCACCGGCTGGTCGCAGCCCTGCTCGGCGAGCTGCTCAAGCATCGACAGGAAGGGTGCGAGCCCGGTGCCACCCGCGAGCCAAAGTTGGGGTCGTTCCACCGGGCGCAGATAGAAGGCGCCCATAGGGCCGGTCAGTTCCAGCCGGTCGCCCGCCGCGGCGCGCTCTGCAAGATAGCCGCTCATCGCCCCGCCAGACAGGTTGCGGATCAGGAAGCTGGCCTCGAGCGCGCCGGGCGCCGAGGAGAAAGAATAGGAGCGATGCACCCCCGCGCCGGGCACCGAGACGTTGACATACTGCCCCGGCAGGAAGCCCATCGGCTTGTCGAGCGCGACGCGCAGCCCGAAAGAGGTCTCCGACAGCACATCCACCCCGGCCACGGTACCACCGATCGTCTCGGCCCCGGTCTTGCAGACCAGCGAGGAGGCCGGGACACGGATCACGCAATCGCTCTCCGGGGTCATCTGGCAGGTCAGGACATAGCCTTCCTCCGCCTCCTCCTCGGTCATCGCCTCGTCCATGTAGAATTCGAGTTCGTACTCGCCCTTCTCGGCAAAGCACTTGCAGGTGCCACAGACCCCGTCGCGGCAATCCATGGGGATGTTGATCTTCTGGCGAAAGGCCGCGTCGGTGACCTTCTCGTCCTCGTCGCAATCGATGACGCGGGTGACGCCGTCCTCGAAATTGAGCGCGATGCTGTAGCTCATGGTATTCCTCCTCCGGTCGCGCGCCCCCCTCCCGGGGCGCGCGGACGCATGGGCCATCGAATGCTGGCGGCCGCTCAGATGTGGTAGACGTCGATCACGTGGTGGATGCGGTCGTTCTTCAGCACCACCTTCTTGTCGGCGATCAGCGGCTTCTCCCCCGAGACGTCGAGTGTGTAGAAGGACGTCCCCCAATGGGTGTCGGTCTCGCCGTAGCGGTAGGTGTTGGTGATCCAGTTGAACCGCAGCTTGATCGTCTGGCCGGCGCGCTCCAGCACCTCGATGTTTGATATATTGTGCTGTGTGCGCGGTTCGGGCAGCGAGGTCGCTGAAGACCGGTCGGTCTTGATCCGGAACACCCTGTCTTCGATGCCCGAGCGGTCGTAGTAGTAGATCAGCGACAGCTCGGTTTCGGGATCCTCGGTGAGCGTGTCGAAATCGTCCCATGCCGGCATCCAGAACGGGCAGTCGGGATGGTAAAAGTCGATCCACGCGTCCCATTCGCGGTCGTCGAGGGCGCGCGCCTCGGCATAGAGAAAGGACTGGATCGCCTCGAAGCTCAGATCGGCGGCGGCGGGGCGGGTCAGGGTCTCGGTGCTCATGATCTTACTCCGCGGCGATGCTGTCATTGCCGAGCGCGGCGCGCTCCTTCTCGACAGCTTGCGCCATCCGCTCGGTCCATTGCCGGTGCTGCACCACGAAAAGACCCTCATCCTCGGTGCGCGCGCCAGACATGATCGGCTCGATACCCAGGGCCTTCGCCTCTTCGTCGGGGCCGGTGATCCAATGCGTGGCGCCGCGTGTCAGGTCGTTCCACTTGGCATGGGCCGCGCCCTGGTAGCCGCGCTGCGTGGCGCGGAATTCCTCGGTGTCATCCGGCGTGGCCATGCCTGAGGCGTTGAAGAAATCCTCGTACTGGCGAATGCGCCGAGTGCGTGCTTCCTTGCTCTCGCCCTTCGGCGCGATGCAGTAGATCGTCACTTCGGTCTGGGTCGGGCTGACGGGACGGAACACCCGCAGCTGCGAGCTGAATTGGTCCATCAGGAACAAGTTCGGGTAGAGGCACAGGTTGCGCAGCACGCCCACCATCCAGTCGGCCTTGGCCTCGCCGTACTTGGCGGCAAACTTGTCTCGCTCAGCATAGAGCGGGCGGTTGGTCGGGTCGGCCCAGGTCGTCCACAAGAGCAGGTGGCCGTTGTCGAAGCTGTAGAAGCCGCCCTTCTGCTTGGACCATTTCGAGGCGTCGTTGGCCTTGATCTTGTCTTCCTTGCCCTCCTGGCCGCGTCGCCCCGTCGTGGCGACGTAGTTCCAGTGCACCGAGGAGACGTGGTAGCCGTCGGCACCATTCTCGGCCTGCAGCTTCCAATTGCCATCGAATGTGTAGGTCGAGGCGCCGCGCAGCACCTCCAATCCCTCTTCGGATTGGTCGACCACCATGTCGATCAGCTTGCGCGCCTCGCCCAGATAGTCTTCGAGCGAGGAGACGTCCGCATTGAGCGATCCGAACAGGAAGCCGCGATAGTTTTCGAACCGTGCCACGCGGGTCATGTCGTGGCTGCCGTCCTTGTTGAACTGCTCGGGATAGCCGCCGGTCTTGGGGTCCTTGACCTTCAGGAGCTTGCCGGTGTTGGAGAATGTCCAGCCGTGGAACGGACAGGTGAAGGTCTTCTGATTGCGCCGCTTGAAGCGGCACAGCATCGCGCCACGATGAGTACAGGAGTTGACCAACGCGTGCAGCTCGCCATCCTTGTCGCGGGTGATGACGACCGGGGTGCGGCCCATGGTCAGCGTGTAGTAATCGCCCGGCTCGGGGATCTGGCTCTCATGCGCCATGTAGATCCAGTTGCCCTCGAAGATGTGCTTCATTTCCAGCTCGAACAGATCTTCGTCCGAGAACATGTCGCGCCGGGCGCGGAAGATGCCGTTCTCCGGGTCGTCCTGCACGATGCCGTCGAGGCGGCGCTCGATCTCCGTGAGATCCGTCGATGTGAACATGCTTTTTCCTCCTCCTCATGTCCGGCGCGGTGGCAGTCCGGACGGCTATTTGTTGCGCGCGGCAAAGATGCTGCGCCTCACTCCCCCGCGACGCTGCGCAGAACGCGTCCGGCGTCGCGGTCGTAACGGGCGATCTTCTCGAGGTCCGGCACGACGCCGAGACCCGGCCCTTGCGGGCGCACCAGCGAGAAGTCGCGGTATTCGATCGGCGCGGCGAGGATCTCGTCTTTCATCAGCAGCGGCCCAAACAGTTCGGTCCCCCAGTCGAGCCGCTCGACGGTCGAGAACAGCTGCACCGCCGCCGCCGTCCCGATCCCGGCCTCGAGCATGGTGCCGCCATAGAGGCCGATCCCTGCCGCCTCGGCGATCCCCACCACCTCGGCGGCGCGCTTGAGCCCGCCGGACTGAGCGATCTTAATCGCGAAGACGTCAGCCGAGCGTTCGGCGGCGACGCGCATCGCGTCCTCGGGCCCCTGCAGCGCCTCGTCGGCCATCACCGCGATCTCGTAGGCATCGGTGAGATGGCCGAGCGCCTTGTGAAAGCGCGCTGCGATCGGCTGCTCCACGAGGTCGACGCCAATCTCCTGCAGACCCCGCAGACCATAACGCGCATCGGTGACATTCCAGGCTTGGTTGACGTCGACCCGGATGCTCGCGGCATCGCCGAGAGCCGATTTGATGGCACCGACATGAACAAGATCGTCGCGCAGCGCGCGCTTGCCGATCTTCAGCTTGAAGATGTTGTGGCGGCGCGCCGCAATCATCTCGCGGGCTTCGTCGATGTCGGTTTCGGAATGGCCGCTGGCGAGCGTCCATGCCACCGGCATCGTCTCGCGTACCGCGCCGCCGAAGAGCTGCGCCACCGAGACGCCAAGACGCCGCCCCAGCCCGTCCCACAGAGCGGTCTCGACCGCACAGCGGGCGATCGGGTTGCCGCGCACCAGCTTTTCAACCCGGTGGATGATGGCATTGATGTCGTCACCCTCGAGCCCGGTGATCGCCGGGGCGATATAGGCGTCGATGGCGAGCCGGATGCTCTCGGGGCTTTCTGGCCCGTAGCTCATCCCGCCGATCGCGGTGCCCTCACCCCACCCCTCGGAGCCGTCGCTGAACCGGATCCGCACCAGCACAACCGACTGCACGGTCATGGTGGTCATCGACAGCACATGGCCGCGGATCGTTGGGATGTCGAGGATCGTCGTTTCAATGCAGTCGATCTTGCTCATCGGGTCCCCATGCGGCGTTTGGGCTTCGGTCTGTGCCGAGCATGGGCCAGCCGGGGGGGCGGACTCCAATACCGATGCGGTCTGATGCGATACCCGGACCCAGGCGGCCGCTCGACCGCGTCCGCGCCCTGTCCTAGCGTGGCCGTGGGACCAATGGGGGCGCGGATGGACCGGCTGGCTTGCGACAGGATGTTCGCTACGGTGGTGGAAACGGGAAGCTTCGCGGCGGCGGCGCGGCGGCTCGGCACCAGCTCGGGGCAGGCCTCAAAGCTGGTGGCGCGGCTCGAGGCCGAACTCGGCGCGCAGCTGATGCAGCGCTCGACCCGGGCGCTGTCGCTGACCGAGGCTGGCCGCGCCTATGTCGAGCGGCTACGGCCATTGCTCGAAGAGTTCGACGCGCTCGACGCCGAAATGCGGCGCGAGGGCTTCGAGCCGCGCGGCCTCTTGCGCCTTACCGTGCCGCTCAGCTTCGGATCGGCGATCCTCGCGCCGCTCTTGGGCGAATTCGCCGCGCGCCACCCTAAGGTCGCGCTCGATGTGGCCTTTTCCGACCGGCTCTCCAATCTGGTCGAGGAGGGTTTCGACATGGCGCTCAGAATCGGCCAGCCGCGCGACAGCGCGCTGATTGCAAAGCGGCTCTGCGCAGTGCGCCTCGTTACCTGCGCAGCACCCGCCTATCTCGCCCGGCGCGGCAAGCCCGTAAAGCCCACTGATCTCGGGACGCATGACTGCATCCTCGACGGCAACCTCGCGCATCCGGGGCTGTGGCCGCTGCGCGGGTCCGGCGGAACGATGCAGCCCGTACAGGTCGCCGGACGGATCACCTTCGCCAATGCTGAAGCCTGCGCCGTGGCCGCCCGGGCAGGCCTCGGGATCTGCTTCGGACCGAGCTTCGTAGCCGGGCCGATGATCCGAACGGGCGAGCTGGTGCCGGTACTGGAGGCGTTTGAAGCCGAGCCGCTCAGCCTTCATGCGATCTACCCGCCTTCCCGCCACCTCGCCGCCAAATCGCGGGCGCTGATCGACTTCCTCGCGGAGACGTTCCGGGGACCGCCAAGCTGGGACGTAGCGCTTCCAAACAGGAAGTAATGACCTTCCGATCGGCCGTCTAATGTTTCGTACGGAACGGGTTCAGATTGTGGGCACGGCACCGGCGGGCTCCGACCTGGCACGGCGCCGACCGTCACATTGGCCGCACCGCGCGGCCCCCTGAAAGGACCGGCAACATGACCGACACCCGCACCGCCCCTTGGGGCATCCTGACGCTCCGCGTTACCCTCGGCGTCTTCTTCCTCCTGCATGCCTATCTCAAATTCTTCGTCTTCACTCCGACCGGCACGGTCGGTTTCTTCCAAAGCCTCGGCCTGCCCGGGCTGCTGGCTTGGGCCGTCATGCTGGGGGAACTGTTCGGCGGCCTCGCGTTAATCGCGGGGCTGTGGACCCGGCCGGTGGCATTGGCGCTTCTGATCCCGGTTCTTGGTTCGATCTATACGCCGCATTTCGCCGCCGGTTTCTGGTTCTCGAACGAGGGTGGCGGCTGGGAATTCCCGCTGTTCTGGGCGCTCGCGCTCGTCGTGCAGGCGCTGCTGGGCGACGGTCCCTATGCGTGGCGCACCAGCCCCTCGCTGCGCGAACTGCGCGCCTGACCGTCCCTGCCGCGGGCCGCGCGCCCGCGGCTTCTCATCATAGGGAGACCGACATGGCCACCAGCGATGCCCCGATCGAGATCGACCGTGTGCAGCTTGTCGTTCGTGACCTCGACCGCATGCGCGGCTTCTATGCCACCGCGCTCGGCCTGGCCGAACTGACCGCCGACGGCGAGAGCGCCACGCTCGGCGCAGGTGCGCGGCCGCTGCTCGAACTGCACCGCGACACCGCCGCCCGCCCCCGCGATCCGCGCGCAGCGGGGCTTTTTCACACCGCTTTTCTGGTGCCTTCGCGCGCGGCATTGGGGCGCTGGCTTCGGTATGCCG
>Ga0207882_1000344_pt1 | contig 12976 bp, 10 predicted proteins | sample MalvirmetaMSP103_FD_184228 | JGI IMG/M metagenome (GOLD analysis project Ga0207882, IMG submission 184228) | Marine viral communities from the Deep Pacific Ocean - MSP-103 (SPAdes) | ecosystem: Environmental > Aquatic > Marine > Oceanic | place: Pacific Ocean | collected 2011-05-15 | reverse complement strand
CTCGATCAAGATGGACCCGCGTTGCGAGTTGGTCGCCGTCACCGATGTGATGACCGAAGCGGCCGAGGCGCTGGCGCACGAGCACGGCATTGCAGCGCGTGGTGCCGACGAGATCCTCGCCGACCCAGGCATCGACGCCATCCTGATCGCGTCGTCAACCAATACCCATGCCGATCTGATCGAGGCGGGGGCGAAGGCCGGTAAGGCGATCTTCTGCGAAAAGCCGATCGACCTCGACCTGAAGCGCGCGCTTGAGATCGGGCGAACCGCCAAGATGCATGACAAGCCGATGATGATGGGCTTCAACCGGCGCTTCGACCCGAACTTTGCCGCCGTAAAGGCCGCGCTGGAGGCGGGCGAGGTCGGCAAGGGCGAGCTTCTGGCCGTGACCTCCTACGACCCTGCCCCACCGCCGGTGAGCTACATCAAGGTGTCGGGCGGGCTCTACCGCGACATGATGATCCACGACTTCGACATGTGCGCCTTCCTCTTCGGCATGCCCAAGTCGGTGATGGCGCATGGCTCCTGCCTCGTGGACCCCGAGATCGGCGCCGCGGGCGACATCGACACCGCCGTCGTGGTGCTGACCTATGAGGACGGGCGCATCGCGACGATCCGCAATTCGCGCCGCGCGCCCTACGGCTACGACCAGCGAGTCGAGCTCTTGGGCTCGGAGGGCACGCTCGAGGCGCGCAACGAAATCGAGAACACGGTAGTCAAATCGACCGCCGCCGGCACCGTCTCGGCCAAGCCGGTCTTCTTCTTTCTGGAGCGCTACATGCGTGCCTACGCGATCGAATGGTCGGCCTTCGTCGATGCCTGCGTCGAGGGCAAGCCGGTGCCTGCCACGGTGCAGGACGGGGTGAACGCACTGGCACTGGCCGAGGCCGCGAACCTGTCGTTCCGCGAAGGCCGGCCGATCGAGGTCACTTCGGCGATGACGGGGGCCTGAGCCATGAGTTTCACCCTCGCCGCTTGCGCCGAGATGCTTTGGCGCGACCGCCCAATCGAGTGGCGCTGCGCGCAGCTTCACGAAATGGGCTTCCAGGTCGGGCTGTGGAACTGGCCCGACCACGATCTGGACAAGCTCAAGCGCTCCGGCGCAACCTTCTCGATCATGAACGGCTATCTTGAGGGGCGGCTCGCCGATAGCGAGGGGGCCGACATGCTTCTTGCCTCCGCGCGCGAGACGGCGCTTATCGGCAAGCGCCTCGGGGTGGCCCGGCTGAACCTGCATGGCACCGGCCTTGGCGATGGTGGACGGCCCAAACTTGCCGAGATCGCCACGCCGCTGAAATGGGTCAAGGCCCGCGATACGCTGAACCGGATCTGCGATCTCGCCGAGGAACTCGAGGTGACCTTCACGCTCGAGAACCTCAACCTGCCGGTCGATCATGCGGGCGTGCCCTTCGCGCGGGCCGAGGAGACACTGGCTCTGGTGGCCGCGGTCGACCGGCCCCAGCTGCGCCTCAACCTCGATCTCTACCACGCGCAGATCGGCGAAGGTAACCTGATCGAGCTCTGCCAAGCATGTCTGCCCTGGATTGGCGAGATTCAGGTTGCCGACGTGCCTGGACGCTGCGAGCCTGGAACTGGCGAGATCAACTATGCTGGAGTAGCCCGGGCGCTGCGCGGCATGGGCTATGATGGTCCGGTCGGCATGGAAGCCTTCGCTTCGAGCGACGAGGTCGTCGCGCTGGAAGCTTTCCGCGCGGCATTCACGCTTTAGGGCCCTCGGCCGTATCAACAATGACATCGGCGGATGGCCGAGGTCTTCGAAATGGCGCATCGGAGATGACCGAGTAGTTCGTCCGAGAGCTGGAACACCGGAAATGCAATCGCCTCCATCCTACCTGGATGGGGGCCATCGCTTACGCGCCGACTGAGAGATCGGCCAGTCTCGGTTCGCTCCATGTGCAAGCGTCTCGAACTTCAGAACGCTCCTCTCGAAGAGCATGAGCATGAGCATGAGCATGAGCATGAGCATGAGCATGAGCATGAGCATGCTACGGCCCAATGTTCGCCATGCAATGCTTTGGCGTGGGCGTTGTTGAGCCAACCTCCTGACCATCAGCAATCAGGAGGACGTCATGCCCCAAAGACCCGCCCACACCGATCCGGCGATCATTGCAGCAGGAATGACCTTGCGCATGCGGGGCATCGAGCCAACCCAAGCTAACCTGTACAATGCGCTGGATAGCAAGGGGCATCCCTCCAGGCTCTGGAAGGTGTGGTCGCAGCATCTCGCAGGAGCAAACGACAACTCTCCTCGGCTCAACGAACATCCATCCGAGCCGATGTCACCAGAGATGACAGAGACCTATCGGGTCCACGGGATCGCGCTCGCCAATATCCGCGACTGTGCCGCCCGGGAAGCTGTCGAGCCTCTCAACCGGCGGATTGCAACTCTGGATGAAGCACTGGATCGCGCCGGCAAGGAGCGAGACCAATTGCAGAAGCTCGTCGACGTCCTTTACGAGGAGATCAGCGACCTGCGGGAGGCCAACGAGGCCCTGCACCGCAGCAGCTCGCCACTCCCTTCCCTCATCCTGCCGACTTGGCCGAAGTCCTCCAAGGGAGCACCGTAGCCTCACTCGATGGCCTCGCCAGCGAGACCCGTTTCAGAAACTCTGGCATTGGCCTTGAAGGTTTCGTTTACCGCGCCCTTGGTCAGCTGCTCCAGCTTCTGTTCGGCGGCCTTGCGCTCGCTGCTGCCTATCAATCGGCCGATCATTTGAAGAGCAAATTGATGAACGGCGCCAAGCGACGCCGAGGCCTTGCCCAAGGCCTCGAATGCGTCGCGGAGCTCCGCACGCGCGGTCGTGCGCGCCTCCGCGAGCCCCTCCTCGGCGGCCGTCTTGCGAATGGCGGTCAAGCCCTTGCTGAGCCGTCCTGCGGTCGCGATCGCTGCGCTTGGCGCTGCCTTCATCTTGACCGCGAGATCCGCCCATGCGGCACTGTTCTTGCCAGTCGCAGTGCGACGGAGTCTCGGCCGTTCGCCTGACTCGTCGTACTCGGCAAGCCCCTCTGTCATGGCCTCGACGGCTGCCAGCGACGCTTCGAGTTCGCCACTGCGCTTTTCGTGTTCCTTGTCCCTCTGATCTGCTTGGGCATGACGCGCATCGGTACGCGTTTCGCGCTGCTCGAGATCGCCTTGCCGGATGTCCAGGGCCGCATTGCGGACGTCGAGCGACGCTGACGTCGCGGCCGTCTCCCGGGCGATTTGCGCCGTCTGTCGCGCGGTCTCGGCCAGTACGGCGCTGCGCGTGTCGAGTGTCTCCACGAGACCTTCGAGCTGAGTTTCCCGTGTATCGAGCGCCTCTTCCCGCACGTCGTTTGTCGCCTCCCGCTCGTCGAGCAGGGTAGCGATGCTCGACGCGGCTTCCTTGAACGTCTGGATGTCCTTCAGCGCAACGGCGGTCTCTGCCAGTTCTTCGGCCGTCTGCTTCGCCTTCAGATAGTCCGGCCGGCTCAGGCGCGCGCGTCTGGGACCGCAGCGCAGCAGACCGACCTTGCTGAACACCTCGCGATGCAGGTCGTCCTGCCAGCCGCGCATGGCGTCGCAGTAGGCCCGCTTGGACAGCTGAAAGAGGTTCGTGTCGCGCTTGCTGAGCACGCCGTGACGCTCGCGGAACGCGTCCATCGCGGCCTTTCCCGGATGCAGCTCGTTGACCGATCCCCGGCTCCGGTCGAGTCCGTAGACATGCATGTGGACCTGTCTCTCGTCGAAATGCAGAACGGCCATCGCGAACTCGCCGCCGGCCTCCTCCAGGCGCCGCTTCTCGAAGGCCTTTGCGAGGCGCAGGACACGCAGGCAGTCCTTCATCTTGGCTGGGTCTGAAAGGGCTTCCTCCGTGGTGACCGGCAGCGAGATGACCGAGGTGTAGAGGCTGTGCGTGTCCGCCCGCAGCTGACGACGCCGGGTCGTTTTCTTGCCCGTCTTCTTGTCGCGATAGGGGAAGGAAAGCTTGACCGTGGATGCCGCCTCATGGGCCTTTCGGAGCTCGTCGAAGGAGCCGCAGGTTCCCTCCCAGACAAGAGGCTTGCGACCGCTGTAGGGAACGTGCTCGGAGGCCTCCGGGCTCCGTTCGGCCTCGTCGATGATCTGCTGCGCGGACCAGCCGCGCTGCCCGTTGCGCCGCACCGTTTCCTGCTTGCCCTTCTGGACCGCGCCACCTTGACGAGACCACGTCTCCATGTGAGCGAACTGGTAGCCCTGCATCTGAATTGTCGTCCCGTGCCGAGTGTTGAGGTCGACGCGGAATTAGTCGCCAGAGGGTGACGCCAAAAACGAACCGGGCCGTCGCGAGATCCTTTCGAAGCCAGCCCCGCGGGGCTGAGGGAGACAAGGTGTAGAGACCGACTTTGCGTATTGCGAGCCGCCCCTTCGGGGCTCAATACGCGTCGGCCCTCCGGGGGCTCTCCGAGGGCCCTGCCCGGGAGGCTCCTGCGCGGAGGGCGGCAGGGTCATCGCTCGCCGCTCCCCCCTCCAACCCCCTGGCGCCTCCCGGCGGGCTCGGGTCATCGTTCCGCACTCCCCCAAGACCCCCTGCTCCCGGGGGAGCGTCGTTCCGCACTCCTCCCCCGAACCCCCGCCTGCTCGCGCTCTCCGCGCCGGGTCGAAAGGGCCCGACAGCGCTGCGACACCCGCCGGGGTCGCTCTGCTGTCTCACCTCTCGACGCTCTCCCAGACAGGGCCGGCAGCTGATGTCGGACCTCAAAGGTGAACGGCAGTTCCAGGCATTGAGGGGCAGGATTCGAAGCGGGCCGAGGCTCCTCCGCCGTGCGCGCGCGTTGTGACGCGCACGACGGACGACCTCGGCCGGAAAGACGGTGGAAGGAGTGGCGAGCGCGTCAGCAACGAAGCTGACAAGGAGAGCAAACATGCTCGACATTCTACCGATCGACCTGCGGCTGACCGCCGCCTGGCGCGATCACCTGAGCCACGGCGACATCGTTCTGTTCAGGTTCCCCCTGGCCGAGGACGGCGAGACCGCCACGCCGAAACCGCGCCCCTGTCTGGTGCTCGACGTCGAGACCATCGGCGGCAAGCGCTACGCGCTTCTGGCTTACGGCACGACCTCGCGGCGCAAGTCGAACGTCGGCGACGCGGTGCATGTCCGCAAGCGCGCCGACTATATCGCGGCAGGGCTGCACGAGCCCACCCGCTTCGTCGGCGCCCGCCGCATTCTGGCGCCGCTGACCCACAGCTGCTTTGCCCTCGACCGGCACACGGGATCGCCGGTGATCGGCCGCATCGATGGCGACATTTTCGAGCGGATGAACGAGGTGCGCGGACGCATTCACGCGCTGCGCGACATCCGCGCCGAGCGCCGCAAGGCGCGCGGGCCGCACCGTCGGCGCCCTGCCGTCCGGGACCGCGACTTCACCGTGGAGATGCGGCATCCAGGCCGCTCTGCGCCGCTCCAGACGGGAGACCGCGCATGAGAGACAGCACTCGGACGATGCTCGGGGAAACCTCCCTCGAGGTGCTCGCCAGCCATGCGCTTGCCCTGAGCCGCGCCGCCCTGCCCCACCTCAAAGGCAAGTCGGCGATCCGGTTCCATGGCTCCCCCGGTCAGCAGGCCGCGGCCATCGCGGGATCGATCGAACGGCGGGAGATCTTTCAGTCCTGCGTGTCTTGGGACCTGCACGAGCTCATCGACTGCCTCAACGAGAAGATCGAAGAACGGGTCGTGAGGGCCGAGACATGGTCCGATGATGAATGCGACGTCCTCGGCACCAGCTGGATTCGGACCTACTGGTCCCCCGAGGCGCGCAAGCTGGCGACGGTTCGGGACGCGCTCGTGGCGCTGCGAGACACCATCGACGCCGTGATCGACCGCAGGGATCTGGATCGGATCCTTGCGAAGGGTCGGCGACTGCCAACCCAACCGGTGGGAACAGCCGAAAGCTGATCTCGCGGCGCGTCGGAAACGGCGTGCCGCCCCTTGAGGCCGGATTGCCCGGCCATCGATGTGCCGCCTCGGATCAGGCGGCGCAGGGCGCGCCGGCGACACTCTCCTGCTGCTGGGATGTCGGCGCGCCAAATTTTTTCCGCCAAACCGAAATTTCTTGCCGCCATCGTTTCCGCGCGAAATCGGATCGACCGATCTAAAGATTACCACCCGGTGGGTGGTGGAAAAATCTGGAGATCGAAGATGAAGACCAAGCCCAGCACCCTTACTGCCGCCAATGACAATCCCGGCGGCGCCACTTCCACCGACATCCGCCTGACGGCGTTCGTGACCGTCATGGCCAAGGCCTATGTGGCCACTTGCAAGAAGGACTCCGTGGCATGACCACCCCGAACCACGAAACTTGCCGCGCCGATGCTGCGCAGAACGTGCGCGTGAAGCACATCGGTCGTGCAAACACCGTGATCTACACCCATTCCGCCTCGACGGGGCATCACCTGAATACCTGTGAGGCGCGGCTTGCCAGCCTTCGCACTTCGCCGGTTGCATTCATGAGCAACATCGTCGGCGAGTTCACCGACGCAGGCCCCTCCGGGCTCTCCCAGGTATTCCTCCGCCCCGGTATCAGGGCAATGATGCAGCGGGTCGAAGAAGGCGGGATTGCTGCTGTCATCACCGACACCCCGGAGCGCTTTGGGCGCGACCCGGCCAGCGCGGCTGCCCTGGTAGATTGGCTCGAGGCCCGTGGCGTCGCAGTCTTTGTAGGTAGTCACCATCATGATGGACGTTTGATGTCGCTGATGATCGAGCAGGTCTCTTGCTCCCTTGGCAATATGCCCTTCCGGCACAGGTTCGCGGCTGCAAAGCGGAAGATCGCGGCAACCGGTCCAGCCCGCAGGCGACCTACCCGACTGGAGGCGAAAAGCTGCCTCAAGTGCGCTTCGCAGGAGGCGGGCGAATGACCGCGCCGAACCGAAAGGCCCGCCGCGCTGCCGCGGCGTACAAACGCAAAACCGCCGCCCTCCCTGAAAAGCCTCAGGCAGTAATCTACGCGCGGTATTCCTCCGACAAGCAGAACCAGTATTCTTGTGACGACCAGATCGCTTTATGTCGCGAAACAGCGCGTCAGGGCGATTTCGATGTCGTCGAAGTCTATCGAGACGAGGCGGCCTCCGGCCGAACCCCAATAGCGAACCGTCCCGGGATCATGGAAATGAAGGCCCGGGTCAGCCAAGGCGACATCTCGGCCATCATTGTCGAGAGCATTGATCGGATTGGTCGCCGCGCCATCGATATCCACGAGCTTGCGGCATGGTTCGAAAGCAGACGCGTCGACCTCTATGCCGCCAATGGCGGCAAGTGCGATTGGAAGCTCCTTCCGTTCCACGCTGCTATCGCCGAATTTCAGGCTCGGGAAATTGCCGACAAGACCAAGCGCGGTCAAATGGGGACCACGTCCCGGGGTCGCGTCGCGGCTGGAGTCGCCTATGGCTACCGCATTTTGGCCGGGGAAGGGCTAAACCGTGAGATTGACCCCATCAAAGCAGCGGTCGTGCGGCGCATCTTCGCTGACTATGCCAATGGCCTGTCAGCTCGCGAAATCGCATCGAACCTCAACACGGAAGGCGTCCCTTCCCCCTCCGGACAGAAATGGGCCGACAGCACGATCCGGGGCAATGCCCAAAAGCGGGACGGAATGCTTCGCAACGAGGCCTATGTCGGCCGGATCGTTTATGGTCGGAATCGGTTCGCGCGAGACCCCGATACGGGCAATCGCCTGTCCCGCCCGGGCGAGGAACAGGATATCGTCTATGCGGAATGCCCCGAGCTCGAGATCGTCGATGTCGCGGTCTGGGAGCGGGTTCAGGATCGTCTCGAGGCCACCCACGCCGCATATGCGGATCAAGGCGCGCCGCTGAACGAGAGCCATCGGTCGAAGTACCTGCTGTCGCGGCTCATCAAGTGCGGCTGCTGCAAGGGCGGCTATACCATCGTCGGCAAGAACCGCTACGGCTGCTACAACAGAAAGTCCAAAGGGTCGTCGGTCTGCTCGAATGGCAAGACCATCACCCGGGACAAGCTCGAGGCGCGGGCCTTAGAGCGACTGCGCACAGACCTTATGACACCAGCCTTTGCGGATCAGTTCGAGAAGGAAGTCGCTCGCCTGCTCGCCGACGAAGCGGACGTGGAAACGGGAGCGATTGCTGACCTTCAGAGCGAACTCGATAAGGTGACGGCAAAAATAAAGCGCCTGCTCGATCAACTCGAGGGAGACAACGTCAGCGAGGCATTGATGTCGCGCCTGGCGGAGCGGGAACAGGAAAGCCGCCGCCTCCGTCTTGAGATCAAGGCGGCGCGGGCCCCTCGGCAAGAAGCGCTGATGCCGACCGCCGAAGAAATGCAGGCCATCTATCGCCAGAAGGTCCGGCAACTCGATGAGCTTTTGACCGGTAGCGACCAGAGGGTCGAAGCGAACCGGCTGCTGGGCGAGATCCTCGGCGAGGTCATCGTGCGGCCCGACGAGAACGCGCGGGATGGTATGGCTGTCGAGATCCGGGGCGAAACGCCCCAAACCACCGTCACCGGGTCAAGGCAATCCTGATCCGGTCATTGGGAGTAGTTTGGGCGGAAAGCGGTCATGCGCCGCAAATCGGGCCAATGTCCTCTCTGCGCCGACTTCCCGCCGTTTTCCGAAAGCGATCCATTTGCACTTCGGCTGCGAAAGCACTGAATAAAGAGGGTAGACAACGGCCTTTCGACGCATCTATAACAACCGCCGCAATTCAGAAGAACCGACATGACCCAGTGCCCGAATGTCAGGATCAAATTTCGAGGTTCGCAGGAAGTCGCCCGAAAAGACCCCGCACAAACGCCAGCGCATCAAGATCGACCGTGAGTAAATGGCGAACTGCCTTTTCGTAGTCTGAAGCCGTGCGGAAACCAAGTGCACCAATTATATCATTTCGCGCGCCACACTCCCTAATGGAGCACTGCGTTAGAATTGCCAGCCAATCGTTTTGTAAGACGGCGGCGTCGAGTTCCTCCTTCCTTGCCGCATGAATGTGGGGGGCGGAATTCGTAATTTCTACCTCTTGGCCCTCAAGGAGTTCATCGTCGTTCGGGATTCGCTCCATAATCAGCTTGCGCGCTGCCTTCTTAGCAACGTTCCTACTTAGACGTTCGGTGTGAGAAGAGATCCCTCGGACACCATGTGAGATTGCTTTCGCTGCAACCTCGGCTGGGTCCCCGCCGACGACGTCTGCTTGGCGAGCAGCAATCCTACTTATTATCTCAGGATGGAAGTAGATCGCCTCAACTGAATAGAAGGGCATCGCGTAAACACCCTGTCGACGTTTTTCTTCGATCTGGTCTTGATCGAAACCGTCGCCATCGGCGATTCCGAATGCTCGGAGCCAGTGAAAGTCTTCGCCGGCACGACTTCCGGCAACAGCGTTCTCGACCTCCCGGCAATTACCTTTCGGGACAATAGAAACCATTGGAAAAATTAGACTGTATAGCGGCTTATCTAAGCTGCTTTCGGTCCCTTCGACGAACAAGACCTTCCGACGTGAGCCAAGAAGGTCGCGTTTGAGAATGTCGTCGATCGGCGCATCTGCGGGGAGTTCATCGGCCTCCCAGCTCTGCGCATTCTGACCTTGAAAATTACATGCGCGGATCAAAAGTGTTCGTGCGCCCGGCACTTCCAGGGGAAGATCATGGTCATGCGTGGAGACTACGAACCCGCAGTCAGAGCGACGCTCAAACAACAGGCTCAGTAATGGAGCAATAATCGACCGATGCAGATGCCTCTCTGGCTCGTCTATGATCAGAAGGGCTCCAAGAGGGGCAGTCAGGACGTTGCCTGCAATCAGGAGGGCATTGCGCTCGCCATCTGACAACTCAGCCGCACTGTATTCGGCGCCCCCACTCTTGCTCGCCATTACTCGCTCGTTTGCGCGAACTGCAATCTTGATTGGAATGTTCGACTGCTGAAGCAATTCGTTGATAACGGTAATTGGCGCCTCGATTTTCTTAGCTTTGGAGAGTGCTTCTTCGTCGTTCGCATCAACCGCAGCGGCTATCGACCTCGCCCGCACGTTTTCTGCATCAATCAGCTCGTAGATGGTCATGCTTGCACGTTGCGCGGCGTAGGGGTCTTTGTAGCGAGACTGCGCATGGCTATCTTGGCTCTTGATATGCTCTTCGGTTTGCAGTTTGTTCGCGGGCGTCATGTCCAAGGCGTCTGAGTTCATCCAAGTTTGCCGGTGGGCAGAAATCTTGCGAACATTACCCCTATTTTGACTGGCAAAAAGATGCATCAGACTCGACTTACCGGTGCCGTTCGCACCCAAAACGAAGATTAAATCCCCTTCGTTCAACTGCATATTGACGGTACTGTTGTCCTGCGACGGGAAGCTAATATTAAAGGGCATAAGTTCTCGAAAACGTGACGACTAAGATGCGAATTAAGGCGCACGATGACGGAATGGTGGTGGAATGCAAGAGCTTCGCGAAAAGAATTTTCTGCACAGATTGGATACGAGCAGCCCCTTACTGCGCCGGTGCAGTCACTGTCTGAGCTGGCGAGCCGCGAAGTAGCTGGGAAGAGCTATAACAGAAGATTACTTTGAGCAGCCATTGACGGGCCAGTTCGTGTTGTAGCCGCGAAGGCTCCGCTCTTTCGTTCGGTCAGTCGGGGCTCGATCCGGACCTTCGCTGCGTCGGTCAGCAAGGTCGACTTAGGGCCGTTCGCGACATCGTGCAGGAAAAGAAAAACGCTGACCTTGGCCTTGGGCCGATGGAAGACAGCTAAGGACGACGTCGGTTGGCATAGACTGGGGCGTCGTCATGGTTGGCCTGCTCTTCGGTAGGAGGTGTGCAACACCACCGTAAGAGACGTGAGATCCGGCCATGGCCACCTGCTGCGCGATATGTCGGGCCGTTGTAGGCTGGCGAGAAAGCCCTTACCGTTCAGATCGTTTACAAGTCGTCACCTGCATTTCCTCCGACTGAAACCATCCCGTCCTGTCCCGGGCGTTTGCAACGGAAATCGACATGTCCCAAATCCCGCTCGGCCTCGATGCCACCGACATCGAACCGGAGGTCGGCGACAACCTGACCGAGGAACTGGCGTATCGGTTGCGCCAGCAGGAACTGGTGTCCGAGTTCGGCCTCTTCGCGCTGCGCTCGCGCACGATGGCGGATGTCTATCAAGAAGCGACGCGGATCGGTGCCTCCGGCATGAACGTCGATCTGTGCAAGCTGCTGCGCTACATTCCCGAAGAGAAGATGCTGCTCCTCGTGGCAGGCGTCGGCTGGAAGGACGGTGTGGTCGGGCATGCCCGTCTGGGCGCCGATCTCGAAAGCCCGGCGGGCTATGCGTTCCAGAGCGGCCAGCCGCTCGTCTCCAATCACCTAAGCGAAGAGAGCCGGTTTCGCACACCTCCGCTCCTGCGCGACCATGGCGTGACCCGGGCCATCAACGTGCCCGTTCGAGATGGCGGCCGGCCGTTCGGCGTGCTCGAGGTCGACAGCCCTGACACCGCTCGTTTCACCATGGCAGATACCGCCTTTCTCCAAGGCATCGCCAACATCATCAGCGTGGCGTTCGAGCGATGGAAGGTGGAGGAGCAGTTGGAGATCGAGCGTCAAAGGAGCGACTTGCTGGCGAAGGAGCAGCAGCACCGGATCAAGAACCTCTTTGCCGTAACGGGCGCGCTGCTGCGGATTTCGGAGCGGGACGCGGCGCGCGATGGTAGTGCCCCCCTCGTCCTCGCTCAAGAACGCTTGGCGGCTCTGTCGCGCGCCAGCAGCCTCAGCATGGGGGATGCGGAAACAGTGGAGGGCCTGACAAATGCGGTCCGGCTGACCGAAGAGATCCTGGCACCCTATGATGGCAATGTCCGCATCCGCGGCGAGGGGATCGATCTGTTGCCAGACCAGGTGTCGCCTCTGGCGCTCATGCTGCACGAGTTCGCGACAAATGCCGTCAAGTATGGCGCGCTTTCCGGTGATGAAGGTGAGGTCGAAATCGACTGGACCCGAAGCGGCACCGACGTCTGCATGACCTGGGCCGAGCGGGGTGCGCGCCTGTCGAACCAGAACAGCCGCGAAAGCGGTTTCGGCAGCACGCTGATCAAGACCGTTTCGGCGCAGGTCGGCGCTGACATTGTCCGAGATTGGCGCGACGAGGGTCTGCGCATCGAGGTGCGGATCAGAGATCCGTCGGCCGATTGAGGCAAGCAGTGCGCGCCACATGTTCCGATACGGGAGACGGTCGCAGCCAAACGTGAGGTGGATCAACTGCAACGTGAACAGCAGGTAGCTGAACTGATTCAATGACACGCAGTTGGTAGAGCATTTACCTAATCTGCGAGAGGATCTCTCATGCACGCCCTACTGAAAACCACGACGGCGAGCGCTGCGCTCGCGGCAGCTCTGTCCGTTTCTCCCGCCGCACTGCTGGCGCAGGAAGCTGCAACGGATGAGGCCGCCTCGGCCGAGACGACCGCCGCAACCGACACTTCCCCGGCAACCGAGGCCGGAACAGAAATGGAGGCTGAGGTCACTGCCGATGCCGGTGCCGTGGCCGATCCGCCGGCCACGCCCAACGAGGACATGCAGGCGGTGCTCGACAAACTCGCCGAACTGGGGGCTCAGCCGATTTCGGAGCTGTCGGTCGAGGAAGCGCGCAGCCAGCCCACTCCCGCCGATGCCGTCATGGCGCTGATGGAGGAGCGTGGCCTCGAGATGCCCGAGGATCTGGCCGGTGTCGCAACGCGCGACATCACCTATCCTGGTGCCGATGGCAGCCAGATCGACGCGCGGGTCTACACCCCCGCCGAGGGCGAGGGGCCGTTCCCGCTGATTGTCTACTACCACGGCGGCGGCTGGGTGATCGCCGGCATCGACGTCTATGACGCCTCGGCCCGTGCTCTGGCCGCCGGCGCGAACGCGGTGGTGGTCTCGGCCACCTATCGGCAGGCCCCGGGCGCGACCTTCCCGACGCAGCACGAGGACGCCAACGCAGCCTATGAGTGGATCATCGAGAACTCGGG
>Ga0207882_1000343_pt1 | contig 13052 bp, 12 predicted proteins | sample MalvirmetaMSP103_FD_184228 | JGI IMG/M metagenome (GOLD analysis project Ga0207882, IMG submission 184228) | Marine viral communities from the Deep Pacific Ocean - MSP-103 (SPAdes) | ecosystem: Environmental > Aquatic > Marine > Oceanic | place: Pacific Ocean | collected 2011-05-15 | reverse complement strand
CTGCATGGCGAAGTTGAAGGTCATGAACTCCACGATCGGGCGCAGCCCGCCAAAGGCCGCGCCGACCGCGATGCCGGCAAAGCCGTGCTCGGTGATCGGCGTGTCGACGACGCGCTTGGGCCCGAACTCGTCCAAGAGACCTTGGGAGATCTTGTAGGCGCCCTGATACTCGCCGACTTCCTCGCCCATGAGGAAGACGTTGCCTTCGCGGCGCATTTCCTCGGCCATCGCGTCGCGCAGCGCTTCGCGGACCGTGGTGGTCCTGGTCTCGGTGCCCTCGGGCCAATCAGGCGTGCGCGGCGGTTTCGGTGCCGCGGCGGCAGGCGAGGAGGCGGCGGGGGTGTCGGCGGGGACGGTGTCCTTGGCCTCGGCCTTGGTCTCTTCCTTGACCTCGGTCTTGGCCTCGGAGCCGGTGTTGCCGCCGGCGCTCTCGGCGGCGGAGGCGTCCTCGCCCTCTTCGAGCAGCACGGCGATCGGGGTGTTCACCTTCACGCCCTCGGTGCCTTCGGCGATCAGGATCTTGCCGACGGTGCCTTCGTCGACGGCCTCGAACTCCATCGTGGCCTTGTCGGTCTCGATCTCGGCCAGGATGTCGCCGGAGGAGACGGTGTCACCCTCCTTCACGAGCCACTTGGCGAGCGTGCCTTCCTCCATGGTCGGGGAGAGGGCGGGCATCAGAATTTCGGTCGCCATGGATCAGGCCTCCTGCGGGGCTTCGTCAGCGTAGATGTCGGTCCAGAGTTCCTCAAGCGCGGGCTCGGGGCTCTCCTTTGAGAACTCGGCGGACTCGTTGACGATCTCCTTGATCTCCTTGTCGATCGCCTTGAGGTCGTCCTCGGTCGCGTGCTGGCCGCTCAAGAGCACCTGCCGGATCTGCTCGATCGGGTCGCGCTCCTCGCGCATCTTCTGCACCTCCTCGCGCGAGCGGTACTTCGCGGGGTCGGACATCGAGTGGCCGCGGTAGCGGTAGGTCTTGATCTCGAGGATGTAGGGGCCCTTGCCCTCGCGGCAGTGCGCCACGGCGCGCTCACCGGCCTCCTTGACCGCCAGCACGTCCATGCCGTCGACTTCCTCGCCCTTGATGCCGTAGGCGGCGCCGCGCTCCCACAGCGACGGCGACTTGGTCGAGCGCTGCACGCTGGTGCCCATCGCATACTGGTTGTTCTCGATCACGAAGACGACCGGAAGCTCCCACAGCTGGGCCATGTTGTAGGTCTCGTAGACCTGGCCCTGGTTCGCCGCGCCGTCGCCGAAATAGGCGAAGGTCACGCGCTTGTTGTCGAGATACTTGTCCGCGAAGGCGAGACCGGCGCCGATCGGCACCTGCGCGCCGACGATGCCGTGGCCGCCGTAGAAATGCTTTTCCTTCGAGAACATGTGCATGCTCCCGCCCTTGCCCTTGGAGTAGCCGCCCTCGCGGCCCGTGAGCTCGGCCATCACGCCCTTGGGGTCCATGCCGCAGGCCAGCATGTGGCCGTGGTCGCGGTAGGAGGTGACGCGCTTGTCGCCCTCTTCCGCCGCCGCTTCGAGCCCGACCACCACGGCCTCCTGGCCGATATAGAGGTGGCAGAAACCACCGATCAGGCCCATGCCGTAGAGCTGGCCGGCCTTCTCCTCGAAACGCCGGATCAGCAGCATCTCGCGGTAGTAATGCTTGAGCTCGTCCGCTGGAATGTTGGAGCCCTTGGGGGCAGGATTGGAACCCTTGGCGGGGCCTGTGTCGGAGGTCTTCCGGGTCGCCATGGCGTCTCCCTTCGCGCTGTGACGGATAGTTTAGCCTTGAACTATCACTTACAGAACTTGCGCGGGATGCAACAGGGCAATCTGCCGATGGGCGAAATGACGAGCGCCGCGCACGAAAAATCGGCGCGGCGCAGCAAAACAAGGCGGGTGAGGCTGACCCAAGGTCAGCGGATGACGATTTCGTCCGCGCGGATCATGCCGAGCACTTCGCGCGCGCGGGCATCGAGCAGGTCGAGATCGAGATATTTGTCCGACAGGCGACGGGTGAGATTCTCCATCCGCGCCACGTCGGTGCGCAGGGAGGCGAGTTCCTTCTCCAGGCCCCGCGCCTCGGCTTCGACCTCTGCACGGCGGAACACGCCGTAATCGCCCTGAACGGCGGCAAAGGTGAAGTAGAGACCGATCAGCAGCATGCCGATCAGATAGAGGGCGGGGCCCAAAGAAGGGGTGCGTTTCATTCTGCCGTGCCTCGTATGCCACCTCTTGAACCGGGCGGCTGTGGATAGAATGACACGAAAGGGGCGGTGAAAACACCGTGTTTTCACCGCCCCTGCGACTTATTGCCGATCGGCGTGGCCCGAATGCCGCTTTGGGCGATCCCGCCGCGCCTTTTCGCGATCAACCCTTGCCGAGATAGATGTCCTGCAGCTTGCCAAGCATCTCGAGCGCCTCTTCGCGCGGGCGCTGGAACGAGTTGCGACCGATGATCGAGCCGTTGCCGCCGCCGTCGCGGATCGCGCGGGCGTCGTCATAGACCGAATCCGCGCCTTTCTTGGCGCCGCCCGAAAACACCATGATCCGGCGTCCGGCAAAGGCCGACTGCACGCAGTGCTTCACGCGTGCGGCCTGAGTCGAGACGTCGATGCCTTCGGCCTCGTAGACCTTCTTGGCCTCGGGCAGCGACAGGTGGTCGGTTGAAAGCTTGATCTTGATGACATGCGCGCCGATCAGCGCCGCGATCTGCGCCGCATAGGCCGCGATGTCGATCGCCGTCTCGCCGTCCTTGTCGAGCGCCTCGCCACGCGGGTAGGACCAGATCACGGTCGCCACGCCCTTGGCGGCGGCTTCCTTGCGCATCTCGACGATCTCTTCGAACATGTCGATCGCGCAGTCCGAGGCGGGGTAGATGGTGAAACCGATGGCCGAGCAGCCCAGCCGCAGCGCGTCGTCCACCGAGGCCGTCACGGCCTGGTTCTTGCCGGCGGTGCCCGACATCAGCGAGTTGGCGCTGTTGCATTTCAGGATGGTCGGGATCTGGCCCGCGAAGGTGTCGGCGCCCGCCTCGATCATCCCCAAGGGCGCGGCATAGGCGTTGAGGCCCGCGTCGATGGCAAGCTGGTAGTGGTAATGCGGGTCGTAGCCTTCGGGGTTGGGCGCGAAGCTGCGGGCGGGGCCGTGCTCGAAGCCCTGGTCCACGGGCAGGATGATCATCTTGCCGGTGCCGCCCAGACGGCCCGCCATCAGCATCCGGGCGAGGTTCGCCTTCACGCCGGGGGTCTCGCCCTCGTAGTTGCGAAGGATGTCGCGGATGGTGTCGGTGGTCTGCATGGGAAGCCTTTCGTTTGCGGTTGCGGCAAACGTTAGGCCGCCGCCCGGTGGCTCACAATCCTGTTAGCGCCACCGGGCGGCACTGTTAGCGCCACCAAGCCCCCGTGTTCGTTCGGGGATTTGGGATCAGGCCCGGCCGTAGGCCCGGCCCGCGATCCGCGCGGTCAGACCGCGCGGCAGAACCCGCCCGGCGAGGGCTGCGATCCGGGTCATGCCGCCGGGCACCACGGTCTTGCGGCCCGCCAGCATCGCCTCCCAGCCGGCCTGCGCCACGTCACGGGCGCGGGCCGGGCGCATCGGGCCCGAGGGGCCGCTCGCCTCCATGCCAGCGGCCTCGAAGAAGCCGGTATCGACCGGCCCGGGGCACAGCGCCGTGACGGTGACGTCGCTCTCTTCTGCCGAAAGCTCGCTCGACACCGCGTCCGACAGCGACAGCAGATAGGCCTTGGTCGCGTGATAGACTGCCATGCCGGGACCGGGGATGAAGGCCGCGACCGAGGCCACGTTCATGATGTGGCCCGCACCCTCGCGGCGCATATGCGCCACGGCCGCCTGCATCAGGATCGTCGCCGCCGAGACGTTGACCGCGACGAGGGTCTCGACCTCATCGGTGCCGCCATCGCCGAAGCGGCGCTGCAGCCCGAGGCCCGCATTGTTGACGAGGATCTCGATGCGGCGGCCCTCGGACGCCTCGCGCCACAGCCGTTCGGCCGCGCCGGGGCGGGAGAGATCGGCGGGGATCACGACGACCTCGACGCGCCCGCTCAGCTCGGCGGCGAGCGCCTCGAGCTTGTCCTCGGAGCGCGCCGAGAGGATCAGGCGGCGGCCGCCGCGCGCGGCGATGCGGGCGAACTCCGCGCCAAGCCCGGAGGAGGCCCCGGTGATCAGGGTCCAGCCGCGGCTTTGCGGGACGAGGTCGCCATGGCCCTTGCGGATCTGCGTGTTGCCGCTCATGCGCCCAGCGCCTTCACGCCCGGAAGCACCTTGCCTTCCATCCATTCCAAAAACGCCCCGCCCGCCGTCGAGACATAGGTGAAGTCGCCCGACACCCCGGCGGCGTTGAGCGCGGCCACGGTGTCGCCACCGCCCGCGACCGAGACGAGCTTGCCCGCCCGCGTCAGCTCGGCGGCCTTTTTCGCCGCCGTCATGGTGCCGCGGTCGAACGGCTCGATCTCGAAGGCGCCGAGAGGGCCGTTCCAGACCAGCGTCCTGGCGTTTTCGAGCGCCATCTCGACATGGGCCACGCTGTCGGGACCGGCATCGAGGATCATCGCGTCCGAGGGCGTGTTCTCGGCCATCACGACCTCGCTCTCGGCACCGGCCTTGAATTCGCGCGCCACGACGACGTCGCGCGGCAGCAGGATGGTGCAGCCCTTGTCGGCGGCCTTCTGGGCGATCTCGCGGGCGGTGTCGGCGAGGTCGTGTTCGCATAGCGATTTGCCGACATCGAGCCCTTGGGCCGCGAGGAAGGTGTTGGCCATGCCGCCGCCGATCACCAGCGTGTCGACCTTTTCGACGAGGTTCGACAACAGGTCGAGCTTGGTCGAGACCTTGGCGCCGCCGACCACGGCGACGACGGGCCGCTCGGGGTTGCCCAGCGCCTTGTTGAGCGCCGACAACTCCTCGGCCATCAGCCGACCGGCGCAGGCGGGCAGGAGCCGGGCCAGCGCCTCGGTCGAGGCATGCGCGCGGTGCGCCGCCGAGAAGGCGTCGTTCACATAGGCGTCACCCAGATGCGCGAGGCTCTGGGCGAAATCGGGGTCGTTCTTTTCCTCACCCGCGTGGAAGCGGGTGTTCTCGAGGAGCAGCACCTCGCCATCGCCCAGCGCGTCGACGGCGGCCTGCGCCGTGTCGCCCACGCAATCCTCGGCGAAGGCGACCTTGCGGCCGAGCTTTTCTTCGAGGGTCGGCACGATCTGCTTGAGCGACATTTCCGGGACGACCTTGCCCTTGGGCCGGTCGAAATGCGCCAGCAGGATCACCCGCCCGCCCTTGTTCGCGATGTCATCGACGGTGGGCACGATGCGCTCGATGCGGGTCGCGTCGGTGACGCGGCCCGCTTCGATAGGCACGTTCACGTCCACCCGCACCAGGACCCGCTTGCCCGCGAGATCCATCTCGTCGATCGTCTTCCAGCCCATGAGCCGTCCTTTCCGTTTCGAGTTGGCAGATAGGTAGCGCCCGGGGACGCGGCGCTCAAGCCATTGGCTTACGCGCAAGCTGGCCTTATGTCGGGAACAAAGCAGAAGGAGGATCGGCAATGGCCGAGATCAAGGACCCCGAGAACACCATCATCATCGAGCTGAAGGACGGCGCGGTGGTGATCGAGCTTCTGGCCGACGTGGCGCCCAAGCACGCCGAGCGCATGAAGGAGCTGGCCCGCGCCGGCGCCTATGACAACGTGGCCTTCCACCGCGTGATCGACGGCTTCATGGCGCAGACCGGCGATGTGGAGCACGCCAACATGGAAAAGGACTACAACCCGCGCCGCGCCGGCACCGGCGGCTCGGACAAGCCCGACCTTCCGGCCGAGTTCTCGAAGCTGCCGCATGACCGCGGCACGCTGGGCGCCGCGCGGTCGGCCAACCCGAACTCGGCCAACAGCCAGTTCTTCATCAACTTCAAGGACAACCATTTCCTCAACGGCCAATACACCGTCTATGGCCGCGTGATCGAGGGGATGGAGCATGTCGACGCCATCACCAAGGGCGAGCCGCCGGCAAACCCCGACCGGATGATCAGCGTCAAGGTGGCCGCAGATGCATAAGCTTGCAGCTCTGCTGGCGTTCGTCGCCAGCCCCGCCGCCGCCACCGGCCTCGAGATCGACGTCGCGGGCCAGTCCAGCGGCACGATCCGGATCGACCTTCTCGAGGATGTGGCGCCCGGCCATGTCGAGCAGATCACCGCGCTGGCGCGCGAGGGGGCCTATGACGGCGTGGTGTTCCACCGCGTGATCGACGGCTTCATGGCGCAGACGGGCGACGTGGAGTTCGGCCGCGAGGGCGGCGACGTCTCGATGGCCGGCATGGGCGGCTCGGAGCGCGACGATCTCGACGCGGAGTTCTCGGACATTCCGTTCGAGCGCGGCACCGTCGGCATGGCGCGCAGCCAGGATCCGAATTCGGCCAACAGCCAGTTCTTCATCATGTTCGCGCCGGGCGACTTCCTCAATGGCCAGTACACGGTCGTGGGGCAGGTGACCGAAGGTCTCGACGTGCTCGACGCGATCAAGCGGGGCGAGGGGCCCAACGGCGCCGTGGTCGGCGCGCCCGACGTGATGAGCGAGGTGCGCGTCACCGAGTGACGCGCCGCGTCCCGGCCCGGGTGTCCCCGGGCCGGGGCCCGTCCCTGCCGCGCCGGGCTAGAGCCGTGGCGCGGGGAACTGCACCTCGATCGTGGTGCCGTCGGGGCCGCTGTTGCGGTGGATCTCGCCATTGATGCGCGCGACAGAGGCGTCGATGATCTGCCGTCCGAGACCGCTGCCATCGGCGCGGTCGGCGGTGAGCCTGTCACTGCCGACGCCGTCATCGACGACCGAGAGCCGCCCTTCGGTTCCGCTCAGCCCCAGCGCCACCGTGATCCGGCCCGCGCGACCGTCCGGAAAGGCATGCTTGGCGGCGTTGGTGATCGCCTCGTTCACCAGAAGCGCCAGCGAGGTCGCGACCTCGGAGCGCACCAGCATCGGGATCATGCGGTGCGAGATCACCACATTGGCCGGCAGGGTCACGTCGAGATGGCGGATCACGTCGGGCAGGAACTGGTGCAGCGCGATTTCGTTGCGGGCCGAAACCTTGTGCAATTCGGCATGCAGCAGGGCGATCGCCGAGAGGCGCGCGATGGTTTCGGAGAGCGCCTCGCGCGTCTCCTCGCTGCGCGCCTGCGATTTTTGAATCCGCACGAGGGCGGTGACCATCTGCAGCGAATTCTTGACCCGGTGATCGACCTCGTTGGCCAGCGTTTCCTGCGCGATGAGCGCGCGGCGCAATTCCATGCGCCGCACCACCTGCCGCGCGAGGATCATCAAGAGGCGCTTGGTCTCGTCCGGCAGGCGGCGCGGTTTGCGGTCGAGGATGCACAGCGCCCCGATCGGCAGGGCGTCGCCAAGCTTGAGGATCGCGCCCCCGTAATAGCGGATTGCGTCGGGGCCGGTGACCAGTGGGTTGTCGCGGGTGCGTGGGTCGAGGGCGGTATCCTCGATTTCGAGGAAATCGGGCCCGGTAAGCCCGTGCGAGCAGATCGACTCGTCCATTGTGTAGTCGCGCTGTTCGGTGCCGAAGGCCGATTTGGCCCATTGGCGGTCGGTGTTGACCAGCGTGACCAGAGAGATCGGCGCATCGCAGATTTCGGCGGCATAGGCGGTGATCTCGTCGAAATCCGCCTCGTCCTCGCTGTCCATGATGCCGAGCGAGCGGATCGCTTCGGACCGCCCCTCGCTCGTGTCGTCGATGACATCTCTCACAGGCACACTCTCAACTCGGCCCGGCGGGCCGCTCTTGTGGGGAAGGTCGAACGGTTCTGACGTTTCTAAGTGCCGCAAAAGGTTTTGTCGACTTTTTCGTGACCTTCCGGCGGCGTGATGTACCCGTCCATTAGGCTAGGTTCGGGATCGTACGGCCGGGTGACGACGGCGAGCATCTCGTGCATCGGCGCAAAATTGCCCGCCACGGCGTCGGCGATCACCGCCTCGATACGGTGCAGCCGGGGCACCACCACGGGGTTTGCCGCCGCCGCGATCTCAAGGTCCGGGCCGCGCGCGCGCCATGCGGCGATCCAGTCGGGACCTGCGCCGCCACGCTCCGGCGTGTCCTCGGCCAAGACCCTGAACCCGTTGGTGAAATCCACCCCACCTTCGGTCATGGCCGTGAGCAGCGCCTCGATCAGGCCACGATCCTCGGGGCGCGGATCGGCAAGGCCGAGCTTGGCCCCGAACCTGGTCAGCCACGCCGATTGGTAGAGATCGGCAAAGCGGTTGATGATCGCGGTGAAGTCGTCGACCGCGCGCTGCTGATCGGGCATCAGCGGCACGAGGGCGGTGGCGAACTGCGCGATGTTCCAAAGCGCGACCTGCGGCTGCGCGCCGTAGGCATAGCGCCCATGCGCGTCGATCGAGGAGAACACGCGGCCCGGGTGGTAGTCGTCCATGAAGGCGCAGGGGCCGTAATCGATGGTCTCGCCCGCGACCGAGCAGTTGTCGGTGTTCATCACGCCGTGGATGAAGCCGATGCTCACCCATTGCGCGATCAGTTCGGCCTGACGCGCCACCATCTGCGCCAGCAGTTCGGGCACCGACCCGGCGGTGGGATAATGCCGCGCCATCGTGTGATCGGTCAGCGCGCGCAGCCCGTCTTGATCGCCGCGCGCGGCCAGAACCTGAAAGGTGCCGACGCGGATATGGCTTTGTGCCACACGGGTCAGGATGGCACCGGGCAGGGCGGTCTCGCGGATCACCTCCTCACCGGTGCTGACGGCGGCAAGCGCGCGGGTCGTCGGCACGCCAAGGGCATGCATCGCCTCGCTCATGATGTATTCGCGGATCACCGGGCCGAGCCAGGCCCGGCCATCACCCATGCGCGAGTAGGGCGTGCGCCCCGACCCCTTGAGCGCGACGTCGTGCCGCATCCCCTGCGGATCCACCACCTCGCCCAGAAGCACCTGCCGCCCGTCGCCGAGCTGCGGGTTCCAGCCGCCGAACTGGTGCCCGGCATAGAGCTGCGCGATCGGCGTGGAGCCTTCCGGCAGCGCGTTGCCCGCAAAGACCTGCAGGCCCTCGTCGGTCTGCAAGGCATCGGGGTCAAGGCCCATCTCGCGCGCGAGATCCGCGTTGAAGGCGATCCAGCCGGGGGCCGCGACGGGGACGGGCGCCTGCCGGGTGAACAGACGCTCAGGCAGGCGGGCATAGGAGTTGTCGAAGGGGATCTGCAGGGTCATGCCCTGCATCTATGCCATCGCGCGTTCAAGCCAAGCGGCCGGTCAACGATATTGCGTCCCCTCGGCCACTTCGTTCCGAAAACACGCGCTGCCCGCCGGTCAGAGCCGTCCGATCCGCTCGCTCAGCAGCGAAAAGAACCCGTCACGGTCGACATCCCCGATGAAGAGCGCGTTGGCGGGACGGTCGGTGACGCCCCACCAGTCGGCCACGGTCATGCCGAGCGTCAGCTCGGAGCCGGTTTCGATCTCGACGTTGATCTCGCGCCCCGAGAAGAGATCGGGGCGCAGCAGCCATGCGATGACGCAAGGATCGTGCAGCGGCGCGCCTTCGGAGCCGTATTTCTCGGTGTCGAAGCGCTCGAAGAAATCGGTCCAGCTCGCCACCACCTCGCCGATTCGGCCCATGGCGCGCATCTCGGCGATCCAGCCCTTCGAGGTGAGCGCCTTGTGCGTCGCGTCGAGCGGCAGCACGGTGATGGGGCGGCCGCAATCGAAGACGATCTTCGCGGCCTCGGGATCGACATAGATGTTGAACTCGGCCGCAGGCGTGATGTTGCCGCCCTCGAAGAAGCCGCCGCCCATCAGCACGATGCGCTGCACCCGGTCCACGATGTCGGGCGCGCGTTCGAACGCCGTGGCGATGTTGGTGAGCGGGCCGAGCGGGCAGAGCGTGACGGTGTTGTCCGGTTCGCGGCGCAGCGTGTCGATGATGAAATCGACGCCGTGCTGGTCCTGCAGCGGATGCGTAGGGTCGGGCAGGGCGATGCCGTCGAGACCGGTCTTGCCATGCACATGCTCGGCGGTGACGAGGGGCCGCCCCAAGGGCCGGTCGCAGCCCGCGAAAACCGGCGTATCGCGGCCCGCAAGCTCGACCACCTGCCTTGCGTTGCGCTGCGTGAGGTCGAGCGGCACGTTGCCGGCGACGGCGGTGAGGCCCAGCACCTCGATCTCGGGCGAGGCCAGCGCCAAGAGGATGGCGACGGCGTCGTCCTGACCGGGATCGGTGTCGATGATGATCTTCTGCGCGCCCATGTCCGGCCCTCCTTGTCAGGGGCACAGGAAGGCAGGAACGCCGCGCGGGGGCAAGCCTCGCGCGGCGTCAGCCTGTCGTCAGCGTCTCCTAGCCGGTGTCAGATCCGCGCTTCGGGACCGCGCGACAGGGCGGCGACGCCGGTGCGCGCAAGCTCGGTCAGGCCCAGCGGGCGCATCAGCTCGGCAAAGGCGTCGATCTTGTCCGGGGTGCCGGTGATCTCGAAGACGAAGCTTTCGAGCGTCGAGTCGACCACGTTGGCGCGGAAGATGTCCGCGAGCCGCAGCGCCTCGACCCGCGCGTCGCCCTCGCCGCGCACCTTGAAGAGGGCCAGCTCGCGCTCGACCGTCGGGCCTTCGACGGTGAGGTCGTGGACCTCGTGCACGGGGATGATGCGGCCCAGCTGCGCCTTGATCTGCTCGATCACCTGCGGCGTGCCGGAGGTGACGAGGGTGATGCGCGACATGTGCCCGGTGTGGTCGATCTCGGCCACGGTGAGACTTTCGATGTTGTAGCCGCGCCCCGAAAAGAGACCGATCACGCGGGCCAGCACGCCGGGCTCGTTCTCGACGATCACCGCCAGCGTGTGGCGCTCCTCCACATCGGAGAAGGTGGAGCGCAAGTTGTAGGCGGAGTGGCTGGTCGAGCCTTCCTTGATGTTCAGCATTGGGTCGTCCTTTCCTCGGGCCGGGGGCCGAGACATATCGAAATGTCCTGCGTATCTCTGCTGCGCGATCCGGTCACACCAGCACCGCGCCGCCGGCCTCGATCGCGTGGGCGGTCGAGACCTCGCCCATCAGCATCTCGTTATGCGCCTTGCCGCTCGGGATCATCGGGAAGCAGTTCTCGTGCTTTTCCACGAGGCAGTCGAAGATCACCGGGCCGTCGTAATCCAGCATCTCCATGATCGCGTCGTCGAGCTGCGCGGGGTCCGAGCAGCGGATGCCCTTGGCGCCGAAGGCTTCGGCCAGCTTGACGAAATCGGGCAGGGCCTCGGACCAGCTCTGCGAATAGCGCTCGCCATGCAGCAGCTCCTGCCACTGGCGCACCATGCCCAGACGCTCGTTGTTGAGGATGAACTGCTTGACCGGCAGGCGGTACTGCGCCGCGGTGCCCATCTCTTGCATGTTCATCAGCCAAGACGCCTCGCCCGCGACGTTGATCACGAGGCTGCCCGGATGCGCCATCTGCACGCCGATCGAGGCCGGAAAGCCGTAGCCCATGGTGCCCAAGCCGCCGGAAGTCATCCAGCGGTTCGGGGCCTCGAAGCCGAGATACTGCGCCGCCCACATCTGGTGCTGGCCCACCTCGGTGGTGATGTAGCGGTCGCGATCCTTGGTCAGCGCCTCGAGCCGCTGCAGCGCGTATTGCGGCTTGATGACCGTCTCCGAGTTGCGGAACGACAAGCAGTCCTTGGCCCGCCATTCGCCGATCTGCGCCTGCCATTGCGACAGCGCCTCTCGGTCGGTTTTGCGGCCGCGCGCCGACCACGCCTCCATCAGGTCGCCCAGAACGCTCGCCACATCGCCGATGATCGGGATGTCGGTGCGGATCACCTTGTTGAGCGAGGAGGGGTCGATGTCGATATGCGCGCGGATCGAGTTCGGGGAAAAGGCGTCGATGCGGCCGGTGATCCGGTCGTCGAAGCGCGCGCCGATGCAGATCATCAGGTCGCAGCCATGCATCGCCATGTTGGCTTCATAAAGCCCGTGCATCCCGAGCATGCCGAGCCACTGCTCGCCGGAGGCGGGGTAGGCGCCGAGGCCCATCAGCGTCGAGGTAATCGGAAAGCCCGTCGCCGCGACCAGATCGCGCAAGAGCTTCGAGGCCTCGGGGCCCGAGTTGATGACGCCGCCGCCGGTGTAGAACACCGGGCGCTTGGCGGTCTCCATCGCCTGCGCCAGCGCCGCAATCGCCGCCGCGTCGCCCTTCACGGGCGGGTTGTAGCGGGTCGAGCGGGTTTCCTTGCCGCCATATTGGCCGGTGGCGAACTGCACGTCCTTGGGGATGTCGACGAGCACCGGGCCGGGGCGGCCTGCGGTGGCGACGTGGAACGCCTCGTGCAGGGTCTGTCCGAGCGCGTCGGTCTCCTTCACCAGCCAGTTGTGCTTGGTGCAGGGGCGGGTGATGCCGACGGTGTCGGCCTCCTGAAACGCGTCCGATCCGATCATGAAGGTCGGGACCTGACCCGACAGCACGACGATCGGGATCGAGTCCAAGAGCGCGTCGGTCAGGCCGGTGACGGCGTTGGTGGCGCCGGGGCCGGAAGTGACGATGGCGACGCCGGGCTTGCCGGTGGAGCGGGCATAGCCTTCGGCGGCGTGGATCGCGCCCTGTTCGTGGCGCACCAGCACGTGGCGGATGTCGTTTTGCTGAAACAGCTCGTCATAGATCGGCAGCACCGCGCCGCCGGGATAGCCGAACACCGTGTCGACGCCCTGATCCCTGAGCGCCTGCACGACCATCTTCGCGCCCGTCATCTGCCCGCCGGTCGGCGGCGTTTGCGTCTGCCCTGTCATCGTGCCGTATCCTGTCTGTCTGTCTGTCTATCTGTCGCGCCGCGCGCACAAAAAAAGCCCCCGGTGATCCGGGGGCGCATGGTCGACCGTCATGGTCCTTGCCGTTACCGGCCCACGCGCCCCACTCCACCGTTTACAAGAAGGAGATCCATCTTCCCCGGTCCTTTTCATTCCGCCCGCGCAGATATGCACGGGCGGGCGGGAGCGTCAACCGCATTCGGCGGAGAAAATGTCGCACCTTCGCTGTTCCGGGTAACTTTCTTATCACCAAGGGGGCGCGGCG
>Ga0207882_1000338_pt1 | contig 13132 bp, 9 predicted proteins | sample MalvirmetaMSP103_FD_184228 | JGI IMG/M metagenome (GOLD analysis project Ga0207882, IMG submission 184228) | Marine viral communities from the Deep Pacific Ocean - MSP-103 (SPAdes) | ecosystem: Environmental > Aquatic > Marine > Oceanic | place: Pacific Ocean | collected 2011-05-15 | reverse complement strand
GGCCGCCGCATTGATGGCGGCGCGGGCCCTGCCTATCAATGGTCCTCATTGACGCACAAGCCGGAGCCGCGCCTTGCCCCTACCCGACACCGAACTGGCGATGCTGCGCGATCAAGGCCGGCGCAACCGCGTGCGGCTCAAGACCCAGATCCTGCTGCGCTGGATCGCCGTGGCGGGGCAGACCGGCGCGGCGCTGGTGGCGGCGCTGGTCTACGGGCTGATCTTTCCCACCGGCCTTGTGGCGATCACCATCGGGGCGGCGGGCATCGCCAATCTGCTCGCGGCGTTCCTGCTACCGGCGACGCGGCGGCTGAGCGAGGGCGAATCCACCGCGATGCTGGTCTTCGACATCGTCCAGCTTTCGGTGCTCCTGTGGCTCACCGGTGGGCTCGACAACCCCTTCGCGCTGCTGATGCTGGCCCCGGTGACGATCTCGGCCACGATGCTGCGGCTGCCCGGCGTGCTCCTGATCGGTGGGCTGGCGCTGGTGTCGGTGACGGTGCTGTGGCTGTGGAGCCTGCCGATCCTGTCGCCGCAGATGACCGCGCTTTCCTCGCCCGAGCTGCTGCGCTTCGGCTTCTGGCTGGCGCTGGCGACCGGCATCACCTTCATCGGTCTCTACGTGCGGCGGGTGACACTCGAGCGGCAGGCGATGGGCGACGCGCTGGCGGCCACGCAGCTGGCGCTGGCGCGCGAGCAGAAGCTCACCGATCTGGGCGGCGTCGTCGCCGCCGCCGCGCACGAGCTGGGCACGCCGCTGGCTACGATCACCCTCACCGCCGCCGAGCTGGCCGACGATCTCTCGGACCAGCCCGAGCGGGCCGAGGACGCGGCGCTGATCCGGGCCGAGGCGATGCGATGCCGCGACATCCTGCGCTCCATGGGACGGGCCGGCAAGGAGGACACGCATCTGCGGCAGGCCCCGCTCGAGGCGGTGGTGCGCGAGGCCGCCGAGCCGCATCTGGCCCGCGGCCGCGAGGTCGTCTTCGCGGTGGGGGCCGAGCCGGAGGCGACCGGGAGCGCCGAGGCGCAGCCGGTGATCCATCGCCGCCCCGAGATCGTGCACGGGCTGCGCAACCTGATCCAGAACGCTGTCGATTTCGCCGGGGAGCGGGTCGAGATCGACCTGTCATGGACCCGCGACAGCGTGATGGTGACGATCGAGGATGACGGGCCGGGCTTTCCGCCCGGCCTGATCGACCGCATCGGCGATCCGTTCATGCGCTCGCGGCGCAGGCCGGGCTACGAGGGCATGGGGCTGGGGCTGTTCATCGCCAAGACGCTGCTGGAGCGCTCGGGCGCGCGGCTCAGCTTCGCCAATGGCGGCGAGCGGCTGCGCGCCAGCGGCGCGGCCGCGGGCGGCGCCATCGTCATGGTCGCATGGCCCCGCGACACGATCGAGGCGCAGCCTGCAATCGGCGCGCCGAATCCGTATTTCCTGCCCTGACCGAGACCGGTTCTGCCGATGAGCGGCGATTAACGCCTGATTAATGTTTCCTGCGCAGTCTGGCTGAACACCCGTCACAGTTGCGTGTGGAGATGCCTTTGAGCCCCGTTGCCCCCTTGCTGGTCGTCGTCATCGTATCGACCGTTTCGGCGACGGCGATCGTGATCCTGCTGTCTTGGGTGACGCACATGGATTGGGGGCGGCGGGCCTCGCCCCGCGCGGCGCGCAGCGTGTTCCTGTTCGACGGCGAGTGTCTCGTCGATGCCAGCCTCCCGGCGCGGCGCCTGCTCGACCGTCTCGAAGGATCGGGTACCGAGCGCGCCTTGTTGTGCGACCTGCTAGAACACCGATTTCCGGGGCTGGTCGCCCGGCTGGAGACGGTCCAGGGCGATGGCAGCTTCCGGCTCAGGGCGAATGGCGGTTTCGGCCAGATTGAGGTCGAGCACTGGAACGGTCTGCTGCGCCTGACCCTCGATTCCGAAGGGACAGGGGACGCGCCGGTCGATCCCATAGCCTTCGCGGCCCTGCAGGACGAGCTTGAGACGCTGCGCTGCATCGGTGAGGACGCGCCGCAGCTGATCTGGAAGCTTGACGAGGGCGGGCGGCTGAGCTGGGCCAACCGGGCCTATATGCGCCTTGCGGAACGGATGTCCGGCCCGGCCGAAGCCGCCACCGACTGGCCCCCGGACGAGCTGTTCGAGACCTCCGATTACGCTCCGCTCGGCACGGGGGCCGAATGCTGCCGGGTCAGCCTGCTGCTGCCGGGCGAGGAGCGGCACTGCTGGTACGAGATCACCCGTCTGCGGCGCGGCACCGAACGCGTGCATTTCGCGCTCGACGTGACCGGAATCGTCGAAGCTGAGCAGACCCGTCGCAAGTTCATCCAGACCCTGACCAAGACCTTCGCGCAGCTCGCCATCGGCCTTGCCATCTTCGACCGTGATCGCAAGCTCGTGATGTTCAATCCCGCATTCCACGACCTGACCGGCCTGCCCACGGCCTTTCTCAGTTCGCGCCCGCAGGTGCAGACCGTGCTCGACCGTCTGCGCGACCGCAGCATGCTGCCCGAGCCCAAGGATTACGCCAGCTGGCGCGAACAGGTCGCCGCACTCGAGGCGCAGGCCACGCGCGGCACCTATTGCGAGACGTGGTCGCTCCCCGGCGGGCAGACCTACCGCGTCACCGGGCGGCCGCATCCCGACGGCGCGGTCGCCTTCCTGTTCGAGGATATCAGCGCCGAGATCTCGCTTACCCGGCACTTCCGCGCCGAGATCGAAACTGCCCGCGCCGTGCTCGACACCCTGCCCGAGGCAATCGCCGTCTTCTCGGCCAGCGGCACCCGGTTGTTGCACAACGGCGCCTACGAGGATCTGTGGGGCGCGCCCGGCCCGGGCCTGTCCGAAACCGGTCTGCTCGACGAGATCGTCCGCTGGCAGAACATGATCGCCCCGACCCCGGTGCTGGGAGAGCTGCGCGATTTCGTCACCGCCTTCGGCGAACGCGCCGAGTGGTCCGACCGGCTTCGCCTTTCCGACGGGCGCGGCCTTTGTTGCCGCTTCACCCCCCTGCCCGGCGGCACGACCATGACCAGCTTCTCGCCCGAGACGCCGGACCGGTCCCGCCTCTCGGCGCAGACCCTGACCACCGGCGAAGAGCCGCGCGACGGCAAGGAGCCGATCCGCCTGCAAAGGGGCTGACCCGGCGTTTCGGCTTGCAGCACACGGCCCAGCGCCTAGGTTGCGGCCATGAGCCTCCTTGCCGGTCCGATCCTCCTTCCCGACGAATCGCACAGCCTCGCGCTGGCGCGTGCCCTGGCGCCGCATCTGCGGGCAGGCGACACGCTGTTGCTCTCGGGGCAGATCGGCGCGGGCAAGAGCTTTTTCGCGCGGGCCCTGATCCGCGCGCGCACCGGCAACCCCGAGGAAGAGGTCCCCTCGCCCACCTTCACCCTCGTGCAGAGCTATGACGCGCCGGGCGCCGAGATCTGGCATTGCGATCTCTACCGCCTGTCGGACCCGTTCGAGCTTGTCGAACTGGGCCTCGAAGAGGCGATGGGCCGCGCCATCTGCCTGATCGAATGGCCCGACCGCATGGGCGACATGGCCCCGCCCGAGGCGCTGTCGCTGGCCTTCGAGGCGCGGCCCGACGGGCATCTGCTGAGCATGTCCGGCCCCGAGGCCTGGCACGCGCGTCTGGAGCCGGTCCTTGCCTGAGATCGACGCCTTCCTCGCCCGGCACGGGTTCGGGTCCCATGCCCGGGCGCCGCTGGCGGGCGATGCCTCGACGCGGCGCTACGAACGGCTGACGGCCCCGTCGGGCGAGAGCCTGATTCTGATGATCTGCCCCACCGACACGCTCGCGGCGCTCGACGCCTTCGTTGCCGTGGCGCGTCATCTTTGCGGCCTCGGTCTCTGCGCCCCGGCGATCCACGCGCTCGACCGTGACGCGGGCCTCGCAGTGATCGAGGATCTGGGCCCCGTGCAGGTCGCGCAATGGGCCGAAGCGCATTCGGGTGATACCGCCCCCTACGAAACCGCGATCGACGTTCTGGCCCGGCTGCAATCGGCGGCGGCGCCCGCCGGTCTCTCGGCGCTCACCCCGGGGGTCGGCGCCGAGATGATCGCGCCACTGGGCGAGTGGTACGCGCTTGGCCTCGACCTCGACCCGCTGCAATCGGCCCTGCGCGACGCGCTGGAGCGGCACGCGCCCGAGGCTTCGGTGCTGGCGCTCCGAGACTATCATGCCGAGAACCTGATCTGGCGGCCCGAACGCGCGGGCACCGACCGGATCGGCCTGCTCGATTTTCAGGACGCGCTGCGCGCGCCGCCGGAATACGATCTCGTCTCCTTGCTGCGCGACGCGCGCCGCGACGTGTCCGAGGATCTGCGTGCCGCGATGATCGCCCGTTTCGCCAGCGCCACGGGCCGCGATGCGAAGCAGGTCGCCGCCGCGTGCGCCGTGCTGGGGTTGCAGCGCAACCTGCGCATCCTCGGCATCTTTGCCCGCCTTGCCCGACGCGACGGAAAAACCCGCTATCTGGCACTGATGCCCCGCGTCTGGAACCAGATCCGCGCCGATCTGCGCCACCCGGCGCTGTCCGGCGTCGCCGCCTGCGCCGCTGCCATCCCCGCCCCCGAGGAGACCGCCGCATGACCCCCCAAGGGACGCCCAGCGCCATCATGATCTTTGCCGCCGGCCTCGGTCGCCGCATGGGGCCGCTCACTGCCCAGCGCCCAAAGCCCATGGTCGAGGTCGGCGGACGGCCCCTGATCGACCACGCGCTCGATCTCACCGCGCCGCTGATGCCGCTGCGCCGCGTCGTCAACCTGCACCACCGGGGCGAGGTGCTGCGCGATCACCTCGCGGGCCGCGACGTGATCCTGTCGGACGAGACCGACAAGCTGCTGGAGACCGGCGGCGGCCTGCGCAAGGCGCGCCCCCTGCTCGGGCCCGGTCCGGTCTATACGCTGAATTCGGACGCGATCTGGTCCGGGCCGAACCCGCTCACTGCGCTGAAGCGCGCTTGGGACCCGTCTCGCATGGAGGCGCTGCTGCTGCTGCTCCCGCGCGAGAACGCGATGGGTCATACCGGTCCGGGCGATTTCCTCGTCGATGCCGAAGGGCGGCTCTCCCGCGGGCCGGGACACGTCTATTCGGGGGCGCAGATCATCCTGCCCGACGGGCTCGACGCGATCCCCGAGGAGGCGTTCTCGCTGAACCTGCTATGGAACGAGATCGCGGCGCGCGGGCGGCTCTATGGCGTCGTCCATGATGGGCATTGGTGCGATGTCGGCCGCCCCGACTGCATCCCGATCGCCGAATCCATGCTGCAGGGCGATGATGTCTACTGAGAGCTTTCCCGCCGCCACACCTTTCTCGGAAACCGGCCCCTTCTCGGATACTGGCCCCGCCCATCTCTACGCCCTGCCCTGCGGCGTCGATTTCGCCGAAGGGCTGGTGGCGGGGCTGCGCGCGCGCTTTGGCGACGAGGGCCCCGAGGCAATGGCCCGTGTCACCGTCTATCTCGGCACCAACCGAATGCGCCGCCGGGTGCGCGACATTTTCGATCAAGGCCCGGCGACGCTGCTGCCGCGGCTGCGGCTGATCACCGATCTGGCCCTCGATCCGCTGGGGCCGGAACTGCCGCTGCCCGTCGCCCCCCTGCGTCGCAGGCTGGAGCTGACGCAGCTCGTCTCCCGGCTGATCGAAGCGCAGCCCGACCTTGCGCCGCGCGCGGCGCTCTACGACCTCTCCGACAGCCTCGCCGGGCTGATGGACGAGATGCAGGGCGAGGGGGTGTCGCCCGACAACATTGCCGGTCTCGACGTGACCGACCTCTCAGGGCATTGGGCCCGCTCGCTGCAATTCCTCAACATCGTCAACATCTGGTTCGGCCCTGACGCCGCCCCCGACCGGGAGGCGCGGCAGCGCATGGCGGTGGAGCGGCTGATCGCGACATGGGCCAAGGCGCCGCCCGCCGATCCGGTGATCGTCGCGGGCTCCACCGGCTCGCGCGGGGCGACGGCGCTGCTCTTGCAGGCCGTGGCGCGACAGGAGAAGGGCGCGGTGGTGCTGCCCGGCGTCGACATGGACCAGCCCCAGGACGTGTGGGAGCGCCTCGACGAGGCGCTCGCCGCTGAGGACCACCCGCAGTTCCGGTTTCGCCGCATTCTGCGGATGCTCGACATGGAGGCGGCCGACCTGCGGCTGTGGCACGACATGCCCGCCCCCTCGCCCGCGCGCAACAGGCTGGTGTCGCTGTCACTGCGCCCGGCACCCGTCACCGACCAGTGGCGCGACGAAGGGCCGGAGCTTGGCGATCTCGGCCCCGCGACCGAGGGGCTGACGCTCTTGGAGGCGCCCTCGCCCCGGATGGAGGCCGAGACCATCGCGCTGCGCATGCGCGCCGCCGTGGACGAGGGCAAGACCGTGGCGCTGGTCACGCCCGACCGGATGCTGACGCGGCAGGTTGCGGCGGCGCTCGACCGCTGGGATCTCGTCGCCGATGACAGCGCGGGCGTGCCGCTGCCTCTGACCCCGCCGGGGCGGTTCCTGCGGCTGGTGTCCGAGATCATGGGCGAACGGCCCGGCCCGGCGGCGATCTTGTCGCTCCTGAAGCATCCCTTGTGCCATTCGGGGCGCGACCGGGGCCCGAATCTTAGACGTGCCAGAGAGCTTGAACTTGAGCTACGCAAAAAAGGGGCAGCCTACCCTGAGGCCGATCTACTTAAAGAATGGGCCATAAGAACCGCTGGTAAGACACCAGGTCGAATTGAATGGGCCGACTGGCTCTGCGAGGCGCTGAGCCTCGTGCCCGAGGCGGGCGACAAGCCGCTGTCCGAGCATCTCTCCTGCCACCTGAAGCTTGCCGAATGCCTCGCCTCCGGTCCCGGGGCCGAGGGCAGCGGCGGGCTGTGGGACGAGGTGGCGGGACGTGCGGCGCGGCAGGCCTGCGAGGGGCTGGCCGAACATGCCGAGGCGGCGGGCGAGATGGGCATCCGCGACTACCGCTTGCTGTTTCTCGGCGTGCTGCGCCGGGTCGAGGTGCGCAACCCCGATATCGGCCACCCGCAGGTGCTCATCCGTGGCACGCTCGAGGCGCGGGTGCAGGGCGCGGATCTGACCATCCTCGCCTCGATGAACGAAGGCTCCTGGCCCGAAGCGCCGCCGGCCGATCCGTGGCTCAACCGCAAGATGCGGGCGCAGGCGGGGCTGTTGCTGCCCGAGCGGCGCATCGGGCTTTCGGCGCATGACTACCAGCAGGCGGTGGCGGTGCGCGAGGTCTGGATCACCCGCTCGACCCGCTCGTCTGACAGCGAAACGGTGCCCTCGCGCTGGATCAACCGGCTGACCAACTTGCTTGAGGGTCTGCCCGATCAGGGCGGGCGCGCGGCATTGGCCGAGATGCGCGCGCGGGGCGCCGACTGGCTGGCGCGCGCGACGGCGCTCTCGGTGCCGCAGTCCCGCGTGCCCCCCGCGCCGCGCCCGAGCCCGCGCCCGCCGGTCGCGGCCCGGCCCGACCGGCTCTCGGTCACGGCGATCCGCACGCTGATCCGCGACCCTTACGCGATCTATGCGGGCCGCGTGCTGCGGCTGCGCGGTCTCGACCCGCTGACGCCCAACCCCGACGCCGCGCTGCGCGGCACGGTGCTGCACGAGGTGTTCGAGCGGTTCCTGAAGGATGGCATCGCCCCCACCGATCCGGCCGCGCGCGCCCGGCTGATGGAGGTCACCGAACAGGTGCTCGAGGCGCAGTGCCCCTGGCCCACCGTGCGCCGCCTCTGGATCGCCCGGATCGCCCGGATCAGCGACTGGTTCCTGACCACCGAGGCCGCGCGGCAGGCGCTGGCCACGCCGCGCCATTTCGAGACGGACGGTGCGGCCGTGATGGAGGATCTGGGCTTCACCCTGACCGCGCAGGCCGACCGGATCGACGAAGGCCCCGAGGGCCTGCGCATCTACGACTACAAGACCGGCAAGCCGCCTACCGTGCCGCAGCAGAAGAGCTTTGAGAAACAGCTTCTCCTGGAGGCCGCGATGGCCGAGCGCGGCGGTTTCAAGGATGCGGGCAAGGCCCGTGTCGCGGGCGCCGCCTATATCGGCCTCGGCGGTCAGGGCACCACCGTGCCCGCGCCTTTGGACGAGATCCCGCCCGATCAGGTCTGGGCGCAGCTGCGCGACCTGATCGCGCGCTGGCAGGAGCCGGATCGCGGCTATTCGGCCCGCATGGCGATGATGAGCGACAAGGACCGCAGCGATTACGACCACCTGTCGCGCTTTGGTGAATGGGACTTCTCGCAGGATGCCCGAGGGGAGGATGTCGGATGATCCGCGATGACGCGACCGAGCGGCAGGTCCGCGCCGCCGATCCGGCCAATTCGACATGGCTTTCGGCCAATGCGGGCTCGGGCAAGACCCGCGTGCTCACCGACCGGGTGGCGCGGCTGCTGCTCGACGGCACCGATCCGCAGAACATCCTGTGCCTGACCTACACCAAGGCCGCGGCCAGCGAGATGCAGAACCGCCTGTTCCGGCGGCTTGGCGAATGGGCGATGATGGAGGATGCCAGCCTGCGCGACGCGCTGGCGCAGCTCGGCACGCCGCAGGCGATCACGCTGCGCTCGGCCCGCACGCTGTTCGCCCGCGCGATCGAGACGCCGGGGGGCCTGCGCATCCAGACGATCCACTCGTTCTGCGCGGGGCTCTTGCGGCGCTTTCCGCTCGAGGCCGGGGTCAGCCCGCAGTTCACCGAGATGGAGGACCGCACCGCGCAGCTTCTGCGCGCCGAGGTGGTCGACGCGATGGCCTCGGGGCCGGAGCGATCGCTCGTGGATGCGCTGGCGTTTCAGGCCCCCGAGGGCGATTTCGACGATCTGCTGCGAGAGATCACCGGGCGGCGCGAGGCGTTTCTGGGCGCGCCCGACGACGAGGGGCTGGCGAGGTATTTCGACCTGCCCGCCGGGCTGACGCTGGCCCGGTTCTACGACGTCTGTCTCGATCCGGATGATCTCGACACGCTGGGCGCGCTGCGGCTGCTGCTGCGCAAGGGGTCGGTGACGGATCAGAAGGCCGCCGACAGGCTCGATGCCGTCGATCTAAAGGCCACCCCCGATGCGGGTCTGCTCGATCTACTCGAAAACCTGCTGCTGTTCGGCGCCAGTGCCGCCGCGCCCTTCGGCGCCAAGATCGGCAAGTTCCCCACCAAGAAGCTGCGCGAGAGCGACCCTTCGCTGATCGAGCGGCTCGACGATCTCATGGCCCGGATCGAGGAGGGGCGCGCGACGCGGCTGACCCTGATCGCCCTCGAAAAGACCCGCGTTCTCGACGCTTTCGCCCGCGCCTTCGTGCCCGCCTACGAGCGGCGCAAGCTTTTGGGCGGCATGCTCGACTTCGACGACCTGATCGGCAAGGCGCGCAAGCTGCTGACCGACCCGGCGGTGGCGCAATGGGTGCTGTTCCGGCTCGATGGCGGCATCGACCATATCCTCGTAGACGAGGCGCAGGACACGAGCCCGGCGCAATGGGCGGTGATCGAGCGGCTGGCGCAGGAGTTCGCGGCAGGCGAAGGCGCGCAGCCCGACCGCCGCCGCACGATATTCGTCGTCGGCGACAAGAAGCAGTCGATCTATTCGTTCCAAGGCGCCGATCCCGAGGGTTTCGACCGGATGCAGCAGCACTTTGCGCAGCGGCTCGAAGCGGCGGGCGCGGGGCTGAACCGGCTCGACCTCGAGCATTCCTTCCGGTCCTCGGAGGCGATCTTGCGCGCCGTGGACGCGACCTTCGTGGGACCGCATCGCGAGGGGCTGGGCAGCGAGGTGCCGCACCGGGCCTTCAAATCGGCGATGCCGGGCCGCGTCGATCTATGGCCGCCGGTCGAAAAGCCCGACACCGAGACCGAGGAGGAGGATTGGACCAACCCGGTCGACCGCCCCGGCGAGACCGACCCCTCGGTGGTGCTGGCGCGGCGCATCGCCGACGAGATCGCCCGCATGAAGGCCGAAGAGACGATCCCGGTCGAACGCGGCCATTCGGGCATCTATGACCGTCGCCCGGTGAGCGAAGGCGACGTGCTGATCCTCGTGCAGCGGCGCTCGGCGCTCTTTTCCGAGATCATCCGCGCCTGCAAGGCCAAGGGGCTCAACGTCGCGGGCGCCGACCGGCTGCGCATCGGCGGCGAGCTGGCGGTCAAGGACATCGCGGCGGTGCTGCGGTTCCTCGCCCTGCCCGAAGACGACCTGTCGCTGGCCTGCGCGCTGCGCTCGCCACTCTTGGGCTGGAGCGAGAACGACCTCTATCGCCTTGCGCAGGGTCGCCCCGGCCATCTCTGGCCGCAACTTCGCGACGCCCGGACGCGCTACCCCGAGACCCTGTCCGTGCTCGACGACATGCGCCGCCAATCCGACTTCCTGCGTCCCTACGACCTGATCAACCGGCTGCTCTTGCGCCATGACGGCCGCCGCCGCCTGCTGGCGCGTCTCGGCCCCGAGGCCGAGGACGGGATCGACGCGCTGCTGTCTCAGGCGCTCTCCTACGAGCAGGCGCAGGTGCCGGGGCTCACCGGTTTTCTCGAATGGCTCGAGACCGACGACCTGGAGATCAAGCGGCAGGCCGAATCCGCGGGCGACCGCCTTCGAGTGATGTCGGTGCACGGGGCCAAGGGGCTCGAGGCGCCGATCGTGATCCTGCCGGACAGCGCCAAGCGGCAGGTGAAGCTGAACGACAGGATCTATGCGGCGGGTGAGGCGCAGCTCTGGGCCGCCGGGCCGTCGGCGGCGATGCCCGAACCGATGCGCGAGCTGCGCGAGGGGCTGATCGACGCGCAGGAGCGCGAACGCCGCCGCCTCCTTTACGTGGCGATGACGCGGGCCGAAAGCTGGCTCATCCTCTGCGCGCCCGGCGATGTGGGCGAGGCGGGCGAAAGCTGGCACGCGACGGTGGCCGAAGGGCTGGAGCGGATCGGGGCCGAAGCCATGCCGATGCCGGGCGGCGAGGGACTGCGCTATGCGCATCTCGACTGGGCCTGCGGGGAGAGGCTGGCACCGCGCGCCGAGGCCCCTGCCCTGCCCGCGCCGCCGCGCTATCCCGCCGTGGTCCTGCCTGATGCCCCTGAGGCGACGCTGTCGCCCTCGGATCTCGGCGGCGCCAAGGTGATGCCGGGCGACAGCGACCCCGAAGAGGGCGAGACAGGGCGGGCGCGCGGCACGCTCATGCACCTGCTGCTCGAACACCTGCCCGCCCTGCCCGAGGCCAGCCGCGAGGCGCAGGGCCGCAGGCTTCTGGCCAATGCCGAGGAGGCCGCCGAAGTCGAGGAGACCGACAGCCTGCTCGCCGATGCGCTGGGCCTCGTCGGCGCGCCGGGGCTGGAGCCGGTCTTCGCCCCCGGCACGCTGGCCGAGGCGGGGATCACCGCCGCCCTGCCCGAGCTTGGCGACAGGCGGTTGCACGGCGCGATCGACCGGCTGGTGATCGCGCCCGACCGGGTGCTGGCCATCGACTTCAAGACCAACCGCGTGGTGCCGGGGCGCGCGGAGGACACGCCCGAGGGCATCTTGCGGCAGATGGGGGCCTATGCGGCGATGCTGGAGCGGCTCTGGCCCGACCGGCGGGTCGAGGTGGCGGTGCTGTGGACCGCCCAAGCGCGGCTGATGCCCCTGCCCCGCGATCTCGTCATGACGGCGTTGCACCGGGCCGCCCATTGACGCGCCTGATGCGCATCCTTACCTCTCTCATCCAAACCGAGACCCAAGGAGAGCCCCGATGGCCACCGTTGCAGTCAACGACGCGAATTTCGACGCCGAAGTGCGTCAGTCCGATGTCCCCGTGGTGGTGGACTTCTGGGCCGAGTGGTGCGGCCCCTGCAAGATGATCGGCCCCGCCCTCGAAGAGCTTTCGAACGAGTATGGCGACCGCGTGAAGATCGTGAAGGTCAACGTGGACGAGAATCCGAACTCCCCCGCGCAGCTCGGCGTGCGCGGCATCCCGGCCCTGTTCCTGTTCAAGGATGGCGAGATCGTCTCGAACCGCGCCGGCGCCGCCCCCAAGGCCGCGCTCAAGGGCTGGATCGACGAGTCGATCTGATCCGCCTCGCGGAGTGTCGATCAAGGCGCCTTCGGGCGCCTTTTTCGTGTCTGCACAAGGCTCTGAGGCGGGCCAAACTTGCCCTTTCCGACCTCGACCCCCATATCGGCCCGGATGGTGGCGGGGCGTCCCTTCACCTTTATCGAAATACGCATGGCGCGCGGGTCACTGCCCGCCGCGACAGGAGGCAAGATGAGCGACGACTTCCCCGGCTGGCACGGCACGACCATCATCGGTGTGCGCAAGGGCGGCAAGGTGGTGATCGCGGGCGACGGCCAGGTGAGCCTCGGCCAGACCGTGATCAAAGGCACCGCGCGAAAGGTGCGCCGCCTCTCTCCGGGCGGTTACGAGGTCATCGCGGGCTTTGCCGGATCGACCGCCGACGCCTTCACCCTGCTGGAGCGGCTGGAAAAGAAGCTCGAGGCGACGCCGGGGCAGCTGGCGCGGGCCAGCGTCGAGCTGGCCAAGGACTGGCGCACCGACAAGTATCTGCAGAAGCTCGAGGCGATGCTGATCGTTTCGGACGGCAAGGATCTTCTGGTCATCACCGGCGCGGGCGACGTGCTCGAGCCCGAGCATGACGTCACCGCGATCGGATCGGGCGGCAACTTCGCGCTGGCCGCCGGGCGCGCGCTCATGGAGACCGAGATGGACGCCGAGGCCATCGCGCGCCGCGCCATGGCGATCGCCTCCGACATCTGTGTCTACACCAACGGCAAACTGACCGTGGAGACGCTCGAGGCCTGAGGCCTCGCGTCATCCCCAGACGAGGACATCCCATGACCGACCTGACCCCCCGCGAGATCGTCTCCGAACTCGACCGCTTCATCATCGGCCAGAAGGAGGCCAAGCGCGCCGTCGCCGTGGCCCTGCGGTCGCGCTGGCGGCGCAAGCAGCTCGGCGCGGACCTGCGCGACGAGGTGTATCCCAAGAACATCCTGATGATCGGCCCCACCGGCGTCGGCAAGACCGAGATTTCGCGCCGTCTGGCCAAGCTGGCGCGCGCGCCCTTCCTCAAGGTCGAGGCGACGAAGTTCACCGAAGTGGGCTATGTCGGCCGCGACGTGGAGCAGATCATCCGTGATCTGGTCGATGCCGCGATCTTCC
>Ga0207882_1000332_pt1 | contig 13202 bp, 9 predicted proteins | sample MalvirmetaMSP103_FD_184228 | JGI IMG/M metagenome (GOLD analysis project Ga0207882, IMG submission 184228) | Marine viral communities from the Deep Pacific Ocean - MSP-103 (SPAdes) | ecosystem: Environmental > Aquatic > Marine > Oceanic | place: Pacific Ocean | collected 2011-05-15 | reverse complement strand
CCCAACTGGCGGGAAAATCCGCGCTGATCACCGGGGCCGCGCGCGGCATCGGGCTGGCTTTCGCCAAGCGCTATGCCGAGGAGGGCGCGACCGTCGCCATCGCCGACATCAATCTCGAGGCGGCGCAGGCCGCCGCCTCGGAGATCGGCGACGCCGCCTATGCGGTGCAGATGGATGTGAGCCATCAGGACAGCATCGACGCCGCTATCGCGCAGGTTGTCGAGACCGCAGGCAAGATCGATATCCTCGTCAACAACGCAGCCCTCTTTGACGCGGCCGAGACGGTCGACATCACGCGCGAGAGCTTCGACAAGCTCTACGCCGTCAACGTCGCAGGCGCGCTCTTCACCATGCAGGCCGCCGCCCGGCAGATGATCGCCCAAGGCCATGGCGGCAAGATCATCAACATGGCGAGCCAAGCCGGTCGTCGCGGTGAGCCGCTGGTGCTGGTCTATTGCTCGACCAAGGCAGCCGTCATCTCAATGACGCAGTCGGCGGGGCTCAACCTCATCAAGCACGGCATCAACGTCAACGCCATCGCACCCGGCGTGGTCGACGGCGAACATTGGGAGCATGTCGATGGCATGTTCGCGAGGCTCGAAGGCAAGCAGCCCGGCCAGAAGAAGGCCGAGGTCGCCGCCGGCGTGCCCGCCGGACGCTTCGCCACGCCTGCCGATCTGACCGGCATGGCCGTGTTCCTGGCCTCGGACGAGGCCGATTATATCGTGTCGCAGACCTACAACGTCGACGGCGGCCAATGGATGAGCTGACGGCTCATCCCTTTCCTACAGGAGGCTGACATGGCCATTGATCTCAACGCCGCTGCCCTCGATCGCCTCCCCGAAGGCGTCGAAGGGCCGAGCTACGACCGCGCCGGTCTTTCGGCGGGCATCGTGCATATCGGCGTCGGCAACTTTCACCGCGCCCACATGGCCGTCTATCTCGATCGGCTGTTCTCGACCGGGGCGGATCACGACTGGGCGATCAGCGGCGCGGGCGTACGCGCCGGCGACTCGCGGATGCGGGACCTGCTGCTAAAGCAGGACTGGCTCACCACCGTGGTCGAGCTCGACCCTGCCGGTCTCTCGGCCCGCGTCACGGGTGCCATGATCGATTTCACCGAGATCGATGCGGCCAAGCTCGTCGCGCGCATGAGCGATCCGGCGATCCGCATCGTGTCGCTCACCGTGACCGAGGGCGGCTGGTTCGTCGACGCCAAGACCAACGGCTTCGACGCGTCCCATCCCGACATTCGCCACGACGCCGAGACCCCTGACGCGCCGAAGACTGCCTTCGGCATGATCCTCGCCGCGCTCAGGCAGCGCCGCGATGCGGGCACGGCCCCCTTCACTGTGATGTCCTGCGACAACCTGCCCGAGAACGGGCACGTGGCCAAGCAGACGGTCGTCGGGCTGGCAGAGCTGTCGGACCCGGAATTCGCGAATTGGGTGTCCGACAACGTCGCCTTCCCGAACTCGATGGTCGATTGCATTACCCCCGCAACCTCGGACCGCGAGCGCGCGCTGGTCAAGGACCGCTTCGACCTCGTCGATGCGGTGCCGGTCGCCTGCGAGCCGTTCCGCCAATGGGTGCTCGAGGACAACTTCCCGCAAGGCCGTCCGGCGCTCGAAAAGGTCGGGGCGGAGTTCGTGGCCGATGTCGCGCCCTACGAGCTGATGAAGCTGCGCATCCTCAATGGCGGCCACGCGGCCATCGCCTATCCTTCGGCGCTGCTGGGCCATCATTTCGTGCATGACGCCATGGCCGATCCGCGGATCAAGTCCTGGCTCGCGGCGCTTGAGGCGCGGGAGATCATCCCGACGCTCGAGCCGATCGAGGGTGTCGATTTCGAAGCCTATCGCCGCAAGATCGAAGAGCGCTTCTCGAACCCCGAGATTGGCGACACGATCCCGCGGCTGTGCTTCGACGGCTGGAACCGGCAGCCGAAATTCGTGCTGCCGGTGATCCGCGATGCGCTGGCGGCAGGCCGCGATGTCGATGGCCTCGCGCTCGAAGTGGCGTTGTGGTGCCGCTACTGCGCCGGCACCAACGATGCGGGCGAGGCGCTCGCGCCGAACGACGACCACGCCGAGGAGCTGAAGACCCGCGCGATCGCTGCCAAGGACGATCCCGCCGCGTTCCTGTCGAACGAGACCGTCTTCGGCGATCTGGGACAGCAGCCCGCCTTCGCCGATGCCTTCGCCCGGCAGATCAGGGCGCTCTGGACCGACGGCGTCGCCGCCACCCTCGAGCGTTACGCCCGCGGGTGAATTCAAGAACAGGCCGGGTGGCTACTGTTTCAGCAGCCGCTCGGCCGTCGCCTCATCGGTGATCAGCCCGTTGATGAGACCGCCGCGCAGCGCGGCGCGGATCGCCTCCGCCTTGTCCGGTCCGGCCGCGAGTCCGACCACCGGGGCGTCGCCGCCGACCGTCAGCGGTGCCGAGGCGACGCGCATGTTGAAGGCGCAGTCCATCACCCGTCCTTCGGTGTCATAGACCCAACTGGTGATCTCGCCTGCCGCGCCTTGGGCCACCAGTGTGTTCATCTCGTGAGCCTGCATGAAGCCGTCGACATGCAAGGGGGCGTTCATCCCGATCTGACCCACGCCGACAAGCGTGAAATCGGCCCGCGCGCAAAGCTGCATCGTGTGGCGCACGGGCTCTTGCCCATGCATCACCCGCAGCTCCTCTTCGTCGCGCGCCACCACCGGGAGCGGAAACGGGTAATGCTTTGCGCCGACCCGTTCGGCCATACGGATCACGGCGTTGTAGGGCGTGGCCGACCCGTCCGACATCATGTTGCCAAGGCGCGACACGATGCGATGCTGCGGGCAGTCCATGCGCGGCAGCTGTTCCACGCAGGCGCGCAGCGCACGCCCCGTGCCCAAAGCGATGATCCTTTCCTCCGGGCTCTTCAGCAGCTTCTCCATCTCGGCCGCGGCGGCGATGGCGATCCCGGTCAGCAGTTCCGGCGCGGTCGGATCGGTGGGGACTACCTCGATCACCTTGAGCTTGAACCGCTGCGCCAGCGCGCCGGATAGGTCCATGCAACGCGCGATCGGATGGTCGAGTCGGACCTTGACCAGCTTTTCCGACACGGCGAGCGACACCAGTCGCTGCGCCGACTGGCGCGACACGCCAAGCTTCTTCGCGATCTCGTCCTGCGTGTTGCCAGCGACGTAATAGAGCCAGCCCGCGCGCGCGGCGTCGTCAAGCCGCGTGGTCTCGGGGGTGAAGCGCGACTGGCTCATCCCACCGCCTCCGGCCGCAGCCGGTCGAGCAGGGCGGGCAACTCGGCCCAGTCCGAAAGGATCGGCATGCCGGGGTCGTGGCGCAGTTGGGCTCGGGCGAGGTGGCTGCCACCCGTATAGCGCACGGCGGACATGCCGGCGGCCTGCGCGGCTTCGAGCCCCGGCAGACTGTCCTCGATCACGAGGCAGCGGGCCGGGGCCGCGCCCATGGTTTCGGCGGCGAACAGGAACAGATCGGGCGCGGGCTTGCCGCGCGCCACCTGACTGGCCGTGAAAACATGCGGCAGGGCCGGGGCCAGTCCCACGATTTCGAGAGAGCGCGCCACGCGGGGCGGGGAGGACGAGGTCGCCACGCAAACCGGAACGCCGCGCGCGCCGAGCATTGCCAACACCGGGGCGATGCCCGGCATCGGCTTCAACTCGGTCTCGAACCGCTTCAGAAGGCGCGCACGGTAGAGCGCCTCGAAATCGGGCGCGAGGTCGTGGCCCAGCTCCTCACGGATGTGCCGCGCCACCGTGGGAAAGCTGCGGCCGAGGAAATTGCGGCGCACATGGTCGAAGTCGATGACGACCCCGTCGGTGGCCAGCAGGTCTATCAGCACCTCCGCGCTCAGCAGTTCGCTGTCGATCAACACTCCGTCGCAGTCGAAGATGATGAGATCCCAGTCGCGCGCCATGCCGTCCTCCTCGCCGTCAGCCGTCGAAATTCTCCCGGTCGCAGACTGCCATAGCTTCGGGCATTTGCCCATAGGCTGGGCGTCTGCGCGCAGGGGGCTTCACTTGACCATCGAAGGGGGATTGCGCACCCCTTGGTGGGCAGCACAAGGGGACCGGGCATGAGCGTGTGGGATTTCTGGATCGACCGTGGCGGCACCTTCACCGATGTGGTGGGCCGCGAGCCGGATGGCACCCTGCACCCGCTCAAGCTTTTGTCCGAAAACCCCGAAGGCTATGAGGACGCCGCAATCGCGGGCATTCGGCGGCTCTTGGGCGGCGCGATCGAGCCCGCGCACATCGGCACGGTCAAGATGGGCACGACCGTCGCCACCAACGCGCTTCTGGAGCGCAAGGGCGACCGGACGGCGCTGCTCATCACCCGAGGCTTTCGCGACGCGCTGCGCATCGCCTATCAGGGTCGTCCCGACATATTTGCCAAGGAAATCGTGCTGCCTGAGCAGCTCTACGACAGCGTCATCGAGGTCGAGGAGCGCGTGCGCGCCGACGGCACGGTCGAGACGCCGCTTGACGCGGAGGCGCTGCGCCCGGCGCTTGACCGGCTTCGGGCGGAGGGCATCGACGCCGTGGCGATCGTCCTGATGCATGCCTGGAACGCGCCCGCGCATGAGGCGGCACTGGCCGGGATGGTGCGCGACATGGGCTTCGGGCAGGTCTCGGTCAGCCACGAGGTCTCGCCGCTTCTCAAGCTCGTCGGGCGCGGCGACACCACGGTGGTCGACGCCTACCTCTCGCCGATCCTGCGCCGCTACGTCGCACGGGTCTCGGATGCGTTGGGGGCCACGCCGCCGGGCAAGCCGGGTCCGACGCTGCAATTCATGATGTCTTCGGGCGGCATGACAGCGGCCGAGGCGTTCCAGGGCAAGGACGCGGTCCTGTCGGGCCCGGCGGGCGGCGTCGTCGGCATGGTCGAGACGGCACACGCGGCGGGCTGGGAGAAGGTGATCGGCTTCGACATGGGCGGCACCTCGACGGATGTCGCGCATTGCGCGGGTGCGTTCGAGCGGGCCTTCGACACCGAGGTGGCGGGCGTACGCATCCGCGCGCCGATGATGCGCATTCACACGGTGGCGGCGGGCGGCGGTTCGGTGCTGCACGCCGATGCGAACCGGTTCCGCGTCGGGCCCGACAGCGCCGGGGCTGATCCGGGGCCGCTATGCTACCGGCGCGGCGGGCCGCTCACCGTGACAGATGCCAACGTCATGCTGGGCAAGCTCGACCCCGATCTTTTCCCGGCGATTTTCGGCCCCGGTCAGGATCAGCCGCTCGACCGCGATGGCGTGCGCAAGGCCTTCGAGGTGATCGCGAAGGACCGCGGCGCGGAGGAGGCGGCCGAGGGCTTCGTACGCATCGCGGTCGAGAACATGGCGAACGCGATCAAGAAGATTTCTGTTCAGCGCGGCCATGACGTGACGCGCTACCTGCTCAACTCCTTTGGTGGCGCGGGCGGGCAGCATGCCTGCCTCGTGGCCGATGCGCTGGGCATGGAGGCGGTGCTGGTGCATCCGCTCTCGGGGCTGCTTTCGGCCTACGGCATCGGCCTCGCCACGGTTTCGGTCGGCCGCCAGCAGGGGCTGGTGAAACTGCTGGAGGAGGACACGCGCGACGCTCTCGACAGGCTGATCGCGGAGCTTTCGGCGCAGGTGCGCGCCGATCTGGCCGGGCAGGGCATGTCTGGCGCGAGCTACGCCACCCGGCTGCATTTGCGCTACACCGGTACGGACACCGCGCTTCAGATCGATTACGCGGGTGACATGGCGGCGGCGCGCACAAGGTTCGAAGCGGCGCACGAGGCGCAGTTCGGGTTTCTGAGCCCCGAGCGCGAACTGGTGATCGAGGCGGTCGAGGTCGAGGGGACCGAGCCCGCGCATGCCGCGGCCAAGTCCGTAGCCCATGTGCTGGAGCGAGGCCGGGCGAAGGCGGACGAGAAGACGCGCTTCTTTTCGGGAGGCGCGTGGCATGAGGCCACGGTACACCGCCGCGCCGATATGGCGCCCGGCCATGAAATGCGCGGGCCTGCTCTCATCATCGAGCCGAACCAGACCATCGTGGTCGAGCCGGGCTGGACGGCTGCGCTCACCGGACGGGACGACATCCTGCTCACCCGCCAGGAGGCCGCGCCGCGACAGATCGCGGCGGGCACGAAGGCCGATCCGATCCTGCTTGAGGTGTTCAACAACCTCTTCATGAACATCGCCGAACAGATGGGCGTGGCGCTACAGAACACGGCCCAGTCGGTCAACATCAAGGAACGGCTCGATTTTTCCTGCGCCGTGTTCGACCGCGACGGCGCGCTCGTCGCCAACGCGCCGCACATGCCGGTGCATCTGGGGAGCATGGACCGGTCGGTCGAGGCGATCATTCGCCAGAACCCGGTGATCCGCCCCGGCGACGTCTTCGCGCTCAATGCGCCCTATAATGGCGGCACGCATCTACCCGACATTACCGTCGTCTCGCCTGTGTTCGACGAGGCGGGCCGTGAAATCCTGTTCTGGAGCGCGAGCCGGGGCCACCACGCCGATGTCGGCGGCACCGCGCCGGGGTCGATGACGCCTCTGGCAACGAATGTGGACGAGGAGGGCGTGCTCATCGACAACTTCCACCTCGTGGACCGGGGCGACTTTCGCGAGGCGGCGCTGCGCGATCTGCTGACCGATCATGAGTGGCCCTGCCGCAACCCAGACCAGAACATCGCCGACCTCAAGGCGCAGGTCGCGGCCAACGCCCGTGGCGCGGCCGAGCTGCGGCGGATGGTCGATGAGTTCGGCCTCGACGTGGTGCGCGCCTATATGGGGCACGTTCAGGACAACGCCGCCGAGGAGGTAGCCCGCCTCATCGGGCGGCTGTCGGATTGTGCCTGCGATTACGCGACCGACACCGGGCAGGTGATCCGGGTGCGGATTACCGTGAACCGTGAGGCCCGGCGCGCCAAGGTCGATTTCACCGGCACCTCGGAGGCGCGCGACAACAACTTCAATGCGCCCGAACCGGTGGCCCGTGCCGCCGTGCTCTATGTGTTTCGCGTGATGTGCGAGCAACCGATCCCGATGAATGCGGGCTGTCTGCGGCCCATCGATATCGTGATTCCCGAAGGCTCCATGTTACGTCCCGCCTGGCCGCGCGCCGTGGTGGCGGGCAATGTCGAGACCTCGCAGCATGTCACCAACGCGCTGTTTCAGGCGCTGGGCGCGCTCGCCAACGCCCAAGGGACCATGAACAACCTCACCTTCGGCAACGACGCTTATCAATATTATGAGACGATCTGTTCGGGCAGCCCGGCGGGCAAGATGAACGACGGGCGCGGCTTCGCCGGGACCTCGGGCGTGCACACCCACATGACCAATTCGCGGCTGACCGACCCCGAAGTGCTGGAGACGCGGTTCCCGGTCTTGTTGGAAGGTTTCGCCTTGCGCCCCGGCTCTGGCGGCGACGGTGCTTGGCCCGGGGGCGACGGGACGCGGCGGACGCTGCGCTTTCTCGAGGACATGGACCTGTCGATCCTATCCTCGCACCGGCACCGCCCGCCCGAAGGGCGCGAGGGCGGTGGCGCGGGCGAGGTGGGGCGCACGGAGGTGCGGCGGCGCAACGGCACGGTCGAGACGCTCGCGGCCTGCGCGCAGACACGGCTCGCGGCGGGAGAGGCGGTGACGGTGGTGACGCCGACGCCGGGCGGGGTCGGGCGAAAGGGGTAAGCGTGAGCGTCGCGGCCCTCGCTCGGAGTAAGCTGAAACGTGGAAGGCCCGCCATGGCTGCACGACAGGGGATGTTTCCGGTGGTCACCTCCGCCATGGCCTGTGGCGTCACGGTCCCGTGTGCGCGGGCCCCGTGGCCTTTTCGCTTGCGCGGCCCTATCATTCGCCCCGAGTGATCTGACGGGCGGACCCCATGCACAGCACAGACATCGCCCGCGCCGATCCGGCGCAACTCATCGCCTGCCCGCAATGTGATGCGATCTACCGCGCGCGGATGCCCCGTCACGGCGAACGCGCCGTCTGCGCGCGCTGTCACACCGTGCTAATCGCGCCGCGCAAAAGCGCGGGCATGATCATCATCATGCTCTCGGCCGCCTCGTTGATCCTCGTGCTCGGGGCGGTCTGGTTTCCGTTCCTCAAGATCAGCCGGCAGGGCTTCGTCAACGAAGCGACGCTGCTCGACGCGGCGCTGAGCTTCACCGGTGGGCCGCTGCTGCTTCTGTCGCTGGCGGTGACGGCACTGATCGTGCTGGTGCCGCTGGCGCGCGCCATCCTCACCATCTACGTGCTCGGGCCATTGGTGTTCGACCGGCCCGCGCCGCCGGGCGCGCTGCGGCTCTTCGCTCTGGCCGAGGCGCTGCGCCCGTGGTCGATGGCCGAGATTTTCGCGCTGGGCTGCGCCGTGGCGCTGGTCAAGGTGGCCGACCTCGCGCATCTGAGCTTCGGCCCCGCCTTCTGGATGTTCGCCGCTCTGGTCTTTCTCACCGTGATCCACGACCGCTGGATGTGTCGCTGGTCGGTCTGGGAGGCGCTGGAGCATGGCTATGGCGCGCGCCGCACCAAAGGGGCGGCGGCATGAGCGGCACCGTCACCGACACGCCCGCAATCACTGCGCGCAGGGCCGGGCTCGTCGCCTGCACCCGCTGCACCCGCGTCTGGCCCGCCGAGACGGCGCGCTGCGGGCGTTGCGGCAAAGCATTGGTGTCACGCGATGGCCACAGCCTCAGCCGGGTCTGGGCGTGGTGGGTGGCGGGGGTGCTGTGCTACATTCCGGCCAATCTCTATCCGATGCTGCGCACGCAGGTGCTGTTCACCGTTTCCGAGGACACCATCGTCGAGGGCGCGATCGAGCTTGCGACACATGGAGCGCCGGTGGTGGCGCTGATCATCCTCATCGCCTCGGTCGCCATTCCGATGGGGAAGTTCGCGGCCATCGCCTGGCTCGCGATTTCGGTGAGGCGCGGTAGCCGCGCCAAGCCGCATGCGCGCCACAGGCTCTACGAAATCGTCGAGTACATCGGGCGCTGGTCGATGATCGACGTCTTCGTGGTTGCGATCCTGACGGCGCTGGTGCAGTTGAATCTTGCCGCCTCGATCAAGCCGGGCCCGGCGGCGCTCGCCTTCGCACTCTCGGTGATCTTCACGATGCTCTCCGCCCAAGCCTTCGACCCGCGCCTGATCTGGGATCGCGCGGATGATGACCGTCACGACCGGGCCGCACGCGCGTGAGCGAGGACCTGCCCGAAGTGCCGCTCGACGGCCCGCGCCGTTCGCTCGCCAGCCGCGTCTCCGTGGTCTGGCTGGTTCCCATCGGCGCGCTCGCCGTGGCGCTGGGCATCGGCTGGAAGCAATGGTCGGATCAGGGGCCCCTGATCGACGTGATCTTCGACGATGCGGGCGGCGTGCTCGCTGGCGAGACCGAACTGCGGTTCCGCGACGTGGCAGTGGGTCTGGTCGAGGAGGTGGGCTTCACCGAGGATCTCGACCGGGTGCGCATCTCGATCCGCGTCGCCAAGGACATCGCGCCCTTCATCGACGAGGATGCCGAGTTCTGGGTGGTGCGCCCCGAGGTGACGACCGAAGGCGTGTCGGGGCTCGATACGGTGCTGTCCGGCGTCTATCTGCGCGGCCAGTGGGACGGGCGCAAGGGCGAGGCGCTGACGAATTTCGACGGTCTCGACCATGCGCCGCTGCTCGGCCCCGATCAGCAGGGCATCGAGATCACGCTGCGCGCCACCGAGGGCGTGCTCTCGGGCAATAGCCCGATCCTTTACAAGGGGGTCGAGGCGGGTCGGATCGGCGCGGCGGGCGTGTCGACCGACGGTTTCTATGTCGAGGCACCGGGGGTGATCTACGCGCCCTATGACAACCTCGTCACCGAGACCACGCGGTTCTGGGACACCTCGGGCTTCTCGGTCAAGATCGGTACCGGCGGCGCGGAGATCGACTTCGACAGCGTGGCGGCGCTGCTCGCGGGCGGTCTGGCTTTCGACACCTTCGTGTCGGGCGCGACGCTGGCCGAGGACGGGCAGATCTTCGAGGTCTACGACGCCGAGGAAACGGCGCGGAACTCTGTCTTCAACACCCCCGACGGCCCTTCACTCAATCTCGTGGCGGTTTTCGACGGCAACGTGTCGGGCCTTGCCGTGGGGGCCGCGGTCGAACTTGACGGCGTGCGCGTGGGCTCGGTCACCGGGCTCAACGGTCTCGTCGATGCGGAACGGTTCGGCGATCGCGGCGTGCGGCTTCAGACCGTGCTCAACATTCTGCCCTCGCGGCTTGGCATGGCCGATGACGGCGGCGTGGAGCAGGCGTTGCAATATTTTACCGAAGAGGTCGCCGACGGGCTGCGTGCGCGGCTCGTCACCGGCTCGATCCTCACCGGCGGTCTCAAGGTGCAGCTTATCGACGTGCCCGGCGTGGAGCAGGCGGAACTCGACCTCGACGCGCTGCCCTATCCGTCGGTGCCGGTGACCGGCAGCGAAATTTCGGATGTGCAGGCGACGGCGCAGGGCACGCTCGACCGGATCAACAACCTGCCGATCGAGGAACTCCTCGCCTCGGCCACCAGCTTTCTGGAGAACTCGGCCCGGCTGATCGGCTCGGAGGATCTGCAGCAGACGCCGGGCGACGTGCGCGCGCTTCTGGGCGACATCCGCGGGTTCGTCGGATCGGAAGAGGTGCAGGCGGTCCCCGGTCAGATCGGCGTCGTGATGAGCGAGATCGAGCTTGCCGTGTCCGATGTCCGCCAGATCCTCGACGAGGTGCGCGAGGCCGAGGCCGTGCGCCGCGTCCTCGATGCGGTGGATGGCGCGACCGCCGTGACCGCCGATCTCGACACCGCTCTCGACGGGGTGCCCGAGCTCATCGGCAACCTCAACCGGGTCGCCGAAACCGCCGCCGAACTGCCGCTTGACCGGCTCCTGACCGAGGTGTCGGGGCTCGCCGAAGAGGCGCGTGCCATCGTGGGCGCGGAGGAGACGCAGGCGCTGCCGGGCCGCGTGAGCGCCCTGCTGACCGAGCTGGAGGGCGGCACCGCCGAAGCCCGCAGTCTGATCGCCGGACTGAACGAGCAGCAGGCGGTGACCCGTCTGCTGGACACGGTGGACGCCGCGGGCGCGGCCGTGCGGACGCTCGACGCCTCTCTGGCGGGCGTTCCGCAGCTGGTGAACCGGATCGACGCGTTGGCCGCCACTGCCAATGAATTGCCGCTCGAGAGCCTCCTGTCCGAGGTCACCGGCCTTGCCGGGGCGGCGCGTGGCCTGATCGACACCGACGACGCGCGCGCCCTGCCGGGCCGCGTGAACGCACTTCTGGCCGAGCTGGAAACCGGCACCGCCGAGGCGCGCACGCTCATCGCCAGCCTGAACGAGGAGCAGGGCGTGGCGCGGCTGCTCGATACGGTCGACGCGGCGGGGGCCGCGGCGGCGTCGCTCGATGCTTCTCTGGAGGGCGTGCCGCAGCTCGTCGAGCGGATCGACGCCGTAGCGGCGATGGCGCAGGAGCTGCCCGTGGACGCGTTGCTCGACCGCGTTTCGGGTCTGGCGCAGGACGCCCGCGCCCTGATCGGCACCGAGGCCGCGCGCGCGCTGCCCGGCCAGATCGGCACGCTTGCGGGCGAGCTGGAACTGGGCGTGGCCGAGGCGCGTACGCTTCTGGCCGAGGTCAATGCGGGCGGTGGCGGCGAAAGCCTCGTGGCGGCACTGGAAAGCGCCGCCAGTGCGGCGGATTCGCTCGACCGTTCGCTCGCCGGCGCGCCGCAGCTCATCGACAGCCTCAACGCCGTGGCGGGCAAGGCCGCCGATCTGCCGCTCGAGGTGCTCGTCGCCGAGGCGACCAGCTTCGTCAATAGCGCCGATCGCATCCTCAAGCAGGACACGGCGCGAGCGCTGCCGGGCGAGCTTAACAGTGCTTTGGCGCAGCTGCGCGTGATCCTTGCCCAAGTGAGCGAGGGCGGCGTAGTCGAAAATGCCAACGCCACCTTCGCCTCTGCCGCCAACGCGGCCGACCGCCTCGCCGAGGCCGCGCGCACGCTGCCCTCCCTGGTCAGCCGCGCCGAGGCGCTGTTGGTGACCTCGAACGGTACCGTTGCCACGATCGGTGACGGCACCGAGCCCGCGCTGCGAGACCTGCGCTCGGCGCTGCGCGACGTTTCCAAGGCCGCCGAGGCGGTGGGCTCGCTGGCCCGCGCGATCGAACGCCGCCCCAATTCGCTTCTGACAGGACGCTAGGCCATGATGAAACGCCCCATTCTCGCCATGAGCCTGCTGGCCGGGCTCGCCGCCTGCGGCGGCCCCGAGCTGCGCTACGCGGTGCCGAAGATCGCCCCGGCGGAGAAGGTGTCCATCGCCTTCGCCTCGGTCGAGCTACGCGAGATCACCCTGCCGACCTATGCGGCGCTCGAGGAGATCTATGTCGAGACGCCCGAGGGGGTGATCACCCCCGCCGAGGACCTGCTCTGGGCCGACGACCCGGTGCGCGCCGCGACGCTGGAGCTGTCGCGTGCGCTCAGGCTCTCGACCGGGGCGCGCGTGGCCTCCGAGCCGTGGCCCTTCGACGATTTCGCCGAGGCCCGTGTCGAGGTCCGCGTCGAGGAGTTCCTCGCCGACGCGCAGGGCCGTTTCAAAGTGGCCGGGCAGTACTTCGTGGCGACCCGCGACGCGCTGGGCCGCGACCGGGCCGAGACCTTCGAGATTGCCGTGCCGATCCCGCAGGCCGAAGGAGCCAGCGGTGTCGCCGCTGCCCGGGCCATGGCGATGACGCAGCTTGCGCAGATCATCGCAAAGACCGGGCTTCGCTAAGGAAAACCAGGCCGGGCGAAAGAGAACGACCAGTTGTTTCGGTCGTATTCGCGCCCTGTGGCATACAAGGCGGAGGTCTCGCATGGGCAAGCTGTTCGACGTTCAAAGCCCGTTCTTCATTCCCCTGTGGCGGCGGGTGCTCGTGGTCGCGGTGACGCTGCTCTGGGCCTTGGTCGAACTGTCGCGCGGCTCGCTCGGCTGGGCGGCGCTTTTCGCCGCCGCCGGGCTCTGGTGCGCCTACCAGTTCTTCGTGCTCTTCGACCCGCCGCGCGACGGGACGGACGACAAGAACTGAGGCCTCGCGCAATCCTCCTGCCGCTCTGGACGCGAGCGCGGGCGCGCTAGCTCCCTCTCTCGATGACCCCACCCCGGATTAGGAGACTGCCGATGATCGCCGCCTATCAGCCTGACGGGGCAGGACTTGCTCTCTTGCCCGAGGGACA
>Ga0207882_1000331_pt1 | contig 13283 bp, 14 predicted proteins | sample MalvirmetaMSP103_FD_184228 | JGI IMG/M metagenome (GOLD analysis project Ga0207882, IMG submission 184228) | Marine viral communities from the Deep Pacific Ocean - MSP-103 (SPAdes) | ecosystem: Environmental > Aquatic > Marine > Oceanic | place: Pacific Ocean | collected 2011-05-15 | reverse complement strand
CGCTCGACGCCGCTCATGCCGCCTTCCCGACCTGGGGCAAGACCTCGCTGGGCGAGCGGTCGAACATCCTCAACAGGATCGCCAACGTCATGGAGGAGAACCTGCAACTCCTCGCCGCCGCCGAGACCATCGACAACGGCAAGCCGATCCGCGAGTCGGTCAACGCCGACCTCGCGCTGGCCGTCGATCACTTCCGCTATTTCGCGGGCGTCATCCGCGCCGAGGAAGGCTCGATCGCCGAGATCGACGCCAACACCTATGCCTACCACTTCAATGAGCCCTTGGGCGTGGTCGGCCAGATCATCCCGTGGAACTTCCCGCTCCTGATGGCGACGTGGAAGATCGCGCCCGCGCTGGCTGCGGGCAACTGCGTGGTGCTCAAGCCCGCCGAACAGACCCCCGCCTCGATCATGGTGCTGATGGAGCTGATCGGCGAGCTGCTGCCGCCGGGCGTACTCAATATCGTGCAGGGCTTCGGGCTCGAGGCCGGCAAGCCGCTCGCGCAATCCGACCGGATCGCCAAGATCGCCTTCACCGGCGAGACCACGACCGGCCGGTTGATCATGCAATACGCCTCGCAGAACCTGATCCCGGTGACGCTGGAGCTCGGGGGCAAGTCGCCCAACGTCTTCTTCGAGGACGTGATGCAGGCCGATGACGCCTTCTTCGACAAGTGCCTCGAAGGCTTCACCATGTTCGCCCTCAATCAGGGCGAGGTCTGCACCTGCCCCTCGCGCGCGCTGATCCAGGAATCGATCTACGACGACTTCATCGCCCGGGCCATCGAGCGCGTTGGCAAGGTGGTGCAGGGCAACCCGCTCGACATGAACACGATGATCGGCGCACAGGCCTCGACCGAGCAGATGGAGAAGATCGGCTCCTATCTGAAGCTCGGCCGCGACGAGGGGGCCGAGGCGCTGATCGGCGGCGAGGTGGCCAAGATGGGCGCGGGGCTCGAGAACGGCAACTACATCCAGCCCACGGTCTTTCGCGGCAACAACAAGATGCGGATCTTCCAGGAGGAGATCTTCGGGCCGGTGCTCTCGGTCACGACTTTCCGCGACGAAGCCGAGGCGCTCGAGATCGCCAACGACACGCTCTACGGCCTCGGCGCCGGTGTCTGGACGCGCGACGGCTCCCGCGCTTTCCGCATGGGCCGGGCGATTCAGGCGGGCCGGGTCTGGACCAACTGCTACCACCAGTACCCCGCCCACGCGGCCTTCGGCGGCTACAAGCAGTCGGGCATCGGGCGCGAGAACCACAAGATGATGCTCGACCACTACCGCCAGACCAAGAACCTTCTGGTCTCCTACGACCAGAATGCGCTGGGCTTCTTCTAGAGCTGGCTCCTCCCCCCGGACCGGCGAGCTCCCGCGTCGGTCCGGGCCCCTCCCCTTTTACCGGAGACGAGGCCCATGGCCGACACGACAGCGGAAACGAGCGGTGCGGGCCGCGCGATGGTGAGCGCCACCGACGCCGCGCTCGACCTTCTCGCCGAGATCAAATCGCGCCACGGCGACGACCTGCTGTTTCACCAATCGGGCGGTTGCTGTGACGGCAGCGCACCGATGTGCTTTGCCGCCTCGGACTACATGGTGGGGCCGCAGGACGTCTGCCTGGGGCGCATCGGCAGCGTGCCCTTCTACATGAACCGCGACCAGCACGACCGTTGGAAGCACACCACCCTGACCATCGACGCGGTCGTGGGCATGGGTGGCATGTTCTCTCTCGACAACGGCACGGGGCGGCGGTTTCTCACCCGCTCCGAGGTCTGTCTCTGATCCCCATTCCCGACCAAAGGATGACTCCGATGCGCCTGACCGCAGCCCTCGTGCTCGGCCTCTTCATGGCCACCCCTGCCCTCGCCGAGACCCATCTGGTCCAGATGCTCAACCGCGACGCGGCAGGCGACATGATGGTGTTCGAACCCGCCTATCTGGAGATCGCGCCGGGCGACAGCGTCACCTTCGTGCCGACCGAACGGTCGCACAACGCCGAAAGCGTGGACGACATGCTGCCCGAAGGGGCCGAAAGCTGGGTCGGCAAGCGCGACGAGGAGATCACGGTGAGCTTCGACCAGCCGGGCTACTACGGTTTCAAGTGCAAGCCGCACGAGGCGATGGGCATGGTCGGGCTGATCCGCGTCGGCGATCCCGACACGGTACCCGGGATCGGCAAGCTGCGCGGCAAGGGCGACGACCGGATGCAGGCGCTTCTGGCGCAGGCCGGGGGCTAGGTGCGCTTTGGCGATCCGTGCGGGCGACACGTCTCGTAATCTCTGCCGCCTCGCGCATGGCCGCCGAGGCCCCGGTCGGGCAGTCGTCAAGGCCCCCGCGGCAGGTCGGTGATGGCGTTCAGCGCGCGATATTCACCTGGGCGAGCTGCCAGATGCTCCGGGCGAAGGTCGCTTCGGTGCGATATTGCGCGCCGCGATCATAGGGATAGACAAGCCAGTAGGGTCCCTTGTCGCGCACCTGCATGGTTTCGCCGTTCACCCGGGTCGCCACCATGGGCGAGGTCGCGTCGATCTCGTCTATCGGAATCTCGATCCGGTAGTCATTGAGCGCGACCAGTTCGACCTGTTCGGCCTCCCCCGACTCGGTGCCGACGGATTCGATGAGCGCCGCCAGCGGCACGCCCGAAAAGCGCGTCTCGCCGTCGGTCCAGATCGTGCCGGTCACGAACTCCTCCTGCGGCAGCGCGTCGAGTGCCGCGAGGTCGAGTTCTACCACGGCCAGGTCCGGGCCGGTGACCCGCAGCGCCAGCGGCTGCGCAAAAGCGGTGCCGGCCAGCATCGAGAACACGGTGGCGGCCACGGCGGTTGCATGGGTTCTGATCATCACGAATCATCCCTTGGCTATGCTCGAAGCACCTTGGGGCAGGTCCCGGATTCGAACCACATCGCTTCCGAACAGGAACCTATCCCATGAGATAGGGCCGCTCTCCGGTTGGTAAATCCGCTCTGATTTTAGAGAAAACCGGGCCCTGACGCACCGTCATACGGCTTTGGCTGGCCACGGAGCGCCGAAACTTCCCGAAACGGCAACGAATCTGGGGCATGATCGAAATGGCCTGTCAGGGCCTTGTGAGCAACAACCGGAGACCCCGATGCGTATCCTGATCGCGGATGACCATGACCTCGTGCGGGAAATGATGGCTGCCTATCTCGAACGGGATGGCGGCATGCAGGTGATGCAAGCCAACAGCTTGGAGGCGGCATTGCGCGAGATACGGCGCAGCGGACCGTTCGAACTGGTGCTGCTCGATTACCTGATGCCGGGCATGCGCGGCCTCGAAGGGTTGAGTGCCGCGCTCTTGGAAAGCGGCGGCAACCCGGTGGCGCTCGTCTCGGGCACCGCGGGGCGGGGCATCGCGGAGACGGCGCTCGCGGCGGGGGCCGCGGGGTTCCTGCCCAAGACGATGCCTGCCCGCTCGCTGGTCAACGCGGTCCGGTTCATGGCGATGGGCGAGACCTATGTTCCGCATGATTTCATGGTCGGTCGCGACGAAGAGAACCCGTCGCTGTCGCACCTGACCCCGCGCGAGAGGCAGGTGCTCGAAGGTCTCACGCAGGGCAAGTCGAACAAGGAGATCGCCATCGACCGCGAGATTCAGGAGGTGACGGTCAAGCTCCATGTCAAAACCCTGTGCCGCAAGCTGGGAGCCCGCAACCGCACCCAGGCCGCGATGATGGCCCGCGATCAGAGCCTGCTCTAGACCTCGGCCTTGCACTGGATCGGAAGGAGGGGGCATGGAAACCATCCGTCTTCCGGCATATCATGGGTGGGGCTTGGACAGTCGGGATGCGGTTCGATGACAGCGATCTTGCGCAACAACGTTGATGTGGACGGACCTGTCAGCGCCGGACCGATGGTGTTCGTGCATGGCTTCGGCTGCGATCGGTCGATGTGGCGCGACGTGGCGCCCGCTTTCGTGCAGACGCACCGCATCGTCACCTATGATCTCACCGGCATGGGCGGCTCGGATCTGTCGGCCTACGAGCCGCGGCGCTATGCCGATCTTCAGAGCCATGCCGACGACCTGCTGGAAATCCTCGAGGCGCTGTCGCTGCGCGACGTCTGCCTCGTCGGGCATTCGATCGGGGCTTCGATCGCGCTTCTGGCGGCCAACCGCGCGCCCGAACGGGTATCGCGGCTGGTCATGGTGTCGCCCAGCCCGGCCTTTCTCGATGATGCCGAGGCCGGGTACCGGGGCGGATTCGCCCGCGAGGAGATCGAGGGGCTGGTCAAACTTCTCGAGGAGAACCAACTCGGTTGGTCCATGCAGATGGCTCCGACCATCACCGGCCAACCCGTTGAGGCGCCATCGACCGAAACGCTCACGCAGAGCTTCTGCCGCACCGATCCCGAGATCGCGCGCCATTTCGGTCGGGTCACCTTCTTTTCCGACCGTCGCGCCGATTACGAGCGCGCGGCCTGTCCGGTCCTGATCCTGCATTGCAGCGACGACGCGCTCGTGCCCATGAATGTGGCCGAATGGATGCGCGACCGGGTGCCGGACGCCACGCTCGAGGTACTCGAGGCGAGCGGTCATTCCCCGCACATGACCGTGCCGGACAAGGTCGTGAAGACGATCCGCCAGCATCTTGGGACGGCCTGATGTCCTTCGAAAGGGGGGACGGCCTCGATGTGGCGACGGAACTGATCGAGGACGCCCCCTGCGGCATCGCCGTCACGGACCCCGACGGACGCCTGCGCTATGTGAACAAGACCCTGACCCAATGGCTCGGGCTGCCGCCTGGGGGCGATCCCTCGCGCGCGACCTTTGCCTCGCTGCTCACCGGGCCGGGGAGGATATTCTACGACACCCACATGGCGCCGATGATGCGGCTTCAGGGCTTCGTGCGCGAGATATCCTGCACACTCGACGTGCAAGACGGGCCGCCCTTGCCAGTGATGCTCAGCGGTGTCGCCCGGCGCGACGCCCAAGGGGTCTGCACAAGGTTCGACTACACCGTCTTCGACGCGCGTGAACGGCGCGCCTATGAGGAGGCGCTGCGCCGCGCCAAGCGCGAGGCGGGCGAGTTGGCGGCGATCGTCAGCAGCTCCCCCAATGCCATCCTGCGCGTCGATTCCGGGGGCTGCGTGCGCAGTTGGAACAACGGCGCGGTCCGGCTTCTGGGACGCTCGGCCGAGCAGGCGCTGGGTCGGCCCGTCGCCGAGGCGATCCAGCTGCTGGACCGGCCCGACTGGTTCATGCGCGAGGCCCGCGCGCTTCGGGACGAGGCGGAGATCTCGTTCGAGGCCCGGCATGCCAGCGCGCGCGATTTCGAGGTCACTCTCGCGCCGATCGGCGAGCGCGGCCTGCCCGGTGCCTCCGAGGACTGGTCGGTGATCCTGCGCGACGTCACGCGCCGCAAGCAGGCCGAGCGCCGCCTGCAGGTGATCTTCGACGAGATGCGGCACCGCATGAAGAACACGCTCGGCGTCGTCGCGGGCATCGCGCGCCAGACCCTGCCGCGCCCGAGCGCCGAGCAGCTCGTCTCGCGGCTTCAGGCCCTGTCCTCGGCCCATGACGCCCTGATCCGGCCCGATGATGACATCGGATCAGAGCCAGTGGTCGAGATCGGCGCGCTGCTGGCGTTCTCCTGCAAGGCGGCGGGCGGACCCGCACGATTCGTGATCCAAGGACCACGGGTGCGGCTTTCGGCCCGGCAGGCGACCTCGATGTCGATGGCGCTGCACGAGTTGGTCACCAACGCGCTGAAATACGGCGCTCTTTCGAGCGAACAGGGACAGGTGCGGGTCGATTACACCTTGGACGGCCCCGGCGAAACCGGGCCCTTCCGGTTGCGCTGGCGCGAGGTCGGGGGCCCGCCGGTGACGCCCCCGACGCGGCAAGGCTTCGGCTCCAAGATGATCGGCCTCGTGCTGCAGGCCGAACTGGGGGCCGAGGTCCGCTCCGAATTCGCCCCCGAGGGGTTTCGCTTTGAGGTGGCCTTCACGGCGGGCTGAAGGAACGCGGACGCCTCAGCCAAGCGCCGCCGCGATGTCCTCGCGGCTTGCCCCCTGTCCCAGCAGCACCGACAGCAGCAGACGCGCCTTGAGCCCCGACAGCGTGCCGGTCAGCAGTGCGCCCGCGGCAACCATCGTGGCACCGCCGCTATCGGCGCCATAGACCGCATGGGTGCGTCCCTCGACGCAGCGCGAGGCCAGCAGCACCGGTACCCCGGCCTGCGTGAGCCGTGCCACCACGGGCGCGAAACCGCGCGGGGCGTTGCCGCGGCCGAAACCTTCGATCACCACGCCGCGTGCGCCATTGGCCTCGCAGAACTCGAGAAAGGCCGGGGTCGTGCCAAGCGCGAGCTTGACCAACTCGACTTCCGCGACCAACCCCGCATCCGCCAGCACCCGGCGCGGGCCGGGCTGACGATAGACATGCACCTCGCCGAGATCCACCTCGCCCAGCTTGCCCAGCCCGGGGCTGCGGAAGGTGTCGGTGCGCGCGCTGTGCATCTTGGTCACATCGCGCGCGGCGTGAATCTCGCCCTCGAAGACGATCACCGCGCCGATGCCGCGCGCTACGGGAGACGCGGCGACGCGGATCGCATCGGCGATGTTGCGCGGCCCGTCGCTGTCGGGATCGCCCGCGTGGCGCTGCGCGCCGGTGAAGACGATGGGCTTGTCCCCCGGCACGAGGAGGTCGGCAAGATAGGCACTCTCCTCCATCGTGTCGGTGCCGTGGGTGACGACGACGCCCGCGCAATCGGGCCGCTCCAGCGCCGCGCGGATCGCCGCCACGAGACCGTGGGCATCCGCGAGGGTAAGCGCGAAGCTGTTGAGTTCGCGATACGCCTCGACCCGGACCTCGATGCCGTTCAGCGGATCGTGCAGCATCTCCATCAGGGCCGCGCCGGGCAGAGAGGCGGTGACCGCGCCTTCGGCCTCGGAATGGCGCGAAGCGATGGTGCCGCCGGTGGAGATCAAGGTGACTCCCGTCATGATCCGTCCTTCAACTGCTTGAGACTTGGTGCCCGTGGCCGGACTCGAACCGGCACGCTCCGAAGGAGCAAGAGATTTTAAGTCTCGTGTGTCTACCATTTCACCACACGGGCCTGGGGCGAGACTTACGACGCCGTGCGCGGACGGTAAAGCACCGGGAGGAGATCGGTGGGGTCAGATGTCGGTACCCGGCGCTTCGATCAGCCCGCGTTCGGGCAGCCAGGGGTTGCGCGCCAGCGCGGCATCGAGGGCGCGGCGCGCCTCGGCGTCGCGGCCCAGCGCCATGAGCGCCAAGGCCCGTCCGGCCAGCGCTCCGACATGGCCGGGCTCGCGCGCCAGCGTCGCGTCGAGACCGGCAAGAGCCACCGCATGCGCGCCTTGCAGGTAATGAATGAAGGCGCGCTGGTTCCAACCTTCGGCATAATCCGGACACTCCTCGACGAGTTGGTCGAGCAGCGCCAGCGCCTCGTCGCCCTGTCCCGCCGCGCGCCGCTCCATCGCCCGGTCGAGCAAGTCCTGCGCGCGCGCATCGGGGGCATCGAACCACAGCGCCCAGAGCGCGTTCATCAGACGCTGCGCCTGCACCGGATCGCCCGCCCGCGCCAGCCGGTCGAGCAGGGCCGAAATTTCGGCCGCATGGTCGGGCGGCGGTGGACAGTCACGGCCCCATGCCGGAGCGGCGAGTATCAGGCCAAGCACCATGGCGGTCACGCGGATCATGCGCCATGCTGCGCCAGCGCCTCACCGCGCGTCAAGATCCGCAGCCGAGGCCCCGATGTTTCCGATCCGCGACCACAACCCTTCGACCGGCACGCCCTATGTCACATGGAGCCTGCTCGTGCTCAATGTCGCGATCTATCTGTGGATGGTGGTCGCGCTCGACACTGGCGACGATCTCGCGCGGCTTTACTTCGACTGGGCGATGATCCCGGCGCGGATCTCGGCGGCCGAGAACCCGGTCTCTGTCGTCAGCTCGCTGTTCTTGCATGCCGGCCTGTTCCATCTTGCGGGCAACATGCTGTTCCTGTTCATCTTCGGCGACAACATGGAGGAGCAGATGGGCCATGGCGTCTTCGCGGCCTTCTATCTGGCCTCCGGCGTCGCGGCCAACCTCGTGCAGTTTGCGGCCGAGCCGTTCTCACCGGTCCCCACCATCGGCGCCTCGGGCGCGATCGCGGGCGTGATGGGGGGCTATTTGCTCATGTTTCCGCGCGCGCGGATCGACATCCTGATCTTCCTGATCGTGTATATCCGGCTGGTGCCGGTGCCCGCCTGGCTGGTGCTGGCGGTCTGGTTCGGGTTGCAGGTGCTGGGCGGGCTCGGGGCCGATGCGAGCGTCGGCGGAGGCATCGCCTACTGGGCCCATGCGGGCGGCTTTGCGGTGGGGCTGGGACTGGCGCTGCCGGTCTGGCTCAGGCGCGGCGGCCCGGCTTTCTGGGCGCGCACCCACGGGGTGCCGCCACACGCCCCCGCGCCGCCCTTGGCGCGCAGCAACATCCCGACCGTGAGGAGACGCAGATGACGATCCCCGAGCCCCATCACCGGCTGACCTGCCACTGCGGCGCGGTCGAGCTGTGCGTGCATCTTGCCGAGGGGCTGGCCACCGCACGGCGTTGCGACTGCTCGTTCTGCCGCAGGCGCGGCGCGATCGCGGCGACGGTGCGTCTGGGAGAGCTGGAGGTGGAGCGCGGAGCCGACAGGCTCACGCTCTATCAGTGGGGCACCGGCACGGCGCAGCACTGGTTCTGTGCCACCTGCGGCATCTACACCCATCACCGCAGGCGGTCGAACCCGAACGAATACGGGGTGAATGTCGGCGCGCTGGAAGGGGTGAACCCCGCCCATCTGGGCGAGATCCCGTGGTCGGACGGGGTGAACCACCCCTCCGACCGCTAGGGGCCTCAGGCCTCGCGGGCGCGGACCAGCTTGGCGAACTTCTCGAAAATGTCGGCGTTGGCCGCGACCACATCGCCATGCTCGAGCGGATCGTGCCCGTCGCGGATGGCACCGACGAAACCGCCGGCCTCGGTGACGATGATCATGCCCGCCGCCATGTCCCAGATCTTCAGCTCGCGCTCCCAATAGCCCTCGGTGCGGCCCGCCGCCACATAGGCCATGTTGAGCGCGGCCGAGCCGTATTGCCGGACACCGGACACTTCGGGGGCAATCCGGGCGAGATCCTGAATCATCGCCGGCAAGGTGCGGCGCCCGGCGCAGGGCACGCCGGTCGAGAAGATCGATTCGACAAGCCGGTGACGCCCCGAAACCCGCAACCGGCTTTCGTTGAGCCAGGCGCCTTCGCCCTTCTCGGCATGAAACATCTCGTCCTTGACGGGATCGTAGATCACGCCGGCGACGATCTTGCCCTTATGCTCGAGCGCGATGGAGATCGCCCAATGCGGCATGCCGTGCAGGAAGTTGGTGGTGCCGTCGAGCGGATCGACGATCCAGCGCCGGGTCGGGTCCTCGCCCTCGACCGGGCCGCCTTCTTCGCCCAGGAAACCATAGGAAGGCCGCGCTTCCATCAGCGCCTCGCGCACGGTCTGCTCGGCCTGACGGTCGGCACGGGTGACGAAGTCGCCCGGCCCCTTGGTCGAGACCTGCAGCTGCTCGACCTCGGCAAAGTCCTTGAGCAGCGCGCGACCGGCGCGGCGGGCGGTCTTCATCATCACGTTGAGATTGGCGGAACGGGCCATCGGGGCCTCCTCTGGCTTGGGCTGTCAGGCCCACGGGGCCCTAAGATGTCACGGATCAAGGGGCCATAGCCGCTCCGTGCCATCCGGGCAAGGGGCCAAGCGGCGCCGCCTAGCCCCTTTGCAGCTTCACCGCCTCCTGCCGCGCCAACCGGGTGAAATGGGCGATATAGGGCCACGCCGTGTCGTCCGAGCGGGTCGCGGCAAAGAGCCTGCGGGTCTTGCCCTCTGCCGTCAGCGGCCGGGTCACGAAATCGGCGTTGTGCCGCAGCTGTCGCACGACCCAATCGGGCAGCACCGCGACCCCGCGGTTCGAGGCCACGAGAAGCAGGATCACCGCCGTCAGCTCGACCTGCCGGATGGCGGCAGGCTCCACCTTCGCGGGGAGCAGAAGCTCGGTGAACACGTCGAGCCGGCCGCGCTCCACCGGATAGGTAATCAACGTCTGCTCCGCGAAATCGCGCGCCTCGACAAAGGGCTTCTCGGCCAGCGGGTTCATCGACGAGGCGACGAAGACCGGCTCGTAATCGAAAAGCGGCGTGAAATCGGTCTCGGGCAACTCTTCGGGATCGGAGGAGATCACCAGATCGACCATCTCGCGCCTGAGCGCGGGCAGCGCGTCGAAGGCGAGGCCGGGGCGGATGTCGACATCGACCTCGGGCCAGGCCTTGCGGAATTGTTCCAGCACCGGCAGCAGCCATTCGAAGCAGGCGTGGCATTCGATCGCGATATGCATGCGCCCAGACTTGCCCGCGACCAGCCCGGCAAACTCGGCCTCCAGATCGGCGACGCGCGGCAGGATGTCCTCGGCGGCGGCCAGAAGCTTCATCCCGGCGGCCGAGAGCTTGAGCGGCTTGGAGCGGCGCACGAAAAGCTCGACCCCGGCCTGATCCTCGATCCCCTTGATCTGATGCGACAGCGCCGATTGTGTTATGTTGAGCAAGTCGGCCGCCCGCGCCAGACCGCCGGTGTCATGGATCGCCTTGATCGTGCGCAGATGGCGGAACTCGATATGCAAGTGAAACTCATGATCGTGGTGAGGGTTATGAATTTGTCTCACACCACCTCATCTGCGACAAGGTCCACAGCCCATAGGAGACCGTCCATGACCCGCCCCGCCGTCAGTTTCGAATTCTTTCCGCCGAAGAACATCGAAGGCTCGTTCCGTCTTTGGGACACGGTTCAGGCGCTTGCGCCGATGGGGCCGGAGTTCGTCTCGGTCACATACGGCGCGGGCGGCACGACGCGGCAGCTCACCCACGAAGCGGTGGACGCGATCCACAAGAAGGCCGGTCTGCGCGTCGCGGCGCATCTGACCTGCGTGGAGGCGACGCGCGCCGAGACGCTCGACATCGTCAACGGCTATGCCAAGGCGGGCGTCGAGGAGATCGTGGCCCTCAGGGGCGATCCGCCGAAAGGGTCGGGCGGGTTCACGGCGCATCCGCAGGGCTTCTCGGGCTCCGTCGAGCTGATCGAGACGCTGGCCGCGATGGAGAAGTTCCGCATCCGCGTCGGCGCCTATCCCGAGCGCCATCCCGATGCCGCACACGAGCTTGCGGATGTCGAGCATCTCAAGCGCAAGTTCGACGCGGGCGCCCACAGCGCCATCACCCAGTTCTTCTTCGAGGCGGACACCTTTTTTCGGTTTCGCGACGCCTGCGAGAAGGCGGGCATCAAGGGCCAGATCATTCCCGGCATCCTGCCGATCGAGAATTGGAAGGGCGCGCGCAAGTTCGCCGCGATGTGCGGCACCTCGATCCCGCAAGTCGTGGCCGACGGCTTCGAACATGCCGCCGATCAAGCCGAGGCCGACATGCTGGCCACGGCGCTCGCCACCGAGCTATGCGACAAGCTGATCGCGGGCGGCGCGGAGCATCTGCACTTCTACACGCTCAACAAGCCGGATCTCACGCGCGACGTCTGTCATGCCTTGGGCATCACGCCGAAGGCCGCGCTCAGCGAAGTGGCCTGAGAGACCCCTCCCCGCGATCCATGATGAGGCCGGCGTCCCGACGAGGCGCGCCGCCTCCCGCAATTCACTCCCGAAATACTCACTACCCGGCCCTGTCCCCCGCGCTACCCTCGGGGTCATGAGCGATCTTCTGACATTCACCGATCGGGGCATCTATTGCGAAGCGGGCGATTTCCACATCGACCCGTGGCAACCCGTCGACCGCGCCCTCGTGACCCATGGCCATGCCGATCACGCGCATGAGGGCATGAACCACTACCTCGCCACCGACATCGCGGCCCCGGTGATGCGCCACCGCCTGGGCGACATCTCGCTCGACACGATCTGCTATGGCGAGACGCGCCGCATAGGCGACGTCACCGTGTCGTTCCATCCGGCAGGCCACGTGCCCGGCTCGGCGCAGATCCGCATCGAGCGCCGGGGCGAGGTCTGGGTCGCTTCGGGCGATTACAAGACCATCGATGACGGGCTTTCGACCCCGTTCGAGCCGGTGAAATGCGACGCCTTCATCACCGAGTCCACCTTCGGCCTGCCGGTGTTCAAATGGACCCCGCAGGACGAGCTGGCGCGCGATCTCAACGCGTGGTGGGCTGCCAACGCCGCCGAGGGGCGGTTTTCCCTGATCGGAGCCTATGCTCTGGGCAAGGCGCAGCGCATCCTGACGCTGGCCGACACCTCGATCGGCCCGATCCTCACCCATGGCGCGGTCGAGAACACCAACGCGGTGCTGCGCGCACAGGGCATAGCACTTCCCGATACGATCCGTGTGACGCCCGATATCGATCTCAAGGCCTATCCCGGCGCGCTTGTCGTCGCGACGCCGTCGGGGCTTGGCGGGCCTTGGTCGCGGCGGTTCGGCACGGCGGCCAATCCGGCCTCGACCGCCTTCGCCAGCGGCTGGATGGCGCTTCGGGGCGTGCGCCGCCGCCGTGCCGCCGACCGGGGCTTCATCATGTCGGACCACGCCGATTGGCCGGGGCTGAACGCCGCGATACGCGAGACGGGCGCGAGCCGTATCTTCGTCACCCATGGCTACACTTCCGTCTTTCGCCGCTGGCTGGAGAGCGAGGGCTTTGACGCAGCGATCGTCTCGACCGAGTATTCGGGCGAGAATTTCGATGCCCCGGATGAGGGCGAAACCGGGGGCGAGGCCGCATGAAGCGCTTTGCCGAGTTGTTCCGCGCCGTCGACCAGACCACCCGCACCACCAAGAAGGTCGTGGCGATGGCGGAGTATTTCCGCGAGGCGCCCGACGCCGACAAGCTTTGGACCATCGCGCTCTTCTCTGGCCGCCGTCCGCGCCGGACCATTACTGCCACGGTACTGCGCGAATGGGCGGCCGAGAGGGCGGGCATCCCGCTTTGGCTGTTCGAGGAGGCCTACCCGATCGTCGGCGATCTGGCCGAAACCATCTCCCTCGTCTTGCCCCCCGCCGAGGCCGAGGAGGATCGCCCTCTCAGCCACTGGATCGCCGAGATCCGCACGCTTTCGAAGCAGGACGACGCTGCGCGCAAGTCTGGCATCCTCGCGGCGTGGGACGGACTCGGTCCGACCGAGCGGCTCCTGTTCACCAAGCTGCTGACGGGCAGCTTCCGCGTCGGGGTCAGCCAGAAGCTGATGACCCGGGCGCTGGCGCAGGCCACCGAGATCGACGAG
>Ga0207882_1000327_pt1 | contig 13377 bp, 15 predicted proteins | sample MalvirmetaMSP103_FD_184228 | JGI IMG/M metagenome (GOLD analysis project Ga0207882, IMG submission 184228) | Marine viral communities from the Deep Pacific Ocean - MSP-103 (SPAdes) | ecosystem: Environmental > Aquatic > Marine > Oceanic | place: Pacific Ocean | collected 2011-05-15 | reverse complement strand
GAGACCACGCGGCCCTCAAACTCGCCCGACATTTTGCGCATCTGCGACTCGAGCCGCGCGACCGCCGCCTGGTCGGCGCCGCGCGCGTCGATCTGCGGCGCGAAGGTGATCGACACGCCGCCGCCGCCGCCTTCCGGCACCGACGGCACGATCCGCCCCGCCTGGTCCGGCACGAACAGCTCGGGGCGCTTTTCGCCGACCACATAAGCCTGGCCCGGCCGCACCGGCCCGCCCTTCTCGCGAAAGCCGCCGAACAGACCGCCGAGGCCACCGCCGCCCGATGCCGCAGCACCGCCGCCGCCGCCGCCCGTGAAGATCCCCGCGACGCCGTCGAACATGCCGCCAAACATGCCTTGGAACGCGGCATTGGCGGCCATGTCGGCAAAGCGCGACAGCAGGCCCGCCACCGCATCCGAGGCGCTGCTCGCCCTGGTGACGATCGTGGCGAACATGCTTTCGGCCGCGCTCTCCATGCTGCGCGACGTGGCCTTGAGATCCTCGACCCGGTCGCCGAGCGCCCCGACCCGATCCTCGGCCAGCTCCGTGGCCTGCGCCTGCGCGGCGTAGCTCGTCGCGAGCTGGTCGATCTCGGCGCGCAGCTCGGGCGTGATCTCCTTTCCCGAAGCCTGCGCCGCGACCAACAGCTCGGCGCTCTTGCGCGCGTAATCCATCGCATCGCCGACCTCGCGACCGCTGTCGGCGACCGCCGTCAGCTCGGCCGCCTCGATCGTCAGCTCGGCGATCTCGTCGCGGGTCCGCTCCAATTCGCTTTGCCAGTCCGACAGCTTGGGTGCGCCGCCGCCGGATCGTCCCGCCCCGCCAGAGCCGCCGGATCCGCCGCCACCGCCGCCACCGCCACCGCCGCCAGAACCGCCCCAGGTGTCCAGGTCGACGACATGCGGTCGGGCGCTCGGGCGCGGCCCCTCATAGGCCGGCGGCGGCGGCGTCGCGACCCGCGGCGCCAAGCGATCCTCATGCGCCCGCTGGCGCGCCGCGCTCGGCGGCGCGATCGTGGCGTCGGCCACCGCGGCGCGCGTGGCGATCGCCTGGCGCGCGACCGCTGCCAGGGCGCCGCCGACGCTGGCGATCTGGCCGAGCACGCCCGACAGGCTGATCCCGTCGATCTGCCCGATCGCCAGCGCCGCCGACTCGGCCGAGCCGGTGACCTCGACCACCCGTGCGCGAAACTCGTCGGCGCCGATCTCGTTGCGCTGCCAGGCCCCGACCAGCGCCTCGAGATCCATCGCCGCCGCCTCGAGCGCCAGCGCCTCGTCGATCCGCCCGGCGTTACCGACGTCGAGCGTGATCGCCCGGATCTCGCCGACCAGGGCCGAGGCCGCCGTCGCCGCGCCGTCGAGCGCGATCTGCCCGGCCTCGGCCTCGGCCGCCAGCGCCGCCATCTCATCCGCCGAGGCGTCGGCCAGACCTTCCAGCTCGCCCGCCTCGATCCCGACGCCGCGGCGCAGCCGGTCCATCGTCTCGAAAGCCAGGTTGACGTCGCGCGCGCCGTCCAGCAGGTCGGTCATCACGCCGACCACCTCGATCGCCAGGATCTTGCCGATCGAGGCGACGCGGGTTTCGATCTCGGCGAACTTGCGGTCGATCTCGGCGGCGCGGGCCACCATCTCCGCATCGAGCACCGCGCCGACCTCATGCGCGCGATCCATCGTCGCGCGCAGCCCGGCCTCGCCCTGGCCGATCAGCTCGACGAACCGCTCGCCGCCGGATCCGCCGAACACCTCGTCGGAAATGCGGATTTGCGCCGCCCGATCGAGATCCTGCAGCCGGCCGATGATCGTCAGCATCAGCTCGGCCGGATCCTCGAGCCCGCGCGCCAGGTCATCGGCGCCGAGGCCAAGACGGTTGAACGCCTCGGCGCCGGCGCCCGATCCTGTCGCAATGAATTCGTCGGCCCGCAGGCTCAATTCCTTGAGGCCGTCGACCATCGCGTCGACCTCGATCCGGTTCTGCTCGGAAACGAATTTCAGCTCCTGAAAACTTTGCACGTCCAGGCCGGCGCGGCGCGCCTGGTCGCCCAGCTCGGCGATCGACGTCACCGTCGTGCGCAGCCGCGCGACGCCCGTCGCCATGGCGCCGCCGGCCAGCACCGCCGCAAAGCCCTTGGCAGCGGTGCCCAACAGATCGAACTTGGTCGACACCGTCGACAGGTCGCGGTTGCTGTTGCGCGCGAACCGCTCGATCCGCTTTGTGTTGCGGTCCATGGCGCGCGCGAACTCGCGATCGCGCGCCGCCAGGATGATATTCAGCTTCTCGAAATCGCTCGACGACATGCAACCTCACCCATATTCCGCGAACAGCCGGTCGACCTCGGCCCGGCTCGGCGCCGAGGCGCCGGGCTTGTCCCGTGCCTGCGCCGCGGCGTGCCCCGCCGCGACCAGGATCCAGTCGCGCGGGATCATCCCGCGCAGCTCGGCGGGCCGGTATCCCGCCGGCACCGCCAGCCGGATCAGCTCCCGGACGTTCCAGCTTTTTTTTTAGGCGCGTCGGGATCCGCCGCCGGCGCGGCCGCGGCCGCGTCGTCGCCCTCGTCGCCCACGTCGGGCATGAAGGCGACGCCGAGCAGCGCCTGCGCGATCTTGTAGAGCCGCGGGTTGTGCGAGGGGCCGAGCCCCTCGATCAGCCGATCGGCGTCGGCGTCGGCCAGACCGCCGCCGACCAGCCCGAGCGCCACCAGGTCGCGCACCTCGCGCGACGTCGGCTTGCGCCCGCGCCCATAGATCCCCTCCCAGAGATCGAACACGCCGCGGTGACGATCCTCGAAACGCTCGATCTCGCCATTGCGCAGGATCAGCACGCGCGACGCGCCCGCCAGATCCTCGGCCAGCCCGCCGCGCGGCGCTTCCGCAGCGATGCCCATCAGGCCGTCGACCCGGCTGCGGCGAACACGATCTCGCCGCTGCTCTCGAGCGAGATCGAGGCCGTGACCTTGCCGTCATCGCCGAACTCGAGATCGAGCGAAAAAAGCCCCGTGAAGGTGCCGATCGACGGCACCAGGATCTGGAATTCCCCGACGTTGTCGGCGGCCATGGCGATCGCGACCGCGCGTTTCTCGGCGGCGTCATCCACCAGGGTCACGTCGCCCGAGGCACTCACCGACCGGGTGCCGTCGAGCGTCTCGCGCCACATCTTGCCCTCGGGCGTGGCGGGATCCGGCGTGGTCGCGTCGATCCGCTCGCCGTTGATCGACATGCTCTTGCTGGTCATGCCGCCGAACGGGACGAACTCCGCGCCATTCTTGATCTTGAGCAGGAACGTCCGGCCCTTTTGCTTTGCCATGGTCTAGGCCCTTTCATGTGCCAGGGGGAAATCGTCAGGCGTCGATCGAGACGTCGATCGCCATGCGGCCGAGATAGGTCACGCCATCGGCGGCCCGGCCGACCGTCCAGGTCAGCACCTCGATCTCGGAACAGGTGTAGCCCTCGAGCGCGAGCGCCTCGGGCCGGCGGTGCAGCGCCGCGGCGATCAGGCCGCAGATCCGCGACGCCTCGGTGCGGCCGGCATTGGGGCGCGAATGCACCTCGAGACCGACGCCGACGATCGCGCCGAGGCGGCCATCGGTGTCGTCGGCCCGCGGCTCGATCGCGCCGAACCGGACATAGGGCAGCGGCAGATCGCGCGTCGGCTCGTCGACCACGCGGTTGCCGATCAGATCGACTAGGGCGGCGTCGGCGGTGAGCGCCGCGCGCAGCGCGGCCATGGCCGCGAGATCGTAACCATCAGCCATTGCCGACCTCCTTTGCCGCCTTGCGGATCGCCCGCGCGATCCGGCCCTTGTGTTTCTTGGCGAGGTAGGACCGCGCCGGGCCAATGAATTTCTGCGCGTCCATCCGGCCGCCGCGGGTGTTGGCATCGCGCCCGCCCTCGACCGTGTTCGCCTTGATCTGGCTGCGCTTGTTGTCGGCGCCGGCCGTGACCGTCGCGGTCATGCCGCCGTGGTGCAGCGAATATTTGATCTCGTCGCGCAGCTCGCCGGTTTCGCCCTCGGGCGCCAGCAGCCGCGCCACCCGCACGCCCTCCTGCGCCGACGTCTCGATCGCATCCTTGACATGCTTGCGGCTGGCGTCGGGCAGGCGCTGCAGCTTGCGCGCCAGGTCGCGCGATCCGGTGACCTTCATCGCGCGGCCCCGCCATGCTCGAGCCGGAACTCGAGCACCCGGCCGACGCCATCGGCCCAGACCGCGTCGGAGACGATCGACCAGGTCTTGCCGCGGATCGTCACGCGATCCTCGGCCGAGATCTGGCGCGACACCGCGCCGGCGCGCAGCCGCAGCGTCGCGGTCGTGGTGGCCTCGGTGCGGCCGGCCGCGATCGCTTCGCGGCCCGGCGTCTCGCGCAGATCGGCGCGCAGCGTCACCAGCGGCGACCAGGCCGCCGGGGTCGGGTTGCCGTAGCGGTCGAAACCGTCCGAGACGTCGCGGCGCTCGAAGGCCGCGCGCTCGCGAAAGGCGCCCGCCCGCGCCATCAGACTTGCCCCCAGGTGCGGCGATACCGCCGCAGCATGTGCTGCGCGCCGAGCGGGATCTCGACCGCCGACACGCCGATCGCCACCGCCTCGCGGTTTTCATAGAGGTGCCCGGCGATCATCGCGGCGGCCGTCACCAGACCTTGATCGGCCTCGGCCGGCAGCACCGCGCCGAGCGTGTAGTCGATCTGCACCGCGCCCGGCTGCGCCGTCACCCGCGGCCAGGCCGCGCCCTGCGCCGGCATCACCGTGACCGGATCGACGCCCTCGATCAGCCGATAAGACGCGGGATCGACCACCTGCCAGGCGCCCGCGTCGTCGAGATAGCGGATCTCGGCGACGCCGGTCACCGGCCAGCCCGGCAGATCAATGATCGGCGCGAACTGCTCGAGGGTCAGGGTCCAGGTCTGGTGCATGATCGCGACGCCGATCCCGTTCGGCCCGTCGATCTCGGAGACGGCCGCGCGCAGGAACTCCCCGATCAGAACATGCTCGGCCACGTCCTCGACCACCAGCCGGTTGGCGAGGTCCGCCGGCGCCAGGGGTTGCGCCGCGGGCGGCGTCTTGATCGTCACGCGGCGCCACATGGGTCAGCCCTCGGCCGGGGCGGCGGGCGCGGCGGCGGCCTTGGCGGCGGCCTTGCCCTTGGCGGGCGTCTCGGCGGCGGCCTTCTCGGCGCGGCCGAGATCGCCGATCGCGGTCGCGCCGCCGTCGACCGTCTCGGCAAAACTGGCGCGCTCGCGCGCGGCGGCATCGGCGGCCTCGGCCTCGACCTCGGCGGCGGTCGTCTTGTGCGCCATCTTGCGATCGAGCAGCGACTTGGCGACCGCCGCGTGCGCCGGCTTCTTCATGTCGAACCCATAGGCCACGCCCATGCGCAACTGGCCCAGATCGGTGTTCTGCGACCGGATCATTTTCAAGAGCATCTCGGCCCTCCTTGACTGTCAGGGGATCGGGGCGGGCCGCGCGGCCCGCCCCAGGCGTCAGGCGGCGATCAGACGCCGAACGTGAAGTTACCCGTGACCAGCGCGGTCGGGCCGCGCTTGATCGCCAGGGCGAGCCGCTTGGTGGCCTTGATCGTTTTCATGCCTTCGATGAAGTTGTTGCCGTGCTCGCTCGAGATCAGCACCTCGACGTCCTGGCGATCGTAGATCGTCGCGGCCATCGCGAAGTTGCCGACCATCCACTCGCCGAGGCCGTGCGACGCGGTCGCGACCGCGTCGAGCCCCCAGAGGCGCGGGGTCGACAGCACGTTCGGATCGCCGAAAATGTAGCGGCCCGACGTGTCCTTGAGCAGCTCGATCGCGGCCCAGTCGGTCGGGTGCAGGGTGATGCCAGTCGCGGCGTAGTCGTTCAGCGCGACCTGCAGCAGGCCGAGGCGCAGCCGGTCGATCCGGGTGTCGTTCGGCAGACCGGCGGCGGCGGCGAATGCGGCGGCCTCGGAGAGTAGGCCCGACAGGTTCTGCCCGACGCCGTCGCCCGACAGGATCTGCTTGTCCTCCTTCACGTCGACGTCATAGCGCAGCTCGCCGTCGATCGCCGCCTGCAACTGACCGGCGTCGGCCAGCGCCTCGTCGGAGACATGGGTATAGGCGACGATCTTGCGCACCGCGGCCTCGGCCTGGGTCCAGCCGTAATTGGACGCGGCAGGCGGGGCCACGCCCTCGGCCACCATCGCCGCGTTCTGCTCGCGCAGCACCTGCTTGGTGTATTTCACCAGATCCGAGTCGGTCGTCGCCTGCGACAGCAGCGACCGCACCGGCAGGGTGCGGCGCGGCATGTTGACCGGCTCTCGCACCTGCGTTTCCCAGATCAGGCCACCGGCCGAGCCGGCCGCCGAGGTGATCGCGTTGGTCGGGCGCAGCGTCAGGCCGCCCTGCGCGCCGTTCGCCAGCCATGCCTTGAGCTGCTCGCTGCCCGCGATCTCCTGGCCGACGCTCATCGCCGTGCGCGGGCCGCCCCGGCCGGCGCCCTGCGCGACCGCCTGCTCAAGATCGAGGTTGCGGGTTTCCAGCGCCTCGAGCTTGCCCTCGAGTTTCTGGTGCGCGCCCGACAGCTCATGGAACTGCGACAGCATGCGATCCGACTGCGCCTTGGTCTCAGCGGTCAGGGTGCCGGTCTGGCTGGCCTGTTTCAGCGCATCCTCGGCGGTGCGGCGCACGTCGTCGCCGACGCGGGTCAGCTCCTGGCGCACCTGTTGCAGCAGCGCCTCGACGCCGCCGGCCACCTCCATGCGCGGCGCATGGGTCGCGGCCGCGGGCATGGTCGCGATCATCGACGCCAGGGCGGCGCCGCTCATCAAGTGATGTTTGGTCATTTGGGATCCTTTCCGAAGGATTTGAGATCATGCAGAAGGCTCGACAGCTCCTGCGTCACATCGGCAGCGCCCGGCGTGCCGTCAGAGGCAGCGCCCGGCGTGCCTCCTTTGAGGTTGCGCAGCAGCTCGCGCGCCGCGGAATTGGACAGACCCGCGCGCGAGGCGATCAGGTCGAACTTGCGCTCGGCGCGCAGGCTGGCGCTCGCCGCCTCGCCGGTCGTGTCGACCAGGTCGGCGGGCAGCAGCGAGTCGGCAAAGCCGCGGTCGATCGACGCCTGGCCGCCGATCCAGGTCTCGCGATCAAGCATCGTCGCCAGCTCGGCCCGGTCGATCGCGGTGCGGGCGTGATAGATCTCGACCGCCGTCGCATCGAACGGCTCGAGCCAGTCGGCCACCTCGCGCAGCGCGTGGCGATCGCCGGCGGCACCGATCCAGGTGTTGTGGATCATCAGGAAGCCGGCGCGGGCAATCCGCACCTCGTCGCCCGCCATGGCGATCACCGAGGCGGCCGAGGCGGCGATCCCGAGAATGTTCACCGTCACCGCGCCCTTGTGCTCGCGCAGCAGGTTGTAGATCGCCAGGCCCTCGAAATAGTCACCGCCGGGGCTGTTGATGTTGACCGTCACCGGCACGTCGCCGACGTAGCGCAGCGCCGCCGAGATCCGCTTTGCGGTGACGCCATCGCCCCAGAAATCCGCGCCGATCGGATCCAGCACCGAAATCGTCGCCTGGCTGTCGGCCTCGGCCGCCGCGCGCACCTCGGGCGACCACCGCTGCAGCGCCTTGGCGGAAATATCGGATCGTACGCCGGGGCGCGACGCGACCTCGACTTTCGGCAGGTTGCGCTTGCTCATGTCTTGTCCTTTCCCAGACTGTCGATCGGGGCCGTCGCGACCTGCGCGCGCAGCTCGTCGGCCGCACCGCCCCGGCGCGGCAGGTTCAACTTGTCGCGGCTTTCGTCGCTGGTCATGACGCCGCCCGTGGTCATCTTGGACAGGAATTCGCCCTTGGATTTGCTGTCCATCTGCAGCATCGCCTCGCGGTTCCACTCGGCGAACCACTTGCCGCGGCGCTCGGGCGGGATCAGATCCTTGAGGATTCGCGCCTCCATCCGGCGCAGCATCGGGTTGATGCCCAGGGTCAGCCAGGCGAGCATGATCGCCTCGACGCCGGTCCCCCACATGGTTTGCCCCTGGCCCGCGTGGCCGATCACGATCGGCGGCGTGCCGAACCAGCGGCACACGTCCTCGACCTGGAACCGCCGCGTCTCGAGCAGTTGCGCGTCCTCGGGGTTGAGCTGCAGCGGGTTGTATTTCAGCCCGCCCTCGAGCGTCAGCACCTTGCCGGCGCGCGAGCTGCCGGCGAACGTCGCCAGCATGTCGCGCAACTGCTCGCGCTGCAGCGGCGTCAACACCGCCTCGGTTTCGACCGCGCCGACCGCCATCAGGCCGTTGGCGAACATTCGGCCCGCGGTCTCATCGGCCGCCAGGGCCGCGCCCATGCTGTGCGTGCCGTGCTTGATCGCCGACATGCCCAGGCCGTCACCGCCGCCGAAGCCGCGCAGGTGGAACACCTTGTTCGGCGGCATCTTGTCGTGCCGACCGGCGCCGGCCTCGCGATAGTCGAACTGCCCGTCGTCGCGCCGCAGCGGCGTGACGCCGAACATCGGCCGCAGCCCGACCATGCGCTTGCCGACAAAGAGCCGCTCGGCGTAGCCGTTGCCCTGCAGCAGGAGCTGCGCCGCCTGCGACTCCCAATATTCCATGGCGGTCTGGCCGGCCGAGGGGCTCACCGTCAGGATCTCGGCCAGCTCGTCGTCGATCTTGTGCCGGGTGCCGTTGGCGCCGCGCTCATAGAGCGCCAGCGGCAGCGATCCGATCACCTGGCCGTTGCCCTTGACGCAGGACCAGACCGCCGACAGCGACATGGCCGTGCTCGGCGTCACCGCCTTGCCGGCGGCGCTCACGCCGCCATGGCCCGCCAGCGGGTTGCCACCGCCCTGCCCGGTATAGCCCGACTCCCCGCGGGCCAGCTCCTGGCGCAGCCCGTTCCAGGCCCCCTTGATCGCGCGCCCGATCATACGATCATCACCGGCGCGTCGAAGAACGCCGACAGGTCGCGGCGCGACGCCTCGGGGTTCAGGCTCATCAAATGCACGGCATTGAACGCCGCCATCAGCGGGTCGATCTTGCCGGCCCCGCTGACTGCTTTTGTCACGATCACGGCATTCCCTCTCGGTTCGGTTTTCGCGTTGCCCACGCACCACGACATGAGCGGTTGGCCGGCATGGCGCAGGGATCCGTCGAACAGCTTGCGCTCGGTGCCCTTGATCGCACCGTTCAGCTTGTAGCCCTGCGTGACGCTGGCGAGCGTCTCGGACGGCACGCCGGCCATGGTCAGCGCGTCGATGATCGCCGCGACGCCCTCGGGATCGAGGCCAACGCCGCCGCGCTCGGGCAGCAGCCCGGCGTCGTGCACCCGCAGCACCAGGTCGACCAGCTCGGCGACGTCCTGGCTCGGTTCGGTGCAGATCGTCAGCGCGTCCTCGGCCTCGAGATCGCGCAGCTTTTCGGCGATCGACTTGCGCCGCTCGAGCACCACGCCATGCGCCCAGGCGGCGCACCAGAGTTGCCAGCGTTTCGTGACCCGGTGCCGCCCGAGCACCGCCAGGCCCAGAAGGTCGTCCATGCCGCCGCCGTCGACGCCGATCGTGCAGACCTCGGAGCTGTCGAGCAGCGCCTCGAGATCCAGCTCGGGATCGGTCGCGGCGAGCCAGTAATGCGCGCCGACCCATCCGCCCAGGTGATGCCCGAGGCCGATCTGAATGTTCAGGTGCTGGCTGGCCCAGCGGGCCAATTCCTCGGTGCTCGTCGCCACCGCCTTGCGAAATTCCGGCACCAGGCGCTCGACCGTGATCGAGCGGCCGAGGTTCGGCAGCACCGCGGCCCAGAGCTGCGGATCCTTCCAGGGCTCTTTGTCGTCGCCCTGGATCGCCTCGGGCAGCTCGTAAAGGATCGGCAGCATCCGCACGTCCTGCGTGATCTTGCCGTCGCGCACCTTGCGCGCATATTCCAGCTCGGATTTGAACACGCCCTGCGGCGGGATCTCCGATTGCGTCGTGATGATCACCAGCAGCGACTTGGGGTTGGTGATCATGCCGCCGCGGATCTGGCCGATCACCCGCGTGGCATAGTGCCGCTCGGCCATGACGTGCAGCTCGTCGAGAATGGCAAAGGCCGGGATCCCGCCCGTGGTCACGGCCGGGTCGAAGCTCGTCACCTTCAGCTTGGCATTCATCGGCCGGCCCGTGACCGGGTCGGGGAAAATGTCGGTGATCTGCTTTTTGTGCTCGTCGACCTTGAACCGTTTCGACAGCCAGGGATCGGCGGCGATCATCGCCTGCATTTGCCCGAAACAGGTGTCGGCGACCGCCTGCGTCGGCCCGACCACGATCCCCTTGATGTTCGGCGTGGTGTTCATCTGCAGCGCGACCAGGCCGATCGCGGCGGCGTTGGTCGTCTTGCCGTTTTTCTTGGGCACCAGATTGAAAATCTCGCCGACCCGGCGCGCGCCGGTCTTGGGGTCGATCGAGCCGAAGGCCGCGCGCACCATGTCGCGCATCCACTCGCCCGCGACCTCGCCCATGGTCGGCTGGCCCGGAATGTCGGGCACCACCAGCTTGTCGAACAGCGCGACCGCGACCTCGGCCAGGTTGGCGTCGAGATCGAGCGCCGGGATCGGCGTCGCGCCGGCCTTGAGCTTGTCCCACCAGTCGGGACAGGCGGCCCAGGACAGGTCGCTCACTGGCGCGGGATCCGGTCATAGAGCGACCCGTAATCGTCGCCGGGATCGCCGGCCGCGCGCAGGCGCTGCTCTTTCTTGCCCATCGGCTCGGGCTTGGGCTCGGCCGCGGCCTCGGCCGGCTTGGCCTTGCCCTTGGGCGCCGGCGGCGCCACCCGATCGAGCCGATCCTGCAGCGCCCGCACCGAGGGGGCGTGCCCCTCTCGGGCGCGGCGCAGCAGCACGTCCAGGCACATGCCCTCGACCAGCAGGTGCCCCGCCGACAGCTCACGGGAAAAATTCTTGCGCAGCGTCTTGGGATCGCAGCCGAGCGCCTCGGCGATCATGTCCTGCGACCAGCCGGCCGCGGCACGAACCGCTACAAAGTCTTGATTTTCCTTGTCCTTTTTGAAGGACGGACGGCCGCGCCGATCCCGCATCGGCACGATCGGAGCGCCGAACAGGTCGACCTCGGGCGCGTCTGCAGGTTTTTCGGAAGCCATCAGGAAAAAAAATCTCTCGCTTAGGGGGGGACGGGTCTGCGGCCCGCCGCCCTGGTGACTTTCGACCCACCCCTCCCGCGCGGCGGGCCGGGGGCCGCCCGGCCTATCGCCGGGCCGCGCGCTCGAGGCGCTGCTTTTCGCTGTCGTGCCAGGCTTTCGACACCGACTGCAGGTTGCCCTCGGCCCAGAACAGGTCGGGGTCGCCCTTGTGCTCGACGATATGGTCGACCACGGGGCTGTTGGGCGCGGGCGCCTTGCCGACCAGCAGCACGCCGGTTTGGCGGCAGGTGTAATCGTCGCGCTCGAGCACCCGGCGCTTGAGCCGGCGCCAGCGCGCGAGGTTGTACCAGCCGCGCCAGGGCTGGACCTTGGCGCGCTCGCGATCGCGGCCGCGCTCGTCACCGGCCGCAGGGCCGAGACGCGGCGGCGGCGCCGACAGGCGCGACGGCAGCGCGGTCAGGCGCGGCATGGGGCAAGCCCTCGGGATCTGGAAACGGAAAGGCCGCGCGCCCGGTGAGGGGCGGCGGCCGACAGGCGCATGTCTGCGCCGTTGGTCAGGTGATAGGATCGGGTGACATTAGCGGTCAAGCGGCTTTCGCGCGATCGCCCGCCCGAGCTGCAGCACCTCGGCCGCATCATCGAGCAGCGCCAGCACCGCGACCAGCAGCGCGCGCCGGTGCTTGCCGTGCTCGGACCAGCCATGCGCGCGCAGGATCTGCGCCATGTCCAGCCCCTCGACGCAGACCGCCAGCAGCAGCGGCATCGCCTTGATCGGTTGGGCTTTGCCCCGCTGCCGGCGCACCGGCATCACCACCCGCTCGGCCCCGCGCCCGGCGACACCGAACCGGGCCGAACAGGGCCAGCCGTTTGCCGCCGCCTCGACCAGGCGCAGCCGCGCCGCCCACTTGATCCGGGTCGTGACACCGCCGTCAGACACGCCGTCCTTAATGTCACCGCCCTCGCCACCACCACCGCCGACGCTGTCGATCCGCTCGGCCGCGTCGGCGATCATGTCGGCGGCGCGGCGGCGGGGATCCATCGGATCGAGCGACGCCAGCACCGGCGGCAGCGCCCGAACCGCCGTCTTGTAGCCCAGGGGCGTAAGCGGGCCGATCGGCGCCGACACCGCCGCCAGCACGCGGCGCGGCTGGCCCAGGGCGGCCGGGGCGCGGGCGCCCTCGCTGCGGCCCGTGCCCTGGCGCTTGCGCGCCGTCTCGGCCAGCAGGCCGCGCGTCAGCGTCTCGACAAAGGACCGGGCGCGCAGTTGCGCCGCGTCGTGGATCGCCGGCATTGGATCACCTCTCACAGAACAGGACAGATCCCGATCTATCACCCCCAGAACAGAACCAAATCAGGGAGGAATATTCCCAAATAGATTAGTGAGGGAAGAAAATAGATCAGTGAGATTTGGATAACTGTATGGGATTACTTGTAAAAAACGCACTCGGGGAACAGTGGGATTTAATATCACGCGCTAACGTGAGGCCGCCACATGCCGCCACCCCACACCCCGTGCGCATATGTAGAGATACCACGGATTTTCCTCCCAATGCTCCCCCAGAGGTAGATCAGAACGCACAACCCATTGAATTCACTTGGATCGGTGCGGGGATTACCAACCACTTTCGTCGTCCCCCGCAGGGGGCGGGCGGGATTAGTGGATTGTAATTATGGGGGTCAGGGGGCCGGAGCCGCCGGATACGAAGCCGCAACGGCCGCAAGGGTGTCGACGGCGCCGACACCCTTCATGCTTGACTACGGTTGAGACTGCGGCGTGCGGCTACGCCGCGCACGGGGTCGAGCCCGCCGCTTCGCGGCAGGCTTTCTGACGAATACGAAGGGCGGGACGCGCCGCCGCCCGAGATCCGGGGCGGCGGCGCTTAAGGGTCAGCGCGCGCGCAGACGCACGCCCAGATAGCCGGTATCCGACCTTTTGGCAGGCTGCATACGCCGGCCCGTGTCGGGGTCGCGATAGATCTCGGCCGCGCGACGCAGCGCATTGGACACGGAGCGGTCCCCCGGCCAGCCCATACCCCGCTTTTGGGCATAGCGCAGGATTGCCTCGAGCAGCGTCCGTGAGCGGATGAAATCGCCGCGACCGCCTGTAATCACACAGCATTCCCGCAGAAAGGCAGTGCAGAGCTCGTCGACCGTCGCCTCGGCGGTCAGGGTCGCAGGCCCTGCGGCCTGGACCTGCGGCAGCGGGCTCTCGCGCCATATCCGGGCGGCGGCGGCCCGCCCATGGGTCAGCCTAGTCTCGCGCACCAGGGCCAGCCAATACTCGGCAGAGGCGG
>Ga0207882_1000322_pt1 | contig 13582 bp, 11 predicted proteins | sample MalvirmetaMSP103_FD_184228 | JGI IMG/M metagenome (GOLD analysis project Ga0207882, IMG submission 184228) | Marine viral communities from the Deep Pacific Ocean - MSP-103 (SPAdes) | ecosystem: Environmental > Aquatic > Marine > Oceanic | place: Pacific Ocean | collected 2011-05-15 | reverse complement strand
CTGATGCGCAACGCCGGCATCCGCTTCGTCTGCAAGACGATCCCGCTCGAGATCGGGACCACCCGGAGCGATTTCACCAGCGGCTACGCCGAGGGTGCGACGCTTCATATCCCCGTGGCCCATCACGACGGCAACTACTTCGTCGATCAGCCGACGCTCGATCGGCTGCGCGCCGAGGACCGGATCGCCTTCACCTATGGCGACAACCCCAACGGCTCGACCGGCGACATCGCTGGCGTGCTCTCCGAGAACCGCCGCGTCCTCGGCATGATGCCGCACCCCGAGCGGGCGGTGGATGCGGGACATGGCGGCACCGACGGGCGCGGCCTGTTCGTCAGCCTCGTGGGCGCGCTGGTTTCGGCCTGAGCCTCGATCTCACGCCGCCTGTGAATGCGGCGTGATCCGCCCCGGCTTGCCGCGCCGCCCGGCGCGGCGTAAACCCGTCTGCATGGCGAACGACACTTCCAGACGGCCGCGTCCACGGCGCAGTTGGGCTCCGCGCATAGCGCTGGCGCTGTTCTGCCTTGCCGCGATCGCGGTGATCTGGGTGACGAACGTGCTGCTGACCGAGCGTTTCACCGAAGCCACGCGCACCCGCACCGACGTGCGCCTCACGCTCTATGTCGGCAACCTGATCTCCGAGCTGCAGCGCAACTCCATCGTGCCCCAGCTTCTGGCGCGCGACCCCGAGCTGATCGGGGCGCTGTCCTCCTCCGACTTCTCGCGCTCGACCCAGCGGCTCTTGTCCTTCGTCGACGAGATCGGCGCGGCTTCGCTCGTGCTCTATGACAGCGACGGTCGGATCGTCGCGGCGACCGACCGCAATCGCCTCGGAGAGACGCATCGCAGCGCGCCCTATTTCATCGATGCGATGCGTGCGAACTCCACCATCTTCACGATCTTCCAGCGGCCCACGGGCGGCTACTCATTCCTCTATTCGCGCAAGGTTGACGCCAACGGCGCGGCGCTGGGAGTGATTTCGGTCGAGGTCGATCTGGCCAAGCTCGAGCGCAGCTGGGCCGGCACTTCCGACGCCGTGCTCGTCACCAACAGCACCGGCGAGATCATCCTGTCGACCGAGCCGCGCTGGCGCGGCCTGCCCGAGAGTGAGGCGCTGGAGCGCCAGTCCGCGCCATCGGCGATCGAACGGGCCTTTCTTGCCACCGACTGGACCGCCCTGCCGATCGACGCCTATCTGCGCGGCGAGGCGGTGATGCGGCGCGAACTGCGGGTGCCGTTCCAAGGGTGGAAGATGGTGACCTTCACCGCCTACACGAGCGTACGCGAGCGGGTGAACGGTGTGCTGGCGCTTGAAATCATGGGATTTGCAATGCTGCTGGCGCTGACCTTCTGGATCAGCTCGCGCAAATCCGCCTCTCGGCTGTTGCTCGTGCGGCGCGAAAGCGACCAGCTGCGGCGGCTCAACATGCGGCTGCAGCGCGAGATCGCGCAGCGCCAGCAGGTCGAGCGCAATCTTGAAAGCGCCGAGCAGACCATCGCCCAAAGCTCCAAGCTCGCCGTGCTGGGCGAGATGTCGGCCAGCGTCAGTCACGAACTGAACCAGCCGCTGGCGGCGATGAAGACATATCTCGCCGGGGCGCGGCTGCTGTTGCAGCGCCGCCGCCCGGAGGAGGCGCTCTCCTCGTTCCAGCGGATCGACGATCTGATCGACCGGATGGGCGCGATCACCCGACAGCTCAAATCCTATGCCCGCAAGGGCAATCAGGCCTTCGAACCGGTCGATGCGCGCGCCGCGCTGTCATCGGCGCTCGCCATGATGGAGCCGCAGCTCAAGACCCGCTCGGTCGCGATCAACCGTACGCTGCCTTCCGGACCCGCGATGATTTTGGGCGACAGGTTGCGTTTCGAGCAGGTGATCATCAATCTGTTGCGCAACGCGCTGGATGCCACCAAGGAGGTCCGGGATCCGCGCATCGACATCACGCTCACGGTCGAGGACGCCGTCGTCCTTACCGTGCATGACAACGGCCCGGGCATCGAGAACCTCGATGCGCTGTTCGAGCCGTTCTATACGACCAAGGCGCCTGGCGACGGTGTCGGGCTTGGTCTCGCGATCTCCTCCGGGATCGTGAACGATCTCGGCGGACGGCTGACCGCGCGGAACGCATCCGGCGGCGGGGCTGTTTTCGAAGTGCAGCTGCCTATCTTGGAAGAAGAAATGGCAGCGGCGGAATAGGGGGCTCCCATGAGCAAGACCATGAAGGTCGCCATCGTCGATGACGAAAAAGACATGCGCCAGTCGATCAGCCAGTGGTTGGCGCTGTCGGGCTTCGACACCGAGAGCTTTGCCAGCGCCGAAGAGGCGCTCAAGGGGCTGACGGCCGATTACCCCGGCATCGTGGTGAGCGACATCCGCATGCCGGGCATGGACGGGATGCAATTCCTGCGAAAGCTCAAGAGCGTCGACAGCACGCTTCCGGTGATCATGATCACCGGCCATGGCGACGTGCCGATGGCGGTCGAGGCGATGCGGATCGGCGCGTTCGACTTTCTCGAAAAGCCGTTCAACCCCGACCGGATGACCGAGCTCGCGAAGAAGGCCAGCAGTGCCCGCCGCCTCGTGCTCGACAACCGCGCGCTTCGCCGCGAGCTGTCGGACGGCTCGGCGCTGATGAACAAGCTGATCGGTTCCTCGCCGGTGATGGAACGGCTCAAGGAGGACATCCTCGATCTGGGCCAGGCCGACGGCCACGTGCTGATCGAGGGCGAGACCGGCACCGGCAAGACGCTGGTGGCGCATGCGCTGCATGCGGTGGGCGCGCGAGCCTCCAAGAAGTTCGTGCTGATCTCCTGCTCGGCCTATGACGAGGAACGGCTCGGCGCGCGGCTTTTCGGCCCCGCGGGCGAGGACGACCCGATCCCGGCGCTCGAGGAGGCGCGCGGCGGCACGCTGGTGCTCGAGGACATCGAGGCGCTGTCGAGCGCGATGCAGGCCCGGCTGCTGACCGCGATCAATGACCAGGGCACGCCCGCCGAGACGCGCATCGTCGCGATCTGCAACCTGCAGGACGAAGGCAAGACCTGCGAGAGCGTGCTGCGGCCCGATCTCTACTATCGTCTGGCGGCCCTGCGCATCATCGTGCCGCCGCTGCGTCAGCGCGGCGAAGACATCCTGTCGTTGTTCACCCGGCTGTCCGAGCAGTTCGCCGACGAATACGGCTGCGACGCACCCGAGGTGAGCGCGCAGGAGGCGGCGCAGCTGCTGCAGGCGCCATGGCCTGGCAATGTGCGCCAGCTCATCAACGTGGCCGAACGCGCGGTGCTGCAGAACCGGCGCGGGTCGGGCTCGATCGCCTCGCTCTTGATGACCGATGGCGACGAGCAGAGCGATCAGGCGATGACCACGGAGGGCAAGCCGCTCAAGGAATTCGTTGAGGCTTTCGAACGGATGCTCATCGACAACACGATGCGCCGCCACAAGGGGTCGATCGTGGCGGTGATGGACGAGCTGTGTCTGCCGCGGCGAACGCTCAACGAGAAGATGGCCAAATACGGGCTGCAACGTTCGGATTACCTGTAAAAAACAGGGCTATCGATTGATGATCGGGCCGCCCTTCGGGGCGGCCTTTCACATTCGTCATTGTGTCATGTGGACAAGTGCCGCTATGAAGGTCGGAACGGGCATGCGCTTGGCGCCGTTGCCCGGACGGATTTTCCGCTCCCTTTGCGACGGGGTTCCCCGGCACCGGAGGCGGACGAGACCGGCCCCGAGAGGGGCCGTTGACCTGACCCCGACCGGCCCGCTCATCTGGATGGCCGCCGGGCATGAACTGGCCCCTAGGGCCGAGGAAGAACCGCGATGCAACGCGCGCAGCATGCAGGCGACCCGTTGACGGCCCCGAGGGGCCGCACGGAGGCCGATACGCGCGTCATCGCCACAATCGGACATGAGCGCGCGACAGGCGCCCCCCCGGGGGCGTCAGTCGGCGCGCCATGCGAATGGATAACATGGCAAAGAAAATGCTCATCGACGCCACGCATGCGGAAGAGACCCGCGTCGTGGTTTGTGACGGAAACAAGGTCGAGGAATTCGACTTCGAAAGCCAGAGCCGCCGTCAGCTCGCGGGAAACATCTACCTCGCCAAGGTCACGCGCGTAGAGCCGTCGCTGCAGGCGGCCTTTGTCGATTACGGCGGCAACCGGCACGGCTTTCTCGCCTTCTCCGAGATCCACCCCGACTACTACCAGATCCCCGTAGCCGACCGCGAGGCGCTGCTGGCCGAGGAAAAGGCCTATGCCGAGAGCATGAAGGCCGAAGCCGAGGCGGCGGGCGCGGATGACGAGACCGACGAGGCCGAGGAAAACGGCGGCGATCGACCGCGTCGCCGCCGCTCGCGTTCGCGGAGCCGCGCCTCGGAGGCCGGCTCCGACGCCGTCAGCACCCAAAGCGACGACGAGATCTCCGGCATGGAGGTGATCGACGCCGAGGACGAGGACGAGGATGACGCCGCGTCCAAGGACGAGGGCATCGAAAGCGTCGCCGACGAGGATGACAGCGAGGACGTGCGCCCCGCGCGCAAGCCGCGTCCCAAGCGCTACAAGATCCAGGAAGTCGTTAAGGTCCGGCAGATCATGCTGGTGCAGGTTGTCAAGGAAGAGCGCGGCAACAAGGGTGCGGCGCTCACCACCTACCTGTCGCTGGCGGGCCGCTACTGCGTGCTGATGCCCAACACCGCGCGCGGTGGCGGCATCTCCCGCAAGATCACCAACGCCGCGGATCGCAAGAAACTCAAGGAGATCGCGGGCGAAATGGATGTGCCGGAAGGCGCAGGGCTGATCATCCGCACCGCCGGATCGCAGCGCACCAAGTCCGAGATCAAGCGTGATTACGAATACCTGCAGCGCATGTGGGAGCAGATCCGCGAGCTGACGCTGAAATCGATCGCGCCGGCCAAGATCTACGAGGAAGGCGATCTCATCAAACGGTCTATCCGCGATCTCTATTCCAAGGAGATCGACGAGGTCATCGTCGAAGGGATCGACGGCTTCCGCACCGCGCGCGACTTCATGAAGATGATCATGCCGTCGCACGCCAAGAACGTGAAGCCCTACACCGACAGCCTGCCGCTCTTTGCCCGCTATCAGGTCGAGAGCTACCTCGCGGGCATGTTCAACCCGACAGTCCAGCTGCCCTCGGGCGGCTACATCGTGATCGGCGTCACCGAGGCGCTCGTCGCCATCGACGTGAACTCGGGCCGCGCCACCAAGGAAGGTTCGATCGAGCAGACCGCGCTCAAGACGAACCTCGAAGCCGCCGACGAGGTGGCGCGCCAGCTGCGGCTGCGCGATCTCGCGGGCCTCATCGTGATCGACTTCATCGATATGGACGAGCGGCGCAACAACACCGCCGTGGAAAAGCGCTTCAAGGACAAGCTCAAGACCGACCGCGCCCGCATCCAGGTCGGCCGTATCTCGGGCTTCGGCCTGATGGAGATGAGCCGCCAGCGCTTGCGCCCGGGCATGCTCGAGGCGACGACCCAGCCATGCTCGCATTGCCACGGCACCGGCCTGCTGCGCTCGGACGACAACGTGGCGCTGGCGATCCTGCGCCAGCTCGAGGAAGAGGGCGTGCGCGGCCGCACCAAGGAAGTGCTGGTCCGCGTTCCCTACGCGATCATGAATTTCCTGATGAACCACAAGCGCGAACACGTGGCCGCCATCGAGCAGCGTTACGGCATGGCCGTGCGGGTCGAGGGCGACGCCACGCTGATCTCGCCCGACTTCGTGGTCGAGAAGTTCAAGACCGCCACACGCGCCGTGCCCGAGGTCGCGCCGATCGTATCGTCGGCCGCGCTTATGGAGGCGCTCGACGCCGAGTACGACTTCGACGCCGATGATGAGGTCGAGGAGGAAGAAGTCGTCGAGGCCGAAGCGGAGATCACGACCGAGGCCCCGTCGCGGCAGGAGACCAATGAGGCGGCGGACGAGGACGACAAGCCTCGCAAGAAGCGGCGCCGTCGGCGTCGGCGCCGGGGCGGCAACGGCGAAGGAGCCGATGCGCAGGGCGAGGATCGGAGCGATGACGATGCAGATGATTCCGACGAGGACGAGGAAACCGGCTCCGATCCGGTGACCGAGGCCGAGGCCGAAACCGCCACGGTTCCCGAACCGGCCACGGCGACCGAGGCCGAGCAGGCACCCGCGACGGAGGCCGTCACCGAAGCCAAGACTGAGGCCGAGGCAAAGCCCAAGCGGACCCGCACGCGCAGCCGCAAGAAGGACACCGCCGAGGACACGCCTGCCACGGCTCCCGAGGCGGAAGCCGCAGCCGAGCCTACCGCCGAAGAGGCACCGAAGCCCAAGCGCACGCGCCGCAAGAAGGCCGACACCCCCGCCGCCGAGCCGGCGGAGGCCGAGGCCGAGGCTGCACCCAAGCCCAAGCGGACCCGTCGAAAGAAGGCCGAGCCCAAGGCCGAGGAGGTCGCCGAGACCGCCCCGGTCCCGGCCGCGGCCGAGCCCGCCGCCGCCGGTGCGGCCGAGGCCGAGGCGGGCGACAGGCCCGAAGCGGCTCCGGCCTCCGAGGCCCCCGAGGTGATGCCCGAGGTCGCGCAGCAGGTTGCCGATACGGTCGCGCAGACCCGCAAGGCGCCCGAGGCCGAAGAGGCTCCCCGCGAGACCGTGGATGCCGGTGCCGACGCGGACGAGGAAGAGACCAAGCCGCGCCGCCGTGGCTGGTGGTCGATCGGCCGCTGATCCGTAGCTTCGCGGAATATGAAGGAAGGCCGGGCAGGGAAACCTGCCCGGCCTTTACCTTTCAAAGAGACCGTATGACGACGGAACGAAAGCGTTCGTGTCGTTCCGTCAACCGCGGCGTATGCGGTGAATTTGCGTCGCACCGTCCTCGCTCAGGTCGAGATGGACATGCCCCGCTTCGGCGCAGAAATGCGGCAGATCGATCCGGGCCACGGGATCGTCGGACAGGATCTCCAGCACCTCGCCCGGTGACATCGCCGCCAGCAACTTGCGCGCCTTGAGGACCGGCAGCGGGCAGATCAGCCCGCGCGCGTCATAGCGCTGCGAAGAAGAAGCCGAAGCCGACATTGGGGGAAACCTTTGGTCTGGAACAGGAGCGGAGTTGAACGGTTGACCCGCCGACGACGGAAACGCAAGACGAAGGAGATCTCATGATCCGCATGATGAACACCACAGCCCTGACCCTCGGACTGACCCTCGCCGCTGGCGGCGCGCTCGCCGAGGCGCATATGGAGATGGGCATGGGCAGCGGCCGTCTGACGGCCGACAACATGATGAACACGATTCGCGCGGAAAACCTGATCGGCTCGAACATCTACACGCTTCAGGCCGAGTATGACGAGACGCTGTGGACCGACACGCCCTATTACGAGGAAGTCGACGCCGAATGGGAAGACATCGGTGAAGTCGAGGACATCGTGATCTCGGCCGATGGTCAGATGATCGGTCTGGTGATCGAGACGGGCGGCTGGCTCGATATCGGTGACGAGGATGTCATCCTCGATTTCAGCGAAGTGCGCTTTGCCGGAGACTATGCCGGCGGTGATTTCTCGCTCGTGACCCGCATGAGCCAAGAGCAGCTTGAAGCGCTGCCGCAGGCCGACGAAGGCTATTACAACTGGCGCGACTGATCGCTCTGCCAGTTGAAAGCAAAAGGGCCGTGGCATCCGCCACGGCCCTTTCTCGTCGTGAGGGGCCCGATCAGCCGCGCAGGATCGAACGACCTGCATAGATCGCGGTCTCGCCCAGCATTTCCTCGATGCGGATCAGCTGGTTGTACTTGGCGAGCCGGTCGGAGCGCGCGAGGCTGCCGGTCTTGATCTGACCACAGTTGGTGGCGACGGCGAGGTCGGCGATGGTCGCGTCCTCGGTCTCGCCCGAACGGTGCGACATCACGCAGGTGAAACGGGCGCGCTGCGCCATTTCCACGGCCTGCATCGTCTCGGTCAAAGTGCCGATCTGATTGACCTTCACCAAGAGCGAATTGGCCGAGCCCTTTTCGATGCCGTCCTTGAGACGAGTGGGGTTGGTCACGAACAAGTCGTCGCCGACGAGCTGCACACGGTCGCCCAGCGCATCGGTCAGCGCCTTCCAGCCGTCCCAGTCGTCCTCGGACATGCCGTCTTCGATCGAGATGATCGGGTAGTCGTTCACCAGCGCTTCGAGATAGGCGACGTTTTCCTGAGAGGTCAGCGACTTGCCTTCGCCCTTCAGCTCGTACTTGCCGTTCTTGTAATACTCGGTCGCGGCGCAATCGAGGGCGAGATAGATGTCCTCCCCAGGCTTATAGCCGGCCTTCTCGATGGATTTCAGGATGAAGTCGAGCGCCTCGCGGGTCGAACCCAGTTCGGGGGCGAAGCCGCCCTCGTCGCCGAGACCGGTGGACATGCCAGCGGCCGACAGTTCCTTCTTGAGGGTGTGGAACACCTCCGAGCCCATGCGGACGGCTTCACGGATGCTGGTCGCTGAGACCGGCATGATCATGAATTCCTGGATGTCGATCGGGTTGTCGGCATGTTCGCCGCCATTGATGATGTTCATCATCGGCACCGGCAGGACGCGAGCCGACATGCCGCCGACATAGCGGAACAGCGGCTGGGTGGTGTATTCGGCCGCGGCCTTGGCGACGGCCATGGACACGCCGAGGATCGCGTTGGCGCCGAGACGCCCCTTGTTGTCGGTGCCGTCGAGCTCGATCATGGTCTGGTCGATCTCGACCTGTTCGGTCGCGTCCATGCCAAGGATGGCTTCGGCGATTTCGCCGTTCACCGCCGCGACCGCTTCGAGCACGCCCTTGCCCATGTAGCGGGACTTGTCGCCGTCCCGTTTTTCGACCGCCTCGTAGGCGCCGGTCGAGGCGCCCGACGGCACGGCGGCGCGGCCCATCGTGCCGTCTTCGAGGATCACGTCCACTTCGACCGTCGGGTTGCCCCGGCTGTCGAGGATTTCGCGGGCGTGAATGTCGATGATCGTGCTCATGGAGATCTCCTGTGGGAAGGTTTGGAGGTTCTATAACGCGGGCATGACCCGGCGTGAAGCGCGCCTGAGCCGGGCTTCGCGAAGAAGCGTGTAGATGCCCGATCCGACGATGATCGCGGCACCGATATAGGTGAGCAGGTCGGGCCGCTCGCCAAAGGCGAAGTAGGCCACGAACAGTGCAAAGACGAGGCGGGTATAGCGGTAGGGCGCGATCACCGAGATCTCGCCCATCCGCGTGGCCGCCGTCAGCGCCCAGTAGCCCGCGACGCCGACACCGATGGCGGCCAGAAGCCGCAATGAATTTACGGTCGAGGGCCAGACCAGCGCCTCGCCCGCCACGACCACCATCAGGTAGCCGACGGGCACGAGGATCAGAAAGGCGTAGGTCGACAGCTTCAGCGACGAGATGGAGCGCGGCACGCGGCGCGAGGCGAGGTCGCGCGCGGCAAGGCCGATCGTGCCGAGCACCGCGAAGAGCGACAGCGGCGTGAAACCCTCGGCGCCCGGCCGGATCACGAGCAGCACGCCGAACAGACCGACGCAGATCGCGCTCCAGCGGCGCCAGCCCACCGGCTCCGCAAAGAACACGGCCGCCCCGAGCGTCACCAGAAGCGGATTGGCCTGCAAGATCGCCGAGGCCGTGGCCAACGGCGACAGCGCCACGGCGGTGATGAAGCCCGCGGTGCCGATCACCTCGCCCAGGTTGCGCGCGATCACCGCCCTGTGGTGGAAATCCGGCGACAGGAGCCGCTCGCCGCGCGCCACCGACATCATGGCAAAGACGATGCCGCCGCCGAGGCCCAGAAGCATCAGGATTTGCCCCACCGGCAACGCGCCTGCCATCATCTTGATGAACATGTCCTCGAGCGCGAAGCCGAGCATGCCCGCCACCATCAAGGCGCTGCCGCGCAGGTTCTCCATTTCTCAGCTTTCTTTCTTGGCGGGGGCGGTCGGGACGCCGTAGAGTTCCAGCCGGTGCCCGATGAGCCGGTAGCCCAGCCGCTCGGCGATGCGTTCCTGAAGCGCCTCGATCTCGTCATCGACGAATTCGATCACTTCGCCCGAATGCATGTCGATGAGGTGGTCGTGATGCTCGCGGTCGGTGGTTTCGTAGCGCGCGCGCCCGTCGCCGAACTCGTGTTTTTCGAGGATGCCAGCCTCTTCGAAGAGCTTCACCGTGCGGTAAACCGTGGCGAGCGAGATGCGTGCGTCCTCGGCGGCGGCGCGGGCGTGCAGTTCCTCGACATCGGGATGATCGTCCGCCGCCTCCAGAACCTGCGCGATCACCCGGCGCTGTTCGGTCAGGCGCAGGCCGTTCTGCTCGCAGCGCGACAGGATGGTTTCGGGCATGGGGCAGGGTCCGTGGAGATGTCTCGCCGCCCGTCTAGCCGGTTCGAGGCGAGGACGCCACCCTGCGGGCACACGGCGGCTCGCGCGGCGTCACCATGCGGTGAGGCGGGGTGTCGGGCACGTGTCTGGGCGGGCAGGCTGACGCAGGGGAGGACACGACATGCGCATCATCACGATCATCGCCGCGCTGGCGATCGCGGGGGCCGCGCAGGCCCAGCCCGCGCGCTGGCAGGGCCAATGGCCGAACACCGATTTCGCCACCACCGACATCACCGACTGGTCCGAGATCATGTCGGGCGGACCGCCGAAGGACGGCATCCCCGCGATCGATGATCCGCGCATGGTCCCGGCCGCATCCGAGACGCGGCTCGGGCCGGCGGAACCGGTGATGGTCTGGCCCGCCCCGGAGGGGCCCGCGCGGGCCTACCCGATCCGCTACCTGCTCTGGCACGAGATCGTCAACGACGCGGCGGGGGGCGTGCCGGTGGCCGTCACCTATTGCCCGCTATGCAACTCGGGCATGGTGTTCGACCGCCGGGTCGGGGGGCAGGAGCTGTCCTTCGGCGTCTCGGGGATGCTGCGCGCCTCGGACATGGTGATGTATGACCGCCAGACCGAAAGCTGGTGGCAGCAAGCCATCGGCACCGGCATCGTCGGCGAGATGACGGGCCGCGAGCTTGAGTTGCTGCCCGCCTGGATGGATAGCTGGGAGAGGTATCTCGCGGCCTATCCGGAGGGGCTGGTGATGGACGAGCCGAACTGGAGCCGCGACTACGGGCGCAACCCCTATGTCAGCTATGACAGCTCGGCGCGGCCCTTCCTCTATTCGGGCGAAATGCCGCCGCACGACATCGCGCCCCTGATGCGGGTGGTGCGCGTGGGCGACCGGGCCTGGACCTTTTCGCGGCTGCGCGAGGCGGGCCAGCTGACCGAGGCAGGTGTGACGATCACGTGGGAGGCCGGGCAGGCCAGCGCGCTCGATGCGGGCCAAGTCGCGCAGGGGCGCGACGTGGGCAATGTGCGCGTGCGTGACGCGCAGGGCCGCGACGTGCCGCATGACGTGCTTTTCGCCTTTGCTTTCCACGTGTTCTGGCCAGAGGGCGAATGGATGCTGGGCGGCTAGAGTCGGCCCTCGCGCGCATCGAGCCCGCGCTGCCAGAACACCCATGCCATCACCGCGAGGATGGCGCAGGCGATGAGGCCCAGAACCCGCTCGGCCAGACCGTCGATCGAAGTTGGCGCCATGAGAAACAGCGGCGCGGACACGCCCCAGGCGATGGCGAGGCCGATCAGCGCCGACCGTACCTTGGGGTGATCGCGCCCGAATCCCGCCGCCATGCTGAGCGGGGCCGCGAGGAACAGCACGCCGAGGCCGTAGACGAGGTAGATGTGGATCACCACGCCTTCGTCGTCGCCATCGCCGTATTCGTTGCGCGCGCCGACGACGACGACCAGCGCCGCGAGAATGGCGAGGGACACCACGCCAGCCGACCAGCCGATGCCGCCCAGATGCGCATGCGACGCCGCCAGCGCCATGGCGAAGAGACCCGCCGCAAAGCCGTAGAGGGCGACGTCCATGATGATCTCCCACTCGCCGGCGCCCAGATCGCTGATCGTGTCGGCGACCCAATCATGACCCGGCACGACGATCTGTGCGGCGATGGTGCCGCCGATCATCGACATGCAGCCGAAAAAACCCAGTCCCGCCATCAGCAAAAGCAGGTAGGGGCGTTCTGCGTCGACCGGTTGTCCGACGGCGTCCTTCATGGCGTCCTTCATGGCGTCTCTCCCGTGTTGGCGGGCCAACGGGAGGGGGCGGCGCTGGTTCCGCCAAGAGGCGTGCCACGCCGCGTCACATGAAAAGGGGCGGCGCGCGCCGCCCCTTCAAGATCTCAGCCCAGACGCACCAGGGCGTGGCGTTTCTTGCCGGCCGAAAGCTTGATCGGCGCGGTGAGGGCCGCGCGGTCGATGATCAGCCCCGCATCGGTCAGCGGCGCGTCATCTAGACGCGCGCCATTGTCCGAAATCAATCGCTTGGCCTCCTTGCCCGACCCGGCAAGCCCCGCCCGCACGATCAGCTGCACGATCGAGATGCCGTCCGCCACCTCGGCCTCGGAGAGCGTCAGCGTCGGCAGGTCGTCACCCACGCCGCCCTTCTCGAACACCTCGCGCGCCGTGGCCTTGGCCGCCTCGGCCGCGTCACGCCCATGCAAAAGCGCCGTGACCTCGTCGGCCAGCACGATCTTGCCCTCGTTGATCTCCGAACCTGCCAGCGCGCCGAGGCGCTCACACTCATCGACCGGCAGTTCAGTATAGAGCTTGAGGAAGCGGCCCACATCGGCGTCGGTGGTGTTGCGCCAGAATTGCCAGAACTCGTAAGGGCTCAGCATCTCTTCGTTGAGCCAGACCGCGCCGCCCGCCGACTTGCCCATCTTGCGGCCGTCCGAGGTCGTCAGCAGTGGCGAGGTCAGGCCGTAAATCTCGTGGTCGAGCACGCGGCGCGTCAGGTCGATACCGTTGACGATGTTGCCCCACTGGTCCGAGCCGCCCATCTGCAGCACACAGCCATAGCGACGGTTCAGTTCGAGAAAGTCGTAGGCCTGCAGGATCATGTAGTTGAATTCAAGGAACGACAGCGATTGCTCGCGGTCGATCCTCGACTTCACGCTCTCGAAGGACAGCATCCGGTTGACCGAGAAATGCCGCCCGATGTCGCGCAGGAACTCGAGATAGTTCAGATTGTCGAGCCACTCGGCATTGTCGAGCATCAGCGCGTCGGTCGGTGCGTCACCATAAGACAAATAGCGCGCGAAGACCTGTTTCATGCCGGCGATGTTCGAGGCGATCTGGTCGGGGCCCAGCAGGGGCCGTTCGTCCGAGCGGAAGCTCGGATCGCCCACCTTGGTGGTGCCGCCGCCCATCAGGGTGATCGGCTTGTGGCCGGTCTTTTGCAGCCAGCGCAGCATCATCACGTTGAGCAGGTGTCCAACATGCAGCGACGCCGCTGTGGCGTCATAGCCAATATAGGCGGGCACGACCCCCTTCGACAGCGCCTCGTCCAAGCCCTGATAATCGGTGCAGTCGGCAAGATAGCCGCGCTCGATCATCACGGACATGAAGTCGCTCTTGGGGTGGTAGGTCATGTCTTGTGCCCCTCTCTTGGTCGCGCCACTCTATAGGCATCAAGCGGGACGAGGGAAAGCGCGATGCGGCGGATCGGGACGGGCGACAAGATCAGGGCCTTGGGCGCGATGTCGGG
>Ga0207882_1000317_pt1 | contig 13694 bp, 14 predicted proteins | sample MalvirmetaMSP103_FD_184228 | JGI IMG/M metagenome (GOLD analysis project Ga0207882, IMG submission 184228) | Marine viral communities from the Deep Pacific Ocean - MSP-103 (SPAdes) | ecosystem: Environmental > Aquatic > Marine > Oceanic | place: Pacific Ocean | collected 2011-05-15 | reverse complement strand
GGGCCTTGAGAAGCTTTACGCATTCACTTCGGATGAAGAGGGTGTGCGTCATGCGATGCTCGAAAAGCCGAGCGTTACTCAAAATGATGCAAGATTTATGCTCGCAACTTGCGCAGCGTTCTCTAATTATCTTTTGGGGTTGAAGGCCGGGGATTAAACCTTCCGCAAATTCCCCGCCATCTCCCGACCATCCCGCCCTTCGATCAACTCGAACTCCACCGGCTCGTCATCGGCGAGGCCGGTGAGGCCGGAGCGTTCCACCGCCGAGATGTGGACGAAGATGTCCTTGCCGCCATCCTCCGGCGCGATGAAACCATAGCCCTTGGTGGTGTTGAACCATTTCACGGTGCCCTTCGGCATGGCACATACTCCCGTCACTGGAACTGCGACCGCACGCCTTGCGGTTGCCAAGGACAGTAGGGCGCGGCACTGAAAGGCAAATCACATGTGGAGGGAAAGATGCGGGTTCTCGGGCTGAAGAACTGCGACAAGACGCGCGCCGCGATGAAGGCGCTGACCGCGCAAGGGCATGATCCAGTGCTGGTCGACGTGCGGGCGGAGCCTCTGGAGGCGGAGGAGCGCGCGGCGATCGTCGCGGCCTTTGGCGACCGTGCGATCAACCGCTCCTCGACCACGTGGCGGGGGCTGGGCGAGGACGAAAAAGCCCGGCCAGTGGCCGGGCTTCTGGAGGATCACCCGGCGCTTCTGAAGCGCCCGGTGATCGAAGAGGGCGGGGCCTACCGCCAAGGGGTCTAGGGCCTCAGCCCGCGCGGCGCAGGTCCGGCGGCGTCGCCTCGTCGCGGAGGCGCGTCAGAACGTCGTCGAGCGGCAGCACCTCGGAGCGGTTCTCGCCCAAGCGACGCAGGCTGACGGTGCGCTCCTCGACCTCGCGGCCGCCGATGGCGAGGATCACCGGCACCTTGCCGACCGAATGCTCGCGCACCTTGTAGTTGATCTTCTCGTTGCGGGTGTCGGCCTCGGCGCGGATGCCGGCGCGTCGCAGCGCCGCGACCACCTCGTGCACGTAATCGTCGGCATCCGAGACGATCGAGGCCACGACGACCTGACGCGGTGCGAGCCAGAGCGGCAGGCGACCGGCGTGGTTCTCGATCAGGATGCCCAAGAACCGCTCGAACGAGCCAAGGATCGCGCGGTGCAGCATGACGGGCCGCGCCTTGTCGCCCTTTTCGTTGACGAACTCCGCATCCAGCCGGTCGGGCAGGTTGAAATCGGCCTGGAAGGTGCCGCACTGCCACTCGCGCCCGATCGCGTCGGTGAGCTTGAAGTCGAGCTTGGGGCCATAGAACGCGCCTTCGCCCGGATCGACGGTATACTCCGCCCCGGCCTTCTGGATCGCCTTTTCGAGCGCAGTCTCGGCCTTGTCCCAGATCTCGTCGGAGCCCACGCGGGTCTCGGGCCGGGTCGAGAGCTTGATGTCGAACTTCTCGAAGCCGAGATCGTGATAGACCGAAGCCAGCAGGCCGATGAAGTCGGCGCATTCCTGCTCCAGCTGATCCTCGGTGCAGAAGATATGCGCATCGTCCTGCACGAAGCCGCGCACCCGCATCAGCCCGTGCATGGAGCCCGAGGATTCGTAGCGGTGACAGGAGCCGAACTCAGCCAGCCTGAGTGGCAGGTCGCGGTAGGATTTGAGGCCCTGATTGTACACCTGCACGTGGCAGGGGCAGTTCATGGGTTTGAGCGCATTGGTGCGCTTTTCCTTGGCGCCTTCCTCGTCCACCTCGACGATGAACATGTTCTCGCGATACGCCTCCCAGTGGCCCGACCGCTCCCACAGCACCCGGTCGACGACCTGCGGCGTGCGGATTTCGCGGTAACCGGCGGCGTTCTGGCGGCGGCGCATGTAGTCTTCGAGCGCGCGATAGACGGTCCAGCCGTTCGGGTGCCAGAACACCATGCCCGGCGCTTCCTCCTGCAGGTGATACAGGTCCATCTCGCGGCCGAGCTTGCGGTGGTCGCGCTTGGCGGCCTCCTCCAGCATGGTCAGATGCGCCTTGAGCTCGTCGCGGTTGCGGAAACCGACGCCCGAGATGCGCTGCAGCTGCGGCCGCGACACGTCGCCGAACCAGTAGGCGCCAGAGACGCCCATCAGCTTGAACGCGTCGGCCGGCAGCTGGCCCAGATGCTGAAGATGCGGGCCGCGGCAGAGATCCTGCCACTCGCCATGCCAATACATGCGGATCGGTGCGTCCTCGGGGATGCGGTCGAGAAGCTCGATCTTGAAGGTCTCGCCGCGCTCCTGATAGTAGGCGCGCGCCTGCGCCCGGTCCCACACCTCGTTGCGGATCGGCTCGGACTTGGCGATGATTTCCTTCATCTTCTTCTCGATCGCGCCGAGGTCTTCGGGGGTGAAGGGCTCGGAGCGGTCGAAGTCGTAGAACCAGCCATTCTCGGTGACCGGGCCGATGGTGACCTTCACGTCGGGCCAGATCTCCTGCACCGCGCGGGCCATCACATGCGCGAAGGCATGGCGCATCAGTTCGAGCGAGGGCGCTTCGTCCTTGGTCGAGTGAATGGCGATCTGGCTGTCATGTTGGATCGGCCAGCTCAGGTCCCAGTGATTGCCGTTCACATCGGCGGAGATGGCCTTCTTGGCGAGGCTGGGCGAAATCGACTGCGCCACCTCGGCGGCGGTGACGCCTGCGGGGTAGTCGCGGCTGTTGCCATCGGGAAAGGTGAGGGAGATCTGGGCCATGTCGGCCTCCTCGTCGGTTTGGCGCCCACGGAACGCCCGGTTGCGGGTTATATGCGTGAGGGGCTTGATGATCGGGCAGGGCCGGGCTGTCAAGCGCGGGGCTTGCCATCGGGGGCGCGCGCTTCGATGCTGCGGGCTGACCCCGAACGGAGAGAGCCATGCCCGAGTTCACCAGCCCACAGGGCCGCCGTATCGCCTATGACCATACGCCGGGCGAGGGGCCGGGCGTGGTGTTCCTGGGCGGCTTCCGCTCGGACAAGGAGGGCACCAAGGCGGTGTTTCTCGAAGACTGGGCCAAGCGGCAGGGCCGCGCCTTCCTGCGGTTCGACTATTCAGGCCATGGCAGCAGCGGCGGCACGTTCGAGGAGGGGGCGATCGGTGATTGGGCCGAGGACGCGGCGGCGGCGCTGTCGCTGACGAGAGGACCCCAGATCCTTGTCGGCTCCTCGATGGGGGGCTGGATCTCGCTGCTGCTGGCCCGTGCGGTGCCCGAGAAGGTGGCTGGCCTCGTCACCATCGCCGCAGCGCCCGACTTTACCGAGGATGGGTTCTGGGCCGGGATGACCGGCGAGATGCGGACCCGCTTCGAGGTCGAGGGCTATCTCGACCACCCTTCCGATTACGGCGACCCGCTGCGCATCACCCGGCGGCTGATCGAGGAGGGGCGCGGCAACCTCGTGCTGCGGAGTCCGCTGCTGCTGCCGTTTCCGGTACGCTTTTTGCAAGGCACGGCGGACGAGGATGTCTCGGTCGCCACGGCGCTGCGGCTGTTCGAACATGCCGAAGGGCCGGACATGCGGCTGACGCTGGTTGACGGGGCCGATCACCGCTTTTCCACGCCCGACTGTCTCGATCTGATCGCATCGAGCGTGGCCGAGATTTCGGCGCGGGCCTAGCGCCGGGCGCGGCGGGCGATGGGGCGGGAGAGGCCGTCAAAGCCCAGCGCGCCGAAGATCACCCCGGCCCAGCCCCAGATCGCCCCCGCGGTCAGCAGCCCCATGAACAGCATCACGCCGAGCGTGGCGAGAAAAGCGTTGGTGAAGTTCGGGGCGGGCTGGCGCATGGCGGCCTCCTTAGGCCTCATATCACCTAGGGCGCGGCGCGGGCGGTTTCCAGCGCACGCGGTAACGCCTGCGCGAAGACGTTGAGATCGGCCTCGCGCCCTGCGGTGACGCGGATGCAGCGATTGAGCGGCGCCACGCCGGGCATCCGCACGAAGACGCCGAGATCGCCGAGAGCGGCCACCACCCGTTTCGCGAATGCCCCGTCGGCCCCACAGTCGATGGCGACGAAATTGGTGGCCGAAGGCAGGGGCGCGAGGCCGTTGTCATGTGCGATGGCGGCAATTCGCGCGCGGGCGCGGCCCACTTCGGTCACCACATGCGAGAGGTGCGCGCGGTCGGCGAGCGCCGCCAGCGCCCCGGCCTGCGCCATCCGGGTCAGGCCGAAATGATTGCGCACCCTGTCGAAGGCCGCGATGAGCGGCTTGGGCCCGATGGCATAGCCGACCCGTGCGCCTGCGAGGCCATGCGCCTTGGAAAAGGTGCGAAAGCGGATCACCCTGTCGTTGGCCGGGTCGATCCGGGGCAGTTCGGCCTCGGGGGCGAACTCCACATAGGCCTCGTCGAGCACGAGCAGCGCGCCATCGGGCAGCGCCTCGATCATCTCGTGGACCGTGGCGGCGTCGTGCATTCCGCCCATCGGGTTGTCGGGATTCGCGAGGTAGACCAGCTTGGCCCCCGACCAGGCGGCGCGCTCCATCAGCCCCTTGGCATCGACACGGTCGGCCTCGTAGGGGACCTGCTCGATACGCCCGCCAAATCCGGTCACGTGGAAGTCGAAGGTCGGATAGCCGCCCTTCGAGGTCACCACCCAGTCGCCGGGGCCGATAGTAAGCCGGACCAGAAGGCCCAAAAGCCCGTCGATGCCTTCGCCGACGCGGACATGGCCGGGATCGACCCCGTGATGCGCCGCGATGGCATGGCGTAGTTCATGCGCCTCGGGGTCGCCATACATCCACGCGTCCCGGGCCGCCTCCTGCATCGCCGCGATGGCGCCGGGGGCGGGGCCGAACACGCTTTCGTTTGCACCAATTCGCGCGGTGAAGGCGCGGCCCATGCGGCGTTCGAGCGTTTCGGGTCCCACAAAGGGCACGAGGTCGGGCAGCGAGGCGGCGAGCGGGGTGAGGCGTGGATCGGTCATCGCCCAAGGATGCCGCGCGGCCGTGACAGGGACAAGCGACAAACGCTTGCACCAGCGGAAATGGGCGGCTAGCGTGTCCGTGTCAACCTGAGGATGAAAATGGTTCGATATCTGCGACGTGGCGTCCGCGTACTTCGCATCGCCTTTTCCCCCTCCGAGTTCGAGGAGCGTTCCGGATTCGACTATATCTGGGCGATCCTGCTGCTATCCGGCCTGGGCGTCGTCATGACCTTCGCCTACAAGCTGATCTTTCCGAGCTAGATCCAGACCCTCTCCGAGGGCGCCCCGCCCACGCTTCGTTTCCAAAAGCGCGGGCGGGATCGCTTCACATGATCTCGGCCAGCCGATCGAGAGCGGCGGCGAGTTGCGCCTTTTCGGCCTCGCGCGCGGCGAGATTCTGCTGGGTCTCCTCGACCACCTCCTCGGGGGCGCTCTGCGCGAATTTGGGGTTGTTGAGCCGTCCGCGCAGGCCGCCCAGTTCCTTTTCGAGCTTGCCCAGCACCTTTTCGAGCCGGGCCTTCTCGGCCGAGACGTCGATGATGTCGGCAAGCGGCAGCGCCAGCGTCGCACCGGGCAGGGGCACGGTGATCGCGCCCTTGGGGGCGGCCTCGGCCTCGACCATTGCCTCGATCCGCGCCAGCCGCGAGATCATCGCGGCGTTGCGGTCCCACGCGGTGCGCACGGCCTCGTCGGCACCGACGAGGACGACCGGCACCTGAAGGCCTGCGGGCACGTTCATCTGCGCCCGGGCCGAGCGCACGCCTTCGACCATCGCAATGGCGAGCGACATCTCGGCCTCGGCTTCGGGGTCGGCCAGATCGGCGGTGGTGTATTCGGGCCATTCGGCATGAACGAGCATGGTGTCGCGCTGGGCGGTGTTGCCCCACAGCTCCTCGGTGATGAAGGGCATGATCGGGTGCAGCAGGATCATGCACTGGTCCAGCACCCAAGCCATGACCGCCTGCGTCTCGGCCTTTGCGGCATCATCCTCTCCTTGCAGCAGCGGCTTGGAGAACTCGACATACCAGTCGCAGACCTTGCCCCAGACGAAGGCGTAGAGCCCGTTCGCGGCATCATTGAAACGGTAGGCGGCGAGCGCCGCATCGGTCTCCTCGCGGATCTTCGCGGTCTCCGACACGATCCAGCGGTTGACCGTGGCGGTGGCCTTGGGCGGGACCGAAGGGGCGGCGTGACGCTCGGGCGCCAGCGCGCCGTTCATCTCGGCAAAGCGGCAGGCATTCCACAGCTTGGTGGTGAAGTTGCGGTAGCCCGCGATCCGCTGGGTCGAGAGCTTCAGGTCGCGCCCCATCGCTGCCATGGCGGTGAGGGTGAAGCGCACGGCATCCGCGCCGTACTCGTCGATGAGATCGAGCGGGTCCATGACGTTGCCTAGGGACTTCGACATCTTCTTGCCCTTCTCGTCGCGGACGAGGGCGTGGACATAGACGGTGTCGAAGGGCTTCTGATCGACCACGGCGTATTGCATCATCATCATCCGTGCGACCCAGAAGAAGATGATGTCGAAGCCGGTGACCAGCGTGGTGGTCGGAAAGTACTTCTCCAGCTCCGGGGTCTGTTCGGGCCAACCCAGCGTGCCGATCGGCCAGAGCCCTGAGGAGAACCACGTGTCGAGCACGTCGGGATCGCGCCAGACGGGAATGGCGGTCGGGGCCTGAGGGCTGCGGATCGCGCCCTCGTCGGTGGTGTTGCCGATCACGGCTTCGAACAGCGCCAGCGCCTCCTGACGGTCCTCGACGAAGCGGATCTCGTCATGGCCGTAATAGGCGGCCATCTTGGCGAACGCCTCCTCGCGGGTGGCGGCGCAGAACGGGGTCCAGTCGGCTTCGAGGTCGACATGGCCATCGGTGAGCGTCGGCCCGTACCACACCGGGATCTGGTGGCCCCACCAGAGCTGGCGCGAGATGCACCACGGCTCGATGTTCTCGAGCCAGTGGAAATAGACCTTGGCGTCGCGCTCGGGCAGGATCTTCGTCTCGCCGTTGCGCACGGCATCGAGCGCGGGGCCCACGATCTTCGAGGTGTCGACGAACCACTGGTCGGTCAGCATCGGCTCGATCACAACCTTGGAGCGATCGCCGAAGGGCTGCATGATCGGCTTGTGCTCGACCAGCGGCACGAGCCGCGTCTCGGGGGCGCTGCCGCCTTCCTCGGCGGCCTCGCGCTTGGCGGCCTTGGGGCCGAGGCGCGGGTCGTATTCGGGCACCATGACTGCCAGGCCCTGCTCGGTGATGTCTGCGATCACCGCTTCGCGCGCCTCGAACCGATCGAGCCCGCGATACTTGTCCGGCACGAGGTTGAGCGCGTCGGCCTCCATGACCGAAATCTCGGCACCTTTCGCCACGTCCTGCGCGCGCGCGGCGGCCTCGGCATAGGGGGCGCCGTCGGCGCGCATCGCGCCCTTGGTGTCCATAAGGCGATACATCGGGATGCCGCCGCGCTTGGCGACCTCGTAGTCGTTGAAGTCGTGCGCTCCGGTGATCTTCACCGCGCCTGAGCCGAAGTCCATCTCCGGGTACTCGTCGGTGATGATCGGGATCAGGCGGCGATGCTCCTTGGGGCCGACCGGGATTTCGCACAGCTTGCCGATGATCGGCGCATAGCGCGCGTCATCGGGATGCACCGCCACCGCGCCGTCGCCGAGCATCGTCTCGGGCCGCGTCGTGGCGATGGCGATGTAGTCGCGCTCCTCCTCGAAGACGACATTGCCGTCCTCGTCGCGCTCCACATAGGTATAGGTCTCGCCGCCGGCCAGCGGGTACTTGAAGTGCCACATGCTGCCGGGCTGCTCGATGTTCTCGACCTCGAGATCCGAGATCGCCGTCTCGAAATGCGGGTCCCAGTTCACCAGCCGCTTGCCGCGATAGATCAGGCCCTTGCCGTACATGTCGGCGAAGACCTTGATCACCGCGTCATGGAAATTGCCCTGCTCGCCCTCGGGCGCGCCGGGCGCGCCGGACATGGTGAAGGCGTTGCGATCCCAGTCGCAGGACGCGCCGAGGCGCTTCAACTGATCGACGATGGTGCCGCCCGACTGAGCTTTCCACTCCCAGACCTTGCCGAGGAACTTCTTGCGGCCCATCTCGCGGCGGGTCTCGTTACCCGCCTTGGCCATCTCGCGCTCGACCACCATCTGGGTGGCGATGCCCGCATGGTCCTGCCCGGGCTGCCACAGCGTGTCGAAGCCGCGCATCCGGTGCCAGCGCGCGAGGATGTCCTGCAACGTGTTGTTGAAGGCGTGACCCATGTGGAGCGAGCCCGTGACGTTGGGCGGCGGAATCATCATCGAGAAGGTCTCGGACCGGCGCGCGCCAGCGCCTGCGCGGAATGCCCCCGCCTGTTCCCATGCCTCGTAGAGCCGGGCTTCGGCCTCGGCCGCATCGAACGTCTTTTCCATCGCCATGTCCCGGGCTCCTCGGTGAGATCGGCCTTGTCTCTAGCGCGGCGGGCAAGGGAGGAAAAGGGATCAGCCCCGGTCGATGCGGGTGCTCAGGTGAATGAGCGCCTCGGTCGCCTTCACCCCGTCGAGCGCGCCGATCCGGTCGAGCGCCGCATCCAGCGCCTCGGTGGTGTCCGCGCGCAGCCGGCAGGCGAGGTCGAAGCGCCCCGATGTGGTGTGCACCGTCTCGACCTCGGGCAGCCGCTTCAGCCCCGCCAGAACGGCAGCCTGCCGCGCAGGCGTCATCTGCACCAGCACCGTGGCGCAGATGCCGCCGCGCGCCTGCGGCGACAATCGCAGCGTATAGCCCGCGATCACCCCCGATCGCTCCAGCCGGTCGAGCCGGGCCTGCACGGTGGAGCGCGCGAGGCCGAGCCGCTGCGCCAGATGCGCGACAGGCGCGCGAGCGTTCTCGCTCAAAAGTGCGATCAGCCGGGCATCTGTCGGGTCTCGTTCGGCCATATCGTCGATCTTGCCGTCGATCTGCCGGCAGGTCGAGACATATCGCGCGCATCGCCGCTAGGGTCCGGCGGGGCGGGGGCGCAGCATGGAGAAGAGGAGGCCCCCTGATGCTGCAAACCCCGATCCCCCTTCCCGAAACCGCCGACACGCGCATCGCCGAGACGCCGCGGGACTGGCTCGCCCGGTATGGTGGCGACGCGCCGGTGCTGCTCGCGTGCCCCGAGGCGCTCTCGGCGCGGCATGACCGGTTCCGCCACGGTTTTCCGGGCGAGGTGACCTATGCGGTCAAGGCCAACCCCGATCCGGGCGTGATCGGCCAGTTCGCGGCCGGGGGAATGCGCGGCTTCGACGTAGCGTCGCCCGCCGAGATGACTCTGCTGCGCGGGCTGTGTCCCAAAGCCGTGCTGCACTACCATAACCCGGTGCGGTCGCGCGCCGAGATCCGCGCGGGAATCGCGGCCGGGGTGGCTTCGTGGTCGGTGGACGACATGGGCGAACTCGACAAGCTCTCAGCTTGCGGCGTGGCGCCGGGCGCGGAGGTCGCGGTGCGGGTGAAGCTGCCGGTGGCGGGGGCTGCCTATGATTTCGGCACCAAGTTCGGCGCGGCCCCCGATCTGGCGCTGGCGCTTCTGACGCGCGCGACTGCGCTGGGCCTGGGTGTCTCGATGACCTTTCATGTCGGCACGCAATGCGCCGATCCCGACGCCTGGACCGCCTACATGGCGGCCTGCGACAGGCTGGCCCGCGCCGCCGGCGTACGTCTGGCGCGGCTCAATGTGGGCGGCGGGTTTCCCTCGGGGCGCGACGGGACGGAGCCGGAGCTGGCCCCCATCTTCGCGGCGATCGGTCGCGCACATGCCGCGTTCGACGGCGCGCCCGCTCTGGTCTGCGAGCCGGGGCGCGCGTTGGTGGCCGACGCCATGGTCTATGCCGTGCCGATCAAGGCACGGCGCGGGGCGGCGCTCTATCTGGCCGACGGCACCTATGGCGGACTGTCGGAATGCCCCTCGATCGGCGTGCCACGCGTCGACATGGTCGCGCATGACCACCGCGCGCCCGAGGCGGCCATGCCCTTCACCCTGTTCGGCCCGACCTGCGACAGCCTCGATCGGCTGCCGGGCCAGACGTGCTTGCCAGGCTGCGCGCAGGAGGGTGACTGGCTGCTGTTTCGTTCGGCGGGCGCCTATCTCGTGGGGGTAACCACTTGTTTCAACGGATATGGCACATATGAAAAGGGACTGGTGTCACGGCTCTGGACAGACCCGGCCCGCCCCTTAGGGTAAAGGTTAACGGCGGAAGGAACGGGATGCGGCGGGCGGACAGGGCAGGCACGGTCGAGGCAGGCAGGAGGGGCTGGGATGGGCGTTCGTGACTGGCTGCTCGGACTGGTCGGACGCAGGCCCCGGCAGGCCGAGGGCCAGCCCCGCGCCCGTGGCGCCGCCACCCATGTCATCATCCTCGATGGCACCATGTCGACGCTCAGGGCGGGGTTCGAGACCAATGCCGGGCTGACCTACAAGCTGCTGCGCGAAAGCGGGCGGCACGCCAACCTGACCGTGCATTACGAGGCGGGGATCCAGTGGGGCAGCTGGGCCGAGACGCTCGACGTGATGATGGGACGCGGCATCAACCGGCTGATCCGGCGCGCCTATGGCGTACTCGCCTCGCGGTTTCGCCCCGGCGACACGATCATCCTCGTGGGCTATTCGCGCGGGGCCTATGCGGTGCGTTCCCTATCCGGGGTGATCAGCCGGCTTGGCCTCCTGCGGGCCGAGGAGGCGACCGAGCGCAATGTGCGCGACGCCTATCGCCACTACCGCCATCGCGGCGCCGAGCCGAGCGAGGCCGCGCGCGCCTTCGCGCGGCTGCACTGCCACGACCACGTGGAGATCGAGGCCGTGGGCGCATGGGACACGGTGGCCTCTCTGGGGCTGCGGCTGCCGGGGGCGTGGCGCCATTCCCGGTCCAATCACATGTTCCACGACCACCGGCTCGGCAGCCATGTGCTGCATGGGTTTCACGCGCTGGCGCTCGATGAGACGCGCCACGCTTACGAGCCGGTGCTGTGGGTAACGCCCGAAGGGTTCTCGGGGCATCTCGAACAAGTCTGGTTTCGCGGCACGCATGGCGACATCGGCGGTCAGCTGGGCGGCGCGCTCGAAAGTCGGCCGCTCGCCAATATTCCGCTGGTCTGGATGCTGGAGCGGTTGGAAAGTTGCGGCCTGAGCCTGCCCGAAGGCTGGCGCGACCGCTTTCCCGTCGATGCCGGGGCGCCCTCGGTCAGCACATGGCGCGGCTGGAACAAGCTGTTCCTGTCGCGCGGGCGGCGCATTGTCGGGCGCGATCCGTCGGAGCGGCTGCACGACACGGTGGCGGGCGGGCACCCGGCCCATTCCCGCCTTCCGGTGTCGGGAGAGGATCTGCCATCGGTCGGGCACCTCGGAGCGGCCGAATAGCTTAAGAACCTACCTGCCGCGCGAAATGCGCCGTGATCCGGTCGATCCGCGCGCCGCGCGTCGCCGCATCCTCGATCAAAAGCTCGTGCCGTCCGCCCGCGATCACTTCGAACTCCGATCCGGGCCAGCGGGCCATCCGGTCGCGGATGCGCTTCGAATCGACCACCCATTCCTCGTCGCCAAGCAAGGTCAGGCAGGGCAGGTCGGGCGAGGCCAGCCGCGACAGCGCCCGCGTCTCATGCAGCGCCTCGTTCAGCCAGTGCAGCGACGGGGCGGCGAGGCCGAGCTCGGGATGGGCCTCGACCTGCCGGCGCACCCAGTCGAAGCTCTCGACGTCGCGGGTCAGCATGTTGGCCTCGGCGGCCTCGGCCGCGTCCTCGAGCGTGGCCGAGCGGCCGGGCGAGGGCAGGTGCGACAGACCGACCAGCCGCGAGGCGCTGCTCAGCCCCCATGCGGCGACCCGCAAAGTCGGGCGCATCAGCACGCCCCACATCGGCGCGGTAAAGCAGGCGGTGGCAAAAGGCGCGCCGCGCAACAGCGCGCGCAGCCCGATGCAGCCGCCCATGGAATGCGCCAGCATGTGGTAAGGCCCCGGCAGGTCCAGCGCCTCGACATGCGCGATCAGCGCATCGAGATCGTCCTGATATTCGGCAAAGCTATCGACATGGCCGCGCATCGCGTCGTCATGCGCACGGTCCGACAGCCCCTGTCCGCGCCAGTCGAGCGTCGCGCAGCCAAAGCCGCGCGCCACCAGATCGGCGGCGATGCGACCGTATTTTTCGGCGTATTCGGTGCGCCCGGTGAGAATCAGCACCGTGCCTTTCACCGGGTCCTTCGGCGTCTGAGGGCCGTGCCAGTGCACGGCCCTCAGACGCACCGCGTCGGCAGCGGCGATCCAATGCGCCGCCGCCGGGCCGCAGGCCACCTCCGCAAAGAACGGCGCGGCCGGGCGGCCCGCGCCGTCAGCCAAGGACCGCCGCCAGCTTCATCGCGAGGCCCATGTCGCCATCGACCGAAAGCTTGCCCTGCATGAAGGCCGCCGTGGCGTCGAGATCGCCCTCGAGGATCGACTGGAACGTCTCGGCCTCGGCGGTGAGGGTCACCTCGGCGGGCTCGTCTCCCTCGCGCGCGCCATTCTCGTCGATCATGATCGCACCCTCGTCCGCGATCACGAACTTGGCCGGGCCACCATCGAGGCCTTGCCCGTCCATCTTTGCGTTGAGCGCCGTCACGGCTTGGCTCACCAACTCACTCATAGCGTCGTCCTTCGCGTTCGCGGCGACCGGGATGGCCGCCGATCTGGTCCTTGTGATGGGGCAACCTCTGGTCTCGGCGCAGGCGCGCCCCTACACTATGGACTATGGGTGCAAGAATTTTTCCCTTCAAACCTGTCCTCGCGGCACTGGCCTTCGGCCTGTCCTTCGTGACCTTCGCGCATGCGCAGGCCGATCCGGAGGTCGAGCGCCTGTTCGATGAGCTTCAGGGCGCCAGTCCCGAGCAAACGCCCGAACTGGTGGCCGGGATCCGCGAGGCCTGGTCGCGCAGCGGCTCCGCCGCGATCGACCTGCTGGTGGAGCGGGGCCGCACCGCGCTGGGCGAGGGCGACATGCAGGCCGCGATCGAGCATCTGACCGCCGCCATCGACCACGCCCCCGATCTGGCCGAGGCGCATGTGCTGCGCGCCAATGCCTATTACGTCGCCGGTCTCACCGGCCCCGCGATCGAGGATCTGCGCGCGGCGCTGGAGCGCGAGCCGCGTCATTTCGGGGCGCTGCAGGGCTTTGCCGCGCTGCTTGAGGAAATGGGCCGCCCCGAGGCCGCGCGCGAGGTCTGGGGGCGGGTGCTCGCCCTGACGCCGCATGACAGCGAGGCCCTCGCCGCCGCGCAGCGCCTCGACATCATGCTTGGCGGCCGCACGCTCTGAACTTACACGCCCCAAGGGCGATACAGGACCTCCCCCCATGACCCCCTCGCGCATCGGTGCCGTGCTCGGCCCCACAAATACCGGCAAGACGCATTACGCGATCGAGAGGATGCTAGCCTATCGCTCAGGCATCATCGGCCTGCCGCTGCGGCTTCTGGCGCGGGAGGTCTATGACCGAATCGTCAAGGCCCGCGGCCCTTCGGTGGTGGCGCTGGTGACGGGCGAGGAGCGGATCGTGCCGCCGCGCGCCGCCTATTGGGTCTGCACCGTCGAGGCGATGCCCGAGATGGACGCCGATTTTCTCGCCGTGGACGAGATCCAGCTTTGCGCCGATCCCGAGCGTGGCCATGTCTTCACTGACCGGCTCTTGCGCGCGCGCGGTCGTTACGAGACGCTGTTTCTCGGCTCCGAGACGATGGGTCCGGCGATCCGCTCGCTGGTGCCCGAGGCCGAAACGATCCGCCGCGACCGGCTCTC
>Ga0207882_1000310_pt1 | contig 13935 bp, 12 predicted proteins | sample MalvirmetaMSP103_FD_184228 | JGI IMG/M metagenome (GOLD analysis project Ga0207882, IMG submission 184228) | Marine viral communities from the Deep Pacific Ocean - MSP-103 (SPAdes) | ecosystem: Environmental > Aquatic > Marine > Oceanic | place: Pacific Ocean | collected 2011-05-15 | reverse complement strand
GCGCCACCACGAAATCGCCCTCGGCGATGGCCAGGTCGATGCCGCGCAGCGCCTCGACCGGCGGCCGACCCTCGGCTGCGGGAAACACCACGGAGGCAGAATTGATGTTCAGTCCCATTGGACCACTCCTCGTCGGGGTCTGGAGGCCCCGGCCCCCGCGCGGGGGCCGGGGGCGCGGCATCACTGCGTCGCGGCGGAGCCGATCTCGGTGTTGACGAAGCCCGAGTAGTCCTCGGCCACCTGGTCGATGCGACCGGCTTCGTTGAGGAACTCGGCGGTGTCGCGCATCGTCTCATGCGCGCTGCCGAGCCAGGTTTCGCCCAGCTGCTCGGAGAGCGGCACGAAGGTGAAGCCCTCGAGGATCGTCGGGACCTGCTGCGCATCGGCACCGGTCTCGGCGGCGATGCTCTGCACCGGCGCGCTGTCTGCGGTCCAGGCCGCCGGGTCGGCGAGATAGGCGGCGTTGGCCTCGTCCATCGTCTTGGCGAAGGCGGCGACGGCCTCGGCGTTCTCGGCGGCGAATTCGGCGCTCACCACCCAAGCGTCGAAGGTCGGAAAGCCCCACTCGGCGGTCTCGGCCGAGGTGGCGAGGCGGGTGCCGGTTTCGAGGATCTGGTTCTGGACGGGCTGCCAGATGAAGGCGGCGTCGATCGCGCCTTGCTCCCAAGCGGCGGCGATCTGGTCGGGCGGCATGTTGAGAAGCGTGAGATCCGAGGCTTCGATCCCGGCATGATCGAGCGCGCCCATCAGCGAGAAATGCGCAGTCGAGCCGACGGGCACCGCGACCCGCTTGCCCGCGAGATCCTCCAGCGTCTCGATCTCGCTGCCGTCGCGGGCGATCAGGCTCTCGGCCGAGCCCAGCACCTGCGCCAGCATGAACATCTCTAACTCGACGCCTTGGCTGGTGGCGATGGCGAGCGGCGAGGAGCCCAGCTCGGCGAGCTTGATGTCGCCGGAGGCCATGGCCGCGATCACCTCGGAGCCCGAGCCGAACTTGCGCCATTCGATGTCCCAGCCGGTGGCGGCGTCGAACTTGCCTTCGGCGCGGGCGACCTGCATCGGCGTGGGGTTGCCGAAGTGGCCGATCGTCACGGTCTCTGCCAGCGCCGATCCGGCGGCCAGAAAGGTGGTAAGCGCGAGGGCCGCGCGTGTCGTCATCCGTTTCATTTCAGTCTCCATTGTTGGGTGCATCGGCGCTGTTTCGCGCCTTCATGCGGGGGTCAGACGGCGGGGCCGTCTTGGTTGCGCGCGCCCCAGGCGGCGTCGCGGATGCCCTCGACCAGAAGGTCGAGCGTGTCGATGCCCTGCGCTTCGGGCGCGAGCGCCTCGGGGATGAGCGAAAACTCGGTGCAGGCGATAAGCTGTAGCGTCGCGCCGCGCCCGGCGAGATCGGCGGAGGCCGTGTACAGGGCGGCGCGGCTCTCTTCATCGGGGCCGCGCGCCTTGATCGCGCGGATCGCGGTCAGGAGCGCGCCCTCGTCAGCCGGATGCAAAAGGGTGAGCCCGGCCTCGGCGCAGGCGCGATCGAAGACCTCGATCTTGCGCAGCGCGGGCGAACCCAGAAGCCCGACCGTGCCGCCCGGCCCGGCCAGCCGGGCCGCATGATCGACCGAGAGCGCGATCATGTCGATGAAGGGCACGGAGGCGGCGGCGCGGATCTCGGGGGCGTAGTGATGCGCGGTGTTGCAAGGCATGGCCAGCGCGGTGGCCCCGCCCGCCACCAGTCCCCGCGCCATCGCGGCCAGCACCGGACCGGGGTCCTCGCCGCGCCCCTCGATCAGCCGCGCGATGCGCGAGGGCACCTGTGGGTTCATGTCGACGAGGAGGGGGATGTGGTCGGCGTCGTCGCGGGCCGGTGTCGCGGCGATGAGCCGCTGCATCAGCAGCACCGTCGCCTCGGGGCCCATGCCGCCCAATATGCCGGTCCGCCTCGGGGTCATGCCGCGCCCTCCGGGCTGCGCAGCGCCGCGAGGGCGGCGTCGAGATGATGGGCGATGGCATCGCAATCGGCCGGGGTGAAGGTCAGCGGCAGCCGCATGTCGAACAGGGTCGACAGGACCGCGTCGGTGCGGAGCAGGGACTGTTCGCGCAGGTAGCGCCAGCTGCCATGGTTCGAGGTGAAGCCCGCCGGCTCCGACGCACCGAACCATTTCAGCTCGACCCCGCGCGCCGCCGCCTCGGCCACCAGTTGCCGCGCCGCGTCGCCCCCGAGCCCCGGCAGGCGAAACTGGATCGAGGAGCCGACATAGAGCTCGGGCTCGGGTCGATGCGGCAGGGCGACGCCGGGCAGGGTGGCGAGGCGTTCGGCCATCCGGTCGTGCAGCGCGTTCCAGCGGGCGATCGCGTCGTCGAGCCGGTCGAGCTGCGGCAGCAGGATCGCCGCGCGCAGATTGTCCATCCGCGCCGACATGTTCGGCGTCTCGAGCCGGATCCGTTCGAACGCCTCCGCGGCGGGGGCCGCGCCGTGGCGTTCATAGAGCATGTAGGAGCCCGACATGATGATCGCGCGGGCCATCAGTTCGGGATCGTCACTGGTGAGGAACCCACCCTCGCCGGAATTCATGTGCTTGTAGGTCTGGGTGCTGAAGCAGCCCATCGCGCCAAAATTGCCGGAGCGGCGCCCGTTCCACTTCGCCCCCATGGTGTGGGCGCAATCCTCGATCACGGTCAGGCCGCACTCCTTGGCGACCCGCATCAGCCGGTCCATGTCGCACAGATGGCCGCGCATGTTCGACAGGAGCAGGTGCCCGGCGCCGGAGGCGCGGGCCTTGGCGGCGAGGTCGTCGAGGTCGATCACCAGATCCTCGGTGATCTCGACCAGCACCGTCTCGGCGCCGACCGCGGCCACGGCGCCGGGGACGGGGGCAAGGGTGAAGGCGTTCGACAGGACCTTGTCGCCGGGGCGCACGCCGCAGGCGCGCAGGGCGATCTGCATCGCCTGTCCGCCCGAAGCCAGCGCGAGGCAGTATTTCGCGCCCTGCCATTCGGCATAAGCCGCCTCGAGCCGGGCGGTGAGCGAGGTCTCGCCCGGCACGGTGTTGTAGCGGTGCAGCCGCCCGGTGCGAAGGAGCTCCAGCGCCGCCGAGATGCCCTCCTCCGGGATCGGCTCCTGCTGGGTGAAGCTACCGGCGAAACGCATCTCGGCCATCTCTCACTCCGCCGCCAGCTTGTCGCCGGGCGCGCGCTCGAACACCGCGTCGTAGCCGAACAGCGCCGCCGCACCCCCGGTGTGCAGGAACACCACCCGCTCGCTCTTCTTGAAGCGGCCCTTGCGGATCTGGTCGATCAGGCCGGCAGCACCCTTGCCGGAATAGACCGGGTCGAGAAGGATGCCTTCGAGCTCTGCGAACATGCGGATCGCCTCGATCGTGTCCTCGCGCGGAATGCCGTAGCCTTCGCCGACATAATCGCAATTGGCGATCACGTCCTCGCGCGCCACCACGCCCTCGCAGCCGAGCTTTTCGGCAGTCAGGCGGGCCAGCTTGTAGACGTTCTCCTCCTGCTTCTCGCGGGGGGCGCGGACGCCGATGCCCAGAAGCGGGATCTGCGCGTTGATCGCCTTGAGGCCGGTGATCAGCCCGGCCTGTGTGCCTGCGGAGCCGGTGGCAGTGACGATGTGGTCGATCACCACGCCGCGGTCATTGGCCTGGCCCACCAGTTCGAAGGCGCAGTTGACATAGCCGAGCGCGCCGGTGGCGTTCGAGCCGCCGCCGGGGATGGTGTAGACCTTCTTGCCGCCCTTGCGGAAAGTGTCGGCCACCGTCTCCATCTCGGCATGCATGTCGAGATCGGGGCCGCGGGTCTCGGTGGTGGCGCCGTGCAGATGGTCGAGCAGCACGTTTCCGTTGCGGTTGTAGTTGTGATCCTTCGACCCGGTGCGGTCCTCGAGCAGCAGGTGGCAGCGCAGCCCCAGCTTGGAGGCGAAGGCCGCCGTCTGGCGGGCGTGGTTCGACTGGGTGGCACCTTGGGTCATCACCATGTCGGCGCCCATGGCCTGTGCTTCGGCCATGAGAAATTCGAGCTTGCGGGTCTTGTTGCCCCCCGTGGACAGACCGGTGCAGTCGTCGCGCTTGATCCAGATCTCGGGGCCGCCGAGTTCGGCGCTCAGGCGGTCGAGCCGTTCGAGCGGAGTGGGCAGATGGGCAAGATGGACGCGGGGAAACCGGGCCAGATGCATGAGACGCTCCCGTTCAAAAATTCATGAAATGGATGTTGCGCTCAAGGAAACCCCAATGCAAATTCGAATTTAACAAAGTAACATGCATAAATCGCAAGTTGACCGGAGGCTGGCATGCGTTTGGAATGGTTGGAAGACTTGATCGCCGTGGCCGAAACCGGATCCTTCAGCGAGGCCGCTGAACGCCGCTCTTTGACGCAGTCTGCCTTTTCTCGTCGCATTCGGCAGATCGAGGACCATGTCGGGGTCGAGCTTTTCGACCGCAGCCGCAAGCCGGTGCAGCTGCAACGCACCACCGAGGCGCAGCGCGATCGAATCCTCCAGATCATCCGCACGCTGCGCCAGCTCGTCGCCGATCTGCGCAGCGGCAGCCAGATGGTCGACAACCACGTTGTGCTGGCGAGCCAGCATGCCCTGACCACCTCGCGTACGCCGCGGCTGCTGCAGGGCGTGTTGGAGCGCCACGAGTCGATCTCGGTTCGCCTGCGATCGGCGAATTTCGACGACTGCTTCGGCCAGCTGCTGTCGCGCAAGGCGGATATCGCGCTGGTCTACCGGATCGAGGCGATCGCCCCCGAGGTCGAGGCCGACTATTTGGAAACGGTCGAGGTCGGGCAGGACCGGCTGATCCCGGTCCATGCGGCCGCCCGGCGGGCCGATCACCTGCGCGACAGGGCCATGGGGCTTTTGCCGATCGTCACCTACCCGGACGCGGTGTTCCTGGGACAGGTGATGAACCTGCTGATCCTCCCCAACCTGCCGCCGCCGCTGCAGGCAGTGCAGCGGGTCGAGACGGCGCTGACGCTGGCGGCGCAGGAGATGGCCCAGGTCGGCATCGGCAGCGCTTGGATCCCCGAAAGCCTCGCGCGCGACCGCATCGCCGAGGGCAAGCTGATCGATCTGTCGGACGAACTTCCAAGCTGCGCGCTAACCATTACCGTGATGCGGCTCGCCGGTGCGAAGCGCCGGGCGGAGGAGGCCGTCTGGACCGAGCTGATCTCCTCTCCGGCAGAGGCGGGCGGGTAGGGGAGCTCCGTGGAGCCGTCGCAGGTTGGTGCGCCTCACCCCGGCGTTCAAGCGGCCCCGCCGGGTTCGCACGCGTCCTCGACCTGCCCCTGCAACGACAGCGCCTCGGTCAGCCGCGGCGCGCGCTTGGCGAATTCGGGAAGCAACCGGTCGCGCAGCAGGCCGCGGCATTCCCGGGCCATGAGATCGGGCAACGCACCGATCTCGTCGACCCGGGTGATCAGGTAGATTTGCCGCGATAGCCCGGCAAAGGGCAGCGGCGAGATATCGACGCGATCGGCCAGCGCCCCGGCGTCGAGAATGCTCAGCGGCGTGGAGAGCGTCCAGCCCCCCGTCTGCACCACCGTCGCGATCACCGATCTCTTGGATTCGAAGGAAAACCGCCTTTGGACGTGAAATCCGATCCGTTTCAGATGGCCGGACACCAGCCGGCCCATTGGCATGTTTTCCGAATATTGCGCCAGAGGAATTTCAGACAGGGTCTTTCTCCAATCCGATCGTGGATCGTATTTCCCCTGCGCGGAAATCAGGACGAATTGTTCGCGCAACAGGGGCAGGATATTGAACCTATGCATGTCGGTCGGCATGATCGCCGTCACCGCGATATCGATATCCCGCGAAATAAGCTTTTCGGTGATCTGGTCGGATCTGCCCGAGAAGGCGGAAATGAAGCATTGTGGCAATCGCGCCTGCAGAAACGAGGCGAGCGCGGGCGTGAGCGAGGCGTCGAGATCGTCGATGATCCCGGTGTTGAGGATCGGCAGGCTGCGCAGGTTGATCTCGGCAAGGCTCGCTTCGGCGGCCGAGACCGTCGCGGTGATGCGATGCGCGTGCAGGCTGAGCACCTGCCCCGCCGGGGTGAGCAGGATCGGTCTCTTGTCGCGGTCGAACAGCTTGGTGCCGACGCTCTGTTCGAGCGCAGTGATCTGCTGCGACACGTTCGATTTGCTGACGCCGAGCTTCTGCGCCGCGGCGGCCACCGACCTCGTCTCTTCAAGCGCGATGAAGGCGCGCAGGCCGCGCAATGTCAGGCGGCCGATGGCCTTGGCCGCGGTATTGCTCATGGTTGTGATCATCCTGTCCAGCGGGCCGCTGCGCGCAAGTGTGCCCGCCGACGCCCGGCGGGTCGACTGCAATTTTTCAAAGCCGCGGGGCACGAGCGGGCGTGGCGGCGCGCGCTGCGGGGGACGGTTCTCGTTCTGCCTGCCAGGCGGGCGACATGCCCGGGATTGCTGCGCCATGGTCTATGCATCGCGCGTCCGAACGCCGGGGCTCGCCCTGTCGTTCAGGATAAGACGCGATAGCGTTCAGAATCCCTGAACGCAGCGCCATGACGATTGACCGAGCGGCAATCTGTCGCGCTACTCGTCACAAATCCGAAATGGTCCGAGGGCAAAATGAAAAACCAGACTCGCGTCGTCGTTATCGGCGGAGGCATTGCCGGATGCTCCACGCTTTATCACTTGACGCAGGAAGGGTGGACCGATGTCGTGCTCGTCGAACGAAACGAGCTGACATCCGGAACCACGTGGCATTCGGCGGCTCAGGTCACCAATTTCGGCGCCACCCAAACAATGGTCGGCCTCAAGAGCCATTCCATCAAGCTTTACAAGGAACTGGCCGACGATCCGGAATATCCGATCAATTACCACCATGCCGACGGAGGAATTCGCCTCGCCAATACCGAGCGTCAGATGGAGGGCTACCGCCACTTTGCCAGCGTTGCGAAAGGCATGGGCGTCGACTTCGAAATCATCGACGCCGAGGAATGCGCGAAACGGCATCCGCTCATTTCGACCGACAACCTTTTGGGCGGTCTTTGGGACCCGCTCGACGGCGATATCGACCCCGCGCAGCTGTGCCAGGCGCTGGCGCGGCGCGCTCGCCTCGCCGGGGCCGAGGTCTACCGCAACACTCCCGTCACCGGGCTGACCCAGCACAAGGACGACAGCTGGACCGTGCACACCGAGCATGGCGACATCAGCTGCGAGATCATCGTCAACGCCTGCGGCTACCGGGTGAACGAGGTCGGCGCGATGATGGGCGTGCACCATCCCGTCGCCTCGATGGAGCACCAGTACTTCCTGACCGAGCCGATCAAGGCGATCGAGGAGGCGGGCTTTCGCATGCCACTGCTGCGCTGCCCGATCAGCGACTATTACTGCCGTCAGGAAAAGAACGGCCTGCTGGTCGGCTTCTACGAGCAGGACTGCAAGACCTGGGGCATGGACGGGATCGACCCGAACTTCGTCAACGCGCTCTGCCCCGACGATCTCGACCGGGTGATGGACGTGCTCGAAGGCGCCTTCGAGCGGATGCCGGCGCTGATGGACGTGGGTATCCACTCGGTCGTCAACGGCCCGATCACCTACACCATCGACGGCGCGCCGCTGGTCGGCCCGATCCCCGGAAAGCGCAATGCGTTTTGCATCATCGGCCTGCGCGCCGGTCTTGGCGAGGGCGGCGGCCATGGCTGGCTGCTGGCGCAGCAGATCGTGCATGGCGAGGCCTGCTACGACACTTGGGTGATCGACCCGCGCCGCTTCACCGGCCACGCCAATGTCGAGCTGACCGCGCTCAAGGCGATCGAGGACTACCAGAACGAGTTCCGCTTCCACTTCCCGCATGAGCATCGCCCTGCGGGCCGCCCGGCCAAGACCACGCCGCTGACCCCGATCCTCGCGGCCGAGGGCGCCGAGTTCGGCACCGTCAACGGCTGGGAGCGCGTGGCCTATATCAAGCCGAGCCCCGATTTCGAGGAAACCCACAGCTTTAGGTTCAACGAGACCTTCCCCGTCGTGGCAAAGGAGATCGAGGCGGTGCGCACGGGCGTCGGGATGGCGGAGGTCAATGGCTTCAACCGCTTCGAGATCACCGGCCCTGGCGCGCGCGACTGGCTCGACACCATGGTCTGCGGCCGCATCCCCCGCAAGGACGGCAAGGTCGGCCTGACCTACCTCTTGAACCATCAGGGCAACGTGAAGGCCGAGGCGACGCTCGCCAATCTTGACGCCGATACCGTCTGGTACGGCTCGGCCGCGGCCTCCGAGTTCCATGACATGGACTGGCTCGAGGCGCATCTTCCGAAAGACGGCTCGGTGCAGATCCGCTCGCTCACCAACGACTGGACGATCCTGGTTATTGCGGGGCCCAAATCGCGCGATGTTCTCTCCGGCGTGTCGCGCGGCGACTGGACCAAGGCGGCCTTCCCGTGGCTTTCGGTGCGCCGCGCCTTCGTCGGCATCGCCCCCGCCGTGGTCATGTCGGTCAGCTTCTCGGGCGAGCTTGCCTATGAGATCCACGTGCCCAACAACCAGCTCTACGCCGCCTGGCTGGCGCTGCGGGCCGAGGGTGAAAAGCACGGGATGACGCTGTTCGGCGGCCACGCGGTGGAGTCAATGCGGCTCGAGAAGGGCTATCGCCACTGGAAGGCGGACCTGATCACCGAGTTCAACCCGATCGAGAGCGGGCTCGACCGTTTCGTGAAGATCGACAAGCCCGAGTTCATCGGCAAGGCGGCGCTCGAAGAACAGCTGGCCCACGGGCTGAAGCAACGCTTCGTCACCCTCGCGCTCGACTGCGACCACGCCCCTGCGCATGGCGGCGACGCCATTCTCGCCAATGGCAAGCCCATCGGCACCATCACCTCCGCCGGATGGGGCCACCGGATCGGCAAGAACCTCGCCATGGGGTTCCTGCATCCCGAATACGCCGAAGTGGGCACGAAGCTGCAGGTCGAGGTGATCGGCGAACCGGTCGCGGCGACCGTGATGGATCCGGGGCTCTACGACCCCGAGAACATCCGCATCAAGGGCTGATCCGAGCGCCGAGCCGCCAAGGCATTGACGCGAGCCGAGGGCAAGCCCGGCTCGCCCTCCCCCAAGACAGTGAGAAACGACATGAAGATACTCGTGCCGGTGAAACGGGTGATGGACTACAACGTGCAGCCCCGCGTGAAGGCGGATGGCAGCGGCGTCGACCTCGCCAACGTGAAGATGTCGATGAACCCCTTCGACGAGATCGCGGTCGAGGAAGCGATCCGTCTCAAGGAGGCGGGTGTCGCCACGGAGGTGATCGTCGTCTCGATCGGCGTGAAGCAGGCGCAGGACGCGCTGCGCACGGCTCTGGCCATGGGGGCGGATCGCGCAATCCTCGTGACGGCCGCCGATGACGTGCACGACGATATCGAGCCGCTCGCCGTGGCCCGGATTCTTGCCAAGGTCGCCGAGGCCGAAGGGGTCGATCTTGTCATCACCGGCAAGCAGGCGATCGACAACGACATGAACGCCACCGGCCAGATGCTGGCCGCCAGGCTCGGCTGGGGCCAGGCGATGTTCGCCTCCAAGCTCGAGATCGAAGGCGGCGTTGCCAAGGTGACGCGCGAGGTCGATGGCGGCCTACAGACCATCGAGGTGCCGCTCCCGGCCATCGTCAGCGCCGATCTGCGCCTCAACGAGCCGCGCTATGCCTCGCTGCCCAACATCATGAAGGCCAAGAAAAAGCCGCTCAAGGAGACCACCGCCGCCGATTACGGCGTCGACGCGAGCCCGCGGCTCGAAGTCGTCTCGGTGCGCGAGCCGCAGGGCCGCCAGGCCGGGATCAAGCTCGGCTCGGTGAACGAGCTGGTCGATCAACTCAAGGAAGCGGGGGTCATCTGATGGCGGTTCTACTTGTTGCGGACATCACCAGGGGCGAATTGAACCGCGACGCCACGGCCAAGGCCATAAGCGCGGTGCAGAGCCTGGGCGCGGTGACGCTGCTTTGCGCCGGCGCCACGCATGAGGCGGCATCCGAGGCCGCGAAGATCGATGGTGTGGGCCGCGTGCTGCTGGCCGAGGGCGCGCAATACGAGCGCCAGATGGCCGAGCCGCTGGCGGCACTGATCGCGGTGCTCGCCGGTGATTTCGAGCACATCGCCGCCCCCGCCACCTCAAGCGCCAAGAACGCGATGCCGCGTGTCGCGGGGCTTCTCGACGTGATGGTGATCCCCGACGTGCTCAAGGTGATCGACGCCGAGACCTTCGAGCGGCCGATCTACGCGGGCAACGCGATCCAGACCGTGCGATCCAAGGACGCGACCAAGGTGCTGACCATCCGCACCACCGGCTTCGACGCCGCGGGCGATGGCGGCGCGGCCGAGGTCGAGACCCTGGCCGAGGTCACCGATCCCGGCCTCGCGCGCTGGCTCTCGGACGAGGTCTCGAAGAGCGACCGGCTGGAGCTGACCTCGGCGGGCCGCGTGGTCTCTGGCGGGCGCGGCGTCGGTTCGGAGGAGAACTTCGCACTGGTCGAGGGGCTGGCCGACAGCCTCGGCGCCGCCGTCGGTGCGAGCCGCGCCGCCGTCGATGCGGGCTATGCCCCGAACGACTGGCAGGTCGGGCAGACCGGCAAGGTCCTCGCCCCCGATCTCTACGTCGCGGTCGGCATCTCCGGCGCGATCCAGCACCTCGCGGGGATGAAGGACAGCAAGATCATCGTCGCCATCAACAAGGACGAGGAGGCGCCGATCTTCCAGGTCGCCGATTACGGCCTCGTCGGCGATCTGTTCGATCTCGTGCCCGAGCTGACGGGGGCGCTGAAATGAACATCCGCGAGACCACGCTTGGCGCCCGCATCGACGGCAAGGCCTTTGCCGCGAATGTGCGGGCCCATGTCGCCGATCACGTGGCGGAGCTGAACTCCGAGCATGGGATCACACCCGGCCTCGCGGTGGTGCTGATGGGCGAAGACCCGGCCTCCGAGGTCTATGTGCGCAACAAGGCGCGCCAGACCCGCGAGACCGGCATGACCGGCTTCGAGCACAAGCTTGACGCCGAGACGAGCGAGGCGGATCTGCTGGCGCTGCTCGCGCGGCTCAACGCCGACAGGTCGGTGCACGGCATCCTCGTGCAGCTGCCGCTGCCGCGCCATATCGACACCGAGGCGGTGCTGGCGGCGATCGACCCGGCCAAGGACGTCGACGGCTTTCACATCTCCAACGTGGGCCTTCTGGGCACCGGGCAGAAGGCGCTGGTCCCCTGCACGCCGCTGGGCTGTCTGATGATGCTGCGCGACCGGCTGGGCGACCTCAAGGGGCTGAACGCGGTGGTGGTCGGGCGTTCGAACATCGTCGGCCGCCCCATGGCGCAGCTTTTGTTGCGCGATGATTGCACCGTGACCGTGGCGCATCGCCATTCGCGCGATCTCGCCGAGATCTGCCGCGGCGCGGACATCCTCGTGGTCGCCGTCGGCCGGCCCGGCATGATCAAGGGAGACTGGGTCAAGCCCGGGGCCACGGTGATCGACGTCGGCATCAACCGGATCGAGGCCGAGGGCGGCAAGACCCGGCTGGTCGGCGATGTCGATTTCGACGCGGCGGCGCGGGTCGCGGGCGCGATCACGCCCGTGCCCGGCGGCGTCGGGCCGATGACCATCGCCTGCCTGCTCGCCAACACGCTGACCGCCTGCTGCCGTGCGCATGGCCTGCCCGAGCCAGACGGCCTGACCGCCTGACCGCCCGATCGGCCCCCAATTCCCGGAGAGAGACGCACATGTCCAAGTTCTGCCTGACCGTGACCTGCCAATCGGCCCGCGGCGTCGTCGCGGCGATCGCCGGCTACCTGTCCGAACAGGGCTGCAACATCACCGACAGCTCACAATTCGACGACCCTGAGACCGGCGGCTTCTTCATGCGCGTAAGCTTTGTATCCGAGACCGGCGCGACGCGCGACGAGCTCGAACAGGGCTTTGGCATGGAGTACATGTTTTACGACGAGGCCCGCAAGATGCGGGTCGTCGTCATGATCTCGCGCTTTGGCCATTGCCTCAACGACCTGCTCTATCGCTGGAAGATCGGCGCGCTGCCGATCGACATCGCCGCGGTGGTCTCGAACCACATGGACTACCAGAAGCTCGTGGTGAACCACGACATCCCGTTCCACTGTATCAAGGTGACCAAGGCCAACAAGCCCGACGCCGAGGCACGGATCATGGCCGTGGTGGAGGAGGCCGAGGCCGATCTGATCGTGCTGGCGCGCTACATGCAGATCCTGTCCGATGACATGTGCCGAACGATGTCAGGCCGGATCATCAACATCCACCACTCTTTCTTGCCCAGCTTCAAAGGGGCCAACCCCTACAAGCAGGCGTTCCAGCGCGGCGTGAAGCTGATCGGCGCGACGTCGCACTACGTCACCGCGGATCTCGACGAGGGCCCGATCATCGAGCAGGACATCGTTCGCGTCACCCACGCGCAATCGGCCGAAGATTATGTCAGCCTCGGCCGCGATGTCGAGGCGCAGGTCCTGGCCCGCGCGATCCATTCCCATGCCAACCGCCGGGTCTTTCTCAACGGCGACAAGACCGTCGTCTTCCCGGCCTCCCCCGGTTCCTATTGCAGCGAGCGGATGGGCTGAGAGCTCTATCGTCCGGCACGACGCGGCCGTGCCGGACCCCTACGACAGAAATCGGACAAACCGATCGTCGCCCCCGCGGCCTCCAACCGACCGCATCCAGACCCAACACGGAGAGACCCATGACACGTATTTTCAGCCTGCCGATCCTCGTCCTGTCCGGCCTCATGGCCGGGACCACCGCGATGGCCCAGGACGGGCTCACGGTCGCCTATTTCACCGAATGGCCGATGCCGTTCCAATACGCCAAGGCTGAAGGGATCTATGACGAGACGCTCGGCCTGCCGGTGAACTGGGTCCGCTTCGATTCAGGCACCGCCATGTCCGCCGCCATGGCCGCGGGCAACGTGCAGATCGCGATCAGCCAGGGCGTTCTGCCCTTTATCGGCGCGGCCTCGGCGGGTCAGGACCTGCGCATCGTCGACATCGCTGCCTCCTATGCCGACAACGAGAACTGCGTCGTCGCCGCCGCCCTCGAGATCGACGCCGAGAACGCCGCGGAGCTCGAAGGCACGCGCGTCGCCGTGCCGGTCGGCACCGGGGCGCAGTACACCTTTCTGCAGCTGATGGAACATCTGGAGGTCGACACCTCGACCATGTCGATCGTCGACATGGCCCCCGCCGAGGGCGCCGCCGCCTTCTCGCGCGGCGACGTCGACATGGCCTGCGGCTGGGGCGGCGCGCTGGGGCGGATGATGGAATACGGCAACGTGCTGCTGACCGGCGCCGAAAAGGAGGAGGTCGGCATCCTCTCCTTCGATCTGACCACCACCACGGCCGGGTTCGCCACCTCCCAACCCGAGCTGCTCGAAGAGTTCCTCGCCGTCACCGCCGAGATGAACGCCAAGTGGAACGCGGGCGAGGACCGGGCCGAGATGCTGCCGGTCATTGCCCAAGACGCCGGCATGGAAGACGCCGCCGCAGGCGATGTGATCGACGACTTCACCTTCATCCCGGTCGATGCGCTGTTGTCCGACGAATGGCTGGGCGGGCGCGTTGGCAGCTATATCGACGGTGCCGCGGCCTTCTTCCACGAGCATGGCGCCGTGCCCACGCTTCTGCCCAGCTATGGCGAACTGATCATCATGGCACCGCTGCAGGACATCGCCACCAACTGAACCGGCGGAGGCGCGAAAGCGCCTCCCTCCCCCTGCCCACCGACAAGGGAATGCCCGGATGCCCGGATTGACGCTGAACAACATCTCCATGCGCTTCGACTTGCCCAATGGAAGCCACGTGCAGGGCCTGCAGGACGTGTCCTTGCATCTCGCCAAGGGCGAGCTGCAGTCGGTCCTCGGACCGTCGGGCTGCGGCAAGACCACGCTTCTCAACATCGTGGCG
>Ga0207882_1000303_pt1 | contig 14077 bp, 14 predicted proteins | sample MalvirmetaMSP103_FD_184228 | JGI IMG/M metagenome (GOLD analysis project Ga0207882, IMG submission 184228) | Marine viral communities from the Deep Pacific Ocean - MSP-103 (SPAdes) | ecosystem: Environmental > Aquatic > Marine > Oceanic | place: Pacific Ocean | collected 2011-05-15 | reverse complement strand
GTGGGGCATATGCGGGATCTGCGTACTTTCGGAGTGAAATTGCCGGATCACGCCAGACTGCGCGCGAAGCGGGTCTTCCACAACGCCTCGTCCCATTCCGAGGCCGCCTCGCTGTCCCAGACGATGCCGCCGCCGACATTGAGCGTGGCGCGCCCGCCTTCGACCGTCAGCGTGCGGATCGCCACGTTGAACGAGGACCGCCCGTCGGGTGCCGCCCAGCCGATCGCGCCGCAATAGGCCCCGCGGGCCCATGGCTCCAACTCGCGGATGATCTCCATCGCGCGCAGCTTCGGCGCGCCGGTGATCGAGCCGCAGGGAAAGAGCGCCGTGAGGATCGCCGCCAGCCCCGCGCCGGGGGCGAGCCTCGCGGTCACATGGCTCACCATCTGGTGCACCGAGGCATAGGTCTCGACTTCGAACAATTTCGGCACCGCGACCGAGCCGGGCACGGCCACCCGGCTCAGATCGTTGCGCAGAAGATCGACGATCATCAGGTTTTCGGCGCGGTTCTTCTCATCCGAGACAAGGAACGCGCGGTGCGCCTCGTCCTCGGCCTCGGTCGCGCCGCGGGGCCGCGTGCCCTTCATGGGCCGCGTCTCGATGCCCCCTGCCCCGTCGGTGGCAAAGAACAATTCCGGCGAACGCGAGATCAGTGCGGGCAGACCGTCCTGCTCGACCATCGCACCATGCGCCACGGGCTGGCCCCGCGACAGCGCGGCAAAGAGTGCCTCTGCGCCGCCCGAGCATTCGGCGTCGAGCGGGAATGTCAGGTTCGCCTGATAGATGTCGCCCGCGCCGATATAGCCGCGTACCCGCTCCAGCGCCGCGCGATGATCCTGTGGCGTCCATCGCGGCTCGAACGCACCCAACTGCGCGGGCCCCGCCTCTGGCGTCCAGTTGCCGGGGCCCTCCTCGAACACGCCGAAGCGCAACAGCGGCAGGAGGCGGTCGGGCGGCATCAGGGCGCGCAGCCGCCGCTCCAGCGCATAGCCCAACTCATAGCTCGCATAGCCCGCAATCCAGGCGCCTTCGGCCCGCGCCGCCTCGATCGCGGCGAGCGCGAGGGGCACGCCTTCGGGCCGCCAGGCCTCGATCAGGCGCCGGGGCCGCGAAAATATGGCGCCCCGTCCTTCGGGGCCCTTGTCGAAGCCGATCCGCATGTTCGCCCACATTCTTTTGCGCCTCCCCGATACATCGCCGGGCGGTCAGGCAACAGGGGGCGGTGCGATTGCCTTCCCTAGCGGGACCGCGGGGCCTTGCGCTGAGATCGCCCATGTCTATAACCGCGACGATTTGCGCGGCCCCCCTCCCCTGAGGCGGCGCGAGAAACACGAGGGTCCCATGCCGAAAAGAACCGATATCCGCTCGATCATGATCATCGGCGCGGGGCCGATCGTCATCGGCCAGGCCTGCGAGTTCGATTACTCGGGCGCGCAAGCCTGCAAGGCGCTGCGCGAGGAAGGCTACCGGGTCATCCTCGTGAACTCCAACCCCGCAACGATCATGACCGACCCCGGTCTCGCCGATGCCACCTATATCGAGCCGATCACACCTGAGGTCGTCGCCAAGATCATCGAAAAGGAGCGCCCCGACGCGCTTTTGCCGACCATGGGCGGGCAGACCGGTCTCAACACCTCGCTGGCGCTCGCCGACATGGGCGTGCTCGAGAAGTTCGGCGTCGAGATGATCGGTGCCAAGCGCGAGGCCATCGAGATGGCCGAGGACCGCAAGCTGTTCCGCGAGGCGATGGACCGGATCGGACTCGAGAACCCCAAGGCCACGATCGTCACCGCGCCCAAGATGGCCAATGGCAAGCGCGACCTGAACGCGGGCGTCAGCCTCGCCATCGAGGCGCTCGAGGAGATCGGCCTGCCGGCGATCATCCGCCCCGCCTTCACGCTGGGCGGAACGGGCGGCGGCATCGCCTACAACCGCGCCGAATACGAGCATTACTGCCGCACCGGCATGGACGCCTCGCCCGTGGGCCAGATCCTCGTGGATGAGAGCCTGCTCGGCTGGAAGGAATACGAGATGGAAGTCGTGCGCGACCGCGCCGACAATGCCATCATCGTCTGCGCCATCGAGAACGTCGATCCGATGGGCGTGCATACCGGCGATTCGATCACCGTGGCCCCGGCGTTGACGCTCACCGACCGCGAATACCAGCACATGCGCAACGGATCGATTGCCGTGCTGCGCGAGATCGGCGTCGAGACCGGCGGGTCGAACGTGCAATGGGCGGTGAACCCCGATGACGGCCGCATGGTGGTGATCGAGATGAACCCGCGCGTGTCGCGCTCCTCGGCACTGGCCTCCAAGGCCACCGGTTTTCCGATCGCCAAGATCGCGGCCAAGCTCGCCGTGGGCTACACGCTCGACGAACTCGACAACGACATCACCAAAGTGACGCCCGCGAGCTTCGAGCCGACTATCGATTACGTCGTCACCAAGATCCCGCGCTTCGCCTTCGAGAAGTTCCCCGGCTCAGAGCCGCATCTCACCACCGCGATGAAATCGGTGGGCGAGGCGATGGCCATCGGCCGGACCTTCCACGAATCCTTCCAGAAGGCGCTGGCCTCGATGGAAACCGGTCTTACCGGTTTCGACGAGATCGAGATCGCCGGCGCGCCGGACCGCGCGGCGATCACCAAGGCGCTGTCGAAGACCACCCCCGACCGGATCCGCGTCATCGCGCAGGCGATGCGCGAGGGTCTGTCGAATGACGAGATTCAGGCGGTGACCAAGTTCGACCCGTGGTTCCTCGACCGGATCCGCGAGATCGTCGACACCGAGAACGACGTGCGCAAGACCGGACTGCCTACCACCGAGGAGGGGCTGCGCCACCTCAAGATGATGGGTTTCACCGACGCGCGCCTTGCCACGCTGACGGGCCGCGACGAGGACGACATCCGCCGCGCGCGTCGCAGCCTCGGCGTCACGGCGGTGTTCAAGCGGATCGACACCTGCGCCGCCGAGTTCGAGGCGCAGACGCCCTACATGTATTCGACCTACGAGCATCCCGTGATGGGCGAGGTCGAAGACGAGGCGCGGCCCTCGGACCGCAAGAAGGTCGTGATCCTGGGCGGCGGTCCGAACCGGATCGGCCAAGGCATCGAGTTCGACTATTGCTGCTGTCATGCCTGCTTTGCGCTGACCGATGCGGGCTATGAGACCATAATGGTCAACTGCAACCCCGAGACGGTCTCGACCGATTACGACACTTCGGACCGGCTCTATTTCGAACCGCTTACCTTCGAGCACGTGATGGAGATCCTGCGCGTCGAGCAGGAGAACGGCACGCTGCACGGTGTGATCGTGCAGTTCGGCGGCCAGACCCCGCTCAAGCTGGCGCGCGCGCTCGAGGCCGAAGGCATCCCGATCCTCGGCACCACGCCCGACGCGATCGACCTCGCCGAGGACCGCGAGCGGTTCCAGGATCTCGTGAACCGTCTCGGCCTCAAACAGCCGGTGAACGGCATCGCCTCGACCGACCAGCAGGCGATCGACATCGCCGACGATATCGGCTTCCCGCTGGTGATCCGCCCCTCCTACGTGCTGGGCGGCCGGGCCATGGAGATCGTCCGCGACATGGACCATCTCAAGCGCTATATCCGCAACGCCGTCATCGTCTCGGGCGACAGCCCGGTGCTGCTCGACAGCTACCTCTCGGGCGCGACCGAGGTGGACGTGGACGCGCTCTGCGACGGCGAGAAGGTCCATGTCGCGGGGATCATGCAGCACATCGAGGAGGCCGGCGTGCATTCGGGCGACAGTGCGTGCTGCCTGCCGCCGCACTCGCTCAGCTCCGAGATCCAGGCCGAGATCCGGCGCCAGACCGAGGCGCTGGCATTGGCGCTCGGCGTGGTCGGGCTGATGAACGTGCAGTTCGCGGTCAAGGATGACGAGGTCTACCTGATCGAGGTCAACCCGCGTGCCTCGCGCACCGTGCCCTTCGTCGCCAAGGCGACCGACAGCGCCATCGCGAGCATCGCCGCGCGCCTCATGGCGGGCGAAAAGCTGTCGGCCTTCCCGTTCCGCCCGGCCTACGAGAACGTCGATTACGACAGCGACTTGCCCTATGCCGACCCGATGACGCTGGCGGACCCCAACATGCCGTGGTTCTCGGTCAAGGAGGCGGTGCTGCCCTTCGCCCGCTTCCCCGGCGTCGACACCATCCTCGGGCCGGAGATGCGCTCCACCGGCGAGGTGATGGGCTGGGACCGCAGCTTTGCTCTGGCCTTTCTCAAGGCGCAGATGGGCGCGGGCTCGGATCTGCCGCGCGAGGGCCGCGTGTTCCTGTCGATCCGCGACGGCGACAAGACCGCCGACATGGCCGAGGCCGCGCGCATCGTCACCTCTCTGGGCCTCACCATCCTCGCCACGCGCGGCACGCTGGGCTGGCTCAAGGAGAACGGCGTCGAGGCGGAACTGGTCAACAAGCTCTACGAGGGCGGGCTCACCATCGTCGACCGGCTCAAGGACGGGCACGTGGCGCTGGTGATGAACACCACCGAGGGCGCGCAGGCGATCGAGGACAGCCGCGACATCCGCTCGGCAGCACTGCATGCCAAGATCCCCTACTTCACCACCGCTGCCGCGGCACAAGCCGCGGCGCAGGCGATGAAGGCCCGTGTCGAGGGCGAGGTGGGCGTGCGTTCGCTGCAGGCGTGACGTCAGCCGGAACGGCCTAAGGCACCATGCGTTTCTCCCTCACCAACCAGAAGGGAGAGACGCATGGACACCCCCCTCGAGATCGCCTTCCACAACATGGACAGCTCCGACGGGCTTGAGGCCAAGATCCGCGAACGGGCCGACAAGCTCGAGCGTTTTCACAGCCATATCACTAGCTGCCACGTCGTGGTCGAGGTGCCCAACCGCAGTCAGGCGGGGGCCAAGGGATACCACGTGCGCATCGAGTGCCGCGTGCCGGGCAAGGAACTCGTGGTGAGCCACGATCCCGGAAAAGGCGACAAGCATGACCCTTACCTCGCGGTCCGCGACGCCTTCTATGCGATGGAACGGCAGCTCGAACACGCCGCCCAGAAGGTGCAGGGCGAAGTGAAGAACCACGAGGGTCCGCCGCAGGGCCGGGTGCGCCAGCTTTTCACGGAATACGGCTTCATCGAGACGCTCGACGGCCGCGACATCTGGTTCCACAAGGCGAGCGTGGCCGAGAACGGCTTCGAGAAGCTCGAGAAGGACACGCCGGTCGAGCTCTCCATCGTCGATGACGGGCCCAACGGCATGGGGCCGCAGGCAACGAGCGTGCGCCCGATCGGCCGGATGCGGATCGAGGGCGAGGTGCCGTCGCGCGTCTGACGCACGGGCCCCGGAAATAACCATCCAGCCGGGAGCGGCGCGTTGTCACGACGTGCCGCTCTCTGTATCTGACCGGCCCATGGCCAAGCTCTATTTCAACTACTCGACGATGAACGCCGGCAAGTCGACGGTGCTGCTGCAGGCGGCGCATAATTACGACGAGCGCGGGATGCAGACCTACCTGCTCACTGCCAAGTTCGACAACCGCGCCGGTGAGGGCTTCATCAAGAGCCGGATCGGCATCGGCAGTCCGGCCGACACCTTCGACACGGATGACGACCTCTTCGACAAGATCGAGCGACGGCTGGAGACGCCCTGCGCCTGCGTCTTCATCGACGAGGCGCAGTTCCTGTCGCCCCGGCAGGTCTGGCAGCTTGCCCGCGCGGTGGACGATCTGAACGTGCCGGTGATGTGCTACGGGCTGCGCGTCGATTTCCTCGGGGAGCTGTTTCCCGGCTCGGCAACGCTTCTGGCGCTGGCTGACGAAATGCGCGAGGTGCGCACGATCTGCCATTGCGGGCGCAAGGCGACGATGGTGGTGCGCAAGGATGCCCAAGGCCGGGTCGCCACGGGCGGCGATCAGGTCGAGATCGGCGGCAACGACCGCTATGTCTCGCTCTGCCGACGGCATTTCCGCGAGGCGATCGGCGACCGCCCCGCGTGAGGATCAGTTGACGAGCTGTGGCGGCGTCTCGCCCCCGACCCAAGCGATCGCGTTGTCGAGCGCCATCCGCCCCATCGCCTCCCGCACCTCGAGCGCCGCGGTGCCCAAGTGCGGCAACAGCACGACGTTCTCCAGCTCGCGCAGGCTTTGGGGCACCTCGGGCTCGTTCTCGTAGACATCGAGCCCGGCGCCGCCGATCCGGCGCTCTCGCAGCGCCTCGATCAGCGCCTGCTCGTCGACCACGTCGCCGCGCGCGATGTTGACGAGGATTGCGCCGGGCTTCATCGCGGCGATCATCTCGGCCGAGATCATGTGCCGCGTCTCGGGCGTCGCGGGCACGGTGACAATGATGAAATCCGACGAGGACATCAGCTCCTCGAGATCGTCGACCTGAAGCGCCGGAAGGGGCACGGATTTGGACGACCGATTGTGGAACAGCACCTGCATGTTGAAGCCCAGCGCGCAGCGCGTCGCCACCGCCTGCCCGATCCGGCCCATGCCGACGATGCCCACGGTCTTGCCGGTGACATGGGCACCCAGCATCTGCGTCGGGGCCCAGCCGGTCCACTTTCCTGCGCGCACCAGCCGCTCACCCTCGCCCGCGCGGCGCGCGGCGGCCAGAAGCAACGTCATGCCGATATCGGCGGTGGCGTCGGTCACCGTGTCGGGCGTGTTCGATACCGCGACACCGGCGGTGCGCGCGGCCTTCGCGTCGATGTGGTTGTAGCCCACCCCGAAATTGGCGAGCATGCCGCAGCGGATCTCGCCCGCCTGTTCGAAGGCCCGGGCCGTGAAGCGGTCGCCCAGCGTGCACAGGATCGCGTCGTAATCGCCCAAGGCCTGCGCCGCCTCGGCCTCGGTCAGACCGCGATCCGCGTCACGGAAGGTGGCGTCGAAGGCGTCGGCGCAGGCATCGAGCACGGATTGCGGCAAGGGCCGCGTGACGAGAAGGGTCTTCTTGCTCATGACAGCCGCCCTCCGAGCGGCACGGGCTGGTCGGGGCCGATCAGCACGATCGCGCCATCCGCGTCGGGCAGGCCGAGGACCAGCACTTCGGAGACGAACTTGCCGATCTGGCGCGGCGGAAAGTTCACCACCGCCAGCACCTGCCGGCCTTCGAGGGTTGCGGGGTCGTAATGCGTGGTGATCTGCGCCGAGGACCGCTTTTCGCCGATCTCGTCGCCGAAATCGATCCAGAGCTTGATCGCGGGCTTTCTCGCCTCGGGGTAAGGCTCCGCGCGGGTCACGAGGCCCGCGCGAATGTCGACCTTGGCGAAATCGTCGAAGACGATCTCAGGGGATCGCGCCTCACCCATTCGCAAGCTCGCGAGAGCGGTCGGCGGCGGCCTTGAGCGCCCGGCTCAGAAGCACCGGGAAGCCGTCGGTCTCGTTCATCAGCACGTCGAGAGCGGCCTGCGTGGTGCCATTGGGCGAGGTCACATTCTCGCGCAGCTTGCCCGGATGCTCGTCCGAGCCATCCGCCAAGGCGCCCGCGCCCGCCACCGTGGCCGAGGCCAGCTGCAGCGCCAGCTCGGGGCTGAGCCCCTGCTCCTCGCCCGCCTTGGCCATCGTCTCGATCAGGTGGAACACATAGGCCGGGCCCGAGCCGGACACCGCCGTCACGCCGTCCATCTGATCCTCGTTGTCGAGCCGGACCACCTGCCCCACCGCCTTGAGGAGTTCCTCGGCGAGATCGACCTGCTCGGCCGTCGCATGCTCGTTACCGATGATCGCGGTGATGCCGCGGCCGATCGCCGACGGCGTGTTGGGCATGGCGCGCACGATGGGGGTCCTTTCCCCCAGCGCCTGCTCGAACTTGGCGATCGGCGTACCGGCGGCGACCGAAACGAAGAGCGTGGAGCCGTTGCCCTTGGCCTGCATCGTGGGCAGCGCGTCGCCCATCATCTGCGGCTTGACCGCGACCAGCACGATCGCCGGGTCCTCGGGCAGATCCTCGTTCAGGCGCACGCCCTGCTTTTGCAGCCATTCCGACGGCTTGGGATCGAGCACGGTGACCGACTGTTTGGGCAGTCCGCCATCGAGCCAGCCCGCCAGCATCGCCGAACCCATCTTGCCGCAGCCGAGGAGCACGAGGCCCCGGCGCGCAACTTCATCCATCTGCATGGCGCAACCTCCTTTGAGTTTGCGCGGGAGGCTAGGCGCGCGGGGCGCAAGCTGCAAGCAGATGACCCGACGCCTGGGCTTCGCAGGGTGGCCCAAGCATCATCGAGGTCGGGGCATCGGTGTTTGAGGGTCGAGGCCGATCAGCGGCGGCGCAGGCGGATCACCACGTCGACCTTGGCGATCTCCGCCCCTTCGGGGGCCGAAGGCAGGCGCGAGATTTCGAGCTGGTCGGCGGGCGCATCCGAAAGCCGCGCCTCCTCCTCCCAGAAGAAATGCGGGTGATCCGTCATGTCGGTGTCGAAATAGCTCTTGGAGCCGTCCACCGTGATCTCGCGCATCAGGCCCGCGGCGCAAAAGGCCGAAAGCGTGTTGTAGACCGTGGCGAGCGAGACCTTGTGCCCCGATTGCGACGCCGCCTCGAACAGGCTCTCGGCGGTGACGTGGCGGTCCTGCCCATCGCCTACCAGAAGCGTAGCGAGCGCCAGCCGCTGGCGCGTCGGGCGCAGCCCGGCGGTGGCCAGCCAATCGGCGCCGCGGCGGGCGCGAGGATGGGGGTTGTGCGTCATGACCCGACAGATATGCCCTTTATCGGACGCGATTTCAATGTTGCACGACATCGTGCCGGACCGCGCCGCTCTTGCCCTATCGCGCGGCACGGTGCTAGAGCCTTGGGGCAGACAAACATGCTAAAACCGACGGGGCCACATGTCAGAATATCCGACCCAGTTCGACAAGGACGCGCTGCTCAAATGCGCGCGCGGTGAACTGTTCGGCGAAGGCAACGCCCAGCTTCCGGCGCCACCGATGCTGATGATGGATCGCATCACCGACATCTCGGGCGACCGGGGCGAGCATGGCAAGGGCCATGTCGTGGCCGAGTTCGATATCACGCCGGATCTGTGGTTCTTCGAGTGCCACTTTCCCGGCAACCCGATCATGCCCGGCTGCCTCGGGCTCGACGGGCTGTGGCAGCTCACCGGGTTCAACCTCGGCTGGCGCGGCTGGAAAGGGCGCGGCTACGCGCTCGGCGTCGGCGAGGTGAAGCTCACCGGTATGGTGCGCCCCGATCGCAAGAAGCTCACCTATTACGTGGATTTCACCAAGGCGGTGCAGACCCGCCGCCTGACCATGGGCGTCGCCGACGGCCGGGTCGAGGCCGACGGTGAAACCATCTATCTCGTCAAGGACATGAAGGTCGCTCTCTCCGAGAGCTGAACCCGTCAAGGAAGGAGACGCCATGCGTCGCGTCGTCGTCACCGGTCTCGGGGTCGTCTCGCCCATCGGCAATTCGGCCGAGGAAGTGGACGCCGCGCTGCGCGCGGGCCGCTCGGGCATCGAGGCCTCGGAGGAAATGTCCGAATACGGCTTTCGCAGCCGTGTCGCCGGCACGTTGAAGATCGATCTCAAGGAAGAGATCGACAAGCGCACCCTGCGCTTCATGGGGCCGGGGGCGGGCTATGCCTATCTCTCGATGCGTCAGGCCATCGCGGATGCGGGTCTTGAAGAAGCTGATATCTCGAACGAGCGCACCGGCCTGATCGCGGGCTCGGGCGGTCCTTCGACCTCGAACCTCTTCGCCGCGCACCAGACCGTGCTCAAGACCGGCTCGCCAAAGCGCATCGGCCCGCTCATGGTGCCGCGCGGCATGTCGTCCACGGTCTCGGCGAACCTCTCGACCGCCTACGCGATCAAGGGCATCAACTACTCGATCACCTCGGCCTGCTCGACCTCGCTGCACTGCATCGGCGCGGCCGCCGAGCAGATCATGATGGGCAAGCAGGATGTGATGTTCGCCGGGGGCGGCGAGGAACTCGACTGGACCCTGTCGTGCCTGTTCGACGCGATGGGCGCGATGTCCTCCAAGTTCAACGACACGCCCCAGAAGGCCAGCCGGGCCTTCGACCGCGACCGTGACGGCTTTGTCATCGCCGGTGGTGGCGGCATGGTGGTGCTCGAGGATCTGGAGCACGCGAAGGCCCGGGGCGCCAATATCTATGCCGAAGTCACCGGCTTTGCCGCGACCTCGGACGGGCACGACATGGTGGCGCCCTCGGGCGAAGGCGGCGAGCGGGCGATGCGCATCGCGCTCTCCACCCTGCCCGAAGGCCGCCGTGTCGGCTACATCAACGCGCATGGCACCTCGACGCCGGTGGGCGACGTGGGCGAGGTCGAGGCGGTCCGCCGCGTCTTCGGCGAGGGCAACACCCCGCCCATTTCCTCGACCAAGTCGATGACCGGCCACAGCCAGGGCGCGACCGGCGCACAGGAGGCGATCTACTGCCTGCTGATGCTCAAGGGCGACTACATCGCGCCGTCGATCAACGTCGAGAACCTCGCCGAGGGGATCAACGAGGGCGAGATCGCGACCGAGCTGCGCGAGAATGCCGGACTCGAGACGGTGATGACCAACAGCTTCGGTTTCGGCGGCACCAACGGCTCGATGCTGCTGTCCCGCTTCAACGACTGACGATTTTGAACGGAGTGAGCCGATGATCTCGATGGTGGGCAAGCGCGGCCTTGTGATGGGCGTGGCGAACGACCGCTCGATCGCCTGGGGCATCGCCAAGGCGCTGCATGGCGCAGGTGCCGAGCTGGCTTTCTCCTACCAGGGAGAGACCTTCGGGCGGCGCGTCGCGCCGCTCGTGGCGCAGGTGAACTCGGACTTCCTGCTCGATGTGGACGTCACCGACGACGCCTCGCTCGACGCGGCGTTCAAGAAGATCGAGGAGCGCTGGGGTCGGCTCGACTTCGTGATCCACGCCATCGCCTATTCCAACAAGGACGAGCTGGCGGGCCGGTTCATCAACACCAGCCGCGAAAACTTCCGTAACTCGCTCACCATCTCCTGCTACTCACTGATCGACATCGCGCGCCGGGCGCATCCGCTGATGAGCGCCGGTGGCTCGATCATCACCCTGACCTATCAGGGCTCGAACAAGGTGACGCCGTTCTACAACGTGATGGGCGTGGCCAAGGCGGCGCTGGAATCCTCCGTGCGCTACCTCGCCAACGATCTCGGCCCCGAGGGCATCCGCGTCAACGCGGTCTCGCCGGGGCCCATGAAGACGCTGGCGGGGGCCGCCATCGGCGGCGCGCGCAAGACTTTCAAGCACACCGACGCCAACGCGCCGATGCGGTCCAACGCGACGCTCGAGGCGGTGGGCGGCACCGCGCTCTATCTCTGCTCGGACGCCGCGGCCTGCACCACCGGCGAGATCATCCATGTCGATGGCGGCTACCACGTACTCGGCATGCCGCAGAGCGAGAATCTCTGAAAGCTTGCGCGATGGCGCGACGGGTATAGGCTCGTGACAGGTCACCCTGTCGCGAGCCCTTCCATGTCACATATCGTCTACGTCAACCTGCCGGTGGCGGACGCCGCCCGCGCCCGTGCCTTCTACGAGGGGCTGGGCTTTTCGACGGTGGAGCAGTTCACCGGCGAGCACACGACCTGCATCCGCTTGACCGAGGGCGCCTGCCTGATGCTGCTTGACCGCGAGACCTTCGCCAGTTTCGCCCCCGGCCCCGGCCCCGTCGCCGATCCGCACGAGAGCACCGGGGTGCTCGTCGCGATCCCGCGCGACATTCGCGAGGCGGTCGACGCCATCGTCGAGGCGGCGGTGGCGCATGGCGGCAGCGACACCGGTCGCAAGCAGGAATATGGCGACGTCATGTATGGCCGCTGTTTCCGCGACCCTGACGGCAACACCTTCGAGCCGGGCTGGATGGACACCGAGAAGATGCGGGCGGCAATGGCGGCGCAGAAGGGCTGAAACCCAACCCCTCGCCAACCGTCCCGCCGGCATGACGCAACCGGCCGTACCGGGCGTTCGACATGAAAAGGCCCCGGCAACGTGTGTCGCCGGGGCCTTTCGTCTTCGATCGTCCGGGATCAGGCCGGATCGACGCCGACCAACTCGACGTTGAAGGTCAGGTCCTGACCGGCCAGCGGGTGGTTCGCGTCGAGCACGACCTGCTCCTCGGTCGCTTCCATCACCGTCACCGGCACGACCTGGCCCTGCGGGGTCTGCATCTGCAGGCGAGTGCCCGGATCGACCGGAATGTCGTCCGGGATCGAATCGCGCGGCACGGCCTGACGCGCGTTCGGGTCGGGCTGGCCATAGGCGTTGTCGCAAGCGACCTCGACGGTCTTCTTCTCGCCGACTTCCATGCCGGGCATGGCGCTGTCGAGACCGGGGATGATCTGGCCCGAACCGACTTGGAACTCGAGCGGCTCGCGGCCTTCGCTCGAATCGAAGGTCTGGCCGTCATTCAGAGTACCAGTGTAGTGAATGCGTACGGTGTCGCCCTGCTTGACTTGCGTCATGAGCCTCTCCTTGAACTGGGGATCTTGGGGTGAATGGCTGGAGGCCGCAACTGCGGGTGCTCCTCGTCGGTCCCCCCCAAGGTAGGAAGACTGAGCCCGGTTCGCAACCCGATCGCCCCGAGAAGCCTTTTACCCGGAGGCGAGGCATGCCAGCCTCGTCACCACAGGGGGGATTACATGACCATCAGCACAATCGTCTTCGACGCCTATGGCACGATCTTCGACGTGGCCGGCGCGGCCCGCATCGCCAGCGCCGAGCCGGGCGGCGAGGCTCTGGCAGAAAGCTGGGAGCAGGTCTCGCGCGACTGGCGCACCAAGCAGCTCGAATACACATGGCTGCGCAGCATCGCGGGGCATCACATCGATTTCGGCCATGTCACCGCCGACGCGCTGACATGGACGCTGGAAAAGGCGGGGCTGTCGGACCCGGACCTCCGCGCCCGGCTGCTGGCGCTCTATGACACCCTGCCCGCCTATCCCGAGGCGCGCGAGGTGCTGGCCGACCTCAAGGCCAAGGGCCGCAACGTCGCGATCCTGTCGAACGGCGCGCCCGAGATGCTCGACCGCGCGGTCGAGAGCGCCGGCATCGGCGGCAGCCTCGACGCGGTGCTCTCGGCCGAGGCGGCCGGGGTCTACAAGCCCGACGCGCGGGTCTACGATCTCGTGGGCCAGCGTTTCGGTTGCGAGAAGAACGAGGTGCTCTTCGTTAGCTCCAACTTCTGGGACATCGCCGGGGCGACGGGCTACGGCTTCATCACCGCTTGGGTGAACCGCCATGACGAGCCACGCGACAGGCTCTGGTCGCGCCCGACCCATGTGCTGCCCAACCTGACCCATATCGCGGAATTCGCCTGATGCCGGAGTTCCGGGCCGAGGACGGCGTTCGGCTGCACTATCTCGACGAGGGCGAGGGCCTGCCGCTCCTGTGCCTGCCCGGCCTGTCGCGCAACGCGGCCGATTTCGACCACGTGGCGCCGCATCTGGCGGGAATCCGACTGATCCGGCCCGATTACCGCGGGCGCGGCCTCTCCGACTGGGCCGATCCGGCCAGCTACACGGTGCGGCAGGAGGCGCGCGACGTGCTGGCGCTGATGGCGCATCTGGGGCTGGCGCGCGCGGCGATCCTTGGCACCTCGCGTGGCGGGCTCATCGCCATGGCGCTTGCCGCGACCGTGAAGGAGCGGCTGATCGGGGTGGCGCTCAACGACATCGGCCCCGAGATCGCGCCAGCGGGCCTCGAGACGATCAAGGGGTATCTCGGCCTGCCACCCGCGCAGGCGACATGGGAGGAGGCCGCGCAGTTTCGCGCCCGGACATGGGCCGGCTTTGAGAACGTGCCGCAGGCGCGCTGGCTCGCCGAGGTCCGGGCGCATTACGATCAGACACCCCAAGGGCTGACGCTGCGCTACGACCCGGCGCTGCGCGATGCGGTGTTGGGCGGCGCGGTGCAGCCCGCTCCCGATCTCTGGCCGCTGTTCGAAGCGCTCTCGCCGCTGCCCGTGGCGCTGATCCGGGGTGCCAATTCGGAGCTTCTGACCGCAAAGACGGCCGAAGAGATGCGCCGCCGCAACCCCGGAATGATCTATGCCGAGGTGCCGGGGCGTGGCCATGTCCCCTTTCTTGACGAGCCGGAGGCGCTCGCG
>Ga0207882_1000300_pt1 | contig 14196 bp, 10 predicted proteins | sample MalvirmetaMSP103_FD_184228 | JGI IMG/M metagenome (GOLD analysis project Ga0207882, IMG submission 184228) | Marine viral communities from the Deep Pacific Ocean - MSP-103 (SPAdes) | ecosystem: Environmental > Aquatic > Marine > Oceanic | place: Pacific Ocean | collected 2011-05-15 | reverse complement strand
GTCTATATAGTACATTCGGGATTTCTCCAGGAGATAATGTAGAACCTCCTAATTGTACCGACTGAGAGCGAAGAAAATCGTATATATTATCATCAATAATATTTGCAACAATTTGATTGTCTCCATAAAAAGCTACGGCAAGCCATGGATATTTTAATGTAACAATGCCATTCGGTTTAGTTTCAAAATTAGCTTCATTTACTATTCCGGAACTTGTTTTTACAAAATCGCCAACCTCATCTTCTTGATCATCAAAAAAGTCAGAATACAAAGGAGTAAAATTTTCTTTGCTGGGATTTAAGGCGATAGTTGTAAAGATAAAATAACTTTGCCTTTGTGTATTAAGGCTTGGAGTAATGTCAATTTCGATCTGGTTTTCAGATTGATAGATCACAGTGTCTGGAACCTCACTTACATTACTAAAAGTATCGGGTACGGTTGTATATCCGATAATGGAAGCAGTTGGGTCGTTGGGTAAATCCTTGATTTGAAGCTGGTAGGTTCTGGATGGTAAGACTGTATGTTGAAAAGTAGAACTATAAACTCCTGCGCTGTCAAGTTGATAAGCAAAAGTTTGAACAATGTTAGAATCACGATCATCAGATAAAAGATGAACTCTTACATTTGCTCCTGAGACCGCATAATCTTCAAAACTATAGGCAGAAGTTGCAGGAGCAGTAGTTGAAAGATAAATGGGAGCTAACGGGTCTTGTGCGATCAAATAGCTCTCCACTACATAATATTCCTTGTAGTCGTCTTGAGGATAGAGATCACAAGAAATGAAAATAATTGAAAAGAGGGTTAAAGTGATTAATAGAGATCTCATAAACCTAGAAATTTACTGTATAAGATATTGTAGGGAGTAAAGGGAGAAGAGGTACTTCGGTTCTTTCTACAGGATTTTCATCGAAATCGAAATTATAGAACCAGACGTTTCTTCGAGAATAAACATTTATAATTTGAAATTGCCATTCTGCATTTCCAAGCCCAAAGAAAGTGCCCAGTCTGGAAAATGAAATATCCATGCGGTGATAAGGGGGCAATCTGGAAGCGTTTATTTTTCCAACAGTGAATGTATTTAGCTGATCATTTGCCCAGGGAGTGTTATTAGCGGAATATTGTCCAAGAACTTCAGTATATGCTTGCCCAGTTGCATAATTAAATGAAATTGTTGATTTCCATTTTCTGCTGAGTTTATAAGACAGAACCAAGTTCACATCATTCCTTCTATCGTATTTAGGAGGGTATCTTCTGCCTGATCCATCAGGGCTATCTATGCCGTTGTTGTAATCATTAAATTTTTTCCAGGTATAGGCAAAAGTGTACCCTACGAAACCGGTTAAATTTCCGGCTCTTTTTTCAAAAAAGAATTCAGCACCGTAAGCATCGCCATTTCCTATCCTGAATAATTCGGGGTAGTCAAGTCCTGATACATCCTGTAAAAAGGGATCCAGTTCAAAAATATCATTCATGGTTCGATAGTATAGTTCTACATCAAAACCGAAGCCTTCGAATGGTATTGTTTTAGCTCCTATTATGAACTGATCTCCAAAGGAAGGTTTTACACCATCATCTGCTGTTAGCCAAACATCAAAACCGGAGAAGGCTTCATTCGTTATAAGAGTTAGGTATTGGTTATAGCGACCATAAGCTGTTTGTAACCGAATTCTATCAGTAGCTTTGTACTCCAGAGAGAGGCGAGGTTCAAGTCTCATGTAGTTTCCATCGGATAAATAGCTGCTTCGTAAACCACTCACAATTTTCCATTTTTCGGTTGGTCGCCAAGTATCGGATATGTATAGAGAACTATAACGAGAATGACTTCTGGAACTGAAGCTAGGTTCATTATCAAAACGATCATTCAATCTAATAGTTAGTGTTCCTGCCCAAACCCCAATTGCAAGTTCATGCTTTTCATTAGGAAGATATTCAAGATCAGCTTTTATAGAATAGTCATAAATGTTATTTCTTCTTTCTATTGGGGTTCCGCCCAGCTCAAGTTCTGGGTAATTGAAGTATTGAGAACCTGTAAGTACGAAATTCGAAAATAGCTTTTCATTAAATATATGGGTCCAGTTACCGCTTAAAGTTCTGTTTCCGTAATTGAGTTTGAATTCTGCATCGTCTGAAAATGGGAAATTCACTTTATCTTGACCGGAATAAAATGCTAATGAGAGTTTATCATTCTTTGTAGCATCAAAATTTACTTTGCCATTGAAATCCAAAAAGTAAAAGCTTGAAGGAATATTATCACTGGTACTTCTTAATGCGGCTAGAACCGGTTCCAGAGTGCTTCTTCTTGCAGAAAACATCCATGATCCTTTTTTGTAAGGCCCTTCAATTGAAACACGAGATGCCAACATTCCCAAAGTAGCAGTGCCTTCCGTACGATTTCGGTTACCATCTTTATTATAGATGGTAAGTACAGAGCTTAAACGACCTCCATATTCAGCGGGGTATCCACCTTTATAGAGACGTACATCTTTAATAGCATCCGGATTAAATGTAGAGAAAAAACCGAAAAAGTGACTCGGATTATAAACCGTATTTCTATCGAGAAGGATTAGAGTTTGGTCCGGGCTTCCTCCACGTACATATAAACCACTTGAAAAGTCAGAGGCAGCTTTTACACCCGGCAAAAGTTGAATAGATCTAAAAACATCTGCTTCAAAAACCTTTGGCAACGAAGTTATTAGCTCTGTGTTTATGTCTTGTGTGCCAATATTCTTTTGAGCTTCTATTATACGTTCGCTTGTAACCACTATTTCTTCAGTAGCAACTACATTTGGCTCGAGCTCAATATCTAAGCGGAGAGTTTCATTTTCAGAGAGAGTCACTGTTTTCCTGAATAACTCAAATCCAATATAAGAGCATGCTATCGTATATGTTCCAGGTTCGAGATTAGTGAGGGAAAAATATCCCAATGTGTTTGTTGTAGTACCTCGATTAGTTTCTAACAGAGCGACATTTGCGCTTAGTAGTGTTTCTCTTGAACTTTTGTCGGTTACGTATCCGTTAATGGAAGCCTTTTGGGCAAAAATAGAAATCGGAGTCAATAAGGCTAAAACTAACAGAATCTTTTTTATCATAAATGCGTGGCAATCATTTTTTTGGCTTAGACGATTATTAGAACAAAAAGTTAGCGAATGAACTAGCTTTTTATTGTTAAGAAAATGTGATTTATAGATCCAGTTTTGGGGGCTCAGGATCTTTGTTAGGTAAATCCAGATCTGTGCCAAGAGCTTTATTCAATTTCTCAATGAAATAGGCGGACAGTAAAGGAGATTCCTTCTCTACATTTTGATGAACAAAGAAGTACAGATTTCTCAAACCATGATCCTTCCATATCTTAAGCCTGTCTACCCATTCGTCCAGTCTGGAATAATCTGTCTCATGGTTTGCTCCTACATATCGGATAAAAGCATCCGGAGTTGTAAGTCGCATATGAAGAAGATCCCGTCGTCCGGCGGTATCAGTAATGATATTTGAGACGTTATGCTCTTCAAACAATTGATAAGTTCGGGTGGCTACGGTTTCATCATTGTACCAATCCGTATGACGGAGTTCTATTGCCAATGGGAGATCTTTTGGCCAGATTTCTAAAAAACGTTCAACACGATCAAAATCTTTGGGTTTAAAATCATCTCTCAATTGCAGAAAGATCATCCCTAATTTCTCTTCAAAAGCTCTGATCGGGAGTGTGTATTCTTCAACTAATGCTTCAACACCCTTTAATCTTTTAAAATGACTAATACTGTTCACCACTTTTGGGAAGAACTTAAAATTATCTCCGGATTTTTCTCTCCACCCGGAAATTACATCCTCACCATATATTTTGTAATGTGTGGCATTTAATTCAATAGAGTTGAACTGTTTCGCATAGTATGTAAGCTCGTCTTTAGTTCCCCGCGGATAAAACCCTTTCAGATCTTTCTTATTCCATTTTGCACAGCCCACATATATTCCTTCCAGCTGTCCCTGTTTATTTGATTCCAACACTTTATAGGTATCGGGATGGTTCTGTGGGAGTGAAAGGTCTAAATTTCCAGGGTCGTCAACGCTTCCGAATTTCATTTTTCTACAATTAAAGATGTAAGATTAAAAATTAAAGATTCATTGAACCAACTTAAAACAAAGAATCCTTTAAATTACAAAGTTAAGTTACAAGCTAATCATTCAATTTTTTATAATCTTACATCTTTAATTTTTAATTCCGGCAAAGCCGGTAAAATATTGTCTCAAATTATTCGTATTTTAGATGAGCAACAAAGATGGGGGTGTTCTGGCTTCGACGGGACGCGTAATATCGCAGGTTGCATGTCGAGATTGTCCAATGGATCTCGTAATAATAACCATTATGGAAATTAATGTAATTGACAATAATTACTCATACCGATTAGCAGCGTAAGCTGACTAGTCTGTTCCCCCGGTTAGCGTGCCTATCAGTGCCGGGCTGAACATCATACAAGATAGGATAGCGTATTGGTGTTTTCTGTCTACAATGCGTGAAACTTAAACAGAATAGCTTGAAGTCGCTTTGTTACTGGGCTCGGCTTCTCGCGAAATTTAATCAGTAACTAAACATGTAGATGTTTGTAGGTTTACTGTTTCGGACCGGGGTTCGACTCCCCGCACCTCCACAAAATTAAAGCCAATTCGAGAAATCGGGTTGGCTTTTTTTGATCGCTGATTTTCTGATTGCAAGTGATTTAACTGATTATCTCTGATGGAGAATCAGCGTAAATCATAAAAAAAATAAAATCACTCGGTAATTCTTACTCCGGCCTGTGCACACACGTAAAAGTCACATCATCAAGAGGGGCTTCCTGACCGATGAATGCTTCTAAAGAGCTTTGTAGTTTCTTAACAATGGTTTTGGCATGAAGGGAACCATATATTTCCATCAAAGATTGGATGCGTTCTTCGCCATATTCTTCACCGCGATGGTTTCGGGATTCGTTTAATCCATCAGTATAGAAAAGAACAGAGTCACCGGGTTTGAAGTGGAATTTCTTTACTTCCAGATGTTTTGCAAGCAGGGCACTGTTGGTCATGCCTAAAGCGAATCCATCGGCTTTTAAATTAAACGTAGTATCTCTTTCTCTGCTGTAATAGATCGGGATATTATGTCCGGCGCGAACATATTCGAATTCTTCTTTGTCATTCGGAAAAAACCCCACACAACCGGTTACAAAGGTCTTATCACGGCTGTTACTTTTTACGTAATCGTTTAATTGAATGAACAGATCTTTTGGCGAAGGATGTTCTTTTGTAACCAGCATATTTACTAACGCCTGCATCCTGACCATATACAGAGCTGCCGAAAGTCCTTTTCCGGAAACATCAGCAATAATTACATACGTACCTTTTTCAGTATCGATCACATCCAGATAATCGCCGCCTACTTCTTTAGCAGTGTGTGCAAAGGAATAGACTTCTAAATTCTTCTTATTAAGTGATGTGCTTGGCAACAGACTTAACTGAATATCTCTGGCAAGATCGATCTCTTTTTGTACATCAGATTTTTCGAGTAACTCTACTAACAGCAGCAGAAACATGGAAGTAAATCCAAATGGTAGTAAAAATTCAGAAAAGAATATAATTCCTTCTAAGCTAAAAATAGATACTAATGCATGTACAGCGGCACTACTTAAACCTAACCCAAAGGCCAATCGACGAGTTGGATTAAGGCGTTGAGTCAGATCAGAAAATACACGAAGGAACTTAACATGTCCGGGAAGATTTTGCCCTTGTTGGCGTTCAATATCTTCAACAGCTTCTTTGTATAACAGTTTTAAACGATCGGTGTCGGCAGTAAGCTCTTTAGAGATACGGTCTTTGGACATTCCGGAAACATATTCCTGATAGAATTTCTTGGTTCCATAACCCGACTGTGCTTCGTTTTTTAAACTCAAAGTATGTGCTTGTGATTATTTATTTGTGCCTTGTTCGTAATAATAGTCAAAAAGTTTTGAATTGGCTCGATTAATCTTTCGTTTAGCTGATAGCTGATAGCTGATAGCTGATAGCTGATAGCTGATAGCTGATAGCTGATAGGAATGTTTATGCTAGTAGATTATTTATTCAGAGGTTATTTAGTATTCTCTTTTTTAATTTTTCCTTTATTTCCTCATCCACAAAAGCAGCTTCGATGGCGAAGAGATTAGTTGCTAAATAGTCTTTTAATTTCCAGTCAAAATGGGTGTTCAGGTTTTTGTATTCATCAAACAAACTCACATTGGAAAGTGATCTGCCGTCTGTATTCACGCTCAGAGAAACGCCGGATCTGTAAATCTTATCGATATTATGATTTGCCAGTTTTGGATAGATTCCCGTTTTGATATTACTAGTTGGGCAAACTTCCAGATGAATATCTTTTTCTTTGAGATATTCCATCAGTGTAGAGTCTTCATAACTTCGTACTCCGTGACCGATTCTTTGAACGTGCAGCTCATCAATGGCTTCCCAGACATTTTTAGGTCCACAGGCTTCTCCTGCATGACAAGTACACGGAATTCCGTTTTCTCTTGCAAATTCGAAGGCTGATTTGTGCTCATCAATCGGATAACCGGCTTCATCCGCAGCAAGATCAAAACCAACAACATTTGTGTCTTTGAAATCACGAACCAACTGAACGGTTTCTAAACTCTGTGCTTCTGAAAAATGGCGGAGAGAGCATAAGATCAATCGAACTTCCATTTCAAGATCAGCTGTGGCTTTCGAAATAGTTTCGTTGACGCTTTCAACAACTTCTTTTGCGGTTAAGCCTTGCTTCAGGTGTTGCAGAGGTGCAAATCGAACTTCACAATAAATGACATTATCCGCTTTTAGCTGCTCAATAAAATCCAGCGTAACTAATTCCAGCTGCTTTCTGGTTTGCATGATGTCTATGCTGGCAGAGGCACATTTTATGTACTCAACTAAGCTACCGCAGTTTTCGGGAGCTACAAAACGCTCGTTGTATTCTTCCTGAGTTGTTCCGGGGAGTAATTTCTGAACCACCTGAAAGCTCAGTGAGCAATCCAGATGAACGTGCAGTTCTACTTTTGGGAGTTGTTGAAGTTGTTGAGTAAAATTATTCAAATGATTTAGAATCTGAATTCGGAATTAATGTCAAAACCTTTAGTTTCAAAGACTACAATTTCGACAAATAAAAGACTACATGTCAAAGAAACTTCTTTTTTTACTTGATGGGATGGCACTGGCTTATCGTGCTCATTTCGCATTTGTTAATTCCCGACTTAAAAATTCTGAAGGAATAGCCACCGGTCCTGTGCTTGGATTCGCGAACACATTGGTTCGTATGCTGGACGAAGAAAAACCGACACACATTGCCGTTGCCTGGGATACCAAAGCTGCTACATTCCGTCATGATGCCGACGAAACCTACAAAGCTCAACGTCCACCACAGCCTGATGAACTAAAAGTGGGAATTCCTCTGATCAAGGAAATGGTAGAGAATTGGGGAATCAAGAATATTGAGCAGGATGGTTATGAGGCTGATGATATCATCGGAACCATTGCTTCAGGTGCAAATGCAGATGATGTGGATGTGTATCTGGTTACTCCTGATAAAGATTTTATGCAATTGGTGCACGATCATGTGAAAATGATGAAGCCTGATAACAAAGACGGTGGATTTAATATCATCGACAGAGAAGGAGTACACGATTATTTCGGAGTGTATCCTGATCAGGTGATTGACGTGTTGGCAATAATTGGTGATGCTTCTGATAACATACCGGGAGTTCCGGGAATCGGAAAGAAAGGAGCTCCAAAACTGATCAATGAATTTGGTTCTTTGGAAGAAGCCATCGCCAAAGCTGACACCATTTCCGCAAAAAGACAGCGTGAGGGATTACAGGAATTTGCAGATCAGGCGATGCATGCCAAATTCATGGTTACCATCAAAACGGATGTGCCAAATACGGTCGAATGGGAAGAGTTGGAATGGAATGGCCCCAATAGGAATGATCTTGGTGCTTTTTTCAAAAGAATGGAATTCAGAACTCTGACAAAGAGATATTTAGGCGAAGAACCCATTGAAAATAAAGCCGGAGATCAAGGAGATCTTTTCGGGACTTTTGTGGAAGAAGAACCGATTGAAAAGCTGGACGAAGAAAAGAATGCCTATGAGCTTGTCAAAGACATTGATGGGGCAAAAAAACTAGTTGAGGATCTAAAGAAAGAGTCCGTGATCTGTTTTGATACAGAGACAAATTCACCCAATCCTGTTTCGGCTTCATTAGTAGGATTTTCATTTTCAGCCAAGCCCGGAATGGGGTTTTATATTCCTGTAAATGTTGAAGGAGCTTTGGATGAAAATGAAGTGGTGGAAATTATTCGTCCGTTGTTTGAAGATGAAGGTAAAACCCTTGTGGCACATAACTATAAGTTCGATTGGCTGATTCTCCATCGAGCAGGAATTCAGATCAAAGGAAAGCCATTTGATACCATGATCGCTGCATATCTCATTGATGCGACCCAAAAGATCAAGATGGATGAACTGTCGAAAAAGTATCTGAATTATGAGCCAGTTCCGATTGAAGCATTGATCGGAAAGGGAAAGCGACAAATTTCCATGGCTGATCTGACTCCTGAAGAAGTGTATTTGTACGCCTGTGAGGATGCCGATATAACTTTACGATTGTATGAGATATTTAGCGAACAGCTCACCAAAGATGAATTGGATGATGTTGCGAAAACGGTAGAATTTCCGCTGATGGAAGTATTGGCTGAGATCGAATATCAGGGAGTAAAGCTGGATGTTGGAATGTTGGGAGGATTTTCGGAAGATCTTGCTACCGATCTTAAAGAACTGGAAAAGCAGATCTATGAGAAGGCTGGAGAGGAGTTTAATATCAATTCTCCGCAACAGTTGGGAACCATTTTATTTGATAAACTGGGATTACCGGCAGGAAAGAAAACCAAAACAGGTCAGTATTCTACCAATGAATCGGTGTTGACAAAACTGGCTGTGAAGTACGAAATGCCGGATCTGATTTTGGAATATCGTCAGTTGGCGAAACTAAAATCTACTTATGTTGATGCATTACCTTCCATTGTTGACGAAACAACCGGAAGAATTCATACAGATTTCAATCAAAGTGTGGCGGCTACCGGTCGACTTTCATCTTCCAATCCTAATCTTCAGAATATTCCGATCAGAACAAAGCGTGGACGTGAGATCCGTAAAGCGTTTATTGCAGATGAAGGATTTAAAATGATGTCTGCGGATTATTCTCAGGTTGAGCTGAGAGTGATTGCTCATATCGCTAAAGATGAAGCGATGATAGAAGCGTTCAAAAACGGGGAAGACATTCACTCCAGAACAGCGAAAGAGATCTTTCATTTAGATTCACTTGACGATGTAACTGCTGATCATCGTCGGAAGGCGAAAGAAGTGAATTTTGGAATTCCTTATGGATTAAGTGCGTATGGATTGGCTCAAAATCTCGGTATCGAAAATTCTGAAGGGAAAGAGATGATCGATGAATATTTTGAGCGATTTCCGAATATTCTGAATTACATCAACGATACTAAACAGTTTGCCAAAGAACACGGTTATGTGAAAACATTGATCGGAAGAAGGAGATATGTGCCGGATATCAATTCTGGGAATTGGAATGTTCGCGGATTTGCTGAACGTGTGGCGATCAATATGCCGATACAGGGAACGGCTGCAGATGTGATCAAGCTGGCGATGATCAACATCCATAACTGGCTGAAGGACAACAACAAGAAAAGCCGGATGTTACTTCAGGTTCATGATGAATTGATCTTTGAGATCCATGAAAGCGAACTGGATGAAGTTCCGAAGAAGATCGAAGAATTGATGGAATCGGCTTTTGAAATGGATGTTCCGTTAAAAGTGGAAGCTGGGATTGGGGAAAATTGGCTGGAAGCGCATTGAGGAATTAGGAATAGGGGAATAAGTGAATTAGGAATAGTTCTGATTTACAATTTCATCCTCAAAAAAAGGACGTCATCCTGAACTTGTTTCAGGATCTTTGTAAGGAATGGTAGCCGAATCTGTCTTACTAATCATGAGCAAAGGATACGTCTATTTTCTAACAAACTTTCAAAGGACCACACTATATATTGGGTTTACTTCTAATCTCACTAGAAGAATTTGGGAACATAAACAAGGAAAAGGTTCAGAGTTTACTTCAAAGTATAAGCTAACTATTCTGGTTTATGCAGAGGAATTCGATTCAATAGTGGATGCGATAGATCGCGAAATGCAATTAAAGAATTGGCATAAAGAATGGAAATGGAATCTGGTAAAGCAACATAATCCAAAGCTGGAAGATTGGTATGAGACTTTAAGAGGTTGAATTATTGATTCATAGATATGAGGTAGCTCATAAGATCCTGAAACAATACTGAATCAAGTTCAGCACATGGTTCAGGATGACGTCAATTAAATGGAACACTTTAGCTAATAATTGTTGTTCTGCATCCATGACTATCAACAAAGACTACGACGTAATTATTATCGGCTCGGGAATGGGTGGAATGAGTTCAGGGGCGATGCTTGCCAACGACGGCTATAAAGTGTTGATCCTGGAAGCAGCAGCCGTTCCGGGTGGATGCAGTTCATCGTATTACAGAAAAGGATTCATGTTTGAGTCGGGCGCGACTACTCTCATCGGATTTGATGAAAATCAACCATTGTGGAAACTGGAGAAAGAAACTGGAATTCAGATTCCAAGAGAAGAGATCACTCCAAGCATGACAGTTCGATTAGATGGGGAGGAGATAATCCGGTATAAAGATCGGGAAGAATGGATAGAAGAAGCCGGACGAGTTTTTGGAAATCCTCAGGCACAACAAGCATTCTGGGAAGAAGCGTTAAAAGTCTCTGATACCGTTTGGGATGTATCACTCAAAAATCCCTTTTTCCCACCGCAAAATATAACCGATTGGGGAAGACTGGCGATCTCAAATTCACCCTTAGATGTTTGGGTGTTACCTTATGCCATTCAGTCGGTTGAGGATGTAATGAGAAAGTTCGGAGTGGACACACCTATGTTTCGTCGATTCGTTGACGAACAGTTAATGATCACAGCTCAATCTAAGGCAGAAGACACTCCATTTCTGTTCGGTGCAGCCGGCTTGACTTATACTAACTATTCGAATTTTTACGTTCCGGGCGGATTACTGGAAATGATCAACTCCATCCGAATTTTTATTCAGGAAAAAGGAGGGGCACTTCATACTCGAGAAGAAGTTACTCATCTGAGTAAAAAAGAAGAAGAGTTCATCATTCAAACCAAAAAAGGAAATATTTACCAAGCTCCGATCGTGGTTTCCAATATCCCGATATGGAATATGAAAGACATAACTTCATCAGAAATGAAAGAGTATTTTGTAGAAGAATCTGAAGATTTTGATGAAGCTTGGGGAGCGGTAACATTAGGCATTGCAACCACAGACACTTATCCAGATGAAATGAGTTTACATCATCAAATTCATTTAGAAGAAGGAGAAACGGTTCCATTTACAAATTCAGATTCGATATTTGTATCTATGTCTCAAAGAGGAGATACAGAACGAGCTCCGGGAGGAAAACGAACGCTCAATATTTCCTGTCATGCTTCGCCTGAATACTGGTTTTCACTAAATGGCGATTATGATTCTGCGAAGAAACAAACAGAAGAGTTTATAGTTGAAACACTAAAACAAAAACTTCCGGGTTTTGAACAAAGTGATATCGAAACAATTCATACGGCTACTCCCATTACATGGCAAAATTGGGTATACCGCAAAAAAGGCAGAGTTGGTGGGATCCCGCAAAGCATGGCACGCAGCTTGCTTAAATGGACTCCGAACCAAACGCCGTTCTCAGGATTATATCTTGTGGGCGATACTACTTATCCGGGGCAAGGAATTCCCGGCGTAACTTTAAGTGGTATCAACGTATATTGGCGTATCAAAAAAAATCAGAACAGAATTAAAAATCAGCGATAAGGTTTTCCTTTGAATCAATTTTCACCGAATACTCAGTTTTCATTTTTCCCGCCGGCAATTAAATACTTATTGATCTGGAACGGGATCTTCTTTTTGGCCACCATTAATATTTTTGGTTCAGGATGGACTCCGATGGGATCAACTTTGGCTCCATTACTTGTTTTACAGCCTTTCGGGGAAGGGTTTTTGCCTTGGCAGCTGGTAACTTATATGTTCTTACATGCGGACTTTTATCACATCTTCTTCAACTTGTTTGCGTTATGGATTTTTGGGCAGGCTTTAGAACAACTATGGGGAACCAAACGCTTCTTGATATACTATTTTTTAACCGGGATAGGTGCCGGAATTATTCAATTATTTGTAAGTAGTGGTTATACTATTGGAGCTTCAGGTGCTGTATTCGGGATTTTGCTTGGATTCGGGATGATGTATCCAAATCGCAGGATCATGCTGTTATTTCCACCGATTCCGATTAAAGCTAAATATTTTGTTGGTTTTTATGGTGCACTAGAATTATTTAATGGATTAACTAGAGTTGATAGCGGAATTGCACACTTTGCACATTTAGGTGGATTATTAGTAGGTTTCATTTTGATCAAGTTGTGGGGATTAAAAAAACCTTCGGAATACGCTTAGGTACAGGTAATTAGAAAGAGATGAGAAATCAATCATACGATTCATTCGGAAATACTTTTAAGCGAGGCTTTATGCGGATGCCTGTTGCCATTCGTGCGATCATAGCGATTAATGTTATAATTTTTATCGTTCAGCTTTTAGTTGGAACAAAGCTTAATGTTTGGATTGTAACACATTTTGGTTTTGAGCCGAATTTGCCAATAGCATATTTAGAGCCTTGGAGAATAATTACATATGGTTTCCTGCATGCAGGCTTCATGCATATAGCTTTTAATATGCTTTGGCTTTGGTGGATGGGAAGGGCAGTAGAAGAAACCATTGGCCCTAGATCATTCTTGACTATCTATTTTTTGGCGTTGGTTGCTGGAGCTGTATTTCACTTTACTTCAACATTTATATTTGATTATAAACCAGTGATTGGAGCTTCAGCTGCGGTAAATGGAATTATGGTAGCATTTGCTGTTCTTTTTCCAAGAACTCCTATTATGCTTTTTTTGTTACCACCAATCGAAGCTAGGTATTTTGTAACGGGCTTAGTAGCTATCGATATTTTACTCCTGAATAGCGGTAGTAATGTTGCTCACTTTGCTCATATTGGTGGAGCTTCGGTGGGATATTTATTGACTAAGGCTCATCAAAACGGAACAGATCTGAGTAAAGTAATCCGATATTTTGAGTATCTTTTTGGTCGTTTGAAACCAAATCCTTCTTCAAAGCCTAAGAATAAGAATATGCACATTGTGAAGGATGTTGAGATCGTTGAAGAAGTTGATCAGACCGAACTGGATGAAATTTTAGAAAAGATATCCAAGAGTGGATACGATGCTTTGACGAAGGAAGAAAAACAGAAATTATTCGAATTAAGTAAGAAAAATTAGGGCATACATGGCTTCTATAAAAAGAAGAAAGTCGATTCAAGTAATGGTTGGGGATGTTCCGGTTGGTGGAGGAGCTCCGATCGTTGTTCAATCCATGACCAATACAGATACCGCCGACATTAATGAAACGGTAGAACAAATTGATCATCTGCACAAAGCAGGTTCTGAGATCGTCAGAATTACGGTGAATAATGACGCGGCAGCCAAAGCAGTACCTCATATCAAAGAGAAATTGATGAATCGTGGAGTTCCTGTGCCTATCGTTGGGGACTTTCATTATAATGGTCACGTGCTGTTGACGAAATATCCCGACATGGCGGAATCTTTGGGAAAGTTTAGAATCAATCCGGGAAATACAGGAACGAAAACGCGTGATGAGAATTTTACCACGATTGTAGAACAAGCCATTAAATACGATAAACCCGTTCGAATTGGTGTAAACTGGGGCTCACTGGATCAGCAGTTACTCGCTCAAAAAATGGATGCCAATAACGATCTGCCGGAACCTAAATCAGCAAAAGAAGTGATGCTGGATACTATGGTTGAAAGTGCAAAGCGTTCTTCCAAATTAGCGGAAGATGTTGGCTTGGCTTCGGATAAGATCATCATCAGTTGCAAAATGAGTGGTGTTCAGGATGTTGTAAATGTATACACACGAGTAGCTGAGGTTGTAGATTATCCGCTTCATGTAGGATTAACCGAGGCAGGA
>Ga0207882_1000298_pt1 | contig 14314 bp, 15 predicted proteins | sample MalvirmetaMSP103_FD_184228 | JGI IMG/M metagenome (GOLD analysis project Ga0207882, IMG submission 184228) | Marine viral communities from the Deep Pacific Ocean - MSP-103 (SPAdes) | ecosystem: Environmental > Aquatic > Marine > Oceanic | place: Pacific Ocean | collected 2011-05-15 | reverse complement strand
TCGGCATCGATGGGTCGCGGCGAGGTCGGACGGGCCTCGGCCGGTTTTGTGGCGTTTCAGCCCGCCTGCCGCGCCAGCTGGCAGACGCGGCGCACGGCAGCGGCGTAGCCTTCGAGGCCCAAGCCCGCGATCACGCCGTCGGCGCGAAGCGAGACGTAGGAATGATGGCGGAAGGCCTCGCGCTTGTGGACCTGGCTGATATGCACCTCGATCACCGGCGGATCATAGGCGTTGAGCGCGTCGAGGATCGCGATCGAGGTGTGGGTGAAGGCGCCGGGGTTGATGACGATGCCGCAGGAGGTCTCGCGCGCCTCGTGGATCCAGTCGATGATCTGGCCCTCGTGGTTCGATTGCAGCAGCCGTATATCGAAGCCATCGCCCGCGACCGCCTCGCACAGCGCCGCCACGTCCTGAAGTGTCTCGTGGCCGTAGATCTCGGGCTGGCGCTTGCCCAGAAGGTTCAGGTTCGGGCCGTTGAGCACGTAGATCGTCTTCATGGGGTCTCCTGTCGGATCGGCGCCGTCATGCTGCGACATGGCGGGGTGGGGCGGGGCAGGGCGGGGCGAGGTGGAACCCGCGCGCCCATCTCTAGCGGAACTGCCGCCCGGATGTGGAGCGGTAAACGCCCGCGCCGCCCGATCGGAGCGGGCCGGGGCGGGCATCAGTCTCAGCCATAGCCCAGGAGGTCCCCGGTCAGCCGCACGAAGCCGCGCAGCCCGGTTTCGATCAGCGCGTCGGGAAAGTCGTAATCGGGGTTGTGCAGGGCGGGCCGGTCCAACCCCGCGCCCAGCAGCATCAGCGCCGATGTCGCGTCGATCCCGAAGCGGCCGAAATCTTCGGAGGCGCGCATCGGCTGGCCTTGGGGGCCATGCGGTATGGCCTCGGCGTCGAGCGCGGCGGCGAGGCGGGCCACCGCCTCGGGCGCGTTCTCGCAATGGGCGAACACGTCGTGATGCGTGATCTCGATCCCGAGGCCGTGCCGCTCCGCCGCCTGCCGCGCCAGCGTTTCGGCCTCTCGCACGAGACCGGCCATCCGGGCGTCGGTGAGGCTGCGCAGCGTCACGAAGATCTCGGCCTCGCCCGGCGCGATGCCGAAGGCGGGCGCGCCCATCCGGGCATGGGTGACCGTGACGAGGGCGAAATCCGGATCGTCGATCCCGCCCGCGCCGAGACCGGTCAGCGCCGGCATCAGCCCGCTCAGCGCCGCCATCGGCGAGACGCCCGTTTCGGGCTGCGAGGCATGGGCGGTCCGGCCCGCAAGCGCGATCCGCATCCCGCGCGAGGCGCAGGCCACCGGGCCGGACCGCAGCGCGACATGGCCCTCGGGCAGCCCCGGCATGTTGTGCAGCGCAAAGGCCCAATCCGGCGCGATCCGCGCGAATTGCGGATCGGCGATCACCGCCGCCGCGCCTTGGCCGTCCTCCTCTGAGGGCTGGAACAATAGCACCACGCGGCCCCGGCCGGGGCGGTGCCGCCCGAGGATTTCGGCCATCCCCGCGAGGATCGCCATATGCCCGTCATGGCCGCACAGATGCCCCATGCCCGGCACGGTCGAGCGCCACTCCGGCGCGCCCGTCTCCTCGATCGGCAGCGCGTCGAGCTCGCAGCGCAGCATCAGCACGGGGCCGGGGGCCGTGCCTTCGAACACCGCCGCGACCCCGTGCCCGCCCAGCCCCGCCAGCAGCGCATCGGGGCGCGCGGCCTCGATCCGTGCTGCGACCCGTGCCGCCGTCGCGGCCTCGTGCCCCGACACCTCCGGATGCCGATGCAACTCGCGCCGCCACGAGACGAGATCGGCGAGGGCCGCCGCGTCGAGCCGCGGCATGTCGCTGTGGTCCGGCATGGGTTCCTCCTCGCGCCTGTCGTCCCTCCGGTGTTCCAGTTCGGGGACTGTGCGGTCAAGCGGGGGGAGGGGGTTATGCCTAGGACGAGCGATGGTTGAACCGTTGATCCGCAATGGTGTCAGAGTAAGGGCGCTCGTGGCCAGCATCGGGCTTGCAGGCGTGAAACGTGGCCCTGCGAGGCCGGTGTGTCAGGTCAGGATGTCGCGCAGTGTGGCCGGGGGCACGGAATGTTCGCGCAGGTCGAGCGCGCTGTGCAGATCGACAAGGTGGCTGTGCATGAGCTCGGCCGCCCGAGCGCCCTGTCCCGCCGCCACCGCCTCGATCAGCGCATGATGGGCGTGTCTTTCGCAAAGCGCGCTCTGGCGCCGCCAATAGAGCGCGATGACCAGGGACGAGCGCGCGACAAGCTCCTCGACGAAGCCCGCCACGATCGTCTGGTCGGCGATCCGTGCCAGATCGATGTGAAATCGGCCCGACAAGTGAAGCGCCCGGCCGTTGTCTCCGGCCTCGATGGCTGCGTGCTCGGCCATGATATGGGCTCGTAGCTGGTCGATGTCTTGCGGCTCGGCACGTTCGGCGGCGCTCTGCGCGGTACGTGGCTCCAGCAAGGCGCGCGCCTCGAACACCTCTCGCGCCTCGCGTGGCGAGGGAGAAGCGACGAAGGCCCCGCGATTGCGCCGGATCGTCACCAGACGCTGATGCGACAAGGTTTGCAGCGCCGCCCTAACGACGGTTCGCGAGACACCGTAGATCGCGCCGATAAATATAGAGCTTCTGGATGTAGATCGCCGAGTGGCCTTTCAGAAGGCCGTGGCAATGGTCAGCGAGCCTGACACCTCATATTGGCATTTCCGAGATCTGATACACGAGCTGACCGAAGAAATTGAGGACGACCGCCGAGGCATAACCCGCCTTCGCCAACTGGTTATTTGCCTCTGGATTTTGGTAAGCAGCTGTGTTGACGCAGAGAACTTGGAAGCGCCTTACCGGTGTTGCGAACTCGCTTTGTTGTGCTCTTGGGATCTGCTCAATCGAAGCGCCAGCGCCATGAAGAAGGAGCGCAAAGCACGCTCAGAAATCGTCGATCATGTTCTTTCACTCTACCTTTCGATCGGTCAAAAACTAATAATTGAGAAGATTGGACCGCATGCGGATAAAAAGTACGTGGTATCAAGTTCAGTTCGGTCAGGATCCGAGCTTGATATCAACCTTGCGCTTTTTGAAGCGATGGGGCGTTCCGCACTCCTTGGGCTGAGGTGCTCCGCGATCCCTGGACAGGATCTGGCGCCTTCTAAGCTACTCTTAGCTCCTGCTGATCGGTTTGGATGGTGGGGTTTCTCTGCCAGTAGACCACTGCTGGCGGCTGGCCGCCATGGGCGGAATGCGGGCGCTTTCGATTGTAGAAATCGATCCAGTTCCTGAGCCCGGCCCGTGTCTCTGAGCCGGTCTCCCAGGCGTGCAGGTAGACGCACTCGTATTTCAGGGTGCGCCAAAGCCGCTCGATGAAGATGTTGTCGAGGTAGCGCCCCTTTCCGTCCATTGAGATGCGGATGCTGGCGCGTCTGAGCGGATCGCTCCAGGCGAAGGACGTGAACTGGCTGCCCTGATCGGTATTCATGATCTCGGGCAAGCCGAACCGCTGGATCGCTTCGGTCAGCGCCTCGACGCAGAACTCGGCCTCCATCGTGTTGGATAGGCGCCAGGCCAGCACTTTCCGGGTGTGCCAGTCCATGATCGCCACGAGATAGAGGAAGCCGCGCCGCATGGGGAGATAGGTGATGTCGGCGCACCAGACTTGGTTGGGCCGCTCCACGCGCACCCCCCTTGGCAGGTATGGGTATCGCTTGTGCCCCTTGGCAGGCTTGCTGGTGTTGGGCTTTTGGTAGATCGGCATGAGACCCATGAGCCGCATCAGCCGTCGCACCCGCTTGTCGTTCACTGCGTAGCCCTCGTTGCGCAGATGCCGGGCCATCTGCCGCACGCCGTAGAACGGCGTTTCGAGGAATTGTTCGTCGATCAGCCGCATGAGGTCGAGGTTCAGCTCGGTCTCCCCAGTTGGCCGGTAGTAGAACGACGATCGCGAGAGCGACAGCAGCCGGCACTGCCGCCCCACAGACAGGGTCGGATGGTCTCGCTCGATCATGCCGCGCCTCACGTCCCGCCCCAGGGCTTGAGCTTTCTGGACAAAAAATCGTTGGCGACCGCCAGCTCGCCAATCTTGGCATGCAGCTCCTTCATCTGCGCCTCGTCGACTTCGGCCGTCTTCTTTCCGCCCCGCTCGAAGACCCCTGAAGCGCCCTCGAGCAGAGCCCGCTTCCACTGATGGATCAGCGTGGGATGCACCCCGAACCGGCTCGCCAACTCGGCGGCCGTTTGTTCGCCTTTCAAAGCTTCCAGCGCGACCTTGGCCTTGAAAGCAGGCGCGTGCTGCTTGCGTTTCGACATCTCTGATCTCCTCATCGGTGAAGATCAGCAGACAGCAAATCGTAGCTTACGTCAGTGCCCTGAAACCGGGGAGCACCTCATTCATCACGGCTCCGGAATTCGCAAGCTTTCGAAGCGAAGCTTACGAAAGCCTGCAAATCATCGACACCATTTCCGAGAGTTCAGCGAGAAAATTCAGGCGCTTGGGAGTTGCTCAGGGCGAACTAATATACTCCATGGGCCGTGAGTATCGATGATCTGAACAAAAGGAATGAGGCGTTGGTTTAGCTGAGCTTGCAACGATGCTCTGCTAGCTACCTGATTTTGAAACGTCGCGAGTCGGTAGTTGTCGCCCGAGTGCGCCGTATTCGGTCTTGCTCCGCCCGTTCAAGGCGGAGCAAGGGAACCTCATCGCAAGCGACAAGTAAAAAACCATCAGGGCTGCGGTAGGGGGTAGGGCGATGGTCGCGTTGAGCTTGGTGTATCTCGGTCATGTCCGTTCAGCTTCGAACCGCGCCCACGCTTTTTCGAAGCTCTCGAAATCGAAGCCTGGCGCGCCTGCCGCGTCCAGCACGATGCGCTCGGTGCGCAGCAGCTTGTCGATGGCGGTTTCGAGTTCCGACAGGTGGCTCTCGGGGATCACCACGGCCCCATGCCGATCGGCATGGACCAGATCGCCGTCGGCTACCTTTAGCCCGAACACCGTGACCTCGGTGCCGATCTCGCGGACATGGACAAAGCCGTGGCTCGGGCCGACCGATCCGGCAAGCACTGGATAGCCTTCGGGCAGGTCGCCCAGATCGCGCATTACCCCGTTGGTGAGCGTTCCTGCAAGGCCGAAACCCTTGTGGATGGAGGTGTTGATCTCCCCCCAGAAGGCACCGATGGCTGCGACGCCATCCATGTCCTCGATCACCGCAATAGTGGGTCGGGGGCCGGTGGCCATGTGGCGATAATAGTCCATGCGCCTCTTTCGGATCATCTCGGGCGCTTCGTCAGAGGGCCGCAGGGCGGCAATCTTGGCTGTGCGGGCGCGACCGACAAGGGCGCCTGCGTTCGGATCACTCGCGATCACTGTGCCACGCGTGAACCGGTCGAAACCGCGCTTGCCCTCGACCACCTCGATGGCATTGCAGACGGTCGGGGTGTCGACGCGGCGCAGCGCCGCGAGAAGGGTGTCGTTCATCAATTCTCCAGCCAGCGCCGCAGCGCCGCATTGATCTCACGGGGGCGTTCGAGGACCGGAAGATGGCCTGCATCCTCGACGATCGTAAAGATGGCGTGGGGCATCAGCTCCTGCATCCGCTCGTGTCGTTCGATGGGGCAGGGGATGTCGTGGCGCCCGCACAGGATCAGCGTGGGCAGACGAGCGGCGCGCAACAGATCCTGTTGGTCCGGGCGATCGCGCAGCGCGATGGACTGGTTCACGAAGACCGACGCTCCGAGATTACGCGCCATTTCGCGGCATAGCGCAGTGATATCTGGTCGCTCCGATCCGGGCGCAAGATAGTTCGGGATCATCTGGGTCTCGACCACGTCGAGATACTGCCCCTCCCGTGCCGCTTCAATCTGCGGGGCGCGCCGCGCCCGGATCTCATCGGTCTCGGCACGCGGGTTGGTGTCCATGAGGGCGATACGATCGACCCTGTCCGGGGCCTGCCGGAGCACCTCCATGGCGAGAATGCCGCCCATCGACAGTCCGGCGAGAGCGAAGCGGGGCGGCGCGCCTTGCAGCACGGCGGCGGCCAACGCTGCCATACTGTCATGGCCGCCAATTCCGGGTAAAAGAACCTCGCGCTCCGCCCCGAAGGCCGCAACCTGCGGGGCGAAGAGGCGGGCGTCACACATCATGCCCGGCAGCAGCAGGAGCGGCAACGTCATGTTAGCCCTGCCAGGTCGGACCAGCGGGATCGCCCGTGCCGATGACGTGGTAGAGCGCCGCCTCGCCTGTCATTGAGGGGACAGCGGCATGGGCGAGGTTTTCAGGCACGCTCATGGTGTCGCCTGGTGCCAGCACGGCGGCGCCGCCGTCCCACTCGATGCGCCAGTGGCCTCTGACCGGCATGAGCACCGACGGTCGATCATGGCTGTGCCGCTGCGCTGCGGCACTGCGCTCGGTGATGAAATCGACCTCGAAGCCGGGCTTGTCGCGCAGGATGCCCTGTTCGCCGATCACCTTCACGGGGGAGTGTCCGGCAAGCGAAACCATGTCCCAGTAGCGGCGGACGTGGCCGCCGACGACCTGCATGGCCGAGGGTTCGGGATAACCCTTCAGCTCGTCTTCGGTGAGCAGTGGCATGGGCTTCACGCCCTCGGGCAAGGACTGACCCATCTTGGTGTCATAGAGCTTGCCATTCTCGCCCAGCACGAGGCCATGGTCGGCCGCGTCCTCGATCACCTGCGGTGCCCAGATCACGCCACCGCCCGCGTCATCGCCGCCTAGGATCGCCATGATCATCCCGTAATCGGTGCCGATGTTCTCAAAGCCGCGGAAAATGCCGGTGGGGATGTTGATGATGTCGCCTTGCTCTAGCACCACTTCGCCCGCATCGCCCCAGCGACCCCAGAAAAAGCGCCAGCGCCCGGAAAGCACGAAGAAGACCTCGGCCGTACGATGCGAATGCAGCGAGTTGCGGCAGCGCGGTGGCTGGCCGGCAGCTCCGATGTTGAAACCGTGTGGCAGGGTGATGTGGACGTGCTGATCAGCGCTCTCCGAGACACCGCCACCAATGATCGTGAAGTTTTCCTTCTGGTTCGAGCCTGGCGTATGGGCATCAATGAAGGCGGTCTTGCAAGGCTTTAGCTCGCCGTAGCGGACGATGCGGGATTCCATCTCGGCAGGAGTCATAGCTCACCTGTGTGCAGCAGGATCTGTTTCCAGATCGCGGTTTCGTCGAAGAGGGTGAATTCGCGGCGGATGCGTGGTGGGGCGGCGCCGAGGCTGCCGAACTCGGCATGGCTCACGCCCATCACGTAGACCTCGGCCCCGCTGGGCGCTCCAAAGCGGCCCCAGCCCTCATGGCGACCGTGCAGCGACCAGCGGATCGCGGCGCGAGGCGGCATGAAGGGATCGGCGCGCCCGATCCGGTGCTCGACTCGGAAGGTCGCGTTCGGAAAGCTCGATCTGAGCGTCATCCAGAAATCATCCGCCCCGTCGTGCGATAGTGCCTGCGCGCCGCCGGGCACCTCGAGGATCGCGGCGCGATCATAGGCCACGGGGATTATCGAGAATTCGGCCGACATGAGCCGTGTCAGGGTGTCCTCGTAGCTTTGCCCCCACTCGTTGTCGTTGCCCCGGCCACGGTAGGGACCCTCGACATCGATGGAGGGCGTGAAGGGCCGGATACAGTCTTCGGGCCCGCCTTCGCGCGCGATGAGATCGCGGGCGTAGTCGCGCGGCGCCCAGCCAAGCTGGCGCACGATCGCCCCCTGATCGCGGATCAGCCATTCGTCGTCGATGGCGTTGTCGCGGGCGTGGCAGTCGGCGATGATCCGGTACTTGAGTGTTTTGCCGGTGGCCTTTCCATAGATCCCGTCACCCGAATGGGTGGCGGTGGACAGGATGCGGTGCGAGGACAGCATCCCTTCCTCGGGCGTGCCTGACCAGATCACGTCCTCACCCAGGAGCCGCCGGTCGGGGAACTCCGCAAGGGTGGCCATAGTGGCGGCGATCACGCCCTGATTGCCGCGCACCACTGAGCCCGGCGAGCGGACGGGGATGTCGGGCGCATAGTAGTGATGCAGCGTGCCGAGGCCGCGCTCTTCCCAGATCTCCTTGGTGATCTCGAGAATATAGTCGGGAAAGTCGACGAATTTCGGGTCGAAGCCCTTCATGAGGTCCATCCTTCGGGTTTTCGGGCAGAGCCGCGCACGACGAGCGGGGCAGCGATCTCAATCTTGCGGGCCGGACGCTCGGCATCGGCGATCTCGGCGAGAATTGTCTCGACCGTGGCTTCGACCATCCGGTTGACCGGCTGGCGCAACGAGGTCAGGTCGTAGGCGGGCCATGAGGCCAACGGCACGTCGTCGTAGCCCACGACTGACACATCGTCCGGGACCTTGAATCCCAGTTCGAAGCGCAGCGTGTCCATCACGGCGAACGCCATGTGGTCGTTGCCCACGAAGATCGCGTCGGGTGGCTCGGGCTGCGCCATGAGTTCACGCGTCCCGACGGTTGCCGCCTCGCGTGCATACATCCCGTCAATCACGCCCGCAGGCTCGATCCCGGCGGCGGCGAGACCTTCGAGAAAGCCGCGCTGACGGTCACGGCCGGTGGAGGCGCCTTGCCAGCCCGAGACGTGGGCGATGCGGCGGTGCCCGCCAGCGACGAGGAACTCGGCCACGCGGCGCCCTCCCTCGACATTCGCCGAAGTGACGGAGGAGAGACCCGAGCCGTCCTGACCGCGGTTGAACATGACGATCGGGATGCCAGCGGCCCGGCAGCGCATCGTCAGATCAGAGGACATCGCGACGCTCGCGGTGACGATGCCGTCGATCTGGTAGTCCAGGAGCTCCTGCATCACCTTGTCGATGCCCTCCTCGGAGTTAGGAGCCATGAAGACGAGCACATGGTAGCCTTCGGCCTGAAGCGCGTTCGATAGCCGCTCCAGCGCGATGGGATAGAACTGGTTGTCGAGATACGCCACGACGAGACCGATGATCCGGCTGCGCCCCGTGATCATCGCGCGCGCCAACACGTTGGGCCGGTATCCCAGCTCTTGCGCCGCACGGCGTACCTTTTCGCTCGTGGCCTTGGAGGCCGACCCGCCGGGCGTGAAAACCCGGCTCACGGCCGACTGGCTCACGCCCGCAAGTCGCGCGACGTCCAGCGATGTAATCTTGTTTTCCGTCATCAGTCCGCCGTCCACCCACCGTCGATCAAAAGCGCCGTGCCAGTGACCAACGCGGAAGCGGCAGAGGCGAGATAGACCACGGCACCCATGACGTCCTCGACCTCGCCCACGCGGCCGAGCTTGATCTTGTCTTCGATCCAGGCGCGCTTTTCAGGGTCCTCCAGAGTCTGCGCGCCCAAATGCGTGCGGATGAAGGTCGGGCAGATCGTGTTGACCCGGATGCCCTGCGGCGCCCACTCGATCGCCATCGACTTGGTCATGCCCTCGATACCGTGCTTGGTCGCGCAATAGAGCGCACGCTCGCGCCCGCCCACGTGGCCCATCTGGCTCGAAACATTGATGAGGCTGCCGGAGCGGCCCGCCTCGATCAGCCCGCGCGCCACGGCGCGGGTCAGAAAATAGGCCGCCCGCAGGTTCACCCCCATGACCGCATCGTAATCGGCGGGATCGGTTTCGAGCGCCGGACTGTGGCGGGCGAGACCGGCCGAGTTCACCAGCACGTCGAAAGGTTCACGCTCGGCCAGCATGGCCTCGGTCGTGGCGATGTCGCTCACATCGAGGGGCAGGGGGTGAGCGTTGTACCCCTCGGCCGTCAACTCACGGACCACGGCATCGAGCTTTTGGGCGCCGCGCGCGGCCAGCGTCACTTCGGCTCCCGCCTCCGCGAGGGCCACAGCGCAGGCGAGCCCGATGCCCGATGAGGCCCCCGTGACCAAGGCGCGTTGGCCGTCGAGCCGGAAGGACGGCGTGCGAGGCAGGCTCATGAGCCCATCCCCGAGGGCAGTCCAATTGGGCCGGATGCGCGCGCCTTGTTGAACTCGCGCATCCGCTCCAGCACGTCGACGCCGATTTGCGCGTAGAGGTCGAGCAGGTCCACGAGCACCCAGTTCTCGCGGATCAGCCCGCCTTCCAGCCGCCAGAAGTCGAGGCTGCGCAGTAGCACCTCGCGATTCAGTGGCGGGATGCCCATCCAACCGTCATGCGTGAGCGTCAGACGCATGTTGGGCCAGCCGGTCTCGGCGACATACTGCCCCTCGCCGGTCCAATGCGACATCAGATCCCCCATCGCGTCGAGCTTGCGGTCGGGCATGGCGCGCAAGAACGGGATCTGGTGCCAGTTGCGAAACCCGGCGACGCCGCGCCCGGTACCAATGCCCGCAGGCCCGTACCAGTTGAAGCGGGGGTGCCAGTAGTGGTCGAGGTTCATCACCTCCGGACCGCCCTCGGCCGGATGGCGGCACAAATCGGTGAGCATGCCGATGACATGCTCCATCGCCGCGCTGCCGTCACCGGAGAGGGTGAGGCCGTCCTGCGAAGCGGGCGCAGGGGTGCAGAGAAACCGGCCAAGTTGCGGCGCCATGGGCCAGGCGCCTGCCTGCATCATGAGCTCGGGGATGTCCCAGATCGCCTGCATCTCGACGACCCGCCCATCCTCGACACGGAAGAACTCATGGTAGCGCATATGCGCGAGATGCCCGGTCGGCGGGATGTCGAGAAACGGTGCGAGAAAAGTGCCTAGATAGTTGCCGCAGGTCGAGATCCAGTCGGCACCCTCCGGACTGGTGCCAGCCATCACGATCATGTCGCGTCGCTCAAGGTCCGGCATCGCGGCGTGCAGCGGCGCGAGGCACGTCTCAAGGAACGCCTCGGGTCCCGAAAGATCCCCGAACGGGTAGCAGAGGCGCAGCGTGGCATCCGGGGTGATGAGTGCAGCGAGCGTGGCCCGCACCGCATCCACCTCGAAGTTCGAGGCGGCGCGGCGGTAGGGGGCTAAAATGGCCTTCAGAGCGTCGGGGGTCATCGGTTCGGACTTCCGGAAAGAGGGGGTCATTCGGCGGCGGTGCCATAGGCCAAGTTGCGGCCGCCATAGCGGCGGACGCGGATGTTGCACTGCTCCGCATGACCGACAAAGCCTTCGAGGAGGCAAAGCCGGGAGCCATAGGCACCGATCTCTGCGGCGGCCGCGTCGGTGGTGATGCGCTGGTAGCTGTGGGTCTTGAGAAACTTTCCGACCCAGAGCCCGCCGGTATAGCGCCCAGCCTTCTTGGTAGGCAGCGTGTGGTTGGTTCCGATCACCTTGTCGCCGTTGGCCACGTTGGTGCGCGGTCCCAGAAACAGCGCGCCATAGCTGTGCATGTTTTCGAGATACCAGTCGTCGCGGTCGGTCATCACCTGTACATGTTCGTAGGCCATGTCGTTGGCGACCCCGAGCATCTCCTCATGGCTGTCACAAAGGATGACGTCGCCGTAGTCACGCCACGAGGCCGACGCGGTCTCGGCCGTGGGCAGGATTTGCAACAGCCGGTCAATCTCCGAGAGCGTCTCCTCGGCCAGACGGCGGGAGGTGGTGATGAGGGCCGCGGGAGAGTTGTAGCCGTGCTCGGCCTGACCTAGAAGATCAGTGGCGCAAAGCTCGGCGTCCACCGTGTCGTCCGCGATCACCATGGTTTCAGTCGGACCGGCGAAGAGATCGATGCCGACGCGACCGAAAAGCTGGCGCTTGGCCTCGGCCACGAAAGCGTTGCCGGGACCGACGAGCAGATGCACCGGTTCGATCGTCTCGGTGCCGATCGCCATGGCGCCGATCGCCTGAATGCCGCCCAACACATAAATCTCATGCGCGCCGCCAAAATGCATCGCTGCGATCACCGCCGGGTTGGGCTTGCCCTTGAAGGGGGGGGTGCAAGCGATGATGCGCGGCACGCCCGCAACTTTCGCCGTGGCCACGGACATATGAGCCGAGGCGACCATCGGAAACTTGCCACCCGGCACGTAGCAGCCGACCGATTGGACCGGGATGTTGCGATGACCGAGCACGACGCCGGGCAGGGTCTCGACCTCGATGTCGGTCATGCTGGCCCGTTGGGCTTGTGCAAACTTCACCACCTGGGCCTGTGCGAACTTGATGTCCTCCAACTCTCGTGGGGTCAGTTCCGCGATCAGCGCATCGATCTGCGGCTGGCTCAGGCGAAAGCTTTCGGGGGTGTAGCTGTCGAACTTTGCGGACAGCTCGCGCACTGCGGCGTCGCCGCGTGCCTCGATGTCGGCCAGCGTCCGTTCGACGCTGTCGCGCACCTGGGCGTCGTCCTGGGCGCGCTCGGCTTCGGGTTTGCCGCGCTTGAGATGGGTGATGGTCATGTCGGATCCTCCAGCGCACGGGCCTTGTCGGGGGCCCGGCGGGTCAAGTCTCGCGCGCGGTCAGATCCGCGCGCCGGTTGCTGCATCGAACAGGTGGCAGATTGCGGCGGGCACCGAGGCTACGAAGGGCGATCCGATCTCGGCGCGGAACTCCTTGGGCGCCTTGATGGCAACCAGCGCGCCGCCGGCCTTCACCGTGACCATGGTGGCATCTCCCAAGAGTTCGAGCGAATAAATCGGCGCAGTAATCTCGCCTGTCTCGGCACCGGCTGCGTCCTCGGCTCGGAAGCCCAATGTGACGGGGCCGTCGGAGCCGTTGAGCCCAGAAATCGACACGTTGCGCCCTGTGAAAATACCGCCTTTCAACTCACCCTCCATAAGGTTCATGGCCGGGCTGCCGATAAAGCTTGCAACAAAGGCGTTGGCGGGACGGTCATAGATCTCGGTCGGGCTGCCCACCTGCTGGACCACGCCCTTGTTCATCACCACGACGCGGTCCGCGAGCGTCATCGCCTCGATCTGGTCGTGCGTTACGTAGATCGTCGTCACCTTCAGCTCATGGCTGAGATTCTTGATCTGGGCGCGGGTCGAGACGCGAAGCTTGGCGTCGAGGTTCGACAGCGGCTCGTCCATCAAGAAAACGTTCGGTTCACGCACGATGGCGCGGGCCAGAGCCACGCGCTGGCGCTGACCGCCCGAAAGCTCGGCCGGGCGGCGGTGCAGGAAATCGTCGAGTTCCACCATGGCGCTGGCGCGGCGGACACGGGCGTCATGCTCGGCCTGCGGCACCCGGCGCACCTTCAGCGGAAAGCGGATGTTCTCGTAGACGTTGAGATTGGGGTAGAGAGCGTAGCTCTGGAACACCATCGCCACGTCACGGTCCTTGGGGTCCATGTCATTGATGCGCTTGCCGTCGACGAGAATGTCGCCGCCGGATGCCTCTTCGAGCCCGGCAATCATCCGCATGGTCGTGGTCTTGCCGCAGCCTGAGGGACCGAGCAGCACCAGAAACTCGCGGTCGGCAATGGTAAGGTCAAAGTCCGCGACAGCTTGGAAGCTGCCCCAGCGCTTGGAGATGTTGCGGAGCTGGATTTCGGCCATGCGGCGCTTTCCTTGCATACGTTTGCAATAAAGCTATCGTTGAGTATGTCGTCATAGCAAGCCTAAATTTAAGGCTAAACGCAAAACGCTTCTCGCCGAGAAAATCCTTGATCCGACAGCATGACCCAGAGTTATATTGCATGCGTATGCAATTATCCTGCGATTCGTCAGGATGCGCCGCTCTCGTTTTGAGAACGGCCCGACGCCAATATTTGGCCCGGACAAAGGGGTCGTCTGACAGACAGCAAGGGAGAGGACATATGACCTATCTGAAAGCCACGGCCGCCACTGTGACGATGGCCCTTATGGGCGGCACCGCGATGGCCGGTTGCGGGATCGAACAGGGCTCGGTGCGCATTCTCGCGAACGACTTCCCGGCACTACGCGCTGTGTCGGACGCAGCGGCCGAATGTGCCGGCGACGGCGTCGAGGTGACATCGAACCATTCCGCCGATCACAAGGACATCCAGGTCTCGGCGCTGACAGCCAATCCGGCGCAATACAGCGTCGCGGTGGTCGCCAACTCCTCGATTATCCCGCTGGTGAACGAGGGCCTGATCCGGCCGCTCGACGATCTCATCGCCGAACACGCTCCGGACCTGCCCCCCACCAACAAAGTCACGATCGACGGTAAAGTCATGGCGATCGCCTTCATGGCCAACGCCCAACATCTCTTCGTCCGCGACGACATCCTCGCGGAGGCCGGGGTGGAGACACCCAAGACCTACGATGAGGTGCTCGCCGCCCTCGAAGCGATCCGCGCCGCCGGCATCATGGAATACCCCTTTGCGAGCAACACCGGCTCTGGCTGGAATCTCGCCGAGGAGTTCGTGAACATGTATCTCGGTCATGGCGGCGACTTCTTCGTGCCGGGGAGTGCCGAGCCTGCGATCAACAACGAAGCCGGGGTGCAGACGCTCGAAACCCTGAAGGCGCTTGCGGGCTATTCGGACC
>Ga0207882_1000297_pt1 | contig 14342 bp, 13 predicted proteins | sample MalvirmetaMSP103_FD_184228 | JGI IMG/M metagenome (GOLD analysis project Ga0207882, IMG submission 184228) | Marine viral communities from the Deep Pacific Ocean - MSP-103 (SPAdes) | ecosystem: Environmental > Aquatic > Marine > Oceanic | place: Pacific Ocean | collected 2011-05-15 | reverse complement strand
CGGTCCTTCGGCATGCCCGCTTCCTCAAGCGCGCGCGCCACGTCCTTCATCATTGCCTCGGGGCCGCAGATGAAGGCCATCTCGGCCTCTGGGCTCACCCATGACCCGAACAGCGCATGGCATTTCTCGGCGTCGATCCTGCCCGAGAACAGCTCGATCTCCTGCGCCTCGCCGGAAAAGACATGCACGACATTCAGCCGGTCGAGATAGCGGTCCTTGAGATCGCCGATCTCGCGCTTGAACATCACCGATGACAGCTGCCGGTTGCCATAGACCAGCGTGAAGCGGGCGCGGTCCGAGCCCGCGAGGATGCTCTTGGCGATCGACAGAACCGGGGTGATGCCCGATCCGGCGGCGAAGCCGAGATAATGCCTTTCACCAGCGTCCTCGGGGGCGGCGAAGCGGCCCTGCGGCGGCAGCGCGTCGAGCGTGTCGCCAACCTTCAGTCCGTGCTTGGCAAAGCTCGAAAACGCCCCGCCTTCGACCTTCTTGATGCCGACCCGCAGCCCTTCCTCTGGCGCGGCGCAGATCGAGTAGGAGCGGCGCAGTTCCTCACCTTCGAATTCGCGGCGGAAGGTGAGGTACTGGCCGGCGCGGAAACGGAATTTCTCGCAATCGCCTTGGGCGGGGGCGAGCGAGACCACCACCGCGTCGCGGGTGTCGTGATCGATGCCGGTGACGGTCAGCGGATGAAACTCTTGCATCAGATCGCCTTGAAGTAATCAAAGGGCTCGCGGCAGTCGCGGCAGCGGAACTGCGCCTTGCAGGGGGTGGAGCCGCGCGCCGCGATGGCCTCGGTGTTTTTCGACCCGCAAAGCGGGCAGGCGGCGCTCTGAGCCGACAGCATGCCCGCACAGTTGGCCGCGTTCAGCTGTGGCGGTGCGATGCCGTAATCGAGCAGCTTCCGCCGGCCCTCGGGGCTGATCCAGTCGGTCGACCATGGCGGCGACATGCGGCGGCGCACCTCCACCTTGTCGATGCCGCGGTCACGCAGCGCGGTTTCGATATCAAGCGCGATCACCAGCGTCGCGGGGCAGCCTGCATAGGTCGGCGTAACGTCGACGACCAACGTCTCATCCTCCCAGCCGACACCGCAAACGATGCCGAGGTCGACGACCGAGATCGCCGGGATCTCGGGGTCGGGCACCTTGCCCAGCCAGCCACGCACGGTGTCGGGATCGGGGCGCATCGCACTCACCAGCGCGCGTCGGGGAAGCTGCGCGGGACCTGCTGCATCTCGGCCAGAATGTAGCCCATGGTCTCGGTGTGGATGCCGGTGCGGCCACCGGTGCGGGCGTGACCGTTGCCGGGGATCGCCAGCGTCGCGCGGTCCAGCGTTACGGCAGTTTCGGCCTCGAAAGCGCATGCCACGCGGTCGAGCGGGGGCAGCATGCCGATCCCGACAAGCGCCTGCTCGACGGCGTCGATTGCCATCAGGTCGGCGGCATAGGGCCAGAGCGCATCAAGCGCGCCCTGCATCATCGCGTGGCTTTCCTCCGAGCCGTCGCCCAGCCGCACGATCAGATCGCGCGAGCGGTCGATGTGATAGCGCACTTCCTTGACCGACTTCTGCGCCAGTTCGCGGATCGCCTGATGGCCGCTCTCGCACAGCGTCTCCTGCATCGGCAGGTGCCACGCATCGAACAGGTATTGCCGCATCAGCGCGTGGGCGAAGTCGACATCGGGCCGCTCCACCAGCTGCGCGTTGAGGAACTGCCGCTCGGTGCGGAAGAAGGCGAGGTCGTCAGGCGTGCGGCCTTGTCCCTCGGCTTGGGCGGCGATCTCGTACCACAGCTGGGTCTGGCCGATCAGGTCGAGGCCCATATTGGCGAAGGCGATGTCCTCTTCCAGCACCGGCGCGTGGCCGCACCACGCCGCCGTCTGCTGTCCGAGGATCAGCGTCGTGTCGCCCATGCGCAGGCAGAAGGTGACGAGCGGGTCCATCACATCGCCCCCACGTCGTCGGGAATCTCGAAGAAACTCGGGTGGCGATAGACCTTTGATTTCGGCGCGGCAAAGTTCTGCTCGGCCATGTCGGGATCGAAGGCGGTGATCTTGTTCGATTCCACCACCCAGATGCTCATACCCTCGTTGCGACGCGTATAGACGTCACGCGCGTTCCTGAGCGCCATCTCGGCGTCGGGCGCGTGCAGCGAGCCGACATGCCGATGCGACAGCCCGTGCTGGCCGCGAATGAAGATCTCCCACAGAGGCCATTCCTTGCTCATGCCGCCCCCTCCGCCACCATGTTCCGTCGTTTCTCGGCATGGGCAGTCAGCCCGTCGCGATACCACGCGCCGTCGTCCCAAGCCTTGTTGCGCGCCGCCAGCCGGTCGCGGTTGCACGGGCCGTTGCCCCTGAGCACCTTGTGAAACTCGGACCAGTCCGGCTCTCCGAAATCATGGCCCCCCTTCTCCTCGTTCCAAGCGAGGTCCGGGTCGGGCACAGTGAGGCCCAGCCACCCGGCCTGTGGCACGGTCTGGTCGACGAATTTCTGGCGCAGTTCGTCATTGGTGTTCTGCTTGATGCCCCACTTCGTCGACTGCTCGGAATGCACCGAGTCCTTGTCGGAGGGGCCGAACATCATCAGCGAAGGCCACCACCAGCGATCGAGCGCGTCCTGCGCCATCGCCTTCTGGTCATCGGTGCCCTGGCACAGCTGGCGCATGATGTCGAAGCCCTGCCTCTGGTGGAAGCTCTCCTCCTTGCACACCCGGATCATCGCACGGGAATAGGGGCCGTAGGAGCAACGTTGCAGCGGCACCTGGTTCATGATCGCGGCGCCATCCACGAGCCAGCCGACGGCACCGATATCGGCCCAGGTCAGGGTCGGGTAGTTGAAGATCGAAGAGTACTTGGCCGTGCCCGACAAGAGCTGCGCCGTCATCTCGTCGCGGCTGATCCCGAGCGTCTCGGCGGCGCAGTAGAGGTAAAGGCCATGGCCCGCCTCGTCTTGCACCTTGGCCAGCAGGATGGCCTTGCGCTGTAGGCTTGGCGCGCGGGTGATCCAGTAGCCCTCGGGAAGCTGGCCCACGATCTCGGAATGGGCGTGCTGGCTGATCTGGCGGATCAGCGTCTTGCGATAACCCTCGGGCATCCAGTCATTCGCCTCGATCCGCACGCCGCGATCGATCTTCTCCTGAAACTCCCGGTCCTTCTCCGAAGCTTCGGCGGCCCCGGTCTCGACGAGCTGTGCATACATGTCGGATCTCCTGCGGCGGCTAGGGTCCATTCCGCACATGAAGTGCGGGGCTGCTTGGAAGATGTGACATATTAAGGGGCACATTTCAAGATACGCTTGCTATAATAGGTGATGCTTCACCGCAGGCCTGTCCTGTCAGGTCTGCGAAACAGGTCAGTCGTAGGAGAGATCTGCGATGCGCCGGGCGATCCGTGTCGGATCGGCCCGCAGCGGTCCGTCGCGATCGATGAAATCACGTAACACGGCGGCATCGGCGCCGGGGGTGAGATGCAAATAGAGCCGTGCGAACAGCGCGCGCACCTCCGGCCCCTGCCAGTCGTCCGGCAGCAGGCCCAAGGGCAGGGCCGGGTCCGACAGCGCGATGTCGCGGTAGACATGAACCAGAAGAAGCCGCAGGCCCAGCGCCTCCTCGGGGCTGCAAGCAAGCCTTTCCAAGGGCGCGAAGCCTTCCATGAAATGCCGCATCCGTTCGGCCAGCGCATCAAGCGGCCATGCGGCGCGGGCCATCTCGCTGAGATCGTCCCCGGTTGTCGCGCGAAAATGCGGCGCGCCCAAAGGGGGCAGGCCATCGCCCCGGTCGGGCAGGATCGCGAGGTAGGGCTCTGCCATGCCGAAGCGCAGCCGGGTGAGCCGCGTCACCAGCGCCTCGCGTCCCGGCCCCTGCGGCAGCGTCACGAGGTGCCAGCCCCTGAGCGGCTCGACGCGCGGGCGGCGATAGATCAGCCGCGCCGCGCGCTGAAATTCGTCCTCGGCGGCAGGTGTGAGGCGGTAGAAGCTGCGGCGTCCGTCCTTCACCCCCTCGATCCGCTCGGCCGCCACCAGGCGCGAGACGGCGGTGCGGACCCTGCTTTCGCTCAGCCCCACGGCGGCGCAGGCGGTGATGATGTTGCCCATCCAGATCTCGCCGCCCCGCGGGGCCACCACATCACCATAGAGTGTGACGATGAAGGCTCCGGCGCTGACCGGGTTGGCGGCGACGGCTCGATCGAGAAGGTCAGGCGACATGTCGGCTCCGGATGATGCGCAAGGGGCGGTGTACTGCCCTCGGGTCAAAGGCACAATTCACCGGGCGAAACCGGCGCATGCCCCGGCACGACCGAGAAGCGGCCCCGGCGCGGACGTGCCGTGTCCTGCGCCGAACCCGATGGCTCCATGCGCCGAAGGCGCGCGTAGGGGCCTCGGCACCGGTCATCCGCGACGCGGCACCACGATCCGCGAGGTGCCGCGGAAGCTGGCGATCAGGGTCCCGTCCTCGCGCCGCACCGCCACGTCGTAGAGCCCCGAGCGTCCGGCTCGCGTCACCTCGGTCCCGGTCCCGATCAGCAGGTCTCCAAGCCGCCCCGGCGCGTGGTAGACGATGTCACACTGAACGCCGACGGCCTGATAGTCATAGCTGTTGGCAGCGAAGGCAAAGACGCTGTCGGCGAAGGCGAAGGTCAGGCCGCCATGCAGCGTGCCATGGCCGTTCACCATGTCCTCGCGCACCCGCATCGTCATGACGGCCCGGCCGGGGCCGACCTCCACAAGGGCCATTCCCATCGCCTTGCTGGCCGTGTCTTCGGCCCACATCTCTGCGGTGCGCTTCTCGGCCTGCGCCTGCGCGTCGGGGATCCGTTCCACCCCGCCGCTCAAGGCAGTTCTCCGGCGCGGCACGGAATGCCCTTTTGTGTCGCGGGGGCTGTGCTCATGATCCGAGGTTCTGGGGCGAGATGTTCGCTCATGACCTCTCCCTGAAATATCGAATGCCCGACAAAAGGGCCACGCATTCTATGGCTTTCCTCAAGAATTGTGCGGCATGGAGGTGCGGCTGGGGCTGGCACGGGGTGGCCGATCGCCGACCCCGGCAAAGAAGCGCCGCGGTGTCTGCCCCGGCTGCGTCAAGGGCATCACTCTGCTCTCCTTTCGCACGCCTCAGCCTGCCGGTGCCTCGGCCGATGGTTTGCCGTCCCCTTCGGGAAAGAAGCAGGCCGATTTCTGCGTCGCCCCGTCGAGCAGGGGACGCGCGGCGCGGCACTTGTCCTGCGCCTTCCAGCAGCGCGGCGCGAAGGCGCAGCCCGGTGGCACCGCCAGCGGCGACGGCAATTCGCCCTGAAGCTTGATGCGTTCCTTGCTGGCCTCGGGATCGGCGCGCGGCGTCGCCGACAAGAGCGCCTTGGTGTAGGGGTGCTGCGGGTTGTCGAAGATCATGTCCTTCGGGCCCGTCTCCACCGCCCGGCCCAGATACATCACCGTCACGTCGTCGGCGACATGACGCACCACCGACAGGTCGTGGCTGATGAAGAGATAGGCCAGCTGCATCCGCTCCTGCAGGTCGATCAGCAGGTTCAGCACCGAGGACTGGATCGACACGTCGAGCGCCGAGACCGGCTCGTCGAGCACCAGCACCTCGGGCTCGAGCATCAACGCCCGGCCGATGGCGATGCGCTGGCGCTGTCCGCCCGAGAACATGTGCGGGTAGCGGTCGAAATGCTCGGGGCGCAGGCCCACGAGGCGCAGCATCTCGCGTGCCTTGGCCTCGCGCTCGGATTTCGGCATCGAGGCGCGGTTGATGAGCAGCGGCTCCATCAGGATCTGCCCGATCCGCTGGCGCGGGTTGAGCGAGCCGTAGGGGTCCTGGAATACGATCTGCACCTTGGACCGCAGGCCTTTCCAAGCGTCCGGCGTGGCGTCGGTGCCCGAGATCGACAGCTCGCCGCGCGTCGGCTCCTCGATCAGGGTCACGACGCGGGCCAGCGTGGACTTGCCGCAACCGGATTCGCCCACCACGGCCAAGGTACGGCCGGGGCTCAATTCGAAGTCGAGATCCGACAGCGCGCGCACGGTCTTCGGCTTGCTGAACAGCCCGCCGCCCACCTCGTAGTGGCGAGTCAGCCCGCGCGCGGTGACGACGGGGCCGGTCTTGGTGGTCGGGGCGTCGGTGGTCACGGCACTCACGAGGCAAGCCTTTCGTCGGTGTTGAGCGGGTAGTGGCAGCGCGCGAGGCCGAGATCCGGCCCGCGCGGTGCGGGGGGCACCTTGCGGCAATGGTCGTCCGCATAGGGACAGCGCGGCGAGAAAAGGCAGCCCTGCGGCCGGTCGAACTGCCCCGGCACCACACCGGGGATGGTGGGGAGCCGCTTGTCGGTCGCGCGCTCGGGGAGGGCGGCCAGAAGCGCCGAGGTGTAGGGGTGATGCGGCGACCGGAACAGCGGGCGCACCGGTTGCTCCTCGACCTTTTGGCCCGCGTAATGCACCGAGACGCGCTGCGCCGTTTCCGCGACCACGCCCATGTCGTGAGTGATCAGCACCAGTCCCATGCCGGTTTCGTCACGCAGCCGTACCAGCAGATCAAGGATCTGGGCCTGGATCGTCACGTCGAGCGCGGTGGTCGGTTCGTCGGCGATCAGCAGCTTGGGGCTGCACGAGATCGCCATGGCGATCATCACCCGCTGGTTCATGCCGCCCGACATCTGGTGCGGAAAGGCTTTCAACCGCTGTTCGGGGTCGGGAATGCCGACCAGTTCGAACAGCTCCAGCGCCCGCGCCTGTGCGGCGCGACGGTCCATCCCGAGATGGATGCGCAGCGCCTCGCGGATCTGGAAGCCCACGGTGAAGCAGGGGTTGAGCGAGGACATGGGCTCTTGGAAGATCATCGCCAGATCCTTGCCGACGATCTTGCGGCGGGCGCGGGCCGACATCTTCGACAAGTCGTGCCCGTCGAAGACCATCTCGTCGGCCGTCACCTTGGCGGTCCAGGGCAGCAGCCCCATCAGCGCCAGCATCGACACCGACTTGCCCGATCCGCTTTCGCCGACGATGGCGAGAACGTCGCCCTTGTCCACGTCGAGATCGACCTGGTCGACGGCGCGGAACCGACCGCCGGTGGTCGCGAACTCGACCGAGAGGTTGCGCAGTCTCAGAAGGCTCATGAGATCAGCTCCGCTTCAGTTTCGGGTCGAGCGCGTCGCGCAGACCGTCGCCCATCAGGTTGATGGCGAGCACGGTGATCAGGATCGCGAGGCCGGGGAGGGTAACCACCCACCACGCACGCAGGATGAACTCGCGTGCTTCGGCCAGCATTGTGCCCCATTCCGGGGTCGGCGGCTGCGCGCCCATGCCGAGAAAGCCCAAGGCGGCGGCGTCGAGGATCGCGGTCGAGAAGCTGAGTGCGGCCTGCACGATGATCGGCGCGAGGCAGTTGGGCAGCACCGTGACGAACATCAGCCGCCACAGCCCGGCGCCCGCGACTCGGGCCGAAGTGACGTAATCCTTGCCCAGCTCGCCGATGACGCTGGCGCGGGTGAGGCGCACGTAATGCGGCTGCAGCACGATCGCGATGGCGATCATCGCATTGGTGAGCGACGGCCCAAGGATCGCCACCAGAACCAGCGCCAGCAAAAGCGACGGGAAGGCGAGGATGATGTCCATCAGCCGCATGATCAGCGCGTCGAGCCATTTCGGCGAGAAACCCGCCAGAAGACCCAAAAGGATGCCGCCCGACGCCGCGACGACGACCACGACGATGCCGACGAAGAACGAATACCGCGCGCCGTTCAAGAGCCGTGAGAGCATGTCGCGACCTAGCGGATCGGTGCCCAGCGGGAAGCTCCAGTTGCCGCCCTCCTGCCAGACCGGCGGGATCAGCGCGAATTCGCGGAACTGCTGGGTGGGGTCGTGCGGTGCGATCCACGGCGCGGTGGCGGCAACGATCACGAAGGCGACGAAAATCCAGAACCCGAACACGGCACCGCGGTTTTCGCGAAAATAGAACCAGAACTCGCGCAGGCGACCGGGGCGCTGCTCGACCTGGGTTTCCACCTCTTTGGAGAGTGCGAGGTCCATCAGCGCTTCCTGATCTTGGGGTTGATGAGGCCGTAGAGCAGGTCGACGGTCAGGTTCACCACCATCACCATCACGGCGATGAGCAGCAGCCCGCCCTGCACGACCGGGTAGTCGCGGCGGAAGATCGAATCGACCATCCACTTGCCGATGCCCGGCCATGAAAAGATCGTCTCGGTGAGGATCGCGCCCGCGAGCAGCGTGCCGACCGAAAGGCCGATCACGGTGATGACGGGAATGAGCGCGTTGCGGAGCGCGTGGATGCCGTTGATCCGGCCCGGCGGCAGGCCCTTGGCACGCGCCGTGCGGATGTAGTCTTCACCAAGGACTTCCAGCATCGCCGAACGGGTCTGTCGCGCGATCACCGCGAGCGGGATGGTCCCGAGAACGATGGTCGGCAGGATCAGGTGTCGCACGGCGGAGGTGAAGGCGCCGCTCTGGCCCGACAGCAGGCTGTCGATCAGCATGAAGCCGGTGGTGTCGGGAAAGTAGTAAAGCAGGTCGATCCGACCCGAGACCGGGGTCCAGCCGAGATTGCCCGAAAACACGATGATCAGCAAAAGCGCCCACCAGAAGATCGGCATCGAGTAGCCGATAAGGGCGGTGGACATCAGCGCACGGTCATAGAACTTGCCACGGTTCATCGCGGCGATGACACCCGCCGGAAGGCCAAGGGCCACCGCGAAGATCATCGCACAGATCGACAGTTCCAGCGTTGCCGGGAACAGGGCGAAAAACTCGTCCCACACGGGCCGCTTGGTGACATAGCTGGTGCCGAGGTCGCCTTGCAGAACGCCGGTCAGATATTCCCAGTACTGTACGAGGACGGGGCGGTCGAAGCCGAACTGGATCACCAGCTCGTCATAACGCTCCTGCGACATGCCGCGTTCGCCCGCCATGACGATGATCGGATCGCCCGGCAGCACGCGGATGAAGGCGAACGAGATGAGGGTCACGCCGATGAAGGTCGGCAGGAAGGTCGCGAAGCGCGACAGCACGTAGCGCAGCATCTAGCGGCCCGCCTTGCAGTGGCCCCGGCGCGCGGACGCGACGGGGCTGATGAATGAGAGGATGACCATGCCGGTTCGGGTCTCCTGTTGCTGGTGCATCTGGGCGTCGGTCGGGGCGATCGAGGTCGAGGAAGGGAGGCATTCCAGCGCGGGAACGCCCCCGCAGTGGGCCAAATAGCACAAGGATCACGAAACTGTCGAGTTATCGTGATCCTTGACGCGGGGTCCGGTCCAGCCTGCGCCCCGGCCCCCGGCACGGTCAAGCGACAGGCCCCAAAGACGCGTAGGGCCCGGAGCCATGACAGCCCCGGACCCCGGAGTTCAGCGCAAGCGGATTACTCCGCGATGCTCACATCGTGGAAGATGTGGCCGCCCAGCGGGTGCACCACATAACCTTCGACCTCTTCGCGCATCGGCATCGACACGACCGAATGGGCGATGGTGGCCCAGGGCGCCTGCTCCTTGAACACCATCTGCGCCTGCTCGTAGAGCGCCGCGCGCTCTTCCTGCGTGGTCTTGGTCTTGGCGTCCTGGATCAGCGCCTCGAACTCCTCGTTGCACCACTGGGCACGGTTCGAGCCGCCGACGCCGTCACAGCCGAGCAGCACGGCGAGGAAGTTGTCCGGATCGCCGTTGTCGCCGGTCCAGCCGAGCAGCACCGCGCCGTCGCGATCGACCTCCTTGGAGCGCTCGAGATACTCGCCCCACTCGTAGGAGACGATTTCGACATCGACGCCGATCTCGGACATGTCCTCTTGGATCAATTCGGCCATGCGCCGCGCGTTCGGGTTGTAGGGGCGCTGCACCGGCATCGCCCAGATCTTCATCGACAGGTCGGTGACGCCGGCCTCTTCGAGCATTGCCTTGGCGGCTTCGGGATCATGCTGATCGTCTTCGACCGCGTCGTTGTAGGACCACATGGTCGGTGGGATCGGGTTCTTGGCGACCGAGCCCGAGCCCTGGAACACCACGTCGAGGATCGCCTGCTTGTCGATCGCCATGTTGAGGGCGCGGCGCACCTCGGGCTGGTCGAACGGCGCCTGCTGGGTGTTGTAGGCAAGGTAGCCGACATTGAGGCCCTCTTGCTCCATCACCTCGATGCCCTCGGCCTCCTTCATCGCGGCGATGTCGGCGGGGTTGGGATAGGGCATGACGTGGCACTCGCCCGCCTGCAGCTTCTGGTAGCGCACGCTCGCGTCGGGCGTGATCGCGAAGATCAGGTTCTCGACCTTGGCAGGCTCGCCCCAATAGTCGTCGAAGCGCGCGAAGCGGATCACCGCGTCCTTCTGGTAGGCGACGAAGCTGAACGGTCCGGTGCCGATCGGCTGCTGGTTCAGCATTTCGGGGTTGTCCTTGACGCTCTCGGCGTATTCGGCCGAAAGGATCGAGGCGAAGTCCATCGCCATGTTGGCGATGAAGGGCGCCTCGGGACGGGTCAGCGTGAACTTGACGGTGTAGTCGTCGATCTTCTCGATGCTCTCGACGAGATCGGGCATCGACATGCCTTGGTAATATTCCCAGGTGCCGCCGGAGGCCTTGTTGAAGGGGTGGTTCTCGTCGCCCTGACGCTCGAACGAGAAGATCACGTCATCGGCGTTGAAGTCGCGGGTCGGCGTGAACTGGTCGTTGGAGTGGAATTTCACGCCCTGACGCAGGTTGAAGGTGATCTCGGTGCCGTCCTCGGACACGTCCCAGCTCTCGGCGAGGCCGGGCACCACTTCGGTGGTGCCTGTCTTGAACTCGGTGAGGTGGTTGTAGACCGTGTGCGACGAGGCGTCGAAGGTGGTGCCGGAGGTATAAAGCGCGGGGTCGAAGCCCTCGGGGCTGCCTTCCGAGCAATAGACGAGGTTCTGCGCTTGCGCGGCGCCCGCGAGGGCAAGGGTGGCCGCGCCTGCGGCGAGCCATGTCTTCATCTTCATGTCGTTCTCCCTGACTGCCCGGCCATTCCGGCACACGAGGTGACGGCAGGCCGATGCGTTGTGACGGCAGGTTGTCCCAGCGGGCCACGTCAGGCAAGACCCTGCGTCCCTCTGACCCGGCGGAAACGCGACGGATCGTCCTCATTGCCCGCCATGTCCGGGCCGTCTTGCGGCTGCGGGGCCGCGCGGGCATGGTCGCGCCAGTTTTCCCGGACCCGGACTCATGGCCACCCGATCGCCCCTTCGTCGCACCGCCCCCTCCAATGCGGATGCGCCACCCGTCGCCGCGCGGGCCGAGCCGCTGCTCGGCGCGGCGCTGGTCGCCATGACGATCTTCGTCACGCTCAAGGATTGGGCCCCATCAAGCGGCGCGGGCCTGTGGGCCGCTTGGAGCGTGCCCCCGGTGATGGCGCTGCTGGCATGGCGGTTGCGCGGGCGCAGGCTGGGTTTCGTGGTGGTGGCGCTCGCCGTCACTGCGGCGCTCCGGGCGCAGGGCGGCGACTGGACGGCGCGCGTGCTGGCTGGGCTCGGCTCGGCGGCTTTCATCGGCGGGTTCTTCGTCGCGCTGGCGACGTTGCGCTCTGCGGCCGAGACCTCGCCTGCGATCCGCGCCTGCGGCCGTTATCTGGCGGGGCAGCCGCCCGGTCGGCGCTACCTTGCGCTGACGCTGGGCGGGCAGGCCTTCTCGGTGCTCTTGAACTACGGCTCCATCGCGCTTTTGGGCAGTCTCTCGGTCGCCAGTTCGGCCCGCGAGAGCGACCCGGAAATTCGGTTCCACCGCACGCGGCGGATGCTGCTGGCGATCCAGCGCGGCTTCGTGTCGGTGCTGCCATGGTCGCCGCTGTCGTTCTCGGTGGCAATCACCGGCGCGCTTTTGCCCGCCGCGCCCTACAAGGCCACGGTCCTGCCCGCCCTCGTCACCGGGCTCATCGTCGCCGGCACGGGCTGGGCCATGGACCAGATCTTCAAGCCCAAGCTCACCCATACTCCGCTGCGCCACACCCCGGAGGGCGGGCCGGGCGCGGTGTTGCCGCTGTTGTTGCTGCTGGCGCTTCTCGGCGTGCCGGTCTGGCTTCTGCACGTGGTGTTCGAGGTGCGCGTGGTCGGCGCGGTGCTTCTGGTGGTGCCGCTGCTGGCGCTGGGCTGGCTGGTGCTGCAGGAGGGCGCGCGCGGTGCCGTCGGACGGGCGGGGCATTACGCCGCCCGGGAGCTGCCGCGCTACCGTCCCGAGCTGACGCTGCTGATGATGGCGGGCTATATCGGCACGACCGGGGCGGGGCTGCTGGCACCGCATGTGGCCGAGTTCGCGCCGCTGATCGAGGCGCTGCCCGGGCCGCTGATCCTCGGACTGCTGGTCTGGTTCATCCCCGTCACCGGCCAGCTCGGCATGAACCCGATCCTGAGCGTGACCCTGCTGTTTCCGCTCCTGCCCGCACCCGAGGCGATGGGGGTGAGCCCGGTGGCGCTTTTCGTCGCGATCACCGCCGGCTGGGCGCTGTCGGGCATCACGTCGCCCTTCACGGCGACGACGCTGCTCACCGGCAATTTCGCCGGCAAGAGTGCGCTGCATATCGGGCTGAAATGGAACGGTGCCTATGCGCTGGTCACCGGTACGCTGCTCACGCTTTGGGCGGTGGGCTTCGGATTGTGGTCCTGAACGCGCGATCTGGAACTTCTCGTTCCGCCCCTGTATGAGGCAACCCCAACCGGCTGACGCAAGGTGAGGCACATGTTCGAGACACGCATCATGCGCGAGGAACTCGCGCGGCACTACGACCTCGCACCATCGCTGGAGTCCGCCGAACGGCAGGCCCATCTCTATGCGCGCATGAACAAGGTGCTGAGCCCCGTCGACTGGGCGACCTACGCGCCCTATGTCGAGGCGATCAACACGCTCAAGCGCGAGCGTGACGCGGTGATCCTCGCGCATAACTACATGACGCCCGAGATCTATCATGGCATCGCCGATGTGGTGGGGGACAGCCTGCAACTCGCCATCGAGGCCACCCGCGTCGAGGCGCAGGTGATCGTGCAATGCGGCGTGCACTTCATGGCCGAGACCTCGAAGATCCTGAACCCGGCCAAGATCGTGCTGATGCCCGACATGAACGCGGGCTGTTCGCTGGCCGAAAGCATCACCGCCGAGGGCATCGCCGAGATGCGCCGCCAATACCCGGGCGCGCCGGTGGTGAGCTATGTCAACACCACGGCGGAGGTGAAGGCCGCCTCCGACATCTGCTGCACCTCGGCCAACGCGCTGCAGATCGTCGAGGCGATGGAGAGCGATACGGTCATAATGACCCCTGACCAGCACCTCGCGCGCAACGTGGCCAAGGACAGCACCAAGCGCATCGTCTGGTGGGAGGGCAGCTGCATCGTCCACGAGCAGTACACCGCCGAGGAGATGCGCGCCTACCGCGCCGCCGATCCGGAGGTGAAGATCATCGCCCACCCTGAATGCACGACCGAAGTGACGGCCGAGGCGGATTTCACCGGCTCGACCAGCGGCATCATCGACTGGATCGACCGCGAGCGGCCCAAGAAGGCGCTTCTGGTCACCGAATGCTCGATGGCCTCGAACATCACCGACGCCTTCCCGGACGTGGCGTTCCAGAAGCCGTGCAACATGTGCCCCTACATGAAGATGATCAGCCTCGAAAAGGTTCTGTGGTCGCTGCACAGCATGTCGCCCGAGGTGATCGTGCCCGAAAAGATCGCGGTGCCGGCGCGCCGCGCCGTGGAACGGATGATCGAGCTGTCGCGCAGCCTCGCCAAGGCCTGATGTGACGATGACCCGCCTGCGCACCGAGCGCGTCGTCATCATCGGGGCCGGTCTCGGCGCGATTTCCGCCGCCCTTGCCCTCGCGCCGCGCCCGGTGCTGATGATCGCGCCGGAGCCGCCGGGGCAGGGCGCGAGCAGCGCCTGGGCGCAGGGCGGCGTCGCCGCCGCCATGGACGCCGCCGACAGCGCGCAGGCCCACGCCGCCGACACGGTGGCGGCGGGTGCCGGCACGGTCGATGCGGCCATCGCCGATCTGGTCACGCAGGCAGCGCGTGAGCATATCCACGAACTGACCGGCCTCGGCACGCCCTTCGACCGCGATGCGCAGGGCGGCTACGTGCTGTCGCGCGAGGCGGCGCATGGCGCGGCGCGGGTTGTGCGGGTCAAGGGCGATCAGGCCGGTCGGCAGATCATGGACACGCTGATCGCGGCGCTGGCGCGCACGCCGTCGGTGCAGATCCTGTCCGGCGCGCTGCTCACCGGCATCGAAGCATCAGGCGGTCGTGTCACGGGCGTCGAGATCGAGAGCGTCGATGGCTCGGCCCCCGTCATCATCGAGGCGCCCGCCGTGCTGCTGGCGGGGGGCGGCTCTGGCGGGCTGTGGCTGCACA
>Ga0207882_1000291_pt1 | contig 14967 bp, 15 predicted proteins | sample MalvirmetaMSP103_FD_184228 | JGI IMG/M metagenome (GOLD analysis project Ga0207882, IMG submission 184228) | Marine viral communities from the Deep Pacific Ocean - MSP-103 (SPAdes) | ecosystem: Environmental > Aquatic > Marine > Oceanic | place: Pacific Ocean | collected 2011-05-15 | reverse complement strand
CCGGCCTCCGATCCCGCCGAGTTGCCAGCAATTGAGTTGAATATAGAATCAAACCCCTGAAGCCCTTGCAAACCTTGGAGTCCCGGCATGCCTTGTTGTTGCTGTTGTGGAGCTGGGCCGTAATCAATTTGTGGCTGAGATCCACCGCCGTAATACTGAAAAGCCATTATGCTGCCCTCACAAATAAGTACCCGTTACGTTTAGTAACACGCTCAGGGAAGAACCGTTGAATCTCATCAGCCATGGGTCCGGTTCCTTCACCAACCAAACCAAGATCTTCAGCTTCTTTGTTCCACATCCACTTGTAGATTCGGATACCGTCAATCTCACCTATGCAGGCAGCACCTTCTTTTAGGCGAGGATCACAGAAAGCCGAGTAAGCAGATAGACCTAGTTGCCCAAGGCCCAGCATATTGCCAAATCCGGCCTGCTGGCCTGCCTGCCTCGACTGCTCAGCACCGATAACACCTTGACCTAGCGTTGTCCCGATACCGGTTATATTGCTCGCAATGGCTGGGGCCAGACTTGGAAGGTTGGCCATCCCCTGAATGCCCTGAATCGTCCCGCCTAACGCACGAGAACGCCGATCTATTTCATTCTGGGCCAGCATAGCTTCAGTTGCTCCGGTTCGTGTGCCGGTAGCAGATTGATTTCTTAGTATGGCCTCTTCTTGTGCGCCACGATCACCAAGAAGAGCCTGATAAACCGGTGAAGCCTCAGCATTGGACATAAATTCCTGACCTGACATTCCGCCGGGTACACCAAAGGCACCACCTAAAGATTTTAGGGCGCTTTCCCTAAACTCCTGCGGCAACGCTTCGCGTTCTTTCAGATATGCTAGTGCCTCTCTCTGGGCATCAGCTTGGATCTGTGAACCCTTGATTGCAGCATCTCCAGAATCATCGCCACCGCCAAAAACACCGCCAAAAACATCACCGATTGCGCCCATCATTCCACCTCATATACAGAGTAACGCCTTCACTTTCTGCAACTCTGCTAAACCCACACTTTAACAAAACCCGGCCTATGCTCGGTTTGTCTGTTGTCGCTAGAACCATTTTACACCAATCGAACAGCCAAAAGGTAAACTCAATAAAATCACTGAATGCCTGCTTGATATGCCTCAACCCGCCTTTGTCGCTGATAAAGTGTGCATAGGCTGCATCACCCTTGCGCGTTACTGAAAACAGCACCTTTCCGCTGCCAGCCCATCTAAATACTAAATAGTTTTCATTAGCCTGAAGACCGTAGATATCGCCGTCATACGGAATAAACTTTACACTGCTGTCCATCCGGAATTGGCTCCAGGTGTTGGGTTGTACCACATTACACCAAGATTGGTGTCGTAGTAGAATCCGTTTCGGTTGGCGATATAGATCCCGTTGGGGTCTGCGTCTACACCTTGCTGCGGTGTTAGCTCTCGTAAACGTCCGATATAATCATCAATCAGAATATGAGGCCAGCCAATAGCCTCAAGGTCTGCATAACTGATGTCGTTGTCATATCTCATTGATTTCTATGCCTGCAACACTGTAAACGCCTGCTGATTTACCTCTGATTTTCATGCCAAACCAACGGGGATAATCACCCAATCGTCTAATTATTGTCCTATGCTGGTATTCTCCAAGATTACCACGGTTAAGAAGGATCTCAGGCCCATACAAAGCCCCGTCTTTTGTGGTTGAGATAAAGACTTGATCACCATTCACCGAACTATGACCAGGGGCCGTCACGATCTCAGCAACATCAATAGTCCCGCCAGAACGAACCAGCGGGGTATCACATTCAAACTCTACCAATTCGCCATACTGAGTGAAGATAGTAGAATCCAGCCGCCCTATGGTTGCCCCTTGAGAGTCGCCATAGATCCAGCCTGACGCATCGTTATCAACGTTCCTGGGGTCGTATACCCCGTTACGGCCGCGCCACGGTATAGAGCCGCTATTCCATTCATACCAGATGCTTTGACCTAGCGACTCACTCAGCTTGATGTCATAAACCAACGTGTGCCGCGGCAGATGGCAGATAACTAGTCTTTGGTCTCTAGTGTCTCTGAATTCAAGGTTGATGTTGACCAATTCATAATCAGAATACGTGTCGATGATAGAATCAATCTCTTTTGTTGAGATGTTCGTATAAGAATTAGTCAGCAGATAGAAGGATGGTGAATATTCTTTAGACCCCCCGAAGATAACCCACCGGCCATCACCAAGCCTGACTTTAGCGTTAGTCCCCACTATTCCAATTGGGATAGAAGCCCCAGGTATACGAGTAAACGGGAAGGGCGTACCAGGCGTATTAGTAAACCGATCAATGGTATATCGGTTGAACGCAATCAGTTTTCCATCTGGCCCCTTTCCAACTCCAACTATCTCGTCTGGGGCAAAGTCTGAACCGTCACGCTCGTTAGCATTAAATAGTGTTTCATCAGCTAATGTCGTATTCCACAGGTTTTCACCATCAGTGAATATGTAATAGCCATCCACCCATACGATGTCGATAAAATCATCAGAACCAACTGGTGGCGTGGGAGTGGTTAAAGTTGAGCCATCCCAGTGGTAATAGTCGCCATTGGCAACAAAGGCTATTGAATTGAATGAGTTAGCCATAGGAGCGCGATTAGACCCAGGAACAGACGTGGCTGATAATTCAGTGACATCACCAAACTGACCAACCTCTACAAACTTGTCACCGCTCAGCCGGTAGTGCTTTTTAAACCGATCTGACCAGATACCGCCACGATCAGCACCCGCACCAGTCGCATACTGTTTAAGACCGTCAGCAGTTCGCAAATATCCAGTCCAATCACCTATAGACTGAAAGAAGCCAACCATGTTCTCTGGCAAGGAATCACGCCATTCTGCTGCTGATGAGGTTCTTGTGCCTTTAATGAGTGGTAGCTTCATGGCGTTGTAATCGGGTCGTCGCCCTCATCAGTTAGATAGTCGCCACCCGTCACAATGCGATTGTCAGGGTGATAGTATTTAGGCCCATAGGGTCTGGTATTCGCCTTGCCTCGGGGGAACCCGGCAGGGTATTGGATGCTCTGAACCTCAACAGTTCGGGATGAAATGGTCTGCATACCGATACCGGCGTTAATCTGCCAGCTTGGGTGGATAGGCTTATTGAAATAGGGGGCTAAGTACATTGCCATGGAGTTTACAACGCCCATGTCTGCCCAATTGGGAATCCCTGTATCTTGATCGGGGTCAGGCGTACCTTCATGAATGACCCAACCCAGGCGGCGACCAATGGCATTATTGGACAGCATCCAATCCTGAATATGATTGATGGCGTCCTCTATCTCTTCCGGGGTGGCTTCACTCAGGCGAGTGTTCACGCCCATCAGAGTCAGTATCTTGTTCGCCAACTGGCCCTTGGTCATCTTTCAGCGCCTCGATAATCGTTTCAACTTTCATCTTGTGGTGTGGCTTCTTGCCGAAATTCTCTTCGTATGCCTTTACTGCATCGTCCCGTAGTGAATCAACACTATCAGGAATAGATCTCATCCAGCCTTTAGCTACCAGCTTTGGTACTTCTGAGGTATGGCAAGGCCTACCCCATACTCCAGGCTTTACTTCATGGCAGGATTCATCAGGCTTATCAGTATACAGGTATCGCATGGCTTCCTCAAAAAGAAGGGGGGCTTTCGCCCCCCCCGTAGGTTATGGAGCGTAGGTGGCGTTGCCGTTGCGAGAAGGATCTTTGTTACACAGTCCGTACCATGTGAACAATCGAACCCTGGCTTGCAAAGAATCCAGACGGGCATCGTAAGCCATGTACAGCTTGACACCGTTGTCCAGGGTCTCAGATACAACCTTCATGCCGTCGAACTCGTTCAACAGCTCCAGAGGAGCGTCACCGCTTACTACGCAGATAGAATCATCTGCCCAGAAAGAGTTCGCCTGACCACCGGTAGTGTTGACCTTTGAGATTGTTGCACCGGAATCAATGGACGTTGAGATATTGGCATAAGCCGCTTGCTCATCAGTGATACCGGCCTGATCTGCTGCGATTGGCTTCGGATAAACCGTCACGTTCAAGGTATCAATGGAGATGATGCGGAAAGTCATCAGCTCGCCTGTATCAACCTTATCCATCAGCCCCAGTGCGTTTACACCGCCGATAGTGATCACATCGCCAACTTGGAAGTTAGTCACAGCAGTGAATGGAATCACGCCATAACGATAGTCCACGTTAACATTGACGCCACCGGTAGTGGTGTAGCCTTCTGGAACCTCAGTTACATCACCTGACACGGTGGTTGTAGTGGCGTTGAGCGCAGTCACAACAGATCCGTATGTTGCAGAACGGTAAGCCTTGAAGCCTGCAATGTTAGGATTAATCATGCCAGACTCGTAGGCCTTCTTGTTGATGTCACTCAGAGAGGAATCACGAGACGCCAGATCGTTTGACATAATCTGTGCAGTACGAGGATTGAACATGAAGGTGGCACCCATATCACGAGCACACTGGCGCTCGGTCATGATGGTGTCAGCCTCAGCTATAAAGTTGTACCCGGTGTTGGATGACTCGTAATACAGTGATCCGGTATCCGCTACCAAGTCAGCAATGCGCTTGTTCAGGTCAGAGTTCAGCTTCTTGGCGCTAGCTGTTTTTCGACGATCCAAGAAACCCTTGTCACGCAGATCATCGACACGCATGCCAACAAAGTCGTTTTTCGGAGTTTCCAGGGTCAGAGGGTAGTATTGTTCAATGATTCCGGTTTCGTTGCCGGTCATATCCCAACCCTCAATTACTGGGGATTGTTGTTCAACAGTACGCCAATATACGTCAGACGCGTTCTGCATCCGATCCGGGGCGATGGAATCAGTTTCCACGTTAGCCAGATATGTGTTGTTCTTGCTCATCTGTTCCATAACACCATCGAACAGAGTTACAAGGATTTTACCTGTAGAGTTAGCCATTTTGGATTACCTCAATTTTTGAGCGTAACCCCCATTTCCCTAGCCTGCTTGCGGATTTCCTTTAACTTCTGGATATCCGTCTCTTTCTCCCACTGCTCTTGAAGCTTCTGGGCGCTCGGGGAGCTTGTTGCATCCCCTTTCACGGGCTGATCGGGCTCGGGGGCCGCGCTAACTTGTCTCTTTGATTTTGGTTTCAACTTCTCCGCCAAGCGTGTCATGTGAGCAATAGCCTTTAACCCATTGGGGTCTTGTTTAAGCATGCCCTTGACTTGGCTTAGCGCGTTTTCATTAGTACCGATGTAATAAGCAACTCGCTCACTACCATCACCAACAGAATCAAGCAGATAAGCCATAGCGCCATCAATACCGGTAACAGTATCAATTTCACTGGTAGTCTTCTCAATTGCGTCTGCAACTCGATCCACATTAACCTTATGCTCCTTCGAGAATGCGGCGGCTTTCTTTGCCAGGGCTTCTGTCCTGGCTCGGGTTTCCGCTTTATGCTTCTCTTGTGCATTGTCAGCTTCAGAGTGGCGCGAATCATAAGCCTTCATGTCTGCCCACCACTGCTTTACCGCTTGGTCGTACTTCTCGACCGTATCAACGCCGTTTTCATACAGAACCGGCATCTTTGGCATAGCAGCACTAGGCTGTCTTTGTGGCTGGCTCAATCTTGCTTCAAGCTCATCCAATCGCCTTTGCAGGACTTCGGCCTTGCTTTCAGCTTCCTCGGCTTTACTCTCGGCAGACTGTGCGCGCTTCTTCTGCTTGGTTAGCTTGTGTATCAGCGCCTCTTCAGCACTGGGTTTCTGTTGGGTTGTATCTGGCTCACCTTCTAGCTCAAGCTCAAAATCTTCTGATTCTCCTTCCGTTTCCCCTTTGTCAGGTTCAACTTCCGGTTCCTCTGCAATCTCTTCTTCTGGTGTTTCCACCTCTTCAGTGACTGCATTTTCTTCATCTGCTGCTTGTGCTCTCAGTTCTTCCAGACTCATAAAGTTATCCGCCTTTACTGCGTAAATATGGGTTAACCCGCCATACTCGGTTATCAGGGGATGCGCCCTGCTCGCTTGTTAATGTACTCGCATAGTCACAGGCGTTGCAGCCTGTTGTAACTTCTGAAGATTATCCAGCTCTGTACCGGTAATCTCCTTACCTATTTTGCTTGATTCTACGCCTAATTTCTGCGCTTTGGAAATCGCCTCCATGCGCTTGGTTTCAGCGTTGTATGCGTCAATCTGATTACTATCAGCATCATTCTTGGCATTAGACTGCGCCTTGAGCATTTCAGCCATGCCCATCAACGTAGCGGCATCCGGCTCTTTAGGCTGGTTAGCCTGCTGTAGCATAGCCTTTTCTTCGTCGGTATCAGGCTCGATAAGCCCTTGAAGTATAAGCTGATTGCGCGCCCAATCACGCAAGTGGTCAGTCTTTGGACCTTCCAGCAGCATTAAGTATGACAGTAAAATCAGATTGCCTTCTGGCGTCCCAACAGTGACACCGTATAGCCGCTCCAGCTCTGCCCTAGCCTGCTCTTTCTGGCTCTGGAATGATGGCCCAGGGTCTGCATAGACTTCAAACCGGCCCTTAGTAATATCGTTGATCATGATCATTTCGCCGGATTCATCATCAAATACCGACTCCATAATCATGGCTTCTGTTTCGGTTCCGTCAGGGTTGGTAACCGTGACCTCGCGGGGAATGTCGTATATCTCCGCAGCTATTGACGCATAAACACAACCTGCGTGCTTCATGGCCAGTGCGAAGTTATTCTGATACAGAAAGGTCTCCATGTTCTGAGACTTCTTGACCTCGCCAATCTGCCCTTCCGTGACTTGACCGGACAACATTTGTTCAGTGTCCAGAGTGGAGCCAGTCACATCAGTCACAGCCCTACGTGTCATCTCGATCAACGCAGCGGCACCCTGGGGGATCTGAGGCGGCTTGGAATACTCAATAGGCCCAGCAGGGTATGGTGCATTAGTAATAGGGCTGACCTCATTCACCAGCCGATAAGGCAGATGATCCCCGGCCTGAGTCCAATAGATTTCTTTGCCCTGGATCTGGCCATCATAGAACGTTGGCTTTTCAACTGGTGATTTCACATAAGCCGAAGCGGTATAGGACATGATGAAGTTATGCAGCCGTTGGGGGTCTTGTGCATCATGATAGATGCCCCGCCAGATTTCGCGGCCTTCTACCCTTGAATGATCGCCGTAAACAGGGATGACCGGGATGTACTCACCGGCAATACGTTGTTTTTTGAGTTCTTTCTCGCCGGTTACGATCTTTTTGTAAACAGTACATTTGTCTTTGTACTTTTCGCCAACCTTAACGAATCCCAACTCATCCAGCTCATCCAGGGCTTCTTTAATGTCCTTCTGGTAGACAGATTTGACCTGACCTAGAGGATCTTCAAAGATCAGAACCCGCTCACGCTTCTTCTCACGATAGTAGAATTCGCCTATCTTGATTTCGTCCTGCTTTGAGCGCCAGAAATACGAGTTAGTCCGGTTCGGAGTCTTGAATGTAGCAGGCTCTTTATTGTCCTCGTAATTAATCCCGTTCTCTTTGCAGAAGTCTTCCCATCCAGTTTTGGTAAAAGTGGTCAGGATGCAACACCATTTAGCATCAGACTTGTCTTTCTTCTTCGCGTTTGAATCGAAATAGACAACGTTGTTCGCTTCAGCTATGGGTTCAACACATACCCGCTGATAGTTGTTTAAGTCGTCCTCTTTAGATTCATACTCTGTTACAAACCGGAACGCACCGAATCCACAGTCGACCTGATCTTGCTGGGCGGTCTCCATTGCCTCTTCTGCTTTCATCATGTCAGTACGATACATGCCGGTCAGTATTTCAGCAGTTTCAGGCTCAGCACCATCTTTTGGTTTGAAGGTGATATCAACAGGATTGGCCCACAGCTCAGATATGATGCGGTTACGCTGTGGCTTGATTAGGTCAAACGTACCCCGAAACTGGGTAGCTACATCATCCAGCTCGTCATCCCACTGAGTGATACGGCCAAACACCAGCATGTTTGACGCTTCTTCCCTCGTCTCACTGGTACTAGATTCGGCATCAACGACCAATTCTTGAATTTGCTCTAAATCCATGCCTTTGACCTATCGGTTTTATTGGTGGGGGCACCATCGTTTTTGGTTTGTCCAATCTTTCGCCATATCTTACCGCAAACCTACGCATCATGTATGCATAGCGGACAGCATCAAGAGCATCATCATTTGCTTTAACAATCTTGCCTTTCTCATCACGGTGATATTGTAGCACTTCGTCAATGATTGGCCTAAGGCCTCTGAATATCTTGAGCTTACCTTTACTGAACAGGTCGTTTAGCTCATAGATGCCAGCCTCAACCGCATTACCACCGGTAGGCCATTGGGCATGTTCATACAGCATCTTGAATCCTGCGTCCTTGTAGTGCTGCATACAAATCACGCCACCATCCCTGCCTTTCTCGTGTTGCAGACCATCATGCGGCCATGTTACCGGGACACCTTCAGACCAGCCCTTCACAGCGCCCCAAGCGTCATTGGCAGATTGCTGACGTGATTTGTATGCCCTGGTCAGGTAGAACATGTCATTGTCCCTATCCTCAACCAACTGAATGTGGGCTTGAGGATGATCCCATCCAAAATCCATTCCGTTAATCACGAAGAAGTGGTCAGGGATCTCAAAGGAATCACAAACTATGAACTCCTCTGCCATGTCATAGATCCGGCCATGCCCCAGCATTGGGACGCCCTTAGTCCTCATGTCACGTTGGTGCTCTGGGTAGGCTTTAAGCAGTCTCTCCCGCTTCTCCTCGGTCATGTGAGGAGCATCGGCCCAGCCCTTCATCATGAAAAACTGAGACGAACTAGGATTGTCCATAAACTGCACAACTAAGTCAGTGCGGCCGTTCTCTGGGGTGAAGGTGTAAATAACCCTGCCGCCTCGCCCTTTATCGCCGTTGGCAGTACGGGTTACCACCTGTGGTCGTATCTTCTGGTCTACTGGCTCCTCATCAATATGAACCCAATCAACCACGTCACCCATGATCGCATGCTGACCTTGAGAGTATGACCAGAACTGACAAACACTGATCCCACCTGAAATGTGGCGAACCCTGACCGTCCTCATAGCATTAGGTGTGCCGGTGGCAGACTCCCAGCTAATAATCTTGTCTTTGTGGACTAATCCACCTTGGAACTGACCGTTGACGTATTCGCCAAACAAAGCACTTTGAAGCAAGTCTCGGGTTTTTTCCATTGAGTACCCAAGGCCCCACATTGTTATCTGCCTGTTGAATTTATGCCCTTCCCACCCTTCTGGGTATTCACCCGAGAGATGCACAGCGTCAATATAAGTTCCTATGAAGGTCTTGCCAATCTGGTTAGCAGCACACAGGCAGCATTCGTGATATTGAGCGGTGGCGTCTATGAACTCTCGCTGCCAGTCATAGAGAATATCGAACCGTCCGGCCAGGGCCTTAGCCTTCTTCCTCTTGACCTGCTCTTCAAGCAACTGAAGATATTCAATCTTCGCTTTTGAGTTCATTTTCCAAGGCCTTGATACGGTTCTCAAGCTCCAGGTCTGACATATCCTTAAAATTGTGGTTGTTGTTCACTTCTGATTTATCCGAAAGCCCCAAATCACGGGCGATTATATTGGCGTTCAGGAACTCAGCAGCGGCACCTTCAAACTTCTGAGTGCGAATAATGTCACAGATTCGCGTTGTGACTTCAGAAAAATCGGCTTTGTTTTTGTAGTCAGCCCAGCAAGTAGTTGTTATATCAAGGAAAACACAAAGCCCCGCTTCTGTCATGGCTCGCATCTTTGGAATTTGATCTTGAACCGGTACGCCTTGGTACTGATATGACTTGATTTCCCATAGTGGATTGGCTTCATTCCATTCGAAATACTCACAGGCGGCTTCCCATAATACATCTGGGTTAGCAAATATTGGCTTTCTGCCGTGAGAGCTTCTTGCCTTCCAGAATTGGTTGCCTGCTTCGAATTTCATTACCTAGCCTTATGACTTCTGCCAAAGTTGAAGTTTATGCCGTATATGTCCATATCGAAATTACTGTACACGTACACAGTACCGCCGTTGGATTGCCATGTGTCTAAAGTGTAGGCTGATGGGAGTACGTACAATATTCCTCGTTCAACGCCTACCCCTTTAGGGAAAGAAAAGGTCTGACGATACAATTCACCTACTGACCCGCCAATGTCAATCCATATATCAAGGTACTGGCTTGCGTTGGTTGGTACGGCTTTAAAGTAGATCATTATATCAAGCCCATCACCATTACGACCTGTGATCAGGCCTCCATCATAAAATTCTGATATGTCTGCTGGTTTCTGACTGTCGATTACTGTTCCGGCGTTATTAGGCAAAACGGTATCTGTTGTAGCTGATACTGTGAATGCCGCTCCTGAATTTGGGTATTGCGTGTCTATGTATGACGCCCAACCAAAAGGGATGGTGTCTTCCACTGAAACATACTCTAGTCCTGTTGCTAGGGTGTTGACTCTAACTAAGTATTCAGCCGAACCTGCTAAAGTTGCTGGCATATCCGCTAAATTGGTCGTTGCCGGTGTGTAATATTCTATAGCGGTCTCGCCAGCGTTAACCCTTATTGACTCTAGAGCATTACCACTGAATACCCCTGCACCATCCAAAAGACTGACAAAGTAATTAGCCTCGCCGTCCACAAACTCCAAAGCGTCTTCAGCGATATTGACAGCCGGAACTTTACCGGCCATGCCTACAAACGTGCCTGGGGCGTCAGTGAGCGCAAGGAAGGTATTGGGTGCCAATGACTCAATATAAGCTTGTAACGCGGCTCTGTTCATCTTCATCACTTGACCATTACGGACTATCGTGAAGAGATCGCCGCCTTGACTGTCTGTTACGGTCGGATAAGATGAAGACGTTATGTTACTCATCGCTCAATCAGCCATTTCCCGTAGAACTCCCAGTTCAAGCTTGCCCCTGAAGATCCGCTCAAGGTAGCTTTAAGCTCATGCCCACCATGAACCTCATACGTTATCTGTCCGGTGGCATCTGATGTCAGCGCGGTATCAGTGGTCAGGGCCTTCCAAGTACCGTCACGGCTCTTTATATAGACCACAAACGTACCGCTGCCCCATGTTCCGCTAGCAATGAATGAAAACGGCCCCTCACAGAAAACCGTACTGGTATCGCCATCTGCTGTTATTGTTCCGAAAGTCGCCATTTGTCTAACCCGCTATGTTTCGTGAAATTGGACGTGAAATTGATCTTCCTGGTGGCCCAGACATACCGTACCCAGTTGATGCAGCCAATACTTGAATTGTAAACGCCTCTTGATACGGTGTCGACGTTCCATCATCTGCCTGAATTCTAACGGAATACGACCCGATCCCAATCGAAGTTGGATCATTACACCTTAACTGTGATCCGCTTATATTGAATGATGCGTTATCTGTATCGCCAGTGCCAGCTTCAAGCGTGAATGTATGCGAGTCGCCAACATCAACATCTACAGCCGTAAGACTGCCAACCACAGCATTAAGGCCACCATCAACACTAACTGCTTGAGAGCTTAACAGGATGTCAGTAGGTGAGCTGTTAGCAGCAGACACATACGGCGATACTATTAGCGCGTATCCGGTCTGGCTGGGGCTTTCTACGAACCAGCTCATGCGAGTTGATACCTAAGTACAGATTCAGAGTTGTTTAATCCAGGGAATGCAACATCAACATAATCGCCAGGTGTCCCCATCGCGTTATTAGTCACCACAGCGACACCTGTTGCACTTGTCGTAGTTTGGCCGGACCAAAGCAGCGTAGAGACTTGGCCGGACGCTTTAACCGTCCATACTTCAATGTCAACCGCGGTACTAACGATCGCACCGTTTCGATCTTGCAGTATGTCGGTTGTAAGTGTCGCGGCAGCAGCAATAACCGTCAGGGTTGCGGGGTCGGTGTAGACGATGCCCCCTTCCGGGCTTGTCGCCCGCGCTCGGAACTGATCGGTATTGTTTGCAATCGTCGTCGGATAGCTTAACGTCGTAGCCGTTTCGCCCGATATATCAATGAAAGTGCCGTTTCCTGCCGTGTCTTTCTGCCACTGCCAGGTCGATACGTTCGTCGCTGCCGCGGTGAAAGACGCGTTAACGCCCGCTGTTACGCTCTGTGCGCTGGGGTGTGTAGTGATTGTAGGTATGCTGGCTGGCCGGGTTGTCACGCTGATCGTGTCAACCACCCCATTTATTGATATGCCGCCAGTACGGACGGAATCAAGCGCTCCCGCAGCGATTCGCCAGAACACCATGTCGTTCGCGTCACCTTGCACGGTCATGTCAAAATACGGGCCGTAAGTAACTCCGTCAGCAGACACTTCCAGCGATCCTGTCGCGGGGATTGTGATTGTCTGCCCTGTGTCCACACCTGTTAACTGAAAACTCCCGCTAAAAACTTCACCGGGTTCTGCGTCAACTTCGTCGGCCGGCAGCGCAAACTGATCCGGGATTATGTCGTTCGGCAGTGCGAAATACCTGGTTATAAAATCGCTGTGGGAGTTATCGGCAATATCCACGATGGCCGCCGTAATATCACCATCAAAAGATTCTGTGAACGAGACGATAGACTGCGGGTTTATGATAACAGTCGGAGCGCCGCCAACAATTTCCTGATCGTAAACACCCTGACTGCCATCTGTTATTGGAACATCAGCGGGAAGCGTTCCCGGCGTGGCTGCGTTGTAGTTCAACGAATTATAATATGCGTATCCGTCTGGCGGGAGGATGGGAGGCGTTTCGAATTGCACACCACCTATGTCCAGTGTTTCTGTTTGTCCGTAGAGGGTTGCTGGCCACGCTGTAAAATCGAATGTGCTTTCAGTGTCGCTTACTACGGCATGTGCAGTCTGTGTAACGCCGTTGATTGTCGTTGCTGTTGTGCCGGTTGCCCCGCCGTCCCACAGAACAACAATTCCAGTTTGTCCGTACCGGATCGGCTCGCCCGCGTTGATTGAAATAATCGCATTTTGGACCGCCAGAGTTGCGATTGTCGGGGCTGCATAAATGCTAGTTTGACCCGCAGCGCTGGCACGTACATGTGCATAGTAAGTCGTCTCGGGGTTTAACCCTGTAATGGTCTCACTGTAGACGCTAAACCCGGTTGCTGCGCCACCAAAAGTAGCTGCATCGAACGCTGACTCATCTGGCTGCGTTGCGCTTTCAGTTATAACAATGTCAATTGTTGCGTTGAGACTTGTTGTAAGGCCAACATCAAACCCGCTAGACGATGCGTTGCTTAGTGCCGCGGCAACAGTAAACGACAATGTAGGCAAAGACAGCGGGCTGGCATCATCGTCCAGTTCCAACGCATCGTAGACGTCAGACTGAATTGAAGGCCCGAGCACGTCATCGAAAAATCCAAGGTATTTTATCGTAGCCCCTGTGCTTGGCGGGTCAGTATCTGCGTGATTGTTCATCACTGTAAACTGTGCGGAGGCGTGATCAAAGCCGGACAGTGCATAGTTTTGTGGGATTGGCGGCGGAGTATTGCCATTGCTCCAGCCAAGCGCAACGCCATCCCGGTAAAGGATTGCGCGGTTTGCAGCAGTGGCCTGTGTCGTGTCGATGTCGATTATTATTGTGCCGGTGTCGCCGAATACAGCGGTGTGCTCGCCCCAACTAAACGCCCATGTCCCTACGTCAGACTCGTATAGATATATGTCCTGACCGCCGTTCGCGGAAATGATGAACGCAATGCCCAGTGGATAGGCTGCGTTGAAGTTCGACGTTTTTAAAACAATGCTGAACTTCTGCCTACCCTCAAGCGCCGGCCCCAAATCAACAACGTCAAGGCCGTCAATCTGGAGGCGGTCATTGTGGTTTGACGTGGAGCTCTGAATACCAGAGCCTTCGGCGTCGGAAACGTACGACAGATTTCCACCGGCATTCGACAGCGCAAGATTTGAATTGCCGACACTATCATTGCCATTTCCGTCAAAGAAGTATTCAGCTATTGGTAGTGCCACGGTTTTTTACTCCGGAAATTGATATACAGCGATGGTTTGTGTGGGCGTACCCTGGAGCGAATCAGCGTAATCGCACGACAATAGCAATCGACGGCTCGCCACATCGTATGTGCCGCCTGAGATATTTGTGACGCCGTAGGGTGCAGGGAAAATTCCTGTTTCGTACTCCACAACATCTTTGGTTTCGATTACACCATTACGGGCATCAATCAAGTCATCGATAGACAAGAGCCAGTAGTATGCATATCGGTCGTATGGCTCTGCAGGAAAATACCCTTTGTACCCAGTGATAGGATCGTTCGTTTGGTACACGAGGCCTGGCGGGTTGAGGTTGTTTGGGTTGTAAAGCAGGTGTCCGCCAGACTGGCCAATGACCATTACCGTTCTGGTGCCCGGAAACACAAAGGCGGTGCTGCACTCAGAATAGCTTGTCCACGTATAATTGTTGCCGGTCGAGTTATAACGGTCACTAAACAAATTTCTAATTGTTTCGGTGTCACGCGGTAAGTAATCTGCCAGTGCAATAGCATCAAGAACTGAAATGCCGCCGTAATTTGCTAAAGCTGCGTTTGGGTTTCCAGCCGCTATGCCCGGCCCGTTTTGCAGAGTGTATGGCGATGCGCGACCAGTTGACGTGGACCAACCTTGTAAGTGTGTGCCGCCCAAGTCAGCTTGCAGGTGCGCTGGTATCGGCATCATCCAGCCGCCTGCGCGACCACCAAGCTGGTTGGTGAGGTAACCAGTCTGAGCAGATGTGGCGAGATCGGACGCGCCATCGATGAGCATATGGACTGTGTCCAGCTTAGTTGCGCTCTGATCATAGAATCGAAAAACATTCATCAGCAGGCGGTCTGTTGATGGGTCGTAATGCAAGCCAGATATGTTGACGCCCTGCCCTATGAACGCCGCATCTCCTGTAACTTTTTGAACGAATGGCTGGATGTTTGCCGCGAAATTCAGTGCAGAAACATCGGTGTCATTGTTCACAAGAGCCGGAATTGAAAATT
>Ga0207882_1000290_pt1 | contig 14986 bp, 11 predicted proteins | sample MalvirmetaMSP103_FD_184228 | JGI IMG/M metagenome (GOLD analysis project Ga0207882, IMG submission 184228) | Marine viral communities from the Deep Pacific Ocean - MSP-103 (SPAdes) | ecosystem: Environmental > Aquatic > Marine > Oceanic | place: Pacific Ocean | collected 2011-05-15 | reverse complement strand
ATCCTGAGAAAGTCCGAGAACTTGTAGCCGCCGGGGCCATAGACCAGCGTGTTTGTCTGGTAGCCGATCGGCGTGGCAAAGCTGGCGGAGGCCCCGAACATCACCGCCACGATCAACGGGCGCGGGTCGACGCCCAGCGCCTGCGCAAGACCGATCGCCACCGGCGTCAGGATCACCGCCACCGCGTTGTTCGACACGATCTCCGTCAGGACCGAGGCCAGAAGATAGACCACCAGCACCAGCGCCCAGCTCGGCAGATGCGTAAGCCACGGGGTCAACCAGTCGACCAGCAAGCTCACCGCGCCCGAGTGATCGAGCCCCGCCCCCACCGCCAGCATGCCGAAGATCAGCGCCAACAGCCGCCCGTCGATGAAGCCGAACGCCTCGTCCGCGTCGATGCAGCGCGTCAGCAGCACCACAGCCACGCCGATGAAACTCATCACCGCGATGTTGGCGACACCGATCGCCGAAAGGCCGACGATGGCAAAGAGCACGGCGAGCACGATCGGCGCGTGGCTGCGGCGATAGGCGCGCTCGGTCGGCTGCGCGACGTTGACGAGGTTCATGTCGGTGGCGAGGCGCTGGATGTCGGCCATCGAGCCTTCCAGCAGCAGCGTGTCGCCCACCCGCACCACGAGATCGTCGATCTGACGGCCGATGTTCTTGTCGCGGCGATGCACCGCGAGGGTGTAGACGCCGTAGCGGCGACGCAGGCGCAGATCGCCGAGCTTGCGACCGACCATGCGGCAATCAGGCGAGATCAGAACCTCGACCGTCGTGGTTTCGACCGCCGAAACCTGATCGACGCGGCGGAGGCTCTTGTTGGATTGCAGCGACAGAAGCTCGGTCATCGCGGTGCGCAGCACCACCCGGTCGCCGACTTCGAGCGTGACGCCGGTGAGGTTGCGCCTGAGCGAGGCGTCGCCCCGCACCACGTCGATCAGCCGCACGCCTTCGCGCTTGAACAGCTGCACGTCCGTGACCTCGCGGCCGATCAGGTTGCTGTCGGGCGGGATCACGGCTTCGGTGAAGAAACGCATCTTCGACTTGCCCGAAAGCAGGCCCGCCATCGAATCGCGATCGGGCAGCAGCTTCCGGCCGATAAGGCCGAGATAAGCCACAGCGACACTGGCCATGACGAGACCCGCACCGGTGATCTCGAAAATGCCGAAAGGCTCCATGCCAGCAGCTTGCACGACGCCATCCACCAGCAGGTTGGTCGAGGTGCCGATCAGCGTCAGCATGCCGCCGAAGATCGCGAAGTAGCTCAGTGGGATCAGCAGCTTCGAGGGCTGGTGCCCCATCTGGGCCGATAGCCGCACGAAAATCGGGATCATCACCACGACGATGGGCGTGTTGTTGATGAAGGCCGACATGGCGAGCACGGTGAAGGTGAGCGTGATCAGCGTCGTCTTGGGACGTTTTTCGACATGGCGCGCGGCCTGAGCCGAGATCCAGTCGAGCGCACCGGTGCGTACCAAGGCCCCCACCACGACAAAGAGCGCGGCGATGGTCCACGGGGCCGGGTTGGCAAAGATGCCGATGGCGGTGGCCTCGGGCAGGATGCCCAGTACCAGCATCGCGATGGCGCCGGTGATTGCCACCACCTCAACGGGATATATCTCGCGCAGAAAAGCGAGGAACATCGCCAGCACGATCACCATGGCGGTGATCGCTTCGATTTCAGGCGACAGGGAAATGCCGAACATCGTCAGAACCTTTTCAGACGACCGTGATCACGGCCGGAGCATCGAATGGCCGAAGGCCGGGCCTCATGCGGGGCCGCTTTGCGACAACCGACCGCCCTGCCGCACCATCTCCACCCGCGTGGCGAGGCCGGTGCGATCGTCGGTCTCGACATAAAGACCCGACAGGGTGACTTCTTCCATCGCGGGCGTGAACCGCCCGCCCGGCATGCCGGTGATGAAGCGCCGGAGCGGTTCCTCCTTCTGCATGCCGATGACGCTGTCGTAATCGCCGCACATACCCGCATCGGACTGGAACGCAGTGCCACGCGGCAAGATTGTCGCATCCGCCGTTGGCACATGGGTGTGCGTACCCACCACGATCGAGGCGCGCCCGTCGCAGAAATGCCCCACCCCCATCTTCTCGCTCGTCGCCTCGCAATGGATGTCGATCAGCGACGCGGCCACGGTTCCGCCCAGTGGATGCGCCTTGAGCACCGGCTCCAGTGCGGAGAAGGGATCGTCATAGGGCCGGCTCATAAAGACCTGCCCCAACGCCTGCGCCACGAGGACCTTTCGGCCCCGCGTCGCCTCGAACACCCGCGCGCCGGTGCCGGGGGCGGCTTTGGAGTAGTTGAGCGGACGGATAATGCGCGGCTCGCTCTCGCAAAAGCGCATCATGTCCTTCTGATCGAAGGCGTGGTCGCCCAAAGTGATCACGTCGGCGCCCGCCTCCAGGATGCCCTTGGCATGTTCGGCCGAAAGGCCACGCCCGCCGGTGGCGTTCTCGCCATTGACCACCACGAAATCGAGCCGCCAGTCACGGCGCAGGCCAGGAAGCCGCTCCGCCACGGCCTGCCGGCCACCGCGACCCATCACGTCGCCAAGGAACAATATTCTCATTCCGCAGGTGTTAGGGCGGTGATTTGCAAAGGGCAAGCGAAGCATCGCGGCCCGCCCTCGTCACGTGGCGACGCGGCGCGAACCGCCCGATCCGGCGACGGCGCAAGGCCCGGAACGCCCGTTCACGGGCGTCGCTCAGGACGGGACGACGATCCCGGATTCGGTAATGATCAGGTCCAAAGGCTGATCGGTCTCCTCGACCGGAATTTCGTCGGCCTCCTGCGCGGCAAAGGCGAACCCCACGGCCTGAACCGGCCCCGTGGCGCGCAGCAGCTCGAGCGTGCGGTCGTAGAATCCGCCGCCATAGCCGAGCCGGCGGCCGTGCCGATCAAAGGCCACCAGCGGCAGGATGACGATCTGCGGCACGATCCAGTCGCCCGAAACGGGGATCCGCGCGCCGAAATGCCCCTCCTCGAGCGCGCATCCCGGCATCCATTCGCGAAACCGGAGCGGCCGCCCCGCCCCTTCGATCACCGGCACGCCGACGCGGGCGGTCTCGGCGGCCTTGGCCATGGCGGGCAACGGGTCGATCTCGCTGCGCATGGCCATGTAGCCCGCGACCGGCAGGCCCGGATGCCCTGCGATCCAGCGGGTCAGATGCTCGGCCTGTGCGCTTGCGTCGCGATGCGCCAGTTCGCGACGCAGAAACGCCGCCTCGCGCGCCGCCTTCTTGCGGGCCGCAAGGCCGGTATGCGCGCTCACAGCAGGATCACCGAGGCCAGCCCGAGAAAGGCGAAAAAGCCCACCACGTCGGTCACCGTGGTCACGAAGGTTCCCGAGGCCAGCGCCGGATCGACGCCGAAGCGGTCGAGCACCACCGGCACCACGACCCCCGACAGCCCGGCCACCACGAGGTTGATCACCATCGACACCGCGATGACGCCCCCCAGAAGCGGCGAGCCGAACCAGACAACACCGACGATGCCCATCACCACCGCGAAGGCGAGACCGTTGATCAGCCCGACGGCCACCTCGCGCCGGATCACGCGCCAGACGTTGGAGGTGGTCAGGTCGCGCGTGGCGATCGCCCGCACCGCGACGGTGAGCGACTGTGTGCCTGCGTTGCCGCCCATCGAGGCCACGATCGGCATGAGAACGGCCAGGGCCACGAGACCGGCGATGGTTTCTTCGAAGATCGAGATCACCAACGAGGCGATGATCGCCGTGCCGAGGTTCACGGCGAGCCATGGCAGCCGCTGCCGCGTCGTCTCGCGCACCGAATCCGACAGCTCGCTTTCGCCGCCGACACCGGCGAGGCGCAGGATGTCTTCCTCGTGCTCCTCGTCGAGTACGTTCATCGCGTCGTCGATGGTGATGACGCCGACCAGCCTGTCATCGTCGTCGACCACCGGGGCCGAGATCAGATGGTACTGGTTGAAGGCATAAGCCACCGCGCCCTCGTCATCCTCGACATGGAAGGTGCGAAAGCTCTCCTCGGTGATGTCGCGCAGCGGCGTGGCGCGCGACTTGGACAAGAGCCGCCCGATCTGAACATAGCCCACCGGCTTCATGCGCGGATCGACGAGCATCACGTGGTAAAATTGATCGGGCAGCGTTTCGGAGCGGCGCAGGAAGTCGATCGCCTCGCCCACGGTCCAGTGCTCGGGCGCACGCACCACCTCGACCTGCATCAAACGCCCGGCGGATTCCTCCGGGTAGGCCAGCGCCTTTTCGACCGCGATCCGGTCGATGGCGGCCAGTGCGTCGAGCACGGCGGCCTGCTGGTCCTCATCAAGATATTCGACGAGGTCGACCACATCGTCCGACTCCAGCTCGCGCACGGCCTGCGCCAACTCGGTCGGCGCGAGGCTCTGGATGATCTCCTCGCGCAGGTTGTCGTCGAGCTCCGACAGGATCTCGCCGTCCATGCCACCCTTCCACAGCGCCAGCAGCGCCCGGCGGTCGCGCGCGTCGATCTGTTCGAGAAGGTCGGCGATGTCGGCGGCGTGCAGCGGCTCGAAGATCGCGTCGAGCCGGGCCACGTCGCCCGCCTCGACCGCGTCGAGCACCTCGTCGAACAGCCGCGCCGGCAAACCGAAATCGCCCTCGTCGTCCTGTGGCTCCTGGGGGTCGATCTTGTCGGTCATGGCGGCTCCCGATGTTTGCGCGGACCATAGTGGATGTTCGCGCGACGGCAACCGGGGGCCCGAGGCACGGGCGGATTTACCTGACGCCCGGCCGCTCCTATCGTCGCCGCATGACAAAGATATTGCACCTGGGCCAGACCCTGAGCTTCACCGGCGATCCTTTCGTGGAAGGCTCCGCCGCCGCCACCCATTCGAGCCGCGGCGCGGTGCTGGTTGAGGACGGCCGCGTCATCGCCACCGGCGAGGCCGACGCGCTGCGCGCGGACCATCCCGGGGCGGAGGTGACCGATCACGGCGACGGGCTGATCCTGCCCGGCTTCGTCGATGCGCACATGCATTATCCACAGACCGCGATGATCGCGAGCTGGGGCAAAAGGCTGATCGACTGGCTGAACAGCTATACCTTCCCCGAGGAGATGAAATTCGCCGACCGCGCCTATGCGGACGAGATCGCGGGGCGCACGCTCGACCTCGCCATCGCGCACGGCACCACGACGCTGACCAGCTTCTGCACGATCCATCCCGGCAGCGTCGATGCTTTCTTCGAGGCGACACAGGCGCGCGGCATGGCGGGCTTCGCGGGCAAGACCTGCATGGATCGCAACGCCCCCGACGGACTGCGCGACGATGCCCGAAGCGCGCATGACGACAGCGAGGCACTGATCGAACGCTGGCACAAGAAGGGCCGAGCCACCTATGTCATCACGCCGCGCTTCTCGCCCACCTCCAGCCCCGAGCAGCTCTCGGCGCTGGGCGCGCTCTGGGCGGCGCATCCGGACTGCCTGATGCAGACGCATCTGTCGGAGCAGGTGGACGAGATCGACTGGGTCAAGGGGCTCTACCCGCAGGCGCGCGATTACCTCGACACCTACGAGCAGCACGGCCTCTTGGGCGCGCGCGGCCTCTACGGTCACGCGATCCATCTCGAACCGCGCGAGACCGACCGGCTGCGCGAGACCGGTGCCGGGCTGGTGCATTGCCCGACCTCGAACACCTTCATCGGGTCGGGGCTGTTCGACATGGCGGCACGGGTGGCCGAAGGGCAGCGGATCGGACTGGCCTCTGATACGGGCGGCGGCTCGTCCTTCTCGATGCTGCGGGTGATGGGCGCGGCTTATGAGATCGGCCAGCTGAAGCGCAACCCGATCCACCCGGCGCAGCTTCTTTGGCTCGCCACCGAAGGCTCGGCCACAGTGCTGCATTCGGAAGGAGAAATCGGCCGCCTCGCACCGGGGGCGATGGCGGACATGATCGTGCTCGACCTCGCCTCCACCCCCGGCATCGCCCAGCGCAGCGCGGTGGCCTCCGATATCTGGGAGGCGCTGTTCCCGACCATCATGATGGGCGACGACCGCGCCATCGCGAAGACCTATGTCGCGGGGCGCCAAATGAAGGGCTGAGGCCCCTAGTCGAGTTCGTGCAACAGCGCCAGCGCCTCGGCATGGATTTGGGAGTTGGCCGCGGCAAGCACGCGGCCGCCCTCATGTGCCGGACGCCCCTCCCAATCGGTGACGACGCCGCCCGCGGCTTCGATTACCGCGATGGGGCCACAGATGTCATAGCTATTGAGCCCCGCCTCGATCACCAGGTCGACCTGACCGAGGGCGACGAGCGCATAGGCGTAGCAGTCCATGCCGTAGCGGGTGAGCCGCGCGACCCGGCTCACCGCTTCGAAGCCCGCGCGATCCTGCGCCGTGCCGACCTCCGGGAAAGTGGTCATCACCGTCGCTTCGGCGAGCGGGCGCGCGGCACGGCCGCGCAGCGCCATCTCGCCGCGCGGCCCGGTGAGACGCGCGATGCCGAAACCGCCTTCGAAACGCTCTTCGATATAGGGTTGATCGATCAGGCCGAACAGCGGGCCCTCCGCACCGCATACCGAAACGAGCACACCCCATGTCGGCGCTCCGCAGATATAGGCGCGCGTGCCGTCGATCGGGTCGAGCACCCATGTCAGGCCGCTGGTCCCGGGGGTCGCGCCGTATTCCTCGCCCAGTATCGCGTCATCGGGGCGACGCCGGGCCAGCACGGCACGCATCGCGCGTTCGGCAGCGCGGTCTGCCTCGGTCACTGGATCGAAACCTGCCGCATCCCCGGTCTTGTCGTCGGCGGCGATGGCCTGCCGGAAATGACGCAGGGTCTCGGGTCGTGCGGCATCGGCCAGCGCATGTGCGGTGGCAACGAGGTCCTGCGCGAGGTCGAAGGGGAGCATACCGGTCATGAGAAGCCCATCCAGATCGGACGGACAGCCCCGCCCCGACACGGGCGGTAACGCGCGGACGGTGCCCCGGTCAAGCCGGGGGCACCGCCGCGATCGGGCTCATTCAGGCCAAGTCTTTCAAGCGGCGTCGCTCAGCACCCGGGCCAGATCGAACAGGCGGCGGCGCTGCTGTTCCGGGATCGCGTAGTAGGAACGCAGAAGCTCCAGCGCCTCGCGATCGGCCATCACGTCGCCCGGCATGTCGCCGGGCCGCGCCTCGGGTTCGGCGGCGTCCATGCCTTCGAAGAAGAAGGAGACGGGCACGCCGAGCGCATGCGCGATGTCCCACAGCCGCGAGGCCGAGACACGGTTCATGCCGGTTTCGTACTTCTGGATCTGTTGGAATTTGATGCCGACCTTTTCGGCCAGCTGCTGCTGTGTCGTGCCGTTCATCCATCGTCTATGACGGATGCGCTTCCCGACATGAACGTCTACCGGATGCTTCATGTCTCGTCCCTTTTGCTCTTGCTTTTGCGAATATCGGCGACAGCCCAGTGGACATCGCCTTGCGCGTGAAATGCTTCGCGGACACCATGCCCATCTATATACCCATATAGACACGCATCGGTTGCATCGGTCATCATTGCTTTTTGGTCATGAATCGGGGCATTGGATCACCGGAACCTGTCCGGAAGGACAGGAAAACGCCGCAAACTGATGTTTCCAAAGACGGATCACACAGGCTTGTCACCGCGTCGCGCACGGCCCGCCTGTCGTTTCCCAAACGGACATGGGTCGACCTCGGTGATTGTCAACCGCAGCCTCGCCTTCGCCCTCCCCAAAGCGACCGCCTTTGCGGGATATGGCGGGGATCGGACCGCCGATCGCCGCCGCCTGCCGCCCTGAGCGATGAGGCTTCGCTGCAACCGGATGAGAGCCTTGCCGAAACTCTGTCTCAGCAAGGCTCCGCGATCTTGAATAATCGGCCCTGATCGCCAATATCGAGGGCAAGAGTTGTATTCCAACGGAGGTCTCGATGGCTGATTACAATACGATCCACGCGACGGCCGGGGCCCGGTCCGCACGGATCGACGAGGGGCTCCGCGCCCACATGAACAAGGTCTACGGCACGATGTCCGTGGGCATGCTGATCACCGCCGCCGCGGCTTGGGCCATTTCGGGTCTCGCGGTGACGACCGATCCCGGCATGGCCGCGGCGCAGATCGGCACCGGCAAATATCTCACCAGCTTCGGCGCGGCGATCTACACCTCGCCGCTGCGCTGGCTGATCATGTTCGCGCCTCTCCTGTTCGTCTTCGGCTTCTCGGCCGGCATGAACCGCATGTCCGCCGCGACCGCGCAGGTCGTGTTCTATGCCTTCGCGGCGGTGATGGGGCTGTCGCTCAGTTCGATCTTCCTCGTCTTCACCGGCGCGTCGATCATTCAGGTGTTCTTGATCACCGCCATCGCCTTCGCGGGCCTGTCGCTTTACGGCTACACCACCAAGAAGGACCTGTCAGGCTTCGGCACCTTCCTGATCATGGGCGTGATCGGCCTGATCGTCGCTTCGATCGTGAACATCTTCCTCGCCTCCTCGGCGGTGGCCTTCGCGATCTCGGTGTTGGGTGTTCTGATCTTTGCGGGCCTCACGGCCTATGACACTCAGAACATCAAGAACATCTACGTGAGCCACGCGGCCCACGGTGACAGCGAGTGGCTGGGCAAGGCCGCCATCATGGGCGCGCTGCAACTCTATCTCGACTTCATCAACATGTTCATGTTCCTGCTGCAGATCTTCGGCAATCGCGAATAAGCGACGCGAACAAGATGCGATCTCGGGGCCGGTGGACACACCGGCCCTTTTTCGTGGCCAAAGACCTGCCCTCGCGTCGTGCCAAGGCCGCGATTGCGGCGGCACAGAGCGCCGACTAGGCTCGCGCCAACCCGCAGGAGACCATGATGACCAACGACAGCCCCAATAGCTGGGATGCCCGCGCCGCCGCCCATTCCTTTTACGGTTTCACCGACCTGCCGACCGTGGCCGAACGCGGCACGATCGTCGTCACTCATGGCGAGGGACCCTATATCGTCGACACCGAGGGGCGGCGCTATCTCGACGCCAATTCCGGCCTTTGGAACATGGTCGCGGGCTTCGACCACCCTGGCATGATCGCCGCGGCCCAGGCGCAATACGCACGGTTTCCGGGCTACCACGCCTTTTTCGGCCGGATGTCGGACCAGACGGTGATGCTGTCGGAAAAGCTCGCCGAGGTTTCACCCTTCGACAATGCCAAGGTGTTCTATACCAATTCAGGCTCCGAAGCGAATGACAGCATGGTCAAGATGCTGTGGTTCCTCTGGGCCTCGGAGGGGCAGCCGCAGCGCCGCAAGATCCTTACCCGCGTCAACGCCTATCACGGCGTCACCGCCGTCTCCGCCTCAATGACCGGCAAGCCCTACAACGCCGTCTTCGGCCTACCGCTCGACGGCTTCGTCCATCTGTCCTGCCCGCATTATTGGCGCTTTGGCCAAGAGGGCGAGAGCGAGGCGCAGTTCACCCAGCGCATGGCCGACGAGCTGGAGGCGACCATCGCGCGCGAGGGGGCCGACACCATCGCGGGCTTCTTCGCCGAACCGGTGATGGGTGCCGGCGGTGTGATCCCGCCCAGCGAAGGATATTTCCAAGCAATCGCGCCGATCCTGCGCCGCCATGGCATTCCGCTCATCTCGGACGAGGTGATCACCGGCTTTGGGCGCACCGGCAACACCTGGGGCTGCGAGACCTACGATTTCATGCCGGACGCGATCATCTCATCGAAGAACCTCACCGCGGGCTTCTTTCCCATGGGGGCCGTAATCCTCGGCGAGGCGCTGGCCGATCGGATGCAGCGCGCGGCCGAGAAAATCGAGGAGTTTCCGCACGGTTTTACCGCCTCGGGCCACCCGGTCGGCTGCGCCATCGCGCTCAAGGCGATCGACGTGGTGATGAACGAAGGGCTGGCCGATAACGTGAGACGCCTGACGCCGCGCTTCGAGGCGGGCATGGCGCGGCTCGCGCAGCATCCGCATATCGGCGAGTGGCGCGGCAAGGGCTTCATGGGGGCGCTCGAGGCGGTGGCCGACAAGGCGACGAAGACGCCGTTCGCGGGGCACCTGTCGGTCAGCGAGCGGATCGCCAACGCCTGCACCGACCAAGGGCTGATCTGTCGCCCGCTGGGCCAGTCCATCGTGCTCTGCCCGCCCTTCATCCTCACCGAGGCCCAGATGGACGAGATGTTCACCAAGCTGGAAACGGCGCTCGACAAGGTCTTTGCCGAGGTCGCCTGACGGTCAAGCGGGCCGGACACAAGGTTCGGCCCGCCGGTTCATCCCTACGGAAACAAGCGGCGGGCGGTCCCTGCCCCGGTCATCTCGGGGGGCGGGTCACTTGCTCATGCGAGCCAGTTTGGATTGAAGCTCGGCGAGTTGCTTCTTGATGTCCTCGAGATTGTCGCCGTTGCCGTCCTGCCCAGGGCCGGTCGAGCCCATGACGCCGCCGGTCATCGCCTTGAAGAAGGCCTGTTGCTGCGCGCGCATCGCGTCGAAGCCGGGCATCTGCCCCATCGGCGAAACCTTGGTCATGTTCTCCATCATCTTCGACTGCCCGTCGCGCAGCATCTCGAAGGAGGCGGCGAGGAACTGCGGCACGACGGAGCTGGCCTGACTGGTGTAGCTGCGCACGAGATCGGTGAGCACATCGACCGGCAGCACGCTTTCGCCCCGACTCTCGTGCTCGGCGATGATCTGCAGCAGATACTGCCGCGTCAGGTCGTCGCCCGATTTCAGATCGACGATCTGGACCTCGCGGCCGGCGCGGATGAAGCCCGCGATATCCTCGAGCGTGACATAGTCGCTGGTCTCGGTGTTGTAGAGCCTGCGGCTGGCATAGCGCTTGATCAGAAGCGGTTTCGCGGTCTCGGCCATCTCGGTCCCCCCAAGGCATGATGCGCTGCAGCAAAGCCTAGGGTGATGTTTCCCAAAAAGAAAGGGCGGGCTGCGCGTGGCAGCCCGCCCATACGGCGCGGGAGAATCGCCGCAGTGCGGCTTACTTCGACGCGGTCTGACCGGCCTGCGCGGTCGCCTTGCGGGTCGCGGCCTGTGCGTCGGCGCCGGCCTTCTTGGCGGCGTTGGTCATGTCATCGCTCATGTCCTTGCCGGCCGAAAGCATCAGTTCGAGGGTCTCGGTCTGCAGCTTCTTGGCGATCTCGGCGAAGGCGGCCATGTGCTCGGAGGCAGCTTCGGCCGAGGCCGAGGCGAAATCGCTCATCGACTTGGCATAGTCGGCAGGCTCGGACTTGGCGCGGGTCACTTCGCCGAACTTGGCAAGCGTGTCCTGAGCCCATTTGGCCGACAGCTCGGTCGACTTCTGAGCGGCTTCGAGGTTGGCAGCCGACAGCTTCTCGGCGAGAGCGGTCTGGTTGCGGAAGGTCTCTTCCATGTTCTTGGTGTCGACGGGGAACGAACCCATCATGTCCTTGAAGATCGAAGTGAAATCTTGAGTATTGGCCATTGGAGGTCCCTTTCTGGTCGCAGGTGCGGCAGCTCGGTGGCTCCGCTTGTGAACTCGTAGACCGAATATGAATGCTGCACCGCAGCAATTCAAGATGTTTTTCTGCGATGCAGCAAAAAAATTCCCTAGGGGCAAGCATCGGCCTATTCGGCCGCGAGGCGCCCCCCCGTCACGTATCGCCCAGGCGCCGGACCCAGCGCGGGATGCACCTTGGAGCCGGGCTGGCGTGCGGGCACAAGCTCGCCCGAGCGCGGCTCCAGCCACTCGATCCAGGCCGGCCACCACGAGCCTTCGTGCCGGGTCGCGGCCTCTCTCCAGGCCTGCGCATTCTCGGCGGGCGCGGCGTTGGTCCAGTAGCCGTATTTCTTCTTGGCGGGCGGGTTGACGATCCCGGCGATGTGGCCCGATCCCGAAAGCACGAAGGTCTTGTCCTTCGACCCCATCTTCTGCACGCCGCGCCAGCTCGAATCCCACGCCGCGATATGGTCGCTCTCGCAGCCCACGGCAAAGACCGGCACCGTCACGTCGAAAATCTTCGCCTCGTGTCCCGCGACGGTAAAGCCGGTGGTGGCGAAGCGGTCCTGCTGACACAGCCCGCGCAGGTATTCGACCGCCATGCGCGCGGGAAGGTTGGTGCCGTCGCCGTTCCAGTAGAGCAGGTCGAAGGCGGGGGGCGCCTCGCCCATCATGTAGCTGCGGATCGCGGGCTGATAGATCAGGTCACGCGCGCGCAGGAAGGAGAAGGTCCGCGACATGTAGAACTTGTCGAGCACGCCCGCCTCGCGCGCTTCGGCCTCGATCCCGTCGACGAAGTCATCATCGAGAAAGACGCCGACCTCCCCTTGATCGGAAAAGTCGGTGAGCGTGGTGAAGAAGGTGGCCGAGTTGACCGACTTGTCCTTGCGCGCCTTGAGTACCGACAGCGCAAGCCCCAGCGTCGTGCCCGCGATGCAGTAGCCGACGGCGTTGACCTTCTTGACGCCGCAGATTTCCTTGACCACCTCGATCGCCTGAACATAGCCGTCCTCGACATAGTCGGTCATGCCGATTTCGGCATAGCTCGGATCGGGATTGATCCAGCTCACCACGAAGAGGGTGTAGCCCTGATCGACCACGTGGCGGATCAGGCTGTTCTGCGGCTTGAGATCCAGGATGTAGAACTTGTTGATCCATGGTGGGAACAGCACGATCGGCGTCTCGCGCACGTCATCGGTGGTAGGCGAATACTGGATCAGCTCGAACAGATGGTTGCGAAACACCACCTCGCCCGGTGTGGTGGCGAGGTTCTCGCCCACGCGAAAGGCGTCGCCGTCGGCCAGCGTCACCACTAGATTGCCCTCATTGGCCTCGAGATCGCGCACGAGGTTCTCCAGACCGTCGATCAGGCTCTGGCCATCGGTCTCAAGTGCCTTTTGCAGCGCGTCAGGGTTGGTGGCGAGAAAGTTGGTCGGGCTGAACATGTCGACGATCTGCCCGGCGAAGTAGTCGAGCCGCTTCTTTTCGCGCGGCTCCAACCCCTCGATTGAATCGATCGCCGTGCGCACGGCTTCGGCATTGGTGAGGTATTGCTGCTTGATGAAGGCGAACCACGGATGCGTGTTCCACAGCGGGTTGGCAAAGCGGCGGTCGCTCGGCCCATCGCCGGGCGTGGGCGTCGCGGCCCCCTGTACCATCTTCTGCTGGGTTTCGACGTAATGCTGCAGCGTCTTGCCCCAATACCCGAGCTGATGTTCCATCAGCTTGGCGGGATCGCGCATCATTTCGGACCAGTAAGTCCCCGCTGCCTTCAAGTAGAGGTCGTGCTTGGGCCCCTGCAAGGCGCTGGGCACCTTGCGACCCCGCCCCATAGCTCCCACAAGCCTTTGCGTCAGTGTCTCGATCCGGGCGAGATTCTGCTCGAGCCGTTCCTTGGCTTTCGTGGCCAAAGCGTCACCGCTCACGCTCTCGTCGTTAGCCCTGTTCTGATGGTCAGTTGTCATACGCCCCCCCACGCCCTAGTTTGCAGCTGCAGCATGCGGCCTGCCGGGACGGGCCTGCGCCCCATGTGCCGCCGAGGCGGGGTTGGCCCCGGTGGACCAATGACCCCTGCCTGGAGCAGTCTTATGAAGTATATGCCCACCTATGACCTTATGGAAAGCGTGCGCAACACCAACCAGTGGTTGGGTGCGACTGCACGGGCCATGGGGGACCATCCGGCCATGGCGATGACCGCCAATCCGGTGATGCAGATTCTGCGGGCCTGGGGCGACGTGACCGAGCGCAGCTTCGCCCGCATGGTGGCCAAGCCCGACTGGGGTATCCCTTCGGTTTCCGGCCCCGATGGCAAGGACCATATCGTCCGCGTCGAGACGCTGCTGGAGCTGCCCTTCGGCGACCTGATCCGCTTTACCACCCCCGGCAGAAAATCGCCGAGGCGGCGCGTCCTCCTGGTGGCACCGATGTCGGGCCATTACGCCACGCTGCTGCGCAAGACGGTGATCAGCCTTCTGCCCGATTGCGACGTGCACATCACCGACTGGCACAATGCTCGCGACATCCCGGTGAGCGCGGGCAAGTTCGACGTCGAGGATTACACCAAATACGTGGCCGAGTTCATGCGCCATCTCGGGCCAGACCTGCACGTGATCGCCGTATGCCAGCCGGTGCCGCTGACCCTTGCCGCCACGGCGATGCTGGCCGAGGACGACCCGTCGGCGCAGCCGCGCTCACTGACCCTCATCGGCGGGCCGGTGGATCCCGACGCCGCCGCCACCGACGTGACCGATTTCGGCAGCCGTGTCACCATGGGGCAGCTCGAACACTCGATGATCCAGCGCGTAGGCTTCAAGTACAAGGGCGTGGGCCGCGAGGTCTATCCGGGCCTGCTGCAGCTTGCCTCCTTTATCGCGATGAACGCCTCGACCCATGCGCAGGCCTTCACCGACCAGATCTTCCGCGCCGCTCATGGCAAGGCATCCGAGCACGACAAGCACAACCAGTTCTACGACGAATACCTCGCCGTGATGGACATGACGGCCGAGTTCTACCTCTCGACCGTGGAGCGGGTGTTCAAGTCGCGCGATATCGCGCGCAACGCCTTCACCGTGGATGGCCGCAGGCTCGATCTGGGCAAGATCACATCGGTGGCGGTGAAGATCGTCGAGGGCGAGAAGGACGATATCTCGGCTCCGGGCCAATGCCTCGCCGCGCTTGATCTCCTGACCGGCCTTTCCGACGACAAGAAGGCCGCGCATCTGGAGCCCGGCGCCGGGCATTACGGCATCTTCGCCGGGTCGAGCTGGCGCAACAACATCCGCCCGCTGGTGCTTCAGTTCATCGACGACAATTCCGACGCCCCCGCCAAGCCGACCGCCAAGGTCGAAACGCCCAAGCCGCGCCCGGCCAAACCTGCCGCCGCCAAGCCCGTCAAGGAGGCCAAGGCAAAGCCAGCTGCAAAATCCGTCGCAAAGCCCAAGCCCGCAGCGACTACGAAGGCCGAAAGTCCGAAGCCGAGCGTTGTGCCGGCTCGCACAGAGACCGCGGCCCCCGAGGCGAAGACCGCCGAGCCGCCCAAGCCCAAGCCCGC
>Ga0207882_1000284_pt1 | contig 15253 bp, 9 predicted proteins | sample MalvirmetaMSP103_FD_184228 | JGI IMG/M metagenome (GOLD analysis project Ga0207882, IMG submission 184228) | Marine viral communities from the Deep Pacific Ocean - MSP-103 (SPAdes) | ecosystem: Environmental > Aquatic > Marine > Oceanic | place: Pacific Ocean | collected 2011-05-15 | reverse complement strand
CTGACCCGCGCCTCGTAGGCGAGCTTGACCGCCTGCTCGAAGCTAAGCGTCTCGCCGCCCACATGCACCTGATCGTCGGCAAAGCGCACTTCGGAGGCGCTGCACTGGTGCAGCCCTGCGAGGAACTCGGCGATGCGGGTCCGGATCGTGTCGCAGGCGTTCTGCGCGGCCATGCCATTGAGGTCGGAGCCCGACGAGGCGGCGGTGGCCGAGGTGTTGGGCACCTTGTGGGTGTCGGTCGCGGTGATTCGCACCCGCTCGGGCGAAACGCCGAAGCGCGAGGCCGCGACCTGCGCCACCTTGCGAAACAGCCCCTGTCCCATCTCGGTGCCGCCATGGTTCAGGTGGATCGAGCCGTCTTGGTAGACATGCACCAAGGCACCCGCCTGATTGAGATGGGTCAGCGTGAAGCTGATCCCGAACTTCACCGGCGAAAAGGCGATGCCTCGCTTGAGGATCGGGTTCTCGGTGTTCCACTGGGCGATGGCGGCGCGGCGAGCCTTGTAGTCCGAGGTCTCCAGCAGCCGCTCGGTCATCTCGTGCAGGATGAAGTCGGTCACCTCCATGCCGTAGGGCGTGGTGTTGCTGCCCCTCTCTGGCCTGGCCTGGCCCCCGGGCAACTGCGCCTGTGCCCCACGCGAGGCGAGATCGGTATCGCCATCGGCGGGCAGGGCGGGGGTCGGGTCGTCGTGGTGCTGCGCCTCCTCGTTCAGGGCGCCGGCCGCGCGGTAGTAGTTGCGGCGGCGCACCTCGACCGAGTCAAGCGACAGCGCATGCGCCACCTCGTCCATCACCCGCTCAATGCCCAAGACCCCCTGCGGCCCGCCGAAGCCGCGATAGGCGGTGGCGGATTGGTGATTGGTCTTGAGCCGGTGCGAGGTGATCCGCACCGCGTCTAGCAGATAGGCGTTGTCGGAATGCAGCATCGCCCGGTCGGCCACCGGCAGCGACAGGTCGAGCGACCAGCCGCAGCGGGTGTAATGGGTGAAGTCGATGCCCAGAACCCGGCCGCTGTCGTCGTAGCCCACCTCGTAATCGATGCGGAAATCATGCCGCTTGCCGGTGATGGTCATGTCGTCGTCGCGGTCGTAGCGCATCCGGCAGGCGCGGCCCGTTTTCTGTGCCATAATCGCGCAGGCCACGGCGAGCGCGTTGCCCTGACTTTCCTTGCCGCCGAAGCCACCACCCATGCGGCGACACTCGACCTTGACCGCCGACATCGGCAAGCCGAGCGCGTCGGCCACCTTGTGCTGGATCTCGGTCGGGTGCTGGGTCGAGGAATGGACGGTCATGCCGTCCTCTTGCGGCTGCGCCATTGCGGCCATGCCTTCGAGGTAGAAGTGCTCTTGCCCGCCCATCTCGATCCGGCCCGCGAGCTTGCGCGGGGCGCCCGCAATGGCAGCGCCCGCGTCGCCCTTGGCCCAGACACGCGGTCCGTCCTCGAAGCGCGAATTGGCGGCAAGCGCCTGCTCGACGGTGAGGATCGGCTCCTCTTCCTCGTATTCGACCTCGGCCAGCTTGGCCGCCTTGCGCGCGGCGAGATGGCTGGTCGCGGCGACGAGAAAGAGCTGCTGGCCGATATAGTGGACCGAGCCGTCGGAGAGCAGCGGTTCGTCATGCGCGCTGGGCGAGCAGTCGGCGGGGCGGCCGAGGTCGTCGGCCGCCAGCACCGCCACGACGCCGGGGGCCGTGCGCACCCTGTCGAGTTTCATCGAGGTAATGCGCCCGCGCGCGATGCGTGACAGGCCGAAGGCGAGATGCAGCGCGTGGGCGGGGGCGGGGATGTCGTCGATATAGCGGGCTTGGCCGGTGACGTGCAGCACCGCGCTGTCATGCGGAAGAGGTTTGCCGACGCTCATGCCCGCACCTCCAGCACGCTGGTGCGCTGGCCCGTGACATCGGCAAAGTAGCGCCGCGCGAGGCCCTGAGCGGCCTTGAGCCGGTACTGCGCCGAGGCCCGCATGTCCGACAGCGGCGTAAAGTCCTGCGCCAGCGCGGGCAGCGCCGCCTCGACGCTGGCCATGCTCCATGACTTGCCGATGAGCGCGGCCTCGAAGGCGCACGCGCGCTTGGGCGTCGCGGCCATGCCGCCAAAGCCGGTGCGCAGGGCGGTGACGATGCCGCCCTCGACGGTCACGTCAAAAGCGGCGCAGACGGCAGAGATGTCCTGATCGAAGCGCTTGGAGATCTTGTAGACGCGGAAGCTGTCGCTGGATTCGGGCAGGCTCACCGCCTCAACGAATTCGCCGGGCTGGCGGTCCTGCTTGCCGTAGTCGATGAAGAACTCCTCCAGCGGCATTTCGCGGCGCGCGTCGCCGCGGCGCAGGTGGATCGTGGCGCCCAGCGCGATCAGTGCGGGCGCGTTGTCGCCGATGGGCGAGCCGTTGGCGAGGCTGCCGCCGATCGTGGCGGCATTGCGCACCTGCACCGAGCCGTAGCGGCGCACCATCTCGGCATAGGAGGGATAGGACGCGGCCAGCGCCTCCATCATCCGCGTCATTGTCACACTCGCGCCGAAGCGGATGCGGCCATCGCCGGTCTCGATGGTCTTGAGATCCTCGCAGCGGTTGAGGAAAGCGGTTTCCGGCAAGGCGCGCAGCCCCTTGGTGACCCAAAGCGCGACATCAGTGGCCCCGGCGATCAGCGTCGCGTCGGGGTGGTCGAGATACCACGCGGCCAACTCGTCGGCGGTCTCGGGTATGAAGCCCGGCGCTTCGGTCAGCACCGCGTCCGATCCTTGGTTCGCCTCGGGCTCATAGGGCGCGCGACCACCGGCGGGGGCGGATGCGGCATCCGCACTTCGGGCCGCCTCGCCGCCAGCGGCGGGGGGAGTGAGCGCCTTCAACTTCTCGCGGTCGCTCTCGATCCATGCGGGCAGGGGCGCGCCCTCGCTGGCTTCGGCCGCGCGGATGATCGGAGCATAGCCGGTGCAGCGGCACAAATTGCCCGCGAGTTGGTCGTCATGATCGGTGCGGCCTTGGGCGTGGGCGGCGGCCATCGACATCACGAAGCCCGGCGTGCAGAAACCGCACTGGCTACCGTGATGCTCGACCATCGCCTGTTGGACGGGATGCAGCGCGCCACCCTCGGCCAGTCCCTCGACCGTGCGCACGGCGCGGCCCGCGAGCTGCGGCAGAAACAGGATGCAGGCGTTGAGCGCGCGCTGCCCCCCCTCGGGATCGGTGACGATCACCGTGCAGGCGCCGCAATCGCCTTCGTTGCAGCCCTCCTTGGTGCCGGTTAGGCCCTTTTGTTCACGCAGGTAATCGAGCAGGCTATGCGTTGGCGCTCCGCCTGCACGTACCGTCTCTCCGTTGAGAAGAAACGCGATATCGGTCATCGCTAGATCCGCCGCCTTACCGGATAGGTCATGAGCCGCGAGGCCCGGTCGATGCGGCGTAGACCGGGCGGCCCTCGTGTGAAGCTCATGAAAGCCGATGCCATGCGCGCTTGGCAAGCCTCGCGTGCCTGCCGTTGCGGCAGAACCCCTGTTCTGCGGAGGATTTCTGCCCATTTGCCCGCGAAACGGGAGGGGAGGCCCCGGTCTGCCCGTTCCGGCGGCGCGGCGGTGCGGATGGGGCGACGGCTCATGCGTGCGCCCGACATCACAATCGCGGGCCTTGACGAGGCGGCAGGTCACCGCCTGCTTCCCGTGCCTGTCCGTGGCGCGTAGAACCCTCCCCATGGCCGATCCCCGATTCATACATCTGCGCGTCCATACCGAGCATTCGCTGCTCGAAGGCGCGATTCCCGTGAAAAAGCTGCCGGGCCTCGCCGCGAAGGCCGAGATGCCCGCCGTGGCCATCACCGACACCAACAACATGTTCGCCGCGCTGGAGTTTTCCGAAGGGGCGGCGAAATCGGGGGTCCAGCCGATCGTCGGCTGTCAGGTCGATCTATGCTACCTGCCGCCCGAGCCGGGCAAGCGTCCCGAGATGCCCGCGCCCATCGTGCTGCTGGCGCAGACCGAAGCCGGCTACATGAACCTGATGAAGCTGAACTCCTGTCTCTATCTCAAAAGCGACGGGCAGCTTCCGCAGGTCTCGGCGGAAGAGATCGAGGCCCTGTCGGGCGGTCTGATCTGCCTGACCGGCGGCCCGGACGGGCCGGTGGGTCGGCTCTTGCGGCAGGGTCAGCGGCCCAAGGCCGAGGCGCTGATGGCGCGGCTGAAGGCCGCCTTCCCAGACCGGCTCTATGTCGAGCTGCAGCGTCATCCGGGCGAGGACGGTCTGCCCGAGGCCGAGAAGCTTTCCGAGCGCGGCCATGTCGAGATGGCTTATGCGATGGACCTGCCGCTGGTCGCGACCAACGACGTCTATTTCCCCAAGCCCGAGATATACGAGGCGCATGACGCCCTGATCTGCATCGCGCAGGGCGCCTATGTCGACCAGCAGGAGCCGCGCCGCAGGCTCACCGCGCAGCACTACTTCAAGAGCCCGCAGGAGATGGCGACGCTGTTCGCCGACCTGCCCGAGGCGCTCGAGAACACTGTCGAGATCGCGCGCCGGTGCGCCTTCAAGACCTACAAGCGCGCGCCGATCCTGCCCAAGTTCGCCGATGACGAGGTGGTGGAACTGCGCCGTCAGGCGCAGGAGGGGCTGAAGGATCGCCTCGCCGTGATTCCGCATGCCGTCAGCGTCGAGGACTACGAAGCGCGGCTCGAATTCGAGCTCGGGATCATCGAGGGAATGGGCTTTCCCGGCTACTTCCTGATCGTCGCCGACTTCATCAAATGGGCCAAGGACCACGACATCCCGGTGGGGCCGGGTCGGGGCTCGGGCGCGGGCTCTCTCGTGGCCTACGCGCTGACCATCACCGACCTCGACCCGCTGCGTTATTCGCTGCTGTTCGAGCGCTTTCTCAACCCTGAGCGGGTCTCGATGCCCGACTTCGACATCGACTTCTGCATGGATCGCCGCGAAGAGGTGATCCGCTACGTGCAGGAGAAATACGGCCGCGAGAAGGTGGGCCAGATCATCACCTTCGGCGCGCTCTTGTCCAAGGCAGCGGTGCGCGACGTGGGCCGGGTGCTGCAGATGCCCTATGGCCAGGTCGACCGATTGTCGAAGATGATCCCGGTCGAAGGCGTGAAGCCGGTTTCGATCGAGAAGGCACTCGCCGACGAGCCGCGCCTGCGCGAGGAGGCCAAGAACGAGGAGGTGGTGAACCGCCTCCTGACCTACGCCCAGCAGGTCGAGGGACTCTACCGCAACGCCTCGACCCACGCTGCGGGCGTCGTCATCGGCGACCGGCCGCTCGACGCGCTGGTGCCGCTCTACCGCGATCCGCGCTCGGACATGCCCGCCACCCAGTTCAACATGAAATGGGTCGAACAGGCGGGTCTGGTGAAGTTCGATTTCCTCGGCCTCAAGACCCTCACCGTGATCCAGAACGCCATGGACCTGATCCTGAAATCGGGGCGTCCGCTGCACGTGGCCGAGGACGGGAGCGATCTGTACCAGCCGCCCGAGGGAGCCGAGAACCAGATCAACCTGATCCCGCTCGACGACGAGAAGACCTACAAGCTCTATGCCCGCGCCAAGACGGTCGCAGTGTTCCAAGTGGAATCCTCGGGCATGATGGATGCGCTCAAGCGCATGAAGCCCACCTGCATCGAGGACATCGTGGCGCTGGTGGCGCTCTATCGTCCGGGGCCCATGGAGAACATCCCGGTCTATTGCGAGGTCAAGAATGGGCTGCGCGAGATCACCTCGATCCATCCATCGATCGACGACATCCTCGCCGAGACGCAGGGCATCATCGTCTATCAGGAACAGGTGATGCAGATCGCGCAGGTCATGGCGGGCTACAGCCTTGGCGGTGCCGACCTCTTGCGCCGCGCCATGGGCAAGAAGATCGCCGAGGAGATGGCCAAGGAACGCCCCAAATTCGTCGACGGCGCGATGAAGAACGGGGTCGACAAGAAGAAGGCGATGGAGGTCTTCGACCTTCTGGAGAAGTTCGCCAATTACGGCTTCAACAAGAGCCACGCCGCCGCCTATGCCGTGGTCAGTTACCAGACGGCGTGGCTCAAGGCGAACCATCCGGTGGAGTTCATGGCCGGTGTCATGAACTGCGATATCCATCTCACCGACAAGCTCGCGATCTACTTCCAAGAGGTCCGCAAGGGCCTGTCGCTCGAATGGACGCCTCCTTGCGTCAACCGCAGCCAAGCAACCTTCGATGTGATGGACGGCAAGCTGGTCTACGCGCTGGGCGCGCTCAAGAATGTCGGTGTCGAAGCGATGCGGTTGATCGTCGAAGGCAGAGGCGAAAAGCAATTCGCCACGCTCTACGACCTCGCAAGACGCGTCGATCTCAAAAAAGTGGGCAAACGGCCCTTGGAGATGCTGGCCCGCGCCGGGGCCTTCGACGCGCTCGATCGCAACCGGCGACGCGTGTTCTCGGGACTCGACGCGCTGGTCGCCTATTCGGCCGCGATTCACGAACAGAAGGCCTCCGCGCAGGTCTCGCTCTTTGGCGAGGCGGGCGAGGACCTGCCCGAGCCGCGCATGCCGCAGGTCACCGACTGGCTTCCGGCCGAGCGACTGGCCGAGGAGTTCAAGGCGGTCGGTTTCTACCTCTCGGGCCATCCGCTCGACGATTATCTCGCGCCGCTCAAGCGCAAGGGCGTGATGACGCTCGATGAGGTGCTGGAGCAGGCGGCCGCGCGCGGCGCCTTCGTGGGCAAGATGGCCGGGACCGTCGCCGGGCGGCAGGAGCGCAAGTCGGCGCGGGGCAACCGCTTTGCCTTCGTGCAGATGTCCGACCCGACAGGGCAGTTCGAGGTGACGATGTTCTCCGACACGCTGGAAGTGGCGCGCGAGCATCTGGAGACTGGCAGCCAAATCGTGGTGCAGGTCGAGGCAACGATGGAGAGCGATCAGCTCAAGCTGCTCGGCCGCTCGGTCGCGCCGATCGAAGGCGTGGTGGCGGATGCGGGCGGCTCGGGCCTGCGCGTGTTCCTCGATGCGCCGGATGCGATCACCCTCCTGGCGGGCGTGCTCGAACGGGCAGGGCGCGAGGTGCCGAAAGGCCAGCGCATCGCGCGTGGGCCGATCAGCATCTGCCTGATGGGCGCGGGGCTGCCCGGCGAGGTCGAGATCGACTGCGGCGCCGACTGGCCGGTGACGCCACAGATCAAAGGGGCGCTGCGCTCGCTGCCGGGCGTGGTCGAAGTCGAGGAGGTCTGAGCGCCGCGCCGCCTGCGCGATGGACGCGAGGGGGGCGCGTGCTAGAACCGTGCAAGGCCCCAACAGGAGACCGCCATGCGCCCCGCCCATGCCCTTTGCACCCTGATCGCCCTCGCGGCCTGCGAGGCCGGTTCCGGCGGTGGCGGCAGCGCCAGCTTTTCCGGCCCTATGCCCGACAGCCGCGAGATCGCGCCGGGCGCGTCCTTGCCTTTCGGCGAAATCGCTACGGTCTGCGGCCTGTCGAAAACGGCGCTGGGCACGCCGGTCGCCACGCAATCGGGCTTTACCCTCTATGACACCGCCGCCGCCTCGACGGGGCAGCGCACGCAATACCTCACCGGCTTCGACGATGGCTGCGCACGGCAGTTCACCGCCGCGCTCGCTCTGTTCGGTGATATCGGCACGCATGAAACACTGGCCTATGGCTCGGGCATGCTGCACGACACGGTAGGCGCTGCCTATGAGGAGGTGAAGGGCCAGATCTGCGGCGTGCCCGAAGGCCAGCCCTGCGGCAGCGCCGCGCCGAAGCTGGCGCGCAATACCACCTTCCTCACCGCCTATGCCGCCTTCGGAGCAAGCGGGCGTCATGCCGACATGCTGCTGCATGACGGGCGCGCGCTGGCGCTCGGGGTCGAGAGCTGAGCCCTACTAGTAGTGCGGCGGGCGCTGATCGGTCAGCGTGACGCTGCCTTCGGCGTCGGCCTCGGCGCGCTCGGTCAGGCGCATCACCTGACGGGTCAGCACCGCGATCTCGCGCTCCTGCCGCGCCACGACGTCGGACAGGTCGTCGACGGTGCGGATCAGGTGGCTCAGCTTTTCTTCGATGTCGATCTGTGTGCTCATGCCTTCTAAACACATCAGCGCGGCCCGGGTTTCAAGCCCGGAGGTTGCCCCCGCGGGCGCTGCAGGCTAAGCCCCCGCGCGACTCCGCTCCTCGAAAGGACGATCCATGGCCAAGGACAAGATCCGCCGCCCCCGCGCCGAGACGCCGAAGGGGTTTCGCGACTATTTCGGCGCCGAGGTCACCGCGCGCGCCGCGATGCTGCGCCGGATCGCCGACGTCTATCACGCCTATGGCTTCGACGCGCTGGAGACCAGCGGTGTCGAGACGGTCGAGGCGCTGGGCAAGTTCCTGCCCGACGTGGACCGTCCCAACGAGGGCGTGTTTGCTTGGCAGGAGGATGTCGAAGGATCGAAGCCCGGCGATTGGCTGGCGCTGCGCTATGACCTGACCGCGCCGCTGGCGCGAGTCTATGCCCAGCACCGCAACGACCTGCCCACGCCCTATCGCCGCTATGCGATGGGTCCGGTTTGGCGCAACGAGAAGCCCGGCCCGGGTCGGTTTCGGCAATTCTATCAGTGCGATGCCGACACGGTGGGCGCGCCCTCGGTGGCCGCCGACGCCGAGATCTGCGCCATGCTCGCCGACACGCTGGAAGCGGTGGGCATTTCGCGCGGCGACTACATCGTGCGCGTGAACAACCGCAAGGTCCTCAACGGCGTGATGGAGGTGGCGGGCGTGCTGGACCCGTCCGATCCGGAGAAGTTCGCGGCCGAGCGTGGCATCGTGCTGCGCGCCATCGACAAGCTTGATCGGCTGGGCACGGACGGCGTGCGGATGCTGCTGGGCGAAGGCCGCAAGGACGAGTCGGGCGATTTCACCAAGGGCGCGGGGCTGGGACCCGAGCAGGCCGAGGTGGTCATGGGCTTCATGGAGGCAAGGCGCGACACGGCGGAGGAAACGCTGGCGCGGCTGCGCGAACTGGTCGGCCCCTCGGCCATGGGCAGTGAGGGCGTGGACGAGTTGGAGACCATCGCCGGGCTGCTCGATGCACAGGGCATGGGACCCGATCGCGTCGTCATCGACCCCTCGGTGGTGCGGGGCTTGGGCTACTACACCGGCCCGGTGTTCGAGGCCGAGCTGACTTTCGAGATCCTCGACGAGAAGGGCCGTGCGCGGCAGTTCGGCTCGGTTGCCGGGGGCGGGCGCTACGACGATCTGGTCAAGCGCTTTACCGGGCAGGCCGTGCCCGCCACCGGCGTCTCGATCGGCGTCGACCGACTGCTCGCCGCACTGGCTGCCAAGGGGCGGGGCGAGGCCGAGGCGCAGGGGCCGGTGGTCGTCACCGTGATGGATCGCGACCGCATGGCCGATTACCAGGCGATGGCCTCCGAACTGCGCGCGGCAGGCATCCGCGCCGAGGTCTATCTCGGCAACCCCAAGAACTTCGGCAACCAGATGAAATACGCCGACCGGCGCGGCAGCCCGGTGGCGCTGATCGAAGGCGGCGACGAGAAGGATCGCGGCGTGGTGCAGATCAAGGACCTGATCCTCGGCGCGCAGATCGCCAAGGACGCGACCCTCGAGGAGTGGAAGGATCGCCCCTCCCAGATCGAGGTGCCGCGCCATGAGTTGGTTGAGCGGGTTCGCGCGATGCTCGAAAGCCAATCCTCATGATGCCCGGTCCCATGGGCCCGGAGGTGCGCACCGAGGCGGCGCGGCTTTCGGCGATCTTCGAAGGCCTCGGCGCGCAGCCGGTCGACACTTCGATCCTGCAGCCCGCCGACGTGCTGCTCGATCTTTATGGCGAGGACATCCGCGCCCGCGCCTATGTCACCGCCGATCCGCTACGCGGCGAGATGATGCTGCGCCCGGACTTCACGGTGCCGGTGGTGCGCGCGCATATGGATGAGGGGGGCGATCCCGCCCGCTACTGCTACGCGGGCGAGGTATTCCGGCGGCAAGAGACCGATCCGGACCGACCGATCGAGTTCCTGCAAGCTGGCTTCGAGATCTTCGGCGGCGATCCGGCACAGGCCGATGCCGAGGTCTTCGCCACCATCGCGGATGCGCTGGAGGGTCTCGATCTGTGGCCCTCGACCGGGGATATCGGCATCCTGATGGCGGCCGTTCGGGGGCTCAGGACTTCGGAGGCGCGCAAGGGGGCACTTTTGCGCCATGTCTGGCGGCCGCGCCGATTCCGTGCGTTGCTCGACCGCTATGGCGCGCGCACGCCGCTGCCCGCGCAGCGCAAGGCGCTTCTGGCCGCCGACGATCCGTTCGAGGGCGTGGGGCCGGTGTTGGGCCTTCGCACGCGGATTGAGATCGAGACGCGCATCGCCACCCTGCGCGATGAGGCCCGGACGCCGCCCATTTCCGAGGAGGAGATGGAGCTGATCGACATGATCCTCGATCTGCGCGAGACCGCGCCCAACGTGCTGTCGAGCCTGCGCGATATCGCCGTCGACATGCCCGCCATCGGCGATGCCGTCACCGGGCTCACCCGTCGTCTCGACGCGATGTCGGCGCGCGGCGTCGATGTACAGTCTCTGCCCTTCGAAGGCAGCTTCGGGCGCACCACGCTCGAATATTACGACGGCTTCGTCTTCGGGTTCCAGTCGCCCACCCGCGCCGACCTGCCGCCCGTGGCGACCGGCGGGCGCTACGATGCGCTGACCCGGCAGCTCGGGCAGGGGCGCGCGGTGCCGGCCGTGGGCGGGGTGATCCGCCCCGAGCTCGTGGTCCAGATCAGGGAGGGCCGGGCATGACGATCCGTCTCGGCGTGCCGTCCAAGGGGCGGCTCATGGAAAAGACCTTCGACTGGTTCGGCGCACGCGGACTGGTGCTTCGCAAGAACGGCAACGACCGCGAATATGCGGGCGTGGTCGAGGGGATCGACGGCGTCGAACTGGCCCTGCTCTCCGCCGGAGAAATCCCGCGCGAATTGGCGGCGGGACGCCTGCATCTGGGCGTCACCGGCTCGGATCTCGTGCGCGAGAAGGTCGCGGGCTGGGATTTGCGGCTGCGCGAGCTGGCGCATATGGGTTTCGGCGGGGCGGATCTGGTGATCGCCGTGCCGCAATCCTGGGTCGATGTGGACACGCTCGACGATCTCGACGCCGTGGCCGCCGCGTTCCGCCGAAACCATGGCTTCCGGCTGCGCATCGCCACCAAGTATCACCGCCTGACGCGCGAGTTCCTGCGCGAGCAGGGCGTTGCCGACTACCAGCTCGTCGACAGTCAGGGTGCGACCGAGGGCGTTGTCAGGAACGAGACCGCTGAGGCGATCTCGGACATCACCTCCACCGGCGAGACGCTGCGCGCCAACGGGCTCAAGATCCTTTCCGACGGGATGATCCATTCGAGCCAAGCGACGCTGTTCCGGTCGAGCAACGCCGACTGGTCGGACCGGCACCGCGTCACGCTCGATGCGCTCGAGGACAAGCTCGGGCTCTAGAGCACCCCGATCTCGGCTAGCGCGGCCTGCAGCGCGGGCGGCAGCGGCTCCTCGGCTTCGCGCCCTGGCGCGAGGTCGCGCGGCGCATCCTCGGGCTTGAGATAACGCCAACCTTGAAACGCCCGCTTGGGCGTTGCCGCGACGCGCTTGAGATCCGGCTCGCAGACGATGGCGCAGCGGCGGATGCCGTCGCCGCGATCCAACTCGTCGAAGCGGATCACCCGCTGACGGCACAGGATCACGCCCTTGATCACCCAGTAGATCGATCCCTCGTCCAGTACCTCATCGGTGCGCTTGGGCCACATGCGGGTGACATGGCGCGGCAGCCCGTCCGGGCCTTGTCCGCGCCGATCGGCCTGCCACGCGGCGAGATCGGAGACGTCGTCGGTTCCGACCGAGAGCTTGATGAGGTGCAAGGGCATGGTTCAGGACTTAGGAGGCGATGCGGGGGCCCGCAAGTCGCGATTTCGTGTTGTGGCAAAACCGCAATTTCTTGTGGATAAGGCTGTGTCAAACACAATCTGTAGCTTGAGACGTGCTATGATACTCTATATCCAAGGTCACCGTCGGGACCTGAGTCCCCCATGAATTTCCAATACGTTTCAAAGCCGAAGGACCGCCCTCATGACCCGTTTTTCCGCGCCGATCGCCGAGCAGATCTGGGACATGAAGTATCGCTTCAAGGAAAGCGACGGCACGCCGATCGACGCATCGGTCGAAGATAGCTGGCGCCGCATCGCCCGCGCGCTGGCGGTCCCCGAGAAGGACCCGGCGCATTGGGAAGAAAAGTTCTATGGCGCACTCGAGAATTTCCGCTACCTGCCTGCTGGCCGGATCACCGCCGGGGCGGGGACCGCGCGCGCGGTGACGCTGTTCAACTGCTTCGTGATGGGCACCGTGCCCGATTCGATGTCGGGCATCTTCGACATGCTCAAGGAAGCCGCGCTGACGATGCAGCAGGGCGGCGGCATCGGCTACGACTTCTCGACCATCCGGCCGCGCGGCGCCGAGGTGAAGGGCGTGGCCGCCGACGCGTCGGGCCCCTTGTCCTTCATGGATGTCTGGGACGCGATGTGCCGCACCATCATGTCGGCAGGGAGCCGCCGCGGCGCGATGATGGCGACGATGCGCTGCGACCACCCCGACGTCGAGGCCTTCATCACCGCGAAATCCGACCCGGCCCGGCTGCGCATGTTCAACATGTCGGTTCTCGTCACCGACCCGTTCATGGAGGCCGTGAAGGCCGACGGCTCCTGGGACCTCGTCTTCAAGGACAAGGTCTACAAGACCGTGCAGGCGCGCGATCTGTGGAACGCGATCATGAAGTCGACCTACGAGCAGGCTGAGCCGGGTGTGATCTTCATCGACCGCATCAACCAGATGAACAATCTCGGCTATTGCGAAAACATCTCGGCCACCAACCCCTGCGGCGAGCAGCCGTTGCCGCCCTATGGCGCCTGCCTGTTGGGGTCGATCAACCTCGCCAAGCTGGTGAAGAACGAATTCGAGGCGGGTGCCAAGCTCGACGAGGCCGAACTCGACGATCTCGTGGCTCTCGCGGTGCGCATGATGGACAATGTCGTCGATGCCTCGAACTTCCCACTGCCCGCGCAGGCCGAGGAGGCCCGCAACAAGCGCCGCATCGGCCTCGGCGTCACAGGCCTTGCCGATGCGCTCCTGATGGTCGGGCTGCGCTACGGATCGGACGAGGCGGCGGCGCAGACCGAGGCCTGGATGAAGCGCATCGCGCGCGCCTCCTATCTCGCCTCCGTCGCTCTCGCGAAGGAGAAGGGCGCGTTCCCGCTCTTCGACGCCAAGAAGTACCTCGCCACCGGCAACATGATGCAGATGGACAAGGATGTGCGCGACGCGATCGCCAAGCACGGCATCCGCAACGCGCTGCTGACCTCGATCGCGCCGACCGGCACCATCTCGCTCTACGCGGGCAACGTGTCGTCGGGGATCGAGCCGGTGTTTGCCTATGCCTACACTCGCAAGGTGCTCCAGAAGGATGGCTCGCGCACCGAGGAGGAGGTCGTCGACTACGCCGTGCAGGCCTGGCGCGAGAAGTTCGGAGACGCAGAATTGCCCGACTACTTCGTCAACGCCCAGACGCTGGCCCCGATGGACCATGTGAAGATGCAGGCGGCGGCGCAGAAGTGGATCGACAGCTCGATCTCCAAGACGATCAACTGCCCCGAAGACATTTCATTCGAGGCGTTCAAGGACGTCTACATGGAAGCCTACGAGACGGGCTGCAAAGGCTGCACCACCTATCGCCCCAACGACATCACCGGCTCGGTGCTGTCGGTCTCCGAGCCGGCCAAGGCACCCGAGGCCAAGGACGCGCCCAAGGAATCGACCGGCGGCGAGGTGATCTACATGTCAGAGCCGCTCGACCGTCCCGCCGAACTTGAGGGCGCGACCTACAAGCTGAAATGGCCCGACAGCGAGCACGCGATCTATATCACCGTCAACGACCTCGTCGTCGGCGGCCACCGACGGCCCTTCGAGGTGTTCATCAACTCCAAGAACATGGAGCATTTCGCCTGGACCGTGGCGCTGACCCGGATGGTCTCGGCGGTGTTCCGGCGTGGCGGCGACGTGTCCTTCGTGGTCGAGGAGTTGAAGGCCGTGTTCGACCCGCGCGGCGGTGCCTGGATCAAGGGCAAGTACGTGCCCTCGATCCTTGCGGCGATTGGCGGCGTGATCGAGAAGCACATGATCTCCACCGGCTTCCTCGCGGGCGAGGGGCAGGGCCTCAAGGAGGACCCACAGCAACAGGTCGTCAACCTCGACGCCCCCCGCGGGAAGGCCTGCCCCTCCTGCGGCAGCTTCGAGCTGCGCATGGTTGAAGGCTGCATGACTTGCGGGAGCTGCGGTCATTCGAAGTGTTCTTAGCATAATAGATCGTTCACTGCCAGAAAGGCATATGAGTGCGAATTGAAAGCATAAGCGTGCGAGTTGCACGTCAAGCGCTTTCTTCGATGACCCTGGCAGACATGCCGGGGTCATTCTCGTTTAGGCCACTGGCATAAGAAGTGGCGTTCGAGGGCCGTCCACAAGAAGAGGTTTTCGTGCTTTGCTTCGCCGTTGAAGAATCTCAGCTCCTGCAGGCCGAAAGCGGACGACAGCAGCTTCTGCCATGACCACCCCGTTTCCAACGACAAGCGGCGCAGCGGGGCGAAAGTCTGGTCGAAGTACTGCCGGTCGCTTTCGGTAATATAGGGCTGTACCGCCTTGCGCTTCGGGTTGGAGGCCTTCGTGGCTCGGATATGCCCCGAGGCAACGAGTTGCGTCGTCTGCGTTGGCTTGAGACCGACCGATTTGGCGAACACCTCGAGCGTGAGGCCCGGAGCGTGATCGACGTTCAACTTGCTTTGCAGTTCGTCTCGGTCGACCAGGGTCGATGCGTAGCCTGTCGCCTGCGAGTAGCTGCCAATCCGACGGAGCTCGCCTTCCTTGATAAGGGCGATGATCTCTGCGGGACGTACCCGTAGCTGATGGCAGGCCTCTTGCAGCGTTCGCCAGCCATGCATTTTTGCATGAACCGTTTCGGCGCCAGGTAGTAGGTCGGCAACGAAGCGGTGAGCATCGGTGGCCCTCCACAGAGGCTTCGCGCCTGCTGCCGCAATTGCCGGCGGCAGATGGCCATCTGCTCTGAGCGATTCGAAATGCGACCGGGAGATATTCATTAGTTGCTGCAGTTCGACCCCGCTCACCATTCGATTGAGTTCTTCGATGATGGGTTTCACCGCTTTGACGTCGAAAACTATCCACTCGTCGGTGACACTCGAGGCTGCGCCTGTCAGTATTCCTCGC
>Ga0207882_1000282_pt1 | contig 15313 bp, 8 predicted proteins | sample MalvirmetaMSP103_FD_184228 | JGI IMG/M metagenome (GOLD analysis project Ga0207882, IMG submission 184228) | Marine viral communities from the Deep Pacific Ocean - MSP-103 (SPAdes) | ecosystem: Environmental > Aquatic > Marine > Oceanic | place: Pacific Ocean | collected 2011-05-15 | reverse complement strand
TCGCCGACCCGCATTTCGCGGACGCGCAGGATCTGCTGAAGCTGCAGCCGCTGGCCGACCCGAACCTGATCTACAGCTTCCACTTCTACGAACCGCACAATTTCACGCATCAGGGCGCGAACTGGGGCTGGCCGATGTGGCGGCAACTGCATAATCTGCCGTATCCGTCCTCACCCGAGGCGGTGGCGCCGGTGCTCGACACGCTGACGCCCGAAGCCAGACCGCATGCCGAGTTCTATGGTCAGGAACGCTGGAACCGCGACAGGCTGGCGGCTCCGATTACGCAAGTCGCGGACTGGGCGCGGCGTCACCGGCTCAAACTCTGGTGCAGTGAATTCGGTGTGTACCGCTACTACGTCAACGAACAGTTTCGCGCCGCCTGGTTGCGTGATGCGCGCGAATTGTTCGAGGCCAGGGACATTGCCTGGACACACTGGGATTACACGGACGGCTTCGGTCTGAGCCGGGGTGAGCCGGGAGCGCGCGTTGCCGATCCCGAAATCGTTTCGGCTTTGGGGCTCAGGCCCTGAGTTCGCTGCGCGAGGATTCCGCCGACGCGGCCCCCGCGCTGTCGGTCGTCATTCCGGTGCTGGACGAAGCGCAGAGCGCGCCCGCGCTGGTCGAGGCGCTGCATCAGCAAGCTGCGGTATCGCTGGAGGTGATCGTCGCCGATGGTGGGTCCAGAGATGACGGGGCTAACGCCTGCCAGCGTGCTGGCGCCCGCATCATCGATGCGCCGCGAGGTCGCGCCCGACAGATGAACGCGGCCGTGGCGGTCGCACGCGGCGACTGGTTGCTGTGTCTGCACGCCGATTCCGGCCTGGTCGGTCCCTTGCAGCTGCGACGGGCGCTCGATGCGGTTCATGCGGAAATCGGCCGCCTTGGCCATTCCCGCGTGGCCGGTCATTTTCCCCTGCGGTTCAGGCGCGACACGGCCGGGCACGCACGACTGTTCCGCTTCATCGAGGCCAAGAGCGGCAGCAATCGTCCTGGAACGATCAACGGCGATCAGGGCTTGCTGATACGGCGCGACTTTTTCGAGGCGCTCGGCGGTTTCGACACGCGCCTGCCGTATCTGGAAGATACGCGCATGGCCCGTCGCATCTTCGCGCAGGGTCGCTGGCTGTTGTTGCCGGATGCACTCGAAACCTCGGCAAGGCGATTCGAGACTGGCGGCCATTATCGAGTCTATGCGTTGATGGCCTTGATCCAGATCATGAACGAGGCCGGCGTAGACGGTTTCTTCGAGCAGGCGGCCGGGCTGTATGCCACGCAGACCGAGCTGCGACGCATCGATTTGCGGCCTTATCTGAACGTAGCGGCCCGGGCACTCGTCGCACATCCACAACGCTTGGCGCTGATGCGTCGGATCGCCGCGAATCTGGCCGGCAACGCTTGGCAGGCCGGTTTGCTGATATCGGTGCTGCGGTCCTGAGGCGGTCGGCGTTTACCGTCGCTCGCCCGTCACTGCCCCGTCATTCCGGGGCCCGCACGGCCGGAACCCGGAATCTAGGCGAGTGTGCCAGACGCCGCATGGGTTCCAGCTCAGGGCTGCAGCCTGTCCGGAATGACGGAGGGACGGGGCGGTGTGCACGACGGCGCCGGGCGTCTGACGAGGCGCCCGCAGGTTTGTTGATCGGACCAAGCCGCGTAAGGTCGGCGACACTGCGGCGCCGACCTCAATGCGTCGGCCTTTGGGATTGACAACCCCTCAGTCGCAGGTGCCATCACCGCTAGTCGGTGTGCCGGCGGTGAACGTCAGGCATCCGCAGACATCAGCGCTGTCGTTGCCGCTCGCCCGCGCACCGAGGCGTCGTACTGCACGCCCGCTTCCAGTGGGGATTCCTGGGTCAGCGCGATCACTTCTGGCGGCAACTCGCTTGAGGACGGATTGCCGTGCATGACCGGCGGCATCACCGAATTGTTCGGCGTTTCCGGATCGGCAGGGTCAGGGCTGGACACGCGGGAATAGGCGATCTCGCGGCGTTCGTCCACCGTGGTTGCGCCTGCGCTGGTGCGCATTCAGTAGGGTGCTCCGCAATTTATTCGGCGTTTTCGATGCGGATGATCGACAGCTTGTAGACGCCGTCGTCATCGCCTTCGACATCCCAGTCGTACATCGGCCTGAGTTCGCCGACACCTGGTCCGCCACGACTGTCCTGCCTCCGTTTTTGCAGGCCGCGAGCATCAGCAGCGGCACCACCACACAGGGTTCCGTGTCATTGTTGGGGGCGCTTGGCCGGTTTGGCGCGATCCTGTCGTTTCTCTCCTGTGGTGGGCCTGGTTTGGGCGATGGCGCTCATGGCCGACGGGAGGGAGGCGTACATGTCCAAGCGTACAGCGATCTTGCTCGCGTTCTGCATGGCGGGGGCTTTCGGGCGAGCGCGAGCCGAAGTCGATCCGGCGCTGCAGTATTCGAGCTATCTGGGCCTGGGCGGCGATGCCCGCGTCACTGGAATGGCGCGCGATGGCGAAGGCAACCTGTTTCTGGCGGGTTCCAGCCTCACCGCTGGCACGCGGCGCTACAACCTGGTGCTGGCCGTGGACCAGTCCGGCAGCGTGGGCTCCGGGACACAGTTCGCACAGACCAAGGATGCACTCAAGAACCTCATCGATGCCTACGCGGCACAGAGCGAGACGCTGTCGATCAGCATGCTCACGTTCAACAACGCCGCCACGGTCATTCTGCCGCCGACGACCGATGTGGCTTACGCCAAGTCGGTCATCGATGCGCTGCCGGTGCCCAGAGAGCGGACGAACTACGCCGATGCACTCACCGTTTCGGAGACGCTGATCGACGATGTCCTCATCGCGTACCCCGACAGCAAACCCATCTACTACTTCATTTCCGACGGCAGCCCCACCAACCAGAGCAACGATCCGAGACCCGCCGGGTGTTCGACCGAGGCTTCCCGCACTCCGCCGTTCTGCCACCCGGAATGGCCGGGCTTCCTGATCGAGCGCGATGTATTGGCGCAGAGCGTGGGTGTGACCCAGAGCGTCAACTACAGCCAGTTGGACTGGATCGACAACGCCGCCCAGGGGCCCGTCACCCTCAACAACTTCGAAGGCCTGACGGACGCGCTCGAAGCGACCGCACCTTCGATCGACGCCTTCGTCCTCAAGCTCACGCCGGCCGCGGACGCGGTGCTGTACCGAACCTGGTTCGGCGGCCGTGGCGTGGAGAACGCCTACGGTCTGGCGGTGGACGAGTCCGGACGTGCCTGGGTCGTGGGGCGAACGGACTCGGTGGATTTCCCCGTGCGCGCACCGATCCAGAGCAGCGCCCAAAGTGCCTCGCCGAGCGGTTTCGTCGCACGCCTGGATGTCGACGGCGCGCTCGAATTTTCGAGCTACTTCGGCAGCAGCGGCGCCGACGCGGTGCACGCCGTGAGCCTGTCGCCCAACGGCGATGCGGTGATCGCCGGCGAGGTCGGCTCCGGCGACTATCCAGGCAGCTTGAACGAATTCGCCGGCGGCGCCACGGATGGTTTCGTCGCGCGCCTGCAAGGCAATCTTCTGCTCGGCACCCGGGCCTTCGGCGGCAGCGGTGACGACCGGATTTCCGCAGCGGCGATCGGCGCCTCAGGCGCAACGCTGTTGCTGGCGGGCTCCAGCAACTCGCTCGATCTGCCGGTTCCGGGGGGCGCACAGTCTGCCTTGGCTGGCGGCAACGACGCCTTCCTCGCCGCCGTAGACGATACCGGCACCGTGCTGTGGGCGAGCTATCTGGGCGGCTCGGGCAAGGACGCCGCCACCGCCGTGACGGTCGGTGCCAGTGGCGAAATCTATCTCGCGGGCGAGACCGAATCCGCCGATTTCCCGTTCTCGATCGCCGCCGGTCCGGCCGAAGCCCGCGACGCCTTTCTCACCCGCTTCAGTGCGGCCGGCGCGCGCGCCTGGAGCCGGCGGTTCGGCGGCGCCCTGGACGATCGGCCGGCGGCGCTGGCATTCGACGGCAACGGTGGTCTGCTGATGGCCGGACAAACCTTGTCCGAAGACCTGCCCGGGCTGCGGCCGGACGCCGTGATCGACAGCGGCAGCGGCGATGCCTACGTCTCGCGTTTCGCCGCTTCGGACGGTCAGCTGCAATGGACGCGCGTCCTCGGTGGCACGGATGGCGTCGATGCGGCGTATGCCGTGCTGCCTGCGGCCGACGGCAGCGTCTGGTTCGCGGGCGAAAGCACCGCCAGCGACTTCCCGCTGGTGGCGGAACTGGACGATCAGCGCAGCGAGGGCGGCAACGGTTTCCTCGCTCGTTTCGAGGACAACGAGGATTTCGGCGATGCGCCGGCCTCCTATCCCACCCTGCTGGCCGACAACGGTGCACGACATCGCGTTGGCGAGCTGCGCCTCGGCGCCACCGTCACGGCCGAAGCGGACGCGGCTTCGCAAGCCGATGCGCAAGGCGATGGCGGCGATGACGGCATCGCGCTCGAAACCCTGATCATCGGCGGCGACGCCGAGCTGAGCGCAACGGTCAACGGCGCCGACGTGAGTGCCAGTCTCGAAGCCTGGGTCGATTTCGATGCGGATGGTCGTTGGGACGACGCGGCCGAACGCGTGCTGTCGGCCGATGTGACCGACGGCGACAATCCGCTGCGCTTTGCCGTGCCGGCGATGGCGGTCGAAGGACCGAGCTTCGCGCGTTTCCGCCTGGCTTCGGTGGCCGTCGGCAGCGTCACCGGCGCGGCCGCGGACGGCGAGGTCGAGGACTACGCCGTGGAACTGCGACGCGCGCAGCTGAGCATCGCCGATGCCGACGGCGTGGAAGGCGATGCCGGCGAACAGTCCCTGCGCTTCGTCCTGAGCCTCAGCGATCCGCTGCTCGAAGCCCTGACCGTGACGGCGACGCTCGGTGACGAAACGGCCCTGGCCGGCAGCGACTATCGCGACACGGCGCCGATCGCGACTTTCGCGCCCGGAGACACCGAAGCCGTGATCGAAGTGCCGATCCTCGGCGACACCGACTACGAGGGCGACGAGCGTTTCTTCGTCGACATAATCGCGGACACCCTTGTCACGATCACCCGCGGACGCGCCACCGGTCGAATCGTCAATGACGACGAAGCCAAGCCCGGCAAGCTGCAGTTCGAAGCCGACCACTACAGCCTCGACGAGAACGGGGGCAGTCTGCAATTGACGGTCACGCGCACGGGCGGCGCCGACGGTGCCGCATCGGTCCGCTATGAAACCGCGGACGGCAGCGCCACCGCCGGGCAAGACTACGAATCGGCAAGCGGTCTGCTCGAATGGGAGGACCACGACACCCGTGCCCGCACGATCAGCCTGCGCGTGCTCGACGACGAAGCCTACGAGCAGGACGAAACCTTCAGTCTGATGCTGTTCGAAGCCGATGGCGCCGCGCTCGGCGATCCGCTGGTGGCCGCGATCACGGTCCACAGCGAAGACGCACCGAAACCCGGGCGGATCGAATTCGCCAACCCGGTCTATGAAATCGGCGAAGCCGCCGGCGCCGTCACCCTGCAGGTGCGACGCCTCGACGGCAGCGATCTGCCACGGCGCCTGCGCTGGCAGACCGTGGCCCTCAGCGCGAGCGCGGATGCCGACTACGCCGACGTGCAAGGCGAGCTGGCCTGGGCCGATGGCGAGGACGGCCCGCGTGTCATTACGGTGCCGGTCCTCGACGACGCCATCTACGAGGGCGATGAAGTCTTTGTGGTGCAGTTGACGGACCTGGATGACGGCACCTCGCTCGGCACCGCCAGCGTCACGATCCACAGTGACGACGCGCTTCCGGTCGCCAGCCTCAGCGTGATCGGCAGTCCGTTCTCGGAGGACGGTGGCGAGGCGCACGTGCAGTTGCACCTTGACCATTCGAGCAGTGAAACGGTCACGGTGGACCTGGCTTTCGACGGCGAGGCGCGAGCGGAGACGGACTACGGGATTTCCACGCGCCGTCTGGATCTGCCGCCGGGCACCACGAGCGCGACGCTGCGCCTCAGCGGCATCGCCGATACGATCGACGAGCCCGACGAAACCCTGCGTATCTCGATCCAGACGATCGAAGGCGCCACCGCCGGCGCGCCGGTCGAGGCCGTGCTGCTGGATGCCAACCCCACGCCGCGACTCAGCTTCACCAGCACGCACGGCGAGCACGCGGAGGGCTCGACAAACACACTCTCGGTCGTGCTGTCGGCCGCTTCGAGCCGTGCGGTTTCGGTGGGCTACATCCTCGGCGGCAGCGCGACGGTGGAGGACTACCGGCTCGGTCCTTCGCCGATCCGGTTCGCACCGGGCGAAACGCACGCGAGCCTCGCGCTCGACATCGTCGACGACGCCATCACCGAGGGTGCGGAAACCCTGGAGATCACGCTCGGCGAAGCCGTGGGCGCCGAGTTGGGCGAGGCCTCGCGGTATGTCGTGACGATTCCGGCCAGCGATCCGGTCGGCATCGTCGCCTGGACCGACGAGCGGTTCTCGGTCGGTGAAAGTGCCGGCAGTGCCACGCTGCGTCTGCGTCGAACCGACGGCAGCAATGGCGTGCTGACGGTCCACGTCCGCAGCGTCGACGGCAGCGCCGTTGCCGGTGAGGACTACGTCGCTGTGGACGAACTCGTCCGCTGGGCCGATGGCGACCATGCCGACAAGACGCTCGCTGTCGAGCTGATCGGGGATGCCCTCTACGAAGGCCAGGAAAGCCTGGTGCTGGACATCAGCGCCGAGGACGATGCCATCGTCGGCGAGCCGGCCACCGCCGTGCTGACGATCGTGGACGACGATCCCAAGCCGCTCGGTACCACCACGGCCAGCGCCAGCGGCGGCAGTTTCGGCGGACCGGCGGTGCTGGTGCTGGGCCTGCTGGCGTTGCTGCGCCGACGTCGCTCGCTGTGCCTGTTGGCCGCCATCCTGGCCGCACCGGCCCAGGCCGCCTGCCCGGTGGGCGTGTTTGCCGGCGCCGAGGCCGGGCGCGCGATCAGCCTGGTCGGCGGCGATGCGCTCAACGACGATCTTGCGCGCAAAGGCTATGCACTACAGGCGCAGGTGGACGGCAAGGACGACAGCTGGCGTGTGTACGGTGGCTGCGTGATCGATGAGCACCTCGAACTCGGCTTGGGTCTGGGCCATGCCGGCGATGCCCACGCGAGCCTCAGTGGCCTGGAGCCGGACGATCTGCAAGCCTTGCTTCAGGACACGGCCGATGCGCTGGAAGGCTACGGTGACGAGCTGCTGCTGCTCACGCGTTATCGTGCGCAGCTACTTCCGCGGCTGTGGTTGCGGCCGCAGGCCGCGGTGTCGTACTGGCGCAGTGACATCGAGGTGCGCAGCGGCGATGTGCGCTTTGAGGACAAGCGTGACGGCATCGGCCTGGAGATCGGTCTGAGGCTGGCTTGGCGTCTTTCGCCGCAGTTCGAACTCGGTGCCGGCATCGACTTCCGGCGGGCCAGTGCCGAATCGGCCTTGCACCGCCAGTTCGTTTCGCTCGAATATCGCTGGGGACGGACTCAAGACTGAGGCATGCCGATCGATCCCCAGGAGTGGAACGCGGTCCAGTCGCTGCTGGAGCGGTTACTGGACCTGCCGCCCGGCCAGCGGCGCGAACGGCTGGCCCGGTCCTCGGCGGAGCCGGCGATCAAGCAGCAGGTCGCGTCCCTGCTCGACGCGCTGGAGCAGAGTCCGGACTATCTGGAAACGTCGGCCGTGGTCGGCGAGGCCGCGCCGGAGCGGACGGGGTCGCTGGCCGCCGGCACGCATATCGGTCCTTGGCGCGTGCTTGGCCTGATCGGCCGCGGTGGCATGGGCGAGGTCTATCGGGCAGAGCGCGATGACGGCAGCTATACGCTCGACGTCGCGATCAAGCTGGTCAGTCCCGATGCCGTGGCGCATATCGAGCGCTTTCACAACGAGCGCCAGATTCTGGCCTCGCTCGACCATCCCGGCATTGCCCGCCTGCTCGATGGCGGGGTGCATGGGGATGGCCGGCCGTACATGGTCATGGAGCTGGTCGTCGGCGAGGACCTGGCGGCCTATTGCCATGCACACCAGCTGTTGCTGGACGCACGCCTGCACCTGTTCCGGCAGATATGCGAGACGGTGCGCTATGCGCACTCACGAATGGTGGTGCATCGTGATCTCAAGCCGCGAAACATCCTGGTCACGCCGCAGGGGCAGGTGAAGCTGCTGGACTTCGGTGTGGCGAGAATGCTCGATGGCGACTCGGCGCGGACCCAGACACTGCTCACGCCGGAGTACGCCTCGCCGGAACAACTCGAGGGTGGCCCGCTGAATCTGGCAACGGATGTCTATGCGCTGGGACTGCTGCTCTACGAGCTGCTGGTGGGCGTCAGCGTCTGGGGGCGACAGGGCTCGCAGATTCCGACGCTGGTCCGGCGCATACTGGAAGGCGAGGTACCGGTTCCCAGCCGCGCGGCTGCGCAGTTGCCCGAGTCGCCGCCGGTACCGCCCCGGCTGATTCGTGGGGACCTGGACGCCATCGTGCTCAAGGCGCTGCGGCGCGAACCCGGCCTGCGTTACGAAACCGTCGGCCTGCTGCTCGATGAACTGCAACGGCACCAGCAAGGCCAGCCGGTACAGGCGCGCGGCGCCGACCGCGGTTATCTGCTGCGGCGCTTCCTGCGTCGTCATCGCGTCGTGGCATCGGCGGCGGCGCTGGTGGTGCTTGCCGGGCTCGCCGGGCTCGCGGGCATACTCTGGCAAGCCCATCTGACGCGCATCGAACGGGACATCGCACGTAGCGAGGCTGCTCGCGTCACCGCCGTTCGTGATTATCTGAGCTTGATGCTGCGCAACAGCGCGAAGGCCGAAAGCGACGGTGTCGCGCTGACTTCGCGGGAGCTTCTGCGCCGCAGTGCCGAGGATATCGAGACAGGTTTCGAAGGCGATGTCGAGGCGCGACTGGAAGTGATCAAGGTACTGGCGCATCTGTCGGCCAGCACCGGTGATTCGGTCGGCTCGGCGGAGCTGCTCGAGACCTACCTGAAGCAGGGCCATGCGGTGCTCTCGCCGGGTTCCATCGCGGAGGCGCAGTTCAATCTGGCCCAGCAGAAATACCGATTCGGCGAGCTGACGGCCGCGCGGCAATTGTTGGACGCAGCGCAGTCCACCTGGAATACCGCTCCGCAGCGCTTCCGAAAGGTGCTGACGCAATCCCTGGGTCTGCAGGCGGACCTGTTGCAGGATGCCGGCGAGACGGAAGCGGCCATCGAGGTGATGCGACGCGCCTTGGCCGAAACCCGCGAAGAATTCGGTGCGGTGGGCCAGTCCACGATCAATAGCTACACCCGCCTGGGCACCCTGCTGGTGCAGCAGGCGCATGCCGCCGAGGCGCAGGCCTTGCTCGCGCAAGCCTGGACTGCGCTCGGTGAGGCCGGGCGCCAGGATTCACGGGAAGGACACAGCCTGCTCGCCGCGATGGGACTTGCCGCGCTGGCGAATGGCGATCCTGCGAAAGCCGAAGCGCTGCAGCGCGAGCACGTGGATCGTAGCCGACGGGTCTACGGGGACTCGATGTGGCTTGCCGGCGGACTCGCCAATCTTGGCCACACCCTGTTGCGCGAAGGCCGCCCGGCGCAGGCACGTCCGGTGCTGGAGGAGGCGCAATCCATGGCCCGGTCGTCCGCGGGTGAGAACAATCCGGTCGAACTGCTGGCACGTATTCATCTCGCAGAGGCAATTGCGCAGCTCGGCGAGGTTGAGGAGGCGCAGTCGCGGATTACCGATTTACGCACCTTGATCGAACAGCGCTTCGGGCGGCGTCAGCGTCTGTACGTGCTGGCGCGGCTCGCGGAGGTGCGTATCCGTCAGGCGCGTGGCGATGCCGCCGCCACACGACGCCTGTTCGTCGAGGTACAGCACGAGCTGCTGGAGCAGAGCGCGCCGGCACCACTGTATCGGCAGGCATTGCTGCAGCTCGACGCGGAGACGCGCGCCGCCGTGTCGGAACCCGACTCCTGACATCATCCTGATGATCGCCGATCAAGCCCTGGCCGGACTCTATGGCCGATGCCGTTCTTGGTTTCATTCCCCCTGAAACGGCCGAAACAATGACTGCTCGATTTCCAGCTTCGCCCGCACGGGTGCTGCTTTTGGGCTTTGCCGCCTGCGGCGATGATGTAGGCCGATCAGGGTGTGCTGACACGGATGGACCCAGCCGAGCGCTCCGGCGGCACGCTGGACGGTGAGCGCCTGATCGTGAAAGCCTCTGAGGCTCGGGTGGTTGGCTGCCGTCGATTGCGGCTTAGTGCGGGTCGTTGCGCTCAGTCGGTGATCGCGCGGTACAGCCAGGCCTTGGCGCGCAGCCAGTCGCGACGCACCGTGCGTTCGGACAGGCCCATCAGTTCGGCGGTTTCGGCTTCGCTGTAGCCGCCGTAAAACCGGTATTCGACGAGCTGCATCAGTCGTGGTTCGAGCTGCCCAAGCTCATTGAGCGCGTCGTCGAGTTGCAGCAGCGTCTCGTCCGGCAGGTCGGGCGTTTCTATCAACTGATCAAGCGGTAGCGAGGCCTGACCGCTGCCCCGTTTGGCCGCAACGCGTGCCTTGGCGCCGTCAAGCAGTACCTGGCGCATGACCTTGGCGGCGGTGTGCAGGTAGTGCGTCCGATCCTTGAAGCCTCCGCTGCGCTTGAGCTTGAGCCAGGCCTCGCTGATCAGCGCCGTGGTCTGCAAGGTATGCCCGCCGTTCACACGAAAGCGCTCGCGCCGGGCGAGCCGCCGCATCTCGGAATAAAGCGAAGCCGCCAGCGTGCCGCCATCGGCAGACGGGTCCAGCGTCGGATCGGGGGTATCCATGATCCGCAGATTACGCCGAATGCCAGGACGGATTCATCCGTTTTTCGGCGAACGGGGGCGACGAATCGGGCGCTTGACAAGACGTTACCGGTTGGTAACTATTGTTCGATTAGTTACTTACCGGTAACACCCATTTCATGCCGCTGAAGTCCGGACGATCCGTCTCCCGATCGATTCAGGCCGTGGATTGGGCGGTTATCGGTCACGCAGGAGTTGCTGTCATGATCCACCATCAGAAGTGGAGGTTCGAACCGCCCGACCCGCAAGCCGAATCCCGCGCTGACACCATCGTCGGGGCATTCGCGCTGGGATTCCTTGCCATGTTGCTGCTGACCGCCGCGACGCCGGTATGGGCCCAGAGCGTGGACAGTGCGCCGGGAAATGCGCCGATTGCCGGCATTCAACTCGATGCCGCCGGCCGTGAGAAATACGACACCGGCTGGGCCTACTATTTCGACAACGATGCCCTGATGCCGGCCGAACGGGACGAGGACTATACCGGCGGCATGGCGCTGACGATGTCCGGACGTCGCGCTCAGGAATCCCTGGTTTCGCTCGATACGCCGCTGGGCTGGCTGGATCGGATCGCGCTCGGTCAATCGCGCACCGAGGCGCATCAGTTGCATTCGCTGCAAGTCGGCGCGATTGCCTTCACCCCCAGCGATATCCAGCTCGATGCCGTCACCCCCGGCGACCGTCCGTATGCCAGTCTGCTCTACGTCGCCAATGGCCGCAGTTACGTGCGCGGCGCAGATCTCACGGTCTATCACACAAGCTTTTCGATCGGGGTGCTCGGCACCCGTGCCGTGCCCGAGTTTCAGGACCAGTTCCATGGCGCGATCGGTGCTCACAAGCCGCAAGCTTGGGATCACCAGATTTCGGACGGTGGTGAGCCCACCTTCCGTTACACCGCGACGCGTCAGGATCTGCAGCGTGCGGCTGAAAGCGGTGCGCGCACCCGTTACGAAATCAAGAGCGCGATCGCCGGCAGTGTCGGTTATTTGAGCGAGGTCAGCGCTGCCTTGTCGATTCGTTGGGGCCGCATCAACACGCCGTGGTGGAGCGGTCCGCCGGATCGCGTCGAATACATCGCCGAACCGGCCCCGGCCACCGGCGGCAGCGTGATGCGTTCCGATATCAAGGAGCTGTACATCTGGGCCGGTATCAAGGCGCATGTGCGGGCCTATAACGCTTTTCTCCAGGGGCAGTTCCGGCATAGCGATCTGGAGTACAACTATTCAGACACGCGACCCTTGATCACCGAGGCTTGGGCCGGCGTTACGGCGCAGCTTGTCGGCGAATACCGGTTTTCCTGGGTGATGCGCCTGCAAAGTTCAGAACTACGAGATGGCCCTGGTGACCGCTCGCTGCTGTGGGGCGGGCTGGTCGTCTCGCACGACATCTGATCGGGTCTAAGGGCGGTCCTTCCAGAGTGCGGACCGAAACGCTTGTTCCTTGGCCGCGCGAAAGATCGTGGCGTGATGCTGGTCCTTCATCGGCACGTAGTGCCAGACCAGATCGCCGGGCGCATCGGTCTTGAGCGTCTCGGCGAGTTGGTCGGTGTATGGAAAGATGTCGGTTTCATCGGCGGTGGTGAACCACAGCACGCGATGCATGCCCGCCAATTGCGGCAAACGGTTTTTGGCCTCTTGTACCAGCGCGTGATCGTTCCACCACAGGCTGGGACTCATGGCGATGTAGCGGTCGAACAGGTTCGGATGCGCCAGAAAAGTTTCCATCACGAAATAGCCGGCCAGGGATTCGCCGACGATCGCGCGTTGCGTGTTGACGCGGTAGCGGGCCCGGATTTCCGGAATGAGTTCCTGTGAGATGAATCGGCGGAAATCGTCGGAGCCGCCGATTGCCGGTGCCACGTCCCGGTCCGATTCCACGCGGGTTTCACCGGTCAGGTCGCGGCGGCGTTCTGTGTTCTCGATACCCACCACCAGCACCGGCGCGATCGCCTGCTCGCGAATCAGTGAGTCGATGGTCTGGCTGATGTGCGGAAAGTCTTCCTTGATGCCGCCGTCCGGCATGTACAGCACGGGATAGTCGGCGTCACTGTTCGCGTAGCCGGGTGGGGTGTAGACGTTGAGCAGGCGTTGTTCGCCCAGCAATTTGGATTCAAGGGTGAAGCTGTCATGCGCCAGCACCGGGTCCGCTGCTGGCGCTTGTTCGGAAGTCCCGCAAGCACTCAGCCAGGGTAGGATCAGTACAAGAATCAGTGCGCCCATTGGCCTGCGCATTGGCGTGCTGCGATGCGGTCCGGCGTGGACATTCGCACTGAAGAACGGCTTAGGAATCATGGTGCGCAATGGGGTTCAAAGGGGGCGGAGTGTCCGGCGTCTTCGCCACCCTTGCAACTCGGCGTGGCACACATTGTGCGGACGTCCGCAGTTACAAAAACAGATTTCAGGAATCAGGGGGTAGCAGGGAATGCGCAAGATGGTGGCCGCCGTGGCGGTCGTGATGCTGTGTGGCTGTGGTGCCTCGTCGGGGCCGCAAGGCGATGAAGGAACCGGCGGCGATGTACCGACGCTTGTTCCTGCCGTGGCGCCGGACCCCGCGCCCCTGGGGCCCTTCACCTCGACCGACATCGACTACGACTTCGGCCGCATGACAGTCAGCGACGAGCAAACCGGCGCGAGCTACGAAACCGACATTCACGGCTATATCCGCGTACCGCAGGACCAGGCCGGCCCGTTTCCCGTGATCCTGCTGCAGCACGGCCGCCACCAGACCTGTGAGCTGGGCCTGGGGCAGATTCCGGTTCCGGTGGGCGATGACAACTGCCCCGATCTCGCGCCGGTGATCACGCCCGCCAATAGCTATCGCGGCTACGATTACCTCGCCGAAAACCTCGCCAGCCACGGCTACGCCGTGATCTCCATCGACGCCAATGACATCAACGACAACGATGGCAGTTCCAGTGCCGGCGATGCCGGCGCACTGGCGCGCGGCGAGCTGATCCTGCGGCACCTCGATGAATTCCGACAGATCAATTCTGCCGGCGGGCAGGACTTCGACGACTTGATCGGCAAGCTGGATTTCTCTCGTGTCGGCATCATGGGACACTCGCGCGGAGGCGAAGGCGTCGCCAAAGCGCTGGCGCTTAACCCTACACGCGCGCAGCCACATGACATCCTCGCAGTATTCGCATTGGCGCCGACCGACTACACCAGCATGATCGTCTCCGGCGCTACCTATGCCACCTTGCTGCCGTACTGCGATGGCGATGTACAGAATCTGATGGGTGCCTATGTGTTCGACGATTCGCGCGGCGAACCCGGCGGGCCGCATTTCCAGATTCTGGCGATGGGCGCCAATCACAACTACTTCAACACCGTCTGGACCTCGGACGACTGGACGCTCTACGGTAGCCGCAACGAACCGCATTGCGGCGCCAACGCCGCCACAAGTGCGCGTGACACGCCTGAGGGCCAGCGTGCTTTCGGCGAGTTCTTCATGGCTTCATTCTTCCGCTATTTCGTGGGCGGCGAAGCCGACTACGCGGCCTACTGGACCGGCCGTTCCGAAGTCCCGGCAAGCGCCTGTCCCGATGGCATCGCGCCCTGCGAGGCGCGCTATCACCTCAGCATCCAGTCCACGCCGCAAGACACGCTGCTGCTCGACGCGACGCCTGCGGCGACAGCCACAAGCAGCAATGCGCTGGACCTGCCGGTGATACTCGAAGGCTTTTCCGCCTTCGGCACCTGTACTGCCACCGGTGCCGACGGGGGCGGCTGCGAGTCCGCCGATCCCACGTTTTCCACGGCCGATCAATTGGTACTGAATTGGGATGCGCCGGCTCGCTATGTCAGTGAACTGGGGCGTCTCGATGCGCGCGACTACGACACCTTGAGTCTGCGCGTCGGTGTGTCGCATGGTGATGCCGACAACGTCGGCGGCCAGGATTTCCACATTGCCCTGAGTGACGCAGCCGGCTCACGCGCCGCTTTGGCCGCCAGCGACTTCAGCCTCGCCCTGTTCGATCCGCCGGGTGATGCCTACGCCGACGGCGGCGCCGAGAAAACCACGCTCAATGCCGTGCGAATTCCGTTGGAGGCGTTCAGCGGCGTCGACCTTTCGAAGCTGACGCAACTGGAGCTGATCTTCGACCAGACCCCGGCCGGAACCGTTCAATTGACCGACCTGATGTTCCAGCACGTCTTGCCGTGAGGGTTGAAGCCGCTCGTTGCCTGAATCGCGGAGGGCTGGCGATAGAAGTTGATCTGTCGTTGCCAGCGGCGCGCATCATTCGGGTGCTGAACCCACTCATTGAGTGGCGAGGCAAACCGAAAGTGATTCGCTGTGACAGCGCTCCCGAGTACATCAGCGGCGCGCTCATGAACTGCACTTCGACTCTCTCTTCGGCGCTGCTGCCAGCGCTGGGGAGGTGAGGAACCAGCAACCAACAAGCGCGGATTAGGCAGTGTCGTCACAAGTTGAAGTGGATTTGCAATACTATGCACCAAGCCCATGAAAAAGCGAGCGTTGCGTATGTCATTGCAACACCGACACGACCTTTCAGATCGACACTGGGC
>Ga0207882_1000280_pt1 | contig 15350 bp, 16 predicted proteins | sample MalvirmetaMSP103_FD_184228 | JGI IMG/M metagenome (GOLD analysis project Ga0207882, IMG submission 184228) | Marine viral communities from the Deep Pacific Ocean - MSP-103 (SPAdes) | ecosystem: Environmental > Aquatic > Marine > Oceanic | place: Pacific Ocean | collected 2011-05-15 | reverse complement strand
TGGCGCTCTCGAACGAGGCGCTGCCGGTGCTGTCGCGCGATTTCGGCCCCCCCGCCATTCCGGGGCGGCCCGCCCCGGCCCATGCCCAGGGCGTGATCGACGCGATCCGCGACGGCGTGGATCTGGTGCGCGGTGGCACCTGCGCCGCGCTGTGCACCGCCCCGATCCACAAGGCGGCGCTGATCGACGGGGCGGGGTTCGCCTATCCGGGCCACACCGAATATCTCGCGGCGCTGGCGGGGGTGGACGAGGTCGTCATGATGCTTGCCTGCGAGGCGCTGCGGGTCGTGCCCGCGACGATCCACGTGCCCCTCTCGGAGGTGCCCGCAAGGCTCACGCCGGAACTGCTCGACGCCACGATCCGGATCACCCACGCGGCGCTGATCCGCGATTTCGGCCTCGGCGCGCCGCGCCTCGCCATTGCCGGGCTCAACCCCCATGCGGGCGAGGACGGCAAGATGGGGGGCGAGGAGATCAAGATGATCATGCCGCTCCTCGACCGGTTGCGCGCCGACGGCTTCGATCTTATGGGGCCGATGTCCGCCGACACGATGTTCCACGCCGCCGCGCGCGCGAGCTACGACGCGGCGATCTGCATGTATCACGATCAGGCGCTGATCCCGATCAAGACCATCGATTTCTCGGGCGGCGTCAACGTCACGCTCGGCCTGCCCTTCATCCGCACCTCGCCCGATCACGGCACCGCCTTCGGCATCGCCGGCAAGGGGCTGGCCGATCCGTCGTCGATGATCGCCGCGATCCGCATGGCGGCACGGATGGCCAAGGCCCGCGAAGCGCGCTAGACGAACGGCGCGCAGGACGCCGGGCCGCGCGTCACGACCATCTCCATAGCAAGGTAGGACACGCCAATGGCCGCCATCGACGATCTGCCGCCGCTGCGCGAGGTCATCGCCACCCATGGGCTGCAGGCCAAGAAGGCGCTCGGGCAGAACTTCCTGCTCGATCTCAACCTGACCGCGCGCATCGCGCGGGCGGCGGGCGATCTCGCGGGCTCCGACATCCTCGAGATCGGGCCCGGACCGGGCGGGCTGACCCGCGGGCTTCTGGCCGAAGGCGCGCGGCGCGTCCTCGCCATCGAGAAGGACCCGCGCTGCCTGCCCGCGCTGCAGGAGATCGCGGCGCGCTATCCGGGAAGGTTGCAACTCATCGAAGGCGACGCGCTCAAGATCGATCCGCTGGCGCATCTGACGCCGCCGATCCGGGTCGCGGCCAACCTGCCCTACAATGTCGGCACCGAGCTTCTGGTGCGCTGGCTGACGCCGCCCGAATGGCCGCCCTTCTGGGAAAGCCTGACGCTGATGTTCCAGCGCGAGGTGGCCGAGCGGATCGTCGCGGCGCCCGGCTCCAAGGCCTATGGCCGCCTCGCGATCCTCGCGCAGTGGCGCGCCAGCGCGCGGATCGTGCTCGACCTGCCGCCGCAGGCCTTCGTGCCCGCGCCCAAGGTCTCCTCGGCGGTGGTGCATCTCACCGCCCTGCCCGAGCCGCGCTTCCCGGCCGATCCGGCGGTGCTGAGCCGCGTCGTGGCGGCGGGCTTCAACCAGCGCCGCAAGATGCTGCGCGCCTCGCTCAAGGGCGTGGCACCGGGGATCGAGGAGCATCTGGCCGCCGCGGGTATTCCGCCGACCGAACGAGCCGAGCAGGTCGGTCTCGAAGCCTGGTGCGCGTTGGCCCGGTCGGTCAAGGCGGCGACTTAGCAGGCCTCACCTGACGACCCGACATGAAAAAGGCGGCACCCTCGGGGCGCCGCCTTTTTTCGATCCGGTCAAAGGGTGGCTTACTCGGCGGCTTCGGCCGCGCCGCCCTCGGCGGGCTTGTCGGCCGCTTTCTCGGCGCGCGGCTTGCGCGCGCGCGGCGCGGGCTTTTCGCCTTCCGGCGTGTCGCGCTTCACCCGCGGCTTGCGGGTCCGCTTGGGCTTGTCGCCCTCGGGCTGCGCCTCGGCAGGCTGCGCGGGGATTTCGCGGCCCGTGTCCCGGCCACTGTCCCGGCCGGTGTCGCGATCTGCATCGCGGCCAGATTCCCGGCCGCCATCGCGGTTTTCGGGCGTCTCGACGAGGTCGCTCGTGGGCTCTTCATGACGGGCCTCGCGCTGCGGCTGCGTGTCGCGCTGGTTCTCGCGCTGGGGCTCGGACTGCGGTTGTGCCGCCTCCTCCTGCGCGCGCAGCCTTGCGGCCCGCTCGCGGTCGCGTTCGGCCTGACGGTCGCGCTCGGCCTGCCGCTCGCGGTTCTGGGCCTCGACCTCGTCGCGCTTGGCGTCGATTTCCTTTTGCGCCTCGGCCAGCATTCTCAGGTAATGCTCGGCGTGCTGGGCAAAGTTCTCGGCAGCGACTCGGTCGCCCGACAGCTGCGCGTCGCGGTGCAACTGCGTGTATTTCTCGATGATCTGCTGCGGCGTTCCGCGCACCTTGCCGTCCGGGCCCGAGCTGTCGAACACGCGGTTGACGATATTGCCACCCGAGGGACGGTTGTTGTTGCGGTTCTTGTTGCCGCGCGAGCGTGACTTCGATGATCTCATGTGATTCTTCGGTTCCGGCCTGGCTCAGGCGTTGCGCTTGTGCCCCGGTCTGCGCACGCGTGGCGCGCTGCTGCGACGTCGGGGCCTGCGATGATCTGGCAGCGTCTCGGGGCGGGAGGGCGCGCACGCCTTCCTCCGTCCGATGCCAAGGACTAACCATGCGCATGGCCCTTGGGCAAGCAGAAACTACGACAAACGCCCCGAAAGCAGGTTTTTCCGGGCCTAGAAACCCGATTGCGGCAATCCCAGCACGATCACCCGGTCGCGCCCGTCGAGATCGGGGATGAGGGCGATCGGCGCGAAGCCACGCGCCACGGCGAGGCTTCCCACCGCCTCGGCCTGCCCCACGCCCAGCTCCATCACCAGCCGTCCGCCGGGGGCCAGCACCTCGGTCGCCCCGTCGAGGATCGCGCGGTAGCATGACAGCCCGTCCGCCCCGTCGGTGAGCGCGCCCGCGGGCTCCCAATCGCGCACCTCGGGGGCGAGATCCGCCATCTCGGCACGCGCGATATAGGGCGGGTTCGAGACCACGAGGTCGAACATCCCCTCAACCCGGCTCACCCAGTCGGAGACCGAGATATGCACGCGGTCCGCCAGCCCCAGAGCCTCGGCGTTCTCGCGCGCCACAGCGCAGGCGGCCTCCGAGACATCGACCCCGATGCCGCGCGCGTCGGGCATTTCCGCCAGCAAGGTCAGAAGGATGCAGCCCGAGCCCGTGCCGAGGTCGAGCACGTGGCCGAAGGGTTCGGACAACGCCGCCTCGATCAGCGTCTCGGTTTCGGGGCGCGGATCGAGCACGTCGCGCGTCACCTTGAAGCGGCGGCCATAAAAGGCGCGGCTGCCGGTGAGATGCGAGACCGGCTCGCGCGCGCAGCGTCGCTCGATCAACGCCTCGAAGACGGCGAGCTTTTCGCCGTCCACCGGTTCGGGCAGCACCAGCGTCAGCCGCCCCGGCTCCACCCCGAGGCTGTGCGAGAACAGCCGCCGCGCGTCGCGCCCCGGATCGGGCACGCCCGCCTCGGCAAGCCTGCGCGTCGCCGCGACGAGCGCCACCGCCCCGGTGAGCGGCCCTGACGGCAGCGGGCTCACGCCTCCATCTCCGCCAGAAGCGCCGCCTGCGCCTCGGCTGTCAACGCGTCGATGATCTCGTCGAGATCGCCGCCCATCACTGCGTCAAGCCGGTAGAGCGTCAGGTTGATGCGATGATCGGTCAGGCGGCCTTGCGGGAAGTTGTAGGTGCGGATGCGCTCGGACCGGTCGCCCGAACCGACCTGCGCCCGCCGATCGGCCGAGCGCGCGCCGTCGACCCGCATCCGCTCGGCATCGAAGAGCCGCGAGCGCAGCACCTCCATCGCCAGTTCACGGTTGCGGTGCTGGGACTTCTGGCTCGAGGTGACGACGATGCCGGAGGGGATATGCGTGATCCGCACCGCCGAATCCGTGGTGTTCACGTGCTGCCCGCCCGCGCCTGACGCGCGCATCGTGTCGATGCGGATGTCGTTCGGGTCGATCTTCACGTCCACGGCCTCGGCCTCGGGCAGCACGGCGACCGTCGCGGCCGAGGTGTGGATGCGCCCGCCGCTCTCGGTCTCGGGGACGCGCTGCACCCTGTGCACGCCGCTTTCGTATTTCAGCCGGGCAAAGACGCCTTCGCCCTCGACCCGCGCCACGACCTCCTTGATGCCGCCAAGCTCGGTGGCCTGCTCCTCGATGATCTCGAAGCGCCAGCCGCGCCCTTCCGAATAGCGTTGGTACATACGCAGCAGGTCGGCAGCAAAAAGCGCCGCCTCGTCGCCGCCCGTGCCGGGGCGGATCTCGATCATCGCGGGGCGCGCATCAGCCGCATCACGGGGCAGCAGCGCGAGGCGCAACGCCGTCTCGGCATCCTCCAGCCGCGCCTTCAGCCCCGGAAGCTCCTCCTCGGCGAGGGCGCGCATCTCGGGGTCCTTCAGCATCGCCTGCGCCTCCGTAATCTCGGCGGCGAGGCGCGCGTGCTCGGCGGCGGTTTCCACCACCGGCTTCAGCTCGGCATATTCCCGGCCCAGATCGGCGATCTCGGAGCCTGAGGCCCCGGACGACATCTTCGCCTCGATAAACTCGAAGCGGGCGGTGATCTGTTCGATCTTGTCCTGTGCGATCATGGATCACCCATCCTTCATAGCCCCTGGTGCGTCAAGTGGGCGCTCCACGCCGCGGCAACCGCTCTTCGAGCGCGCCCATCCACGTCTCGACGCGCTCGCGGTTCACGCCCATATCCGCGATGCCAAAGCGCTGCCGCGCCCAGATCATCAGCGCGGCACCGCCTGCCTCCGGCACCGCCTTGACGCTGGTGTAATCCGGGAATCCCAACCACGCAGAGCGGGTGACATAGGTCACGTGCCCTTCCGCCGGGCTTTCGAACAGGACCCGCGTGCGCGGCGTGGCGCGCGCGATCTCGTCAAAGGCCGAGAGCAGCGTCGCCGGATCGGTGTCGAAGATCGGCGGCGCCGCGTTGGCGGGGCCGGTGCGGACCAGCCAGCCGCCCTTGCGCGGCGCCTCGGGCACCCGTTCGACCTCCATCGGATCGACATGCCAGCGCGCGACATCCGATGGCGCGGTGCGGACCCAGACCAGCGGCGCGGCAAGGGAGGCCAAGGCCACGATGGAGATCATGTTCAATAAATTCATATCGTTGCCTGCCATTCCTTATGCGAGGATCCGCCGTCGGCGCGCCAGTGTCAGCTGCGGGCGGGCTGCGCCCGCTCGACCAGCCGCGCGAAGAAGGACGCGCCGTAAGGGGCTGTCTCGTCGTTGAAATCATATTCCGGGTGGTGCACGCCTGCCGTCTCGCCATTGCCAAGAAAAAGATAGGCGCCGGGCCGGGCCTCCAGCATGAAGGAGAAGTCCTCGGCCCCCATGGCGCGCGGGCTATCGGGATCGCTCGCCCGGCCGACCTCGCCGGCGACCTCGGCCGCAAAGCCCGCGCGGTCCGCATCGTTCACCGTCGCCGGATAGCCGAGGTTGTAATCGAGATCCGCGCGCACGCCGTAGGCCATGGCCTGCCCCTCGCAGATCTCGCGCATCCTCCGCATCACCATCTCCTGCACGCTCTTGTCAAAGCTGCGCACCGTGCCGTTGATCCATGCGGTCGCGGGGATCACGTTGTCGGCGCTTCCCGTATGGATCTGTGTGACCGAGATCACCAGATCCTGCCGCGCGTCGTGGTTGCGGCTGATGATGGTCTGGATCGCGGTGACGATGCCGCAGGCCGCGACCACCGGGTCGGCCGCATCCTGCGGCATCGCGCCGTGCCCGCCTTTGCCGGTCACGGTGATGGTGAAATCATCCACCGCCGCCATGATCGGCCCCGGCGCCGTGCGAAAATGCCCCACGGGCAGGCCCGGCTCGTTGTGCAGCGCATAGACCTCGCCGATGCCGAAGCGCTCCATCACGCCCTCTTCGACCATCACGCCCGCACCGCCGCCGCCCTCCTCGGCGGGCTGGAAGATCAGCGCGACGGTGCCCGCGAAATTGCGCGTCTCGGCAAGATACTTCGCCGCCCCGAGCAGCATGGTCGTGTGCCCGTCATGACCGCAGGCATGCATCCGGCCTTTGTTGGCAGAGGCATGCGGCAGGCCCGTCTCCTCATCCATCGGCAGCGCGTCCATGTCGGCGCGCAGTCCGATCACCGGCCCGTCGCCGCGGCCCCGGATCAGCGCCACGATGCCCGAGGTGGCGATACCCTCGTGGATCTCGTCGACGCCGAAGTCGCGCAGCCGCTCCGCGATGAAGCCCGCCGTCTCGTGGCAGTCGAAGCCGATCTCGGGCGTGGCATGGAGCTTGCGCCGCCACGCCTTCATCTCCTCGGCAAAATCGGCGATGCGGTTGACGACGGGCATGGCTGGCGCTCCGGGCTTTGAAATCCTAGCCTTCGGCTTGCCACCGACAGGAGCCATCCGCAATGCCCCAGACCGAGCCCGAGATCCTCGAGACCGACCATGACGCCGCCCGCGAAATCGCGCGCCTGTCCGCGATCATGCGGGCGCTGCGCGATCCAGATCACGGCTGCCCTTGGGATATCGAGCAGGATTTCGCCTCGATCGCGCCCTACACCATCGAAGAGGCCTATGAGGTCGCCGATGCCATCGCGCGCGAGGATTGGCCCGAATTGCGCGGTGAGTTGGGCGACCTGTTGCTGCAATCGGTCTACCACGCGCAGATGGCGACCGAGGCCGGGTATTTCGACTTGGCCGGCGTGGCGCGCGCGATTTCGGACAAGATGATCGCCCGGCATCCGCATGTCTTTGGCGAGGAAAGCCGTGATCGTACCGCCCAAGAGCAGACGCAGGCCTGGGAGGCGATCAAGGCGGCGGAACGCGCGGGCAAATCCGAGACCGGCGTGCTCGACGGCGTGGCGCTCGGCCTGCCGGCACTGATGCGCGCGGCCAAGTTGCAAAAGCGCGCGGCGCGGGTGGGATTCGATTGGCCGCAGACGGCGCAGGTCCTCGACAAGCTGATCGAGGAGGCGCACGAGCTGGTCGAGGCCCGTGATACTTTAGGCGAAGACGAGATCGAGGCCGAGATGGGCGACCTGCTTTTCGTCATGGCCAATGTCGCGCGGCACATGGGCGTCGATCCCGAGGTGGCATTGCGCCGCTCGAACGACAAGTTCACACGCAGGTTCAAATACATAGAGCGCGAACTTGAGAAACGTGGCAAGCGGCCCGTGGAGAGCGACCTCGATGAAATGGATGCGCTGTGGAACGAGATCCGGCGGGCGGAAAAAACTGCCGACTGAAAAACTCGGGTATTGACCCTACCAATTTGCTCGGATTTAAGCGCCGCCAATCGCAACACGCAATTGGAGCGTCACATGACCCTTCGCCCCGTCCTGACCATCGCCGCAGCCCTCGCCGGCACCTCGGCCCTCGCCGACGTCAACGTCTACACGACTCGCCAGCCCGAGCTGATCCAGCCGGTGGTCGACGCCTTCACCGAAGAAACCGGCATCGCCGTCAACCTCGCCTTCGTGGAAGACGGCCTCGTCGAGCGTCTGCAGGCCGAAGGCCAGCGCTCGCCTGCCGATCTGGTGATGACCGTCGACATCGCGAACCTGAGCCAGATCGTCGACGCCGGCGTGACCCAGCCGGTCGAGAGCGATGTGCTGATGGAAGCCGTGCCCGCCAATCTGCGCGGCGAAAACGGCGAATGGTTCGGCGTCACCACCCGCGCCCGCATCGTCTATGCCAGCCAGGAGCGCGTGGCCGACGGCGAAATCACCACCTATGAGGATCTCGCCTCCGACAAATGGGAAGGCCGGATCTGCACCCGTTCGGGCCTGCACGACTACAACCTCGCCCTCGTCTCGGGGATCATCGCCCATCACGGCGAAGAATACGCCAAGGAATGGGCGCAGGGCGTGAAGGACAACCTCGCGCGCAAGCCCGAGGGCAACGACCGTGCGCAGGTCAAAGCGATCTGGGCCGGGGAGTGCGACATCTCGCTCGGCAACACCTACTACATGGGCAAGATGCTCGAGGATGAAGAGCAGACCGAGTGGGCCAACGCGGTACGCATCACCTTACCGGCCTTCGAGAACGGCGGCACCCACGTCAACGTCTCGGGCGTCGCGCTGACCCAATCGGCGCCGAACAAGGACGAGGCCGTGACATTCATGGAGTTCCTCGTCTCGCCGCAGGCGCAGGAAGTCTACGCCGAAGCCAACTACGAGTATCCGGTGCTCGAAGGCGCCCAGGCCTCGGATCTGGTGCAGGGATGGGGCGAGTTCACCGCCGACGACACGCCGCTGCCGACGCTGGCCGATCACCGTGCCGCGGCGCTGCGGATCATGGAAGAAGTGAACTTCGACGGCTGATCGCCCCTCAAGCGAAAGAAAGGCCCGCCTTCATTCCGAAAGCGGGCCTTTTTCGTTCCATTACAGAGACTTGATCAATCAGGCCTCGGCCTTCTCCTCAAGCTCCAGCCACTCGGTCTCGGCGGCCTCCAATGCCGCCTGACGCTCGGCCATCGCCTCGGTCGCCTTGCGGAACTTCACCGGCTCGCGGGTGAACAACTCCGGATCGGCGAGCAATTGCTCCAGCTTGGCGATCTCCTGACCCAGCCGGTCGATCACGCCGGGCAGCTCTTCGAGCCGATGTTTCTCGGTAAAGCTGAGGCTGGATTTTGCGGCCTCGGCCTTGGGCTTGCGCGCGCTCGGGGCCGGTGCGCTCCCGCGCGGCGCGGGGGCGTGGGTCACAGGCTCGGGGGCGTCGTTGAACGCTCGCTGGCTCTGGTAGTCGCTCCAGCCACCGGCATAGAGCACCGCCTTTCCGTCGCCTTCCATGGCAATGGTCGTGCTCGCCACCCGGTCGAGGAAATCGCGGTCGTGGCTCACCAGAAGCACGGTGCCGTCATAATCGCCCAAGAGATCCTGCAGCAAATCCAGCGTCTCGATGTCGAGATCGTTGGTCGGCTCGTCGAGCACCAGCACGTTCGAGGTCTGCGCCATGATCCGCGCCAACAAGAGCCGCGCCTTCTCGCCCCCCGAGAGCGACTTGACCGGCGCGCGGGCCTGACCCTCGTCGAAGAGGAAGTCCTTGAGATAGCCGATGACATGGCGCGGCGTGCCGCGCACCATCACCTGATCCGAACTGCCTGAGACCGCCATCAGCGGGTCGTTGGTCAGGCTGTCCCACAGCGTCGCCTCGGGATCGAGCCGGGCGCGGGCCTGGTCGAACACCGCGATCTCGAGGTTGGTGCCATGCTTGACGCGGCCTTCATCGGGTTCAACTTCGCCAAGCAACATCTTGATAAGAGTTGTTTTTCCTACGCCGTTCGGCCCAACGAAGGCGATCCGGTCGCCGCGCATCACGGTGAGGTCGAACCCCTCCACGATGCGCTTTCCGGCGTATTCTTTGCTCAGGCCGAAGGCCTCGATGACCTTCTTGCCCGAGGTCGGCCCCTCGCCAAGCGCCATGGCGGCGCTGCCTTGCCGGCGGATTTGGCCCGCCCGTTCGGCGCGCAGATCCTGCAGCGCCCGCACCCGGCCCTGGTTGCGCTTGCGCCGCGCCGAGATGCCCTCGACGGCCCAGCGACCCTCCGACTTGATCTTGCGATCGAGCTTGTGGCGCGCCATGTCCTCGTCTTCCCAGACCTTGTCGCGCCAGGCCTCGAAGCCGTCGAAGCCGGTCTCCTGCCGCCGCACCGCGCCGCGGTCGATCCACTGCGTCGCGCGGGTCAGCGCCTTGAGAAAGGCGCGGTCATGGCTGATCAGCACGAAGGCGGCGCGGGTCTGCTTCAGCTCGGCTTCGAGCCAGGCGATCGCCTCGATGTCGAGGTGGTTCGTGGGCTCGTCGAGCAGCATCAGCTCGGGCGCCTCGGCCATCAGCCGCGCCAGCGCCGCGCGGCGCCGCTCGCCACCCGAGGCGGTGGCGGGATCGCGCTCGGGGTCGAACTTGAGCCCTTCGGCGGCCACGGCGAGCTTGTATTCCTCGCCCAGATCGAGGTTCTGCGCGGCCCAGTCGCCCAAGGTGGCGAAGCCCGCGAAATCGGGGTCCTGCTCCATGTAGCCCACCGTCGTGGCGGGCGGCACGGCGCGGATGCCGCGGTCGGGCTCCACAAGGCCCGCCATCACCTTCATCAAGGTGGACTTGCCTGATCCGTTGCGGCCGACAAGGGCGACCCGGTCGCCCTGTTGAACCGCGAGTGACAACCCGTCGAAGACGGGGTCGCCGCCAAAGGTGAGGGAAATGTCGGTGAGCTGAAGAAGGGGTGCGCGTGCCATGCCCGCCAGCTAGAGGGCGGCGCGCGGCTTATCAAGGGCCAAAGGCGAGAGCGCGCAGCGCCCGGGCCCGCACCGGCGGGATCGCATCGAGATCGACCATGCACAGCACGTGCATCGTGTTCATGCGGCGGTCGATCACCGCGTGGTCGCCCACCACGCCGCCCATCCCGAGATAGCTGCGCAACAAGGGCGGCAGCGCCGCGCGCGCGACACGCGGACCGCCCGGCGACCCGGCAAGATCGTGCGTCTCTGCCGCCCGCCGTCCGGGCCGCAATTCGGGCGCGGCGAGGTGATGCGCGGCCAACCAGGCAAAGGCCGGGGCGTGCGGATCGGGGTCCGTGCCGGGAAACGAGGCGCAGCCGAAGAGCATCGTCGCGCGCGTCTCGACCACCAGACGCGTCAGAACCGCAATCGCGAGGCGCAGTGCCTCGCCGTCGCGCGCCTCGGGCGCGATGCAGAACCGTCCGATCTCCATCGACCGCCCCGGCCAGCGTCCCAAGGCCGAAAGGTCATAGGCCTCGGCGCTCGCCGCCTGCGCCACGGCACCCGGATCGAACAGGCGCCAGCGAAACGCACAGAGCGCCCGGCCCTCCCCATCCTCGATCAGAACGTGGCGGCAGGCGGCGTCGAACCCGTCGGCCTCGCTGACAGCCCCGCCCAGCGTCACGAAACAGCGTTCGCGCAAGGCCAAAGCGCGCGCCAATGCCGCACCTTCGGCCTCGCGTGCCACCATGTGCCCGCGCGACAGGATCACGCTCATGCGTGCCCCCGCTGGCAAGTCGGGCCTCGCTGACTACATAGGGAGACGAGACCACGGAGGACCTGATGGACAAGATCGACAAGACCGACGAGCAATGGCGGGCGGAGCTGTCCGACCTCGAATACAAGGTGATGCGCAAGCACGGCACCGAGCGCGCCTTCAGCCATGACGATTTCCCGAAAGAACCCGGCACTTTCGCCTGCAAAGGCTGCGGACGGCCGCTGTTCGAGAGCCGGACCAAGTTCGACAGCGGCACCGGCTGGCCCAGCTTCTACGCGCCGCTGACGCCCGAGGCGGTCGAGGAGCAGGTGGATCGCAGCTTCTTCATGAAGCGCACGGAGGTGCATTGCGCGGCCTGCGAATCGCATCTGGGACATGTCTTTCCCGACGGCCCCGCGCCCACCGGCCTGCGCTACTGCATGAACGGCGTGGCGCTCGAGTTCAAGCCGGCGACCTCGGACGAGAGCGCGGCCTGAGCCGCGGCTCATTCGTCGTTGATCAGCGCGCTCGGGTCGAAGTTGCCCGCCGCACCTGCCAGTTGCCGCAGGAAGGCGCCGTTCTCGACGCTGTCCTCGGTGACCCGGCGGGTCAGCGGCACGATGCGCCCGTCGCTGAGATCGAAGCGTTCGAGGTTCGACACCGCGCCCGCGGGCGAAAAGCTGATCGCCACGACTTCGCGGCTCACCTCCTCGGGGGCGAAGAAGCCGTAATGGCGAAACACCGAGCGCACGTAATAGAGGTCGTTCTCGCCGATCGCGCCCAAAGTGGTCGGCTGTCCGGCCTTCTGGATCACCGCCTCGCGGTTTTCGCCCAAGGAAATGGTGTCGAGCACCGCCTCGCCCGGCACATAGCCGTGGTAGCGCTCGGTCGGGCTGCAGGCCACGAGCCCTGCAAGCCCCGCGAGGGCTGCGCCGCGGCGAATGCCGCGGCCGATCCTGTCACGGCCGGTATCCATGCCCATCTGCGCCTGCCCCTGCTCTTGCCTCAAGCCTTTGCGGCTTCTAAAGCCGCTTACAACAACCCCATGCATCTCTTCAAGGAAGGAAGCGGACCATGCCCGAGGCGACCCCCCTGCCGCGACACGTGATCCGCCTCGGTGATCTGTCGCAGCGCCGCGATACCGAGACGCTGATCGAGCCCGACGCCCCGGCCCGCGCCGCCATCGCGGCGCGTCTGGAGATACGTGGCCTTCGCAAGCTGCGGTTTCGCGCGGTGCTGACCCCCGAGGACAATCGCGGCTGGCGGCTCGAAGGCGATCTGGGCGCGACCGTGGTGCAGGACTGCGTGGTGACGCTCGATCCGGTGACGACGCGGATCGACGAAAAGGTGATCCGCCGTTACCTCGCCGACGTGACCGAGCCCGAGGCCGCCGAGGTCGAGATGTCCGAGGACGACACGATCGAGCCGCTGCCTTCGGCGCTCGACATCGCCTCGGTGATGATCGAGGCGCTGGCGCTGGCGCTTCCCGACTATCCGCGCGTCGAGGGCGCAGCCGCGGGCGACCACTCGGTGGCCGAGCCCGGCGCCGAACCGATCACCGATGAGGACGTGAAGCCCTTTGCCGGGCTCAAGAGGCTGCGCGACCGTCTCAAGGGGGACGAAGACGCCGCCGACTGATACGTTTCTCTTGCTTTTCGTCGCGACCGCAGTATTTTCGCGGCCTCTTTCCATTCCACGGCTCGACAGCCCGGTTCTTATCGCCTAAGAGCGGCCGGACGTCGCGGGATGGATCCCCTGACCGGGGCCGTGTGCCCACCCGCCAGCCGGGCCGGAAACGTTTTCCGCGCCCACTTAGACTAGAGCCAGATTCCTTCGAGGTTGTGACATGGCCGTTCCGCAGAACAAGATCTCCAAGTCGCGCCGCAACCAGCGTCGGGCCCATGACGGCCTGACCGGCGCGAACCCCAACGAATGCACCAATTGCGGGGAGCTCAAGCGCCCCCACCACGTCTGCCCCTCCTGCGGCAGCTATGCCGATCGCGAAGTGATCGCGCAGGCCGCCGAGACCGAGCTGGACGACGACGCGGCGTAAGCCCGTCGCCGGGCTTTGGCGCGGGACGGGCTCGCCCCGGACCGCGCCGCCCCTCGGGGTCTTGCCCGGTTGTCTGTCGCATCGACACCGGCGCGCGCCTGAGATGACCGCGCCCAGAGCATCGGGGCCGCGATGACGGGCTTGTCCCAAGACCGATCCATCACGCTATCCATCGACGCCATGGGCGGCGATCAGGGTCCGGCCGTCGTGGCCGCTGGCGTGATCAAATTCCTTTCCTCCGACCCCGCCGCGCAGGTTCTCCTGCACGGTCAGCGCGAGATCCTCGAGCCGCTCTTCGCGGGCTCGGACGTCGCCGCACGGGTCAAGATCGTCCATGCCACCGGCGTCGTGGCGATGACCGACAAACCCAGCAACGTGATGCGCAGCGGCAAGGCCACCTCGATGTGGTCCGCGGTCGACGCGCTGCGCGACCGCCGCGCCGATGCCTGCGTGAGCTGCGGCAACACCGGCGCGCTGATGGCGGTGTCGATGATCCGGCTGCGCAAGGCCGAGGGCGTCAACCGTCCCGCCATCGCCTGCCTGTGGCCTTCCCGGAATCGCCACGGCTTCAACGTCATGCTCGATGTCGGCGCCGACATCCGCGCCGATCAGGACGACCTGCTCGCCTATGCGATGATGGGCGCCTCCTACGCCCGCAACGGCCTCGGGCTCGAGCGGCCGCGCGTCGGCCTGCTCAATGTCGGCACCGAGGAGCACAAGGGCCGCGCCGAACTCAAGGTCGCCTCCGACATGATCGCCTCGGCCGCCGACAAGGGAGATTTCGACTATGTCGGCTTCGTCGAGGGCGGCGACATCCCCTCGGCTCGCGTCGACGTGATCGTTACCGATGGCTTCACCGGCAACGTCGCGCTCAAGACCGGCGAAGGCACCGCCACGCTGATCTCGGGGCTGCTGCGCGAGGCGTTCCTGTCCTCGATCGCCTCCAAGGTCGCGGCGCTCCTGACGCGCGGCGCCATGGCCGGTCTCAAGTCGCGGATCGACCCGCGGCAGGTCAATGGCGGCGTGTTCCTCGGGTTGGGCGGCCTCGTGGTCAAGAGCCACGGCTCGGCCGACGCCACCGGCGTCTGCGCGGCGCTGAGCCTTGCCGCGCGGCTCGCGCGGTCCGATTTCTCCGAACGCCTGGCGCATCGCATCGCCGGCGTCTCGGCCCTGCATCAAGACACCCCGAAGGAGATCGAGGCATGACCATTCGCGCGGTCGTCAAGGGTGTCGGGCACTACCTGCCCGAACGGGTGATGCAGAACGCCGAGTTCGAGAGCTTCGTCGACACCTCCGACGAATGGATCCGCTCGCGCTCGGGCATCGAGCGGCGCCACATCGCCGCCGAAGGGCAGTCGACCTCCGATCTGGCCGCCCGCGCCGCCCGCGCGGCCCTCGCCGATGCCGGGATCGAGGCGGAGACGGTCGATGCGATCATCCTCGCCACCTCGACCCCCGACCTGACCTTTCCCTCCGCCGCGACCATGGTGCAGCGCGAGCTCGGCATGACGCATGGCTTCGCCTTTGACGTGCAGGCGGTCTGCGCCGGATTCGTCTATGCGCTCACCACCGCCAACGCGATGATCCTCACCGGTCAGGCGAAACGCGTGCTCGTGATCGGGGCCGAGACCTTCAGCCGCATCATCGACTGGACCGACCGCACCACCTGCGTGCTGTTCGGCGACGGCGCGGGCGCGCTGGTGCTCGAAGCGGCCGAGGGCGACGGCAGTTCCGCCGATCGCGGCATCCTTTCGGCCGATCTCAATTCGGACGGGCGTCACCGCGAGATCCTCTATGTCGATGGCGGCGTCTCGACAGGCACCACCGGCCATCTGCGCATGGAGGGGCGCGAAGTCTTCCGCCACGCGGTCGAAAAGCTCGCCCAGACCGCGCATCTGTCGCTCGAGAAGGCCGGTCTCGGCCCCGAGGACATCGATTGGGTCGTGCCGCATCAGGCCAACATCCGCATCATCCAGGCCACGGCCAAGAAGCTGGGACTGTCGATGGATCGGGTCGTCGTGACGGTTCAGGATCACGGCAACACCTCGGCGGCCTCGATCCCGCTGGCCCTCTCGGTCGGACAGGCCCGCGGCCAGATCAAGCGCGGCGATCTCGTGGTCACCGAGGCGATCGGCGGCGGGCTTGCCTGGGGCTCTCTCGTGCTGCGTTGGTGATCGGCGCGGCGTCGCTGCAACAGTGTCATCCATCCACTTGAGATTGACTTGAAATTGCCCCTGCCCTTAAGGTTGCGGAAGTTCAGGGA
>Ga0207882_1000276_pt1 | contig 15453 bp, 9 predicted proteins | sample MalvirmetaMSP103_FD_184228 | JGI IMG/M metagenome (GOLD analysis project Ga0207882, IMG submission 184228) | Marine viral communities from the Deep Pacific Ocean - MSP-103 (SPAdes) | ecosystem: Environmental > Aquatic > Marine > Oceanic | place: Pacific Ocean | collected 2011-05-15 | reverse complement strand
CAGCGAAAGCGAAGACCATCAACAAGTACCTGGGCTCGGATTTTATAGTTAAGTCCAGTGTTGGCCACATTCGTGACCTGCCAGTCAGTGGCAGTGGTAGCCAGTCAGACCCGAAAGAGCGCGCCAGGCAGGCCGCTGCCACCCGCAAGATGAGCCCGGACGAAAAAGCCGAGCACAAGAAGCGTAAGGCCCGTGAACAGCTGGTTGCCCGCATGGGGGTGAATCCCGATAGCGACTGGAGCGCCCGTTACGAGATCCTGCCCGGTAAGGAAAAGGTCGTCAGCGAGCTAAAGCGCCTGGCCAAGAATGCCGACCACATCTATCTGGCAACGGATTTGGACAGGGAAGGGGAAGCCATCGCCTGGCACCTTCAGGAGACCATTGGCGGCGAGCCGGAAAAGTATCGCCGCGTGGTGTTCAACGAAATTACCAAGCGGGCCATCCAGGAAGCGTTCAAGGACCCCGGTGAGCTGGATAACAACCGGGTAAATGCCCAGCAGGCGCGCCGGTTCCTGGATCGCGTTGTGGGTTACATGGTTTCGCCGCTGCTCTGGGCCAAGATTGCCCGGGGCCTGTCTGCTGGCCGGGTTCAGTCGGTTGCCGTGCGCCTGATCGTTGAGCGTGAGCGGGAAATCCGCAAGTTCGTGCCGGAGGAATTCTGGCAGCTGCACGCAGACCTGACCGCAGAAGGAACCAGGGACCCGGTTCGGTTCGAGGTTACCCGCTACAACGACAAGCCCTACCGTCCGGTTAATGATGTTCAGAGCAAGGAACATGTTGACCGTCTGAAAGCCGGTAGCTTCAAGGTGGCCAAGCGGGAAGACAAGCCAACCCGTTCACGGCCCTCTGCTCCCTTTATTACCTCGACACTGCAGCAGGCGGCGAGCAACCGCATGGGCTTCAGTGTCAAGAAAACCATGATGCTGGCCCAGCGCCTGTACGAGGCGGGCTACATCACCTACATGCGTACAGACTCCACCAACCTGAGCCAGGATGCCGTAACCGGCTGTCGCGAGTTTATTCAGAAACAGTTCGGTGATCGCTACCTGCCTGAGAAGCCCCGCGTGTACGGTAGCAAGGAAGGCGCCCAGGAGGCCCACGAGGCCATCCGGCCTACTGACGTATCCCGCAGGCCTACCGATATCAGTGGCCTGGAAAAGGATGCGGAGAAGCTTTACGACCTGATCTGGCGCCAGTTTATCGCCTGCCAGATGGCGGATGCCGAATTCCTCAGCACCTCCATCGTTGTGGCCAATGGTGACTACGAACTGCGTACCCGTGGTCGCATCGTCAAGTTCGAAGGTTTCCTGAAAGCTGCGCCCCAGTCAGCCAAGAAAGACGAAGACGTGGCGCTGCCAGACATCAAGGTAGATCAGCCCCTGGATCTCAAGAAGCTGGATCCGACCCAGCATTTCACCAAGCCTTCGCCGCGCTATACCGAAGCCAGCCTGGTCAAGGAACTGGAAAAGCAGGGCATTGGCCGTCCTTCTACCTACGCATCCATTATTTCCACCATCCAGGATCGTGGTTACGTGCGGCTTCAGAACCGCCGTTTTTACGCCGAGAAGATGGGCGAGATTGTTACCGAACGGCTGGCAGAATCTTTCCCGAACCTGATGGATTACGATTTTACCGCACGCCTGGAAGGCGAGCTGGACGAGATTGCCGAAGGCGACGTTCAGTGGAAGAAGGTGCTGAACGACTTCTACGCCAAGTTTCGTAACCAGCTCGAAAGTGCGGAAAAGACCGACGGCGGCATGCGGGCCAATACACCCACGGAAACCGACATTCCTTGCCCCAGTTGCGGCCGTAATATGCAGATCCGGGTAGCCAGCACCGGGGTATTCCTGGGCTGTTCCGGCTATTCATTACCGCCCAAGGAGCGTTGCAAGACTACCATTAACCTGGTGTCTGGCGACGAAGTGGTCAGTGCCGATGAAGACGTGGAAGGCGAGGGCGAAACCCGCCTGCTGCGCATGAAGCGCCGCTGTCCGAAATGCGGCACGGCCATGGACAGCTACCTGGTTGATGAAAAGCGCAAGCTGCACGTGTGCGGTAACAACCCCGACTGCTCCGGCTACGAAGTGGAAGAGGGAAGTTTCCGCATCAAGGGCTACGACGGCCCTACGCTGGAATGCGACAAGTGTGGTTCCGAAATGCAGCTGAAAACCGGCCGTTTCGGCAAGTACTTTGGCTGTACCAACAGCGAGTGCAAGAACACCCGCAAACTGCTGAAGAACGGCGAGCCTGCGCCCCCCAAAATGGACCCGGTGCCCATGCCGGAGCTGCAGTGCCAGAAGGTAGACGACACCTACGTGCTGCGTGACGGTGCCTCCGGCCTGTTCCTGGCGGCCAGCAAATTCCCGAAAAACCGGGAAACCCGGCCACCGCTGGTGATGGAGATCAAACCGCACCGCAAGGAAATCGACCCGAAATACGATTACCTGATGGACGCCCCGGAGAAAGACCCCGAGGGTAACCCGACGGTGATCCGCTACAGCCGGAAGTCGAAAGAGCAGTACGTTATGTCGGAACAGGATGGCAAGGCCACCGGCTGGTCCGCCTGGTACGAAAACGGCCGCTGGGTGCCTCGGGACAAGAAGAAGTGATTCTTTTTTGCCACGAAATCCACTAAAGAACACGAAAACTGAAGAAAAGATAACTGATTTTTTGCCGCGGACACTCACGGACTCTCACGGACAGTAACAAGGCAGTTTTCTCTTTTGTCCGTGTGGGTCCGTGAGTGTCCGTGGCTAATTAGTTTTCTTTTTTAGTGTTCTTTAGTGGATTTCGTGGCAAATCATTATTTCTTACGAAGCCTCTGAATCAGCGAAGACGTATCCCAGCGGTTTCCGCCCATCTCCTGCACATCTCCGTAGAACTGGTCCACCAGCGCCGTTACCGGCAGTCTGGAGCCGTTTCTGCGGGCTTCTTCAAGGCAGATGCCCAGGTCCTTGCGCATCCAGTCCACCGCAAAGCCGTGGTTGAATTCGCCGTCGATCATGGTTCCGGAGCGGTTTTCCATCTGCCAGGACTGGGCCGCGCCCTTGGAGATCACGTCCACCACCTTGCGCACGTCCAGCTCTGCCTGCTCGGCAAAGTGCAGGGCTTCTGACAGCCCCTGTACCAGCCCCGCAATGGCAATCTGGTTAACCATCTTGGTCTTCTGGCCGCTGCCCACAGGGCCCATCAGGTTCAGGGCCCGGGCGTAGCATTCGAGTACTGGCTTAACCTTGCTGAAATCCTCGGGACTGCCGCCGCACATAATCGTCAGCTGGCCGTTTTCGGCACCCTGCTGGCCGCCGGAAACCGGGGCGTCGATAAAGCCCTGGCCCCGTGCACGGGCCGCCTGTGCCAGTGTCTCGGCAATGCCGGCAGATGCAGTAGTGTGGTCGACCAGTGTGGCTGTGGCCGGAGCGTTGCTGATGATGCCATCCGGGGCGGTGTAGACTTCTTCCAGGTCTTTATCGGCGCCCACGCAGGTCAGTACCACGTCTGCGTTGGCGACCGCATCTGCAATGCTGTCACTGGCTTTCCCCGGATACTGTTCGCCCCACTGACGGGCCTTTTCGCTGGTGCGGTTCCAAACGCTGACGTCATAGCCGGCCCGGGCAAGGTGGCCTGCCATCGGGTAGCCCATTACTCCGAGCCCGATAAACGCGATAGTTGCCATGGTCTGCTCCTGGTTCTTGTCGGATTGGTTGAATTTGTCGTGCCATGATACGAAAAAAGCCGCTGGATTCAGCGGCTTTTTTCTGGGTGAAGCAAGCTTGCAGCTTACTTCTTCGGGTAGTCGCGCTTCGGCGAGCCGGTGTACAGCTGGCGCGGGCGGCCGATGCGGTTGGCGCCGCTGACCATTTCGTTCCAGTGAGAGAACCAGCCGATGGTGCGGGACATTGCGAAGATCACGGTAAACATGGAAGTCGGAATACCGATGGCCTTCAGAATGATGCCGGAGTAGAAGTCGACGTTCGGGTACAGCTGGCGCTGAACGAAGTATTCGTCTTCCAGGGCAATCTTTTCCAGGCGCTGGGCAATCTTCAGCAGCGGATCGTTTTCCAGGCCCAGCTCGCTCAGCACTTCGTGAGCGGTCTGTGCCATTACCTTGGCGCGCGGGTCGAAGTTCTTGTAAACCCGGTGACCAAAGCCCATCAGGCGGAAAGGATCGTCTTTGTCCTTGGCCTTGGCGATGAATTTCTCGATGTTGGACTCGTCGCCGATTTCAGCCAGCATGTCCAGAACCGCTTCGTTTGCACCGCCGTGTGCCGGGCCCCAAAGGGCGGCGATGCCGGAGGCGATACACGCGTATGGGTTGGCGCCGGTGGAGCCCGCCAGGCGTACGGTGGAGGTAGAGGCGTTCTGCTCGTGGTCAGCGTGGAGGATGAAGATCTTGTCCATCGCGTTGGCCAGAACCGGGTTCGGCTTGTAGTCCTCGCAAGGGGTGCCGAACATCATGTACAGGAAGTTCTCGGCGTAGGACAGGTCGTTACGCGGATACATGAACGGCTGGCCCATGGAGTACTTGTAGCACCATGCCGCGATGGTCGGCATCTTGGCGATCAGGCGATGGCCGGTAATCTCGCGCTGCTTGGGATCAGCCACATCCATCTGGTCGTGGTAGAACGCAGACAGGGCACCCACAACGCCGCACATAATGGCCATGGGGTGCGCATCACGGCGGAAGCCGTTGAAGAAGTTGCGCATCTGGTCGTGCAGCATGGTGTGGTTTTTGATGGTGTCGTGGAACTGCTTGTTCTCTTCAGCGCTCGGCAGTTCACCGTTCAGGAGCAGATAGCAGACCTCGAGGAAGTCGGAATGCTCGGCCAGCTGGTCGATCGGGTAACCCCGGTGCAGCAGGACGCCTTTGGCACCATCGATGTAGGTGATGGCAGATTCGCAGGCTGCGGTAGATACAAAACCCGGGTCGTAAGTGAATACGCCTTCCTGGACGAGGCCGCGTACGTCTATAACGTCAGGGCCGACGGTGCCGGAGTAAACCGGTAGCTCAATGGACTTGTCTCCCACCGAGAGCGTGGCTTTCCTGTCGGTCATGGTGCTCTCCCGTTTGATTAGCTGTGACAGCTGATTTGCATGTGTAGATGCGCCAGAAAGCGCGTATTATCGCAAAACTGGGCGCAAAATATAGGGCGTCAGCTTTTTTTGTCAATGAGCTGGGTGCGAAAAGCACCAAATTAACATCCGGTGTAAATGAGGGATATCCCGAATGACGGCGCTTTTGCCCTGAATTCCGGTTTGTCAATAATCCCTATAGATGGGGCAGGGCAGCGCCTCGCAAGGCTTTGGCGGTTGTTGCAAGTTTGTAATTACCGGGGTGTCTCCTTATAATCCGTAGCCCGGAATCGGGGATGCACCGTTTTCTTGCATGCTTCAGCGTAGCAAGCTACCGGGTTGTCATCCGCCCTCCTGAACCAATCGGTTACCGGTATCGTACTGATTCTCCGGACCTAACATACCAACCCACCGCCGCCGGTTTTTCCGGTTTCGCGGTACCAAGAGAGAGTGTGAGAGCGCTGTGAATAGCAAACGACCAGTAAATCTCGATCTCGGCAAGTTCCATTTCCCGCTGCCAGCCATTACTTCGATCCTGCATCGTATCAGCGGCATCATCATCTTTGTTGGTGTTGCATTCCTGATGTACGGCCTGGATCTTTCCCTGTCCGGGGAAGATGGCTTCAATCGGGTTAACGAACTGCTGGACAGCTTCCTGGCAAAGCTGATTATCTGGGGCATCCTGTCTGCTCTGCTTTACCACCTTGTTGCAGGTATCAAGCACCTGCTGATGGATGCGGGTATTGCTGAAGAGCTGGAAAGTGGCCGCCTTGCCGCCAAAATCACGCTTGTGGTTTCCATTGTTCTCATCATTCTGGCAGGAGTCTGGGTATGGGCATGAACAGTGTAACGAATATTGGTCGTAACGGGATTCAGGACTGGATCATCCAGCGGGTTACTGCCTACGTATTGGCTCTGTACACGCTGTTTCTCCTTGGTTTCTTCGTAACTACAGACGTGGACTACCAGGCGTGGTCTTCTCTGTACAGCCAGGGTTGGTTCAAGATTTTCAGCCTGCTGGCGCTGTTGTCCATTGCCGGACACGCCTGGGTAGGCTTGTGGACCGTATCCACCGACTACATCAAATCAGCAATGCCGCGCTTCCTGCTGCAGGCAGCCTGCATTCTGGTGATGTTCGTATATGTCGTGTGGGGCATTCAGATTCTGTGGGGGCTTTAATCGATGGCTAACATCAAAACCATGTCTTACGACGCGATTGTTATCGGTGGCGGCGGTGCCGGTATGCGTGCCGCCCTGCAGCTGACAGAATCCGGTATCAACACCGCGTGTATCACCAAGGTCTTTCCGACCCGTTCGCACACAGTGTCTGCCCAGGGCGGCATTACCTGTGCGATCGCAAGCGCTGATCCCAATGATGACTGGCGCTGGCACATGTACGATACCGTCAAGGGCTCCGACTATATCGGTGACCAGGACGCTATCGAGTACATGTGTTCTGTAGGCCCCCAGGCTGTGTTCGAGCTGGAACACATGGGCTTGCCGTTCTCCCGTACCGAGCAGGGCCGTATCTACCAGCGTCCGTTCGGTGGCCAGTCCAAGGGTCCGGACAACCCCACCCAGGCAGCCCGTACCTGTGCCGCCGCTGACCGTACTGGTCACGCATTGCTGCACACCCTGTACCAGGCCAACCTGAAGGGCGGCACTACCTTCCTGAACGAGTGGTATGCCGTAGACCTGGTCAAGAACAGCAAAGACGAAGTGGTTGGTGTTGTAGCCATCGAGATCGAATCCGGTGAAGTGGCTTACATCAAGTCCAAGGCCACCGTTCTCGCTACCGGTGGTGCTGGCCGTATCTACGCCTCTACCACTAACGCCATGATCAACACCGGCGACGGTATCGGTATGGCGCTGCGTGCCGGTTTCCCGGTACAGGATATGGAAATGTGGCAGTTCCACCCGACCGGTATTCACGGTGCTGGCACCCTGGTTACAGAAGGTTGTCGGGGTGAGGGCGGTTACCTGATCAACGCCGAAGGTGAGCGTTTTATGGAGCGCTATGCTCCGAACGCGAAAGACCTGGCTGGCCGTGACGTTGTGGCCCGTTCCATGGTTCTGGAAATCCTGGAAGGTCGCGGTTGTGGTCCCGATAAGGATCACGTACTGCTGAAGCTGGATCACCTGGGTGAAGAAACCCTGAACCTGCGTCTGCCGGGCATCTGCGAGTTGTCCCGTACCTTTGCGCACGTTGATCCGGTCAAAGAGCCGATCCCGGTTGTTCCGACCTGTCACTATATGATGGGCGGTGTTCCCACCAACGTAGGTGGCCAGGCCCTGACCCAGGATGAAAACGGCAACGACAAGCCTATTCCCGGCCTGTTTGCCTGTGGTGAAGCAGCTTGTGTATCTGTACACGGCGCTAACCGTCTGGGTGGCAACTCCCTGCTGGACCTGGTGGTCTTCGGTCGTGCAGCTGGCCTGCACATTGAAGAGCAGCTGCGTGGCGGCTTCGAGGTTGATGGCGCAAGCGAAGAAGACATCAAGCGTGCCATGGCTCGCCTGGAGCGCCTGGACAGTGCCTCTGAAGGTGAAGATGTAGCCAAGGTTCGTAAGGATCTGCAGAACTGCATGCAGCTGTACTTCGGCGTATTCCGCGACGGCGAGAGCATGGAGAAGGGTATCAAGCTGCTGGAAGAGATTGGCGAGCGTGTTCGCAAGACCAAGCTGGCCGATACCAGCAAGGCGTTCAACACTGCCCGTATCGAAGCGCTGGAGCTGGATAACCTGTACGAAGTTGCCTACGCAACAGCGAAGTCTGCGATCGAGCGTAAAGAAAGCCGTGGTGCACACGCCCGTAACGACTTCACCGAGCGTGACGACGAGAACTGGCTGAAGCACTCCATGTACTTCCCGCTGGACAAGCGTGTTGGCAAGCGTGACGTGAACTTTGCACCGAAAACGGTTCCGACTTTCCAGCCGAAAGTCCGGACCTACTAAGGGGGTATCCTGAATATGTTGGTAAGCCTGTATCGCTATAATCCGGAAACCGATAATGCCCCTTACATGCAGGATGTCGAAATCGAGATTCCTGCGGGCAAAGATCTCATGGTTCTGGATGTTCTGAACCTGGTGAAGGAAAAAGATCCTTCCATGAGCTATCGTCGTTCCTGCCGTGAGGGTGTTTGCGGCTCTGATGGCATGAACATGAACGGCAAGAACGGCCTGGCTTGTATCACTCCGGTGTCGGATGTGGTCAAGAACAACAAGCTGGTTCTGCGCCCGCTGCCGGGCCTGCCGGTTATCCGTGACCTGGTCGTGGATATGAGTCTGTTCTACAAGCAGTACGAAAAAGTTATGCCGTACCTTGTAAACGACAACCCGGCCCCGGCCATTGAGCGCCTGCAGTCGCCGGAAGATCGTGAAAAGCTGGACGGCCTGTACGAGTGTATTCTGTGTGCATGCTGCTCCACCGCTTGTCCGTCGTTCTGGTGGAACCCTGACAAGTTCATTGGTCCGTCTGGCTTGCTGCAGGCCTACCGCTTCCTGGCGGACAGCCGCGACACTGCCCAGGCAGAGCGACTGGCGAACCTGGATGACCCGTTCAGTGTCTTCCGCTGCCGCGGCATCATGAACTGCGTAAGTGTTTGTCCGAAAGGCCTGAACCCCACAAAGGCGATTGGCCATATCCGGAACCTGTTGCTGCAACGAGCCACCTGACCGGCAAAATCTGCAGCACCAGCTATACTGGTGTTCTGACACCAGTTAGTACCCTCGAAGGCCTCGCTATATGCGGGGCCTTCAACCAAAGGCTTATAGTCAAAAGTCTTATCGGGGTGCAAACTTATGCGCGCTGTCTGCTTGGGCTTATCCAGTCTGGCTGATGGCGCAGCTGAGTATAAAAATCACTGGGGACGGAAAACATCCTTGCAGGGTGTGGTGGCCAAAAGTCATGCCGTAATAACCCGTATTGACTGAGATTTACCCCTGGCCGACCATACTCGCTCCCCCGCACCAGCCCAAGGTGAGCTATTCAAAATGCACGAAAGCATCATGGAGCAGTTATGGCAGACTTCCCACCTGCAAGGTGGAAATCTGGCCTACGTTGAACAGCTTTTTGAGACCTACCTGACAGACCCCAATTCAGTTCCCGAAGAGTGGAGAAGCTACTTCGACAAGCTTCCGAGTGTTGATGGCTATAAAGGCCGCGACATCGTTCACTCGACCATCCGCGAACAGTTCGAGCATATCTCGCGCAATCAGCGTTTTCTTGCCAGCAGTGGTGTGCCTGCAAGCGCCACGTCAGATGCTGACAAGAAGCAGATCCGTGTTCTGCAGCTGATCAATGCGTACCGGTTCCGTGGTCACCAGGAATCAAAGCTCGATCCGCTGGGCGTCTGGCAGCGTCAGCCTGTTGAAGATCTCGAGCCCTCGTTCCACGAACTGGGCGAGTCTGACCTGGATCTCGAATTCCAGACAGGTTCACTGAATTTCGGCTCCGAGACCATGAAGCTCGGAGACATCGTGCAAGGCTTGCGCCAGACCTATTGCGAAAGCATTGGCGCCGAATATATGCACGTGGTGGATACCCGCATCAAGCGTTGGTTCCAGCAGCGGATGGAGCCAGTGCGCTCCCGCCCTGAGTACGAAGCGGAAACCCGCAAGCACGTGCTCGAGCGTCTCACCGCTGCCGAAGGCCTGGAAAAATATCTGGGCTCCCGTTATCCGGGCGTCAAACGTTTTGGTCTGGAGGGCGGCGAAAGCCTGATTCCGTGCCTGGACGAACTGATCCAGCGGGCCGGCTCCTACGGTGCCAAGGAAATCGTGCTGGGCATGGCACACCGTGGCCGTTTGAACGTGTTGGTAAACACTCTTGGTAAGAATCCGAAGGAGCTGTTTGACGAGTTCGAGGGCAAGAAGCTCGCGGATTCCGGCTCCGGTGACGTGAAATATCACCAGGGCTTCTCGTCCAACGTGATGACTCCGGGTGGCGAAGTGCACCTGGCGATGGCCTTCAACCCATCACACCTGGAAATCGTTTCTCCGGTGGTTGAGGGGTCTGTCCGTGCCCGCCAGGATCGTCGTGGTGATACCGATGGCAGCACTGTGCTTCCGATCGTTATGCACGGCGACGCGGCCTTTGCCGGGCAGGGCGTTGTGATGGAAACCTTCCAGATGTCCCAGACCCGGGGCTTCGGTGTAGGTGGTACCATCCACATCGTCATCAACAACCAGGTTGGCTTTACCACCAGCAAGCAGGAAGACGCCCGTTCTACCGAGTACTGTACCGATGTGGCGAAAATGGTTCAGGCGCCGATTCTGCACGTGAATGCAGACGACCCAGAAGCCGTGCTGTTTGTAACCCAGATGGCCATGGACTACCGCAACGAGTTCAAGAACGATGTGGTGATTGACCTGGTCTGCTACCGTCGTCGCGGCCACAACGAGGCCGACGAGCCGGCTGCTACCCAGCCGCTGATGTACGACAAGATCCGCAAGCTGAAAACCACCCGCGCTCTGTACGCAGATCAGCTAGTTGAAGCCGGTGTGATCAGCGAAGACGAAGCCAAGCAGATGGAGAACGACTACCGTGACGCACTCGACAAGGGTGAACACGTGGTCAAGTCCCTGGTCAAGGAGCCGAACAAAGAGCTCTACGTTGACTGGACTCCGTTCCTGGGCCACGAGTGGACTGCCAAGTGCAAGACCAGCGTTGCCCTGAAAACCGTCCAGAAACTGGGCAAGAAGCTGACCCAGGTTCCGGAAGGCTTCAGCATCCAGCGCCAGGTTTCCAAGATCGTTAACGATCGGGAAAAGATGACTGCCGGTGCCCTGCCTATGAACTGGGGCTATGGCGAGATGATGGCGTACGCCACCTTGCTGAACGAAGGTCACCCGATCCGTCTGACCGGCCAGGACGTTGGCCGTGGTACCTTCTCGCACCGCCACGCGGTACTGCACAATCAGAAGGATGGCTCTACCCACGTTGCGCTGAAAGAGCTGGCCGAAGACCAGCCGAAATTCGAAATCTATGACTCGCTGCTGTCTGAAGAAGCGGTTATGGCCTTCGAATACGGTTACAGCACCACCACGCCGAACGCACTGATTGTTTGGGAAGCCCAGTTCGGTGACTTCGCCAACGGTGCCCAGGTGGTGATCGACCAGTTCCTGACCAGTGGCGAGCACAAGTGGGGCCGTCTGTGTGGCCTGACCCTGCTGCTGCCTCATGGTTACGAAGGGCAGGGGCCAGAGCACAGCTCCGCGCGCCTGGAGCGTTTCCTGCAGCTGTGTGCCGAGCACAATATCCAGGTCTGCGTACCCACCACGCCGTCCCAGGTATTCCACATGCTGCGTCGCCAGGTGAAGCGCCCGCTGCGTAAGCCGCTGGTTGCGATCACACCGAAGAGCCTGCTGCGTCACAAAGAGGCGATCTCCGGCCTGGATGACCTGACTTCAGGTACCTTCCAGACAGTACTGCCCGAGAAAGAACCTTCTGATCCGAAGAAAGTCACCCGTGTGATCATGTGTAGCGGCAAAGTCTACTATGATCTTCTGGAGAAGAAGAAAGCCGACGAGCGTGACGATGTGGCCATCGTTCGCCTCGAGCAGTTGTATCCGTTCCCGGCAGACGATCTGGACGAAATTCTGGGCCAGTACACCAAGCTCAAGAGCGCGGTCTGGTGTCAGGAAGAGCCTATGAACCAGGGCGCCTGGTACTGCAGTCAGCACCACATGCGGCACGCACTGCAGCGCCTGAACCCGAAACTGCACCTTGAGTACGCCGGTCGTGATGCTTCTGCTGCTCCTGCCTGTGGACACATGTCTGTTCACATCGAAGAGCAGAAGAAACTGGTTAACGACGCGTTTGGAATCTGACGAGCTACCGAACTAAGGATTTGTAATGTCAACTGAGATTAAAGCCCCCGTTTTCCCTGAGTCGGTTGCCGAAGGCACCGTCGCGACCTGGCACAAGCAGCCTGGCGAAGCCTGCTCCCGTGACGAGCTGATTGTCGATATTGAAACCGACAAGGTTGTGCTTGAAGTGGTTGCACCGGCTGATGGTGTGATTGAAGAAATAGTTAAAGGCGAAGGCGACACCTGCGAAAGCGGTGAAGTGATCGGCCGATTCAAGGAAGGCGCCGCAGGCGAGTCCAAGCCTGCTGAAAGCAAGCCGGAAGCCAAGGCCGAAGCGCCCCAGGAAGAAGCCGCTGCTTCCTCCGGCGACGCTATCCTGAGCCCGGCTGCCCGCAAGCTGGCCGAAGAGAGCAACGTTGATCCGGCCGCTGTAAAGGGCACCGGTAAAGACGGTCGTGTTACCAAGGAAGATGTTCAGAACCACGTAGACAGCAACAAGTCTTCCGGTGCTGCCGCCAAGCCGGCCGCTGCTCCGGCGCTGGAAGTTGCCCAGGGCGAGCGCGCCGAGAAGCGCGTTCCGATGACCCGCCTGCGTGCCAGCATCGCCAAGCGCCTGGTGGATGCCCAGCAGACCGCCGCTATGCTGACTACGTTCAACGAAGTGAACATGGCTCCGATCATGGAACTGCGCAAGCAGTACCAGGAAAGCTTTGTGAAGCGCCACGGTATCAAGCTGGGCTTCATGTCTTTCTTCACCAAGGCAGCGACCGAAGCCCTGAAGCGCTTCCCGGCCGTTAACGCGTCCATCGATGGTAACGACATGGTCTACCACGGTTACCAGGACGTAGGCGTAGCCGTATCCACCGACCGCGGCCTGGTTGTACCGGTTCTGCGTGACACCGACGCCATGGGCCTGGCCGACATCGAGAAGAAGATTGTCGAGTACGGCACCAAGGCGAAAGATGGCAAGCTGGGTATCGACGAGATGACCGGCGGCACCTTCACCATCACCAACGGTGGTATTTTCGGTTCCCTGATCTCCACGCCGATCCTGAACCCGCCGCAGACTGCGATTCTGGGCATGCACAAGATCCAGGAGCGCCCGATGGCGGTGAACGGCAAGGTTGAAATCCTGCCGATGATGTACCTCGCGCTGTCATACGACCACCGTATGATCGACGGTAAGGAAGCGGTGCAGTTCCTGGTTGCGATCAAGGAAATGCTGGAAGACCCAGCCCGTATCCTGCTGGACGTGTAAGCTGACACTCAACGAATTTGATAACAGGAAAGATTATGTCCGATAAATTCGACGTTATTGTCATTGGCGCAGGCCCCGGCGGCTACGTGGCCGCCATCAAGGCTGCTCAGCTGGGTCTGAAGACTGCCTGTGTAGAATCCTGGACCGGCAAAGACGGCAAAAGCCAGGTTCTGGGCGGCACCTGCCTGAACGTGGGCTGTATCCCGTCCAAGGCACTGCTGGAAGTGACTCACAAGTTCGAGGAAGCAAGCCACGACTACGAGTCCATGGGTATCCTGGCCAAGAGCGTTGATATTGACGTTGCCAAGATGATGGAGCGTAAGGATGGCATCGTTAAGCAGCTGACCGGTGGTATCGCCGGTCTGTTCAAGGCTAACGGTGTAACCCCGATCCACGGCCACGGCAAGCTGCTTGCCGGCCGCAAGGTTGAAGTGACCGATAAAGACGGCAACACCAAGACCTACGAAGCCGACAATGTGATCCTGGCGACCGGCTCCAAGCCGATCGAAATCCCGCCGGCTCCGTTTGACGGTGATTACATCGTCGATTCCGAAGGTGCGCTGGAATTTACCGAAGTTCCCAAGCGTCTGGGCATCATCGGTGCTGGCGTCATCGGTCTGGAGCTGGGTAGCGTCTGGGCTCGCCTGGGTGCCGAAGTTACCGTGATCGAAGCCCAGGATACTTTCCTGCCGGTTGTTGACCAGCAGGTTGCCAAGGATGCTCTGAAGCAGTTCAAGAAGCAGGGCCTGAACATCATCACCGGTGCCCGCATGACCGGTGCTGAAGTGAAGCGCAAGCTGGTTTACGTGAACTACGAAGACTCCAAGGGCAAGCAGGAAGCCAAGTTCGACAAACTGATTGTCGCTGTTGGCCGTCGCCCGTACACCGATGGTGCGCTGGCTGAAGATTCCGGCGTAACCATGGATGAGCGCGGCTTCATCTTTGTAGACGACAACTGCAAGACCGAAGCACCGGGCGTATGGGCCGTAGGTGACATCGTTCGTGGTCCGATGCTGGCACACAAAGCGTCTGAAGAAGGCGTTATGGTTGCCGAGCGTATCGCAGGCCACAAGCCGCAGGTCAATTACGACTGCATCCCCAACGTAATCTACACCGCGCCGGAAGTTGCCTGGGTTGGCAAGACCGAAGAGCAGCTGAAAGCCGAAGGTGAAGAATACAACGTGGGTACTTTCCCGTTTGCGGCCAACGGTCGTGCCATGGCGGCAAACGCCACGGGTGGTATGGTCAAGATCATCGCAGACGCGAAGACCGACCGCATTCTGGGCTTCCACGTAGTTGGCCCCCAGGCTTCTGAAATCGTTGCCCAGGGCGTGATCGCCATGGAATTCGGTTCCAGTGCCGAAGATCTGGCTCTGACCTGTTTCGCGCACCCGACTCTGTCCGAGTCAGTGCATGAAGCGGCCCTGGCCGTTGCCGGTGGAGCGATTCACGTCGCCAACCGTCGCAAGAAGAAGTAATTCGTTATCGGATTGAGCGGGGCGCCTTTTGGCGCCCAGCTGCCGGTTACTCTCCGTACGTGGTTATCATCCATCTAAAGACGGGACATTAACTATGAATTTGCACGAATATCAGGGCAAACAGCTTTTCGCTGAATATGGCCTGCCGGTATCCCAGGGCATCGCCTGCGATACACCTCAAGAAGCTGTTGACGCTGCCACTGAAATTGGCGGTGACGCATGGGTTGTCAAAGCACAGGTTCACGCTGGTGGCCGTGGTAAGGCCGGCGGTGTAAAGCTGGTTAAAGACAAAGAAGAAATCCGTGCCTTCGCACAGAACTGGCTGGGCAAAAACCTGGTAACTTACCAGACTGACGAAAACGGCCAGCCGGTCAGCAAGATTCTGGTTGAATCCCTCACCGACATCGACCAGGAGCTGTACCTGGGCGCGGTTGTTGACCGTGGCACCCGTCGTATCGTTTTCATGGCCTCTACTGAAGGCGGCGTGGAAATCGAGAAAGTTGCCGAAGAAACTCCTGAAAAGATCCTGAAGGCCGAAATCGATCCGCTGGTAGGCGCTCAGCCTTACCAGGGCCGCGAGCTGGCATTCAAACTGGGTCTGGAAGGCAAGCAGATCGGTCAGTTCACCAAGATTTTCCTGGGCCTGGCCAAGCTGTTTGAAGAGTGTGACCTGGCTCTGGTTGAGATCAACCCGCTGGTTATCACTCCGGCTGGCGACCTGCACTGCCTGGACGCCAAGCTCGGTGTAGACGGCAACGCCCTGTACCGTCAGAAGAAAATCCACGACATGCGCGATCCTTCCCAGGAAGACGCCCGTGAAGCCGAAGCGGCCAAGTG
>Ga0207882_1000261_pt1 | contig 16028 bp, 13 predicted proteins | sample MalvirmetaMSP103_FD_184228 | JGI IMG/M metagenome (GOLD analysis project Ga0207882, IMG submission 184228) | Marine viral communities from the Deep Pacific Ocean - MSP-103 (SPAdes) | ecosystem: Environmental > Aquatic > Marine > Oceanic | place: Pacific Ocean | collected 2011-05-15 | reverse complement strand
CTGATGCCCGAAGGCCTCGACCCCGACGATCTGATCCGCGCCAAGGGGGCGACGGCGATGCGCGAGGTCGTGGCGCAGGCACAGCCGATGGTGCAGCTGTTGTGGCGGCGCGAGACCGAGGGCCACGACTTCGACAGCCCCGAGCGGCGCGCGGCTCTCGACAAGAGGCTGCGCGACGCCACCGCGCTCATTCGCGAGCCGGATTTGCGCGGGCATTACGAGGCCGAACTGAAGCGCCTGAAATGGGAGCTGTTCAACCCGCGCCGCCAGTCCGGGCCGACCCGGATCGACCGGGGTGGACGCGGCGGTTTCTTCAAGCCGAACCAGCTGCCGCTCGCGCCGAGCTCGGCTGCGCGCGCCTCGATGCTCGCCACCGGTGGCGTGGTCGAGGATCACCTGCGCGAGGCGGTGATCCTCGCCACGCTGATCGCCACGCCCGAGGTGCTGCACGAGTTCGAGCCCGCGCTTGAGCGGATGGATTGCCGTGATCCCGATCACGCGGCCTTGGCGCATGGCATTCTCGCCTGCCACCACGAGAGCGATCTGCGCGGCGCGCTTGAGGCGCGGCTTGGGCAGGATACCCTTGAAACCCTGTTCTCCCAACGCCATGTGGCGATCAGTCCGGGGGTCCGCAAACCCGGCGATGCCGATGTCGCCCGGATGTGTCTGGCCGAGGAGCTGGCCAAGCTCGACGCCCGCCGGGGCCATGCCCGCGAGCTGGCCGAGGCGGTCGAGGACCTGTCGGGGCTGAGCGACGAGGGGCTGACCTGGCGCCTGTCGCGCGCGGCCGAAGCGCTCGACAAGGCGGGTCGCGGCGACGGAGAGGATACGACCGAATACGAATACGGGACCAACGGCGCACCGATGCGGCGCGACGAGAGGTCCGAATTCGACGCTCTTCTGGGGACCATCGCCTTTGGCAAAGGCGGTCCCAAGGGGAGTTGAGACGCGGCCCGTCGCACCGATTCGGCGATGGTTGTTGCGAATGCATGAAAGAATCGGGCGCGGGGAGGTTGCGAATCGCCGCCCTTGCGGGTTGATTCGGGCAGTCCGAATCACTGCCCGCGCTGGACAGGACGTTCACCGAACGAGGAGCCCTTCATGGCCGCGAAAGACACCGACGACCGCAAGGACGACGACCAGGACGGGGCGATGACGCTCGACATGAGCCAGGCGGCGGTCAAGAAGATGATCTCCGAAGCGCGCGAGCGCGGCTACATCACCTATGACCAGCTCAATCAGGTCCTGCCCCCCGATCAGGTCTCCTCGGACCAGATCGAGGATGTCATGTCGATGCTCTCGGAGATGGGCATTCAGGTGACCGAGGCCGAGGAAAGCGAAGAGGCCGATGACGGCGGCTCGCGCGAGGTCGCCACGGTGGGCGGCAACCGCGACGTCACGCTGGCGGGGGCCGAGGCCGAAAAGCTCGACCGCACCGATGACCCGGTGCGCATGTATCTGCGCGAGATGGGTTCGGTCGAATTGCTGTCACGCGAAGGCGAGATCGCTATCGCCAAGCGCATCGAGGCTGGTCGCAATACGATGATCGCGGGCCTGTGCGAAAGCCCGCTCACCTTTCAGGCGATCACGATCTGGCGCGACGAGCTTCTGTCCGAGGACATCCTGCTGCGCGACGTGATCGATCTCGAGACCACCTTCTCGGGCCAGCTTGGCGAGGAAGAGGGCGACGAGCCGGTGGTCGAGTCTGGCGCCGCGCAGCCCGCTTCCGGAGGCGAACGCTCCGAGGGCCGCTCCGAACTCGACGCCGACGGCAATCCGATCAGCAACAACGACGATGACGACGAGGACGACGAGCAGCACAACATGTCGCTCGCCGCGATGGAGGCCGCGCTCAAGCCGCGCGTGCTCGAGACGCTCGATACCATCGCCGAGAACTTCTCGCGCCTGTCGGACATGCAGGACGCGCGCATGTCGGCGACGCTGAACGAGGATTCGACTTTCTCGAACGCCAACGAGGTCGAGTATCAGACGCTGCGCTCGGAGCTGGTGGTGCTGGTCAACTCGCTGCACCTGCACAATAACCGCATCGACGCACTGATCGACCAGCTCTACGGCATCAACCGTCGAATCATGTCGATCGACTCGAGCATGGTGAAGCTCGCCGATCAGGCCCGCATCAACCGCCGTGAGTTCATCGACGAGTATCGCGGCGCCGAACTCGATCCCACCTGGATGGAGCGGATGGCCGAAAAGCCGGGCCGCGGCTGGCAGGCGCTGTTCGAGCGTTCGGCCGGCAAGATCGAGGAACTGCGCTCCGAGATGGCGCAGGTCGGTCAGTATGTCGGCGTCGATATCGGCGAATTCCGCCGCATCGTCCAGCAGGTCCAGAAGGGCGAGAAGGAGGCCCGTCAGGCCAAGAAGGAGATGGTCGAGGCCAACCTGCGTCTCGTGATCTCGATCGCCAAGAAATACACCAACCGCGGCCTGCAGTTCCTCGACCTCATCCAGGAAGGCAACATCGGCCTGATGAAGGCCGTGGACAAGTTCGAGTATCGCCGCGGCTACAAGTTCTCGACCTATGCGACGTGGTGGATCCGTCAGGCGATCACCCGTTCGATCGCCGATCAGGCCCGCACCATCCGGATCCCGGTGCACATGATCGAGACGATCAACAAGCTGGTGCGCACCGGCCGCCAGATGCTGCACGAGATCGGCCGCGAGCCGACGCCGGAGGAGCTGGCCGAGAAGCTGCAGATGCCGCTCGAGAAGGTCCGCAAGGTGATGAAGATCGCCAAGGAGCCGATCAGCCTTGAGACGCCGATCGGCGACGAGGAGGACAGCCAGCTCGGTGACTTCATCGAGGACAAGAACGCGATCCTGCCGTTGGATTCGGCCATTCAGGAGAACCTGAAGGAGACCACGACGCGGGTGCTTGCTTCGCTCACCCCGCGCGAGGAGCGGGTGCTGCGGATGCGCTTCGGCATCGGCATGAACACCGACCACACCCTCGAAGAGGTCGGCCAGCAGTTCTCGGTGACGCGCGAGCGGATCCGTCAGATCGAGGCCAAGGCGCTGCGCAAACTCAAGCATCCGAGCCGGAGCCGCAAGCTTCGCAGCTTCCTCGACCAGTGATGGCGCATCGCAAGATCACGCAACTCACCCGGCAGCGCGCTTTCGCGACGATCAAGGTCGTCGCGGAGGCCATGCTCGCCGGTGAAAAAGCGATCACTTATTCCGAACTGGCCAATCGGCTTGGTATGTCCAAAGTCAACGGGCAGGGCCTCGCCAGCTACCTCAATGAGGCGGCGGCAATCTGTGCCGAGCACAAGCTGCCAAACGTCTCCTGCGTCGTGGTCAGCAAGGACAGCTTCGAGCGCGGCGCGCCGATGCCCTCCGAAGGCTCCTTCAGCGACAACCACTACGCCGCCTCGGGGCTGACGCGCGAGGATGTGCCCGCCGAGCAGGAGCGTGTGCGCCAGTACGACTGGCGGTCGCTGCCGACCCTCGATCTCGACGACTGACCGCATCGGCGCGCTTGGGCCATGAGGGACCGGTGGCGCGCCGTCGGTCCCGATCGGCCGGGCGCTTCAACGCCGGGTTGACGGATCAAGGTCGAACCGTGAACATCGGCGCAGTTCCAGCCAGGATGTTCCCATGCCTACCGATCCCCTCGTGCTCGTTTCCCTCGGCGCGGCCCTTGTCTTGCTCCTTGCCCTCGTCGCGGCCCTCACCGGGCTCAGGGCCGCGCGTGCGGCCCTTGCCGCCTTGCGCGCCGATCTCGACACCGGGCGGCGCGAGGTCGAGGATCTGCGCGGCAGTGCCGGGGCCGAGCGCACGCGGCTCGAAGAGCGCGAGCGACAGCTTTCGGCGCTCAAGGAAGAGCTGACAGCGGCCCGCAAGGCCCAGTTCGAAAGCGATGCGGCGCATGGCGAAACCCGGTCGGCCAAGGCGGCGCTCGAGGAGGCCAGGCGCGGCCTGGAGCAGACGCGCGACGACCTGAAAGGGCAGCTCTTGAGCCTCACCGCCGAGATGCGCGAGTTGCAGGAGCGTCATGCGCAGCTGCAATCCGACCACGCCACGCTTCAGGCCCGCAGCGCTGGCGAGATCGAGGCCGCCGAGACGCGCATCACCGAGCTGAAGGAGTTGCGCGAGGAGATGTCGCGTCGCTTCGAGGAACTGGCGACCAAGACCCTGCGCCAAACTGGCGAGGATTTCTCCAAGGCCAACACCCGGACGCTCACCGAGCTTCTGACGCCGTTCCGCGACCACGTCTCGCGCTTCGAGACGGAGTTGCGGCAGGTGCATGGCAAGGCCGACGAGGAGCGCGCGCGCCTCGGCAAGCAGATCGAGATGCTGACGGTCCAATCCGAAACGATCCGCTCGGAAGCCGCGGCGCTCACCCGCGCGCTCAAGGGCGACAAGCAAAAGCAGGGCGCTTGGGGCGAGATGATCCTCGAACGCATCCTCGAATCCTCGGGGCTGGAGCGCGGCACGCATTACACCGTGCAAGAAAGCCGCACCGACGAGGACGGGGTGCGCTGGCGGCCCGACGTGGTCGTCAGGATGCCGCGCGGCAAGAGCCTCGTGGTCGACAGCAAGGTGAGCCTGATCGCCTATGAGGCGGCGGTGAACGCCGAGACCGAAGACGAGCGCAAACGCCACCTGCGCGAACACGTCGCCTCGGTGCGCCGTCACATCGACCAGCTCGCCGCCAAAGGCTACCATGCGATGCAGGACGGCTCTGTCGATTATGTGCTGATGTTCATGCCGATCGAGGGCGCGCTCTCGGCGGCGCTGTCGGAGACGGGCGACCTGACCGCCTATGCGGTATCCAAAGGCGTGGGCGTTATGACCCCCACGACGCTGATGGTGACGCTGCGCACCGTCGATCACATCTGGACCGTCGAGCGACGCGAGAGCAACGCCGAGGACATCGCCAAGCGCGCGGGGCTGCTCTACGACAAGGTCGCGGGCTTCGTCGGCAACATGGAGCAGGTGGGCCGCGCGCTCGGGCAGGCCAGCCGCGCGCATGAGGATGCGATGGGGCAGCTTTCCTCGGGGCGTGGCAACGTGCTGGGCCAGATCGAAAAGCTCAAATCCATGGGCGCGCGTACCCAAAAGAACCTTGGGGTGGAATTCGACGAGGCCGGGGACGATGCCCCCGAGCCGCTTTCCCTCGATGCGCGAGAGCCTGCCGAATGAGCGTGGGCAGCACATGCAAGGCGTGAGTGTTGCCACACCGCCACTGGTCTTGCGGCTCGCGTAAACTATTCGGAAACCTTCTCCGTGCTCCGGTGTTTGTCATGCAGGATCGAGACGGGAGACACCGCCATGAAAAAGCCGATTGCCATTGCCCTCGCAGCTGCCCTCACCATGCCGCTCATGGGCATCGCCCCGATCCTTTCCACGGCCGCAGGCTTTGCGGACGTGACCGAACCTGCCGCGCGCTATGACCTTGATGGTGCGATCGACATCCCTGTGTCGGCGGCCGAACTCGACGAATGCCGCGCCACGCTGGAGCAGGTCTTTGTCGGAACCGGCGGCAACCCTTCCGTGCGTTGCGTCATCGCAGGCTGATCCTTGCACACAAGCTTTGAGATCGACACGCATGGCCCGGGTCTGACCGAATTCACGGACCGGATCACCCGCTGGGTTCGAGAAGCAGCGTCGGACGAGGCGCTCCTTACCCTCTTTGTGCGCCACACTTCCTGTTCGCTTCTCATTCAGGAGAACGCCGATCCGGAGGTTCAGACCGATCTTGCGGCGTATATCAACAGGCTGGTCCCGCCGTCGAACGATCCATCCATGGCCTATCTCACACATACCTACGAAGGGCCGGATGACATGCCCGGCCATATCAAGGCGGCCCTGCTGCCGACCTCGTTGCAGATCCCGGTGATCGACGGGCGCATGACACTCGGCACTTGGCAGGGGATCTATCTTTTCGAGCATCGCACCCGTCCGCATCGGCGCGAGGTGGTCGGCCTGCTGCGCTGAGGCCGCCCGCGCTATCTGGTGTGTCCGCTGCGACCCCTACCCAATTCTTGGGCATCCTCCTATACTGGCGGTGGAATGCGGGCACTGGCCCCCCAAGAGACGTGACGAGGATCCGGATGCGCTGCCCGTTTTGTGGAAATGTCGATACGCAGGTCAAGGATTCGCGCCCGGCCGAGGACCATGCCGCCATCCGCCGCAGGCGGTTCTGCCCCTCATGCAGCGGACGTTTCACCACCTATGAGCGGGTGCAGCTGCGCGATCTCGTGGTGATCAAGACCAATGGGCGGCGCGAGGAGTTCGACCGCGACAAGCTCGAACGCTCGATCCGCATCGCGCTGCAAAAGCGCCCGGTGGAGCCCGAGCGCATGGACCAGATGATCTCGGGCATCGTGCGGCGGCTCGAAAGCATGGGCGACACCGATATCCCCTCTTCGAAGATCGGCGAGATCGTGATGGAGTCGCTCGCCCGGATCGACACGGTGGCCTATGTGCGCTTTGCCAGCGTTTACATGAACTTTCAGGCCGTGGGCGATTTCGATCGCTTCATGTCCCAGCTTCGTCCCACACCGGCCAGCAAGTGAGCGTGGCGCGGGACCGGCGCTTCATGGCGCTGGCGCTGTCGCTGGGGCGGCGCGGGCTGGGGCGGGTCTGGCCCAACCCCAATGTCGGTTGCGTCATCGTGGCCCAGGGCCGGATCGTCGGGCGGGGTCGCACTGCCGATGACGGCAGGCCGCATGCCGAGACGCAGGCATTGGCACAGGCGGGCGCGCAAGCGCGCGGAGCCACGGCCTATGTCACCTTGGAACCTTGCGCGCATCACGGTCGGACGCCGCCCTGTGCCGAGGCGCTGGTGGCGGCAGGCGTGGCGCGGGTGGTCGTGGCGGCGCACGATCCTGATCCGCGTGTCGCGGGCCGCGGCATCGCGCGGCTGCGCGTGGCGGGGATCACGGTCGAGACGGGGCTGATGGTGGACGAGGCCCGGCGCGACCTATCAGGGTTCCTGAGCCGGATCGAACGGGGCCGCCCCTTCGTCACCCTCAAGCTTGCGGCCAGCCTCGACGGGCGCATCGCCACCGGCACCGGCGAAAGCCGTTGGATCACCGGGCCGCAGGCGCGGGCGCGGGTGCACATGATGCGGGCGCGGCACGATGCGGTCATGGTCGGTGGCGGCACGGCGCGGGCCGATGACCCGATGCTCACCGTGCGCGGACTTGGAATTGAGCGTCAGCCGGTACGGGTGGTCGTGTCGCGCAGGTTGGATCTGCCGCTGGACGGCGCGCTCGCGCGCAGCGCCGCGACCGTTCCGCTCTGGCTGTGTCACGAGACGTCGGTCGATGCGGCGCCTTGGACGGCGCAGGGCGCGGTCAGCCTGCCTTGCACGCTGGCGAACGGGCAGGTCGATGTCGGCGCAGCCCTCGCGGCCTTGGGCGAGGCGGGGTTGACGCGGGTGTTCTGCGAAGGCGGCGCCGCGCTGGCGGCCTCGCTGCTCGCTGCGGATCTCGTGGACGAGCTTGCGCTTTTCACCGCCGGCTGCGCGATCGGGGCCGAGGGCACGCCCGCACTCGCCGCAATGGGGATCGACCGATTGGGCAATGCGCCGCGTTTGGAACTGGCGGCGCAGGAGCGGGTCGGGGCGGATCTGATGAGCCTCTGGCGCAGACCGGGCTGACGCGCCCTCAGCGCCGCCAGAGCGGTGCGGCCGAGGCGAACGCGCCCTGCAGCTTGGCCAGCGCGCGCAGCCCCGGCCGGTGCGCGGTGATGCCGGCAGACAACCTGTCGAGCACCAGCTCCGGCGGGCAGGGGCGTCCGGTCAGTGGATCGAAATAGCGTGGCCAGCCGATCAGCGCTGCATGGGCGAGCCCCATGAGATCCGGGCGCGCCCGGCGGCGCGGACAGGGTGGTCCGAGGTCGCGGGTCAGGCCCCAGCCCGCATAGAACGGCGTGCCGAGGCAGGTCACGGGCCGCCCGCGCAACAGCGCCTCGAAGCCGATGCCCGAGGTCATGGTCCAGACCTCGTCCACCGCGCCGAGCGCCTCCAGCGCGTCCACGCGGGCAAGGACCGCATCGGCATGGCGCGATGCGTCTGGTACTGCGCCGGGCCGCAGCCCCGCCTCGATGTCGGGGTGCGGCTTGTAGAGGATCACCGCGTCGGGATTGGCCGCGCGCACTGCCCTGAGCAGGCCGAGATTGCTGCGCACTGGACCCGCGCCCAGCCGGATGGAGGCGTCGTCCTCGACCTGACCCGGCACGAGGATGCGATGACCGGTCGGCAAGTCGGGCAGCGCGGCGCCCGCAAGGTTGTATTTTGACAGCCCCGCCGCGCGCAGTCGCGTTACCAGCCGTTCCGCGCGCCGTCGGTCGGCGTCGGACAGGCCCTCCGAGGCCGCGATGAGCCGTTCCATCCGACTTTCGTGCGAAAGATCGTAATGCAGGCCGAGATCGTCAAGCCCGAGGCTCGCGGGGGGCACCAAGGCCGCGCCCAACCCGCGCGAACGCAGGAACCCGTCCTCGACCCGCACGGCGCCCCGGGGCGCGGCGCGGTCGCCCCAAAGCATGAGGCGGCGTCCCTGCCGGGTCGCCAGATCGGCGGCCCGCTCGGGGGGATCGACGAAGCGAACCGCCCGCACCGTGCCAAAGCCGCGCTGCAAGTGGCGCCGCTTCCATAGCCGCATGCCGCTGGCGACCCAGCCGGCCCGGTCCTCGCGCCACGCGCGGGTCTCGGCCTCGAAGCTGTCGAGCGCGCGCTCGAAGTCGCAGGCGCGGTCCATGTGCGGGTCGTGCCAATGCGGATAAAGGATCATCGCGGTGGCGAAGATCTGCGCGCGGGTCAGCTGCCGCTGCCGTCGATCCACCGGGGCGCGGTCCTCGGTCAGGCCCCAGCCCGTATAGAAGGGCTGACCGTGGATCACCGGGCGATGGCCCGCAAGGATCGCCTCGAACCCAATCTGCGAGGAAAAGGCATGCACTGCGATGGCCCCTTCCAGAAGCTGCCATGGTGAGACCGGGGCGTCGCAAAAGCAGATGCCGGGGCCAAGATCGGTTTCGCGGAAATGGCCCGCGCGATAGCCCTGCTGGCTCTCGGGGTGGGTCTTGATGACGATCCGCGCCCCGGGATGCGCCTCGCGCGCCTCGAACAGCATTTCCAGAAAGCTGTTGCGATCGCCCCGGCTCGCGCGGACCGCCGCGTCCCCCGTGGTCTGGTCGATCACCAGCACATAGCCTGGATCGGGCAGGGGGGCCTCGGGATCGAAGCCGGAATATTTGGAAAGCTCCGCCGCGCGCAGGCGCGCCATGCCGTCGCGCGCCCGATCGAGAAGAGCCGTATCGTCGAGCGGATGCGTTGCGAGAAGGGTTTCGAGATCGCTGGCCTGTGCGGGGTCGAAATGCGCGCCCGCGTGATCGATCAGCAGGCCCAGCGGCGGCGCCCCGGCACGACCGGGACGGATCGAGCGCAGGAATGCGTCCTCGATCCGCACGACCCGCGCGCCGCGCCGCGCCGCGATGGCGGAGCCGCGCCACGCCGTCGGGCTCGCGCCCCAGACAGCGACGAGATCGCCCGGCCCGGGCAGGCCGCTGCGCACCGCATAGCCCGCCCCGCGCAGGCGCGCCCGCATCGGTCGCGTCAAGAGACCGCCATTGTAGACGTAGAGGCAGCGCGGAGTCCGGGCCGCCAAGCTCAGCGCACGGCGTCTGTGGCGTTGCGCGTCGCCGTCAGCGTGCCGGTCAGTCCACCGATCACCCGGCCGAACTCGACGATCGGGGCCTCGGTGACATAGACCGTGTCGTCGTCGCGGATCGCGAAGTCGCGGGCCATGAACATGCCGTTGGGACGGGTAAGATCGAGTACGTAGACCAGACGTTGCGTACCGACCAGATCGGGAATGCCGGTGATCTGCCCGGCGATCACGGCCGGTTCGTTGCGGAACACGAAGACGCCGGTGGGATCGGCCAGCTGCGGGTTCAGGCCGCCCACGCGCGCGATCGCCTCGATGGCCGAGATGTTGCGGCTCTCGAAGGGCACGAGATCCTGCGTGCCGGTGGCCCCCAGCGCGGTGAAGTCGCGGGTGTCGGCCTCGACGAGGATGCGGTCGCCCGCGCGCAGCGCCACATCGGCGCGCGGCTGCTCGAACAGGTCCTGGAACCAGATCTCGCCCGAGGTGCCGCCACGCGTCAGCGTGACCTGCGCCAGTTCGGGACGCACGGTGACCCCGCCCGCCGCCGCCAGCATCGACGAGAGCGTGCGGGTGGGCCGCTCGATCGGATAGACGCCCTGCGCGCCGACATCGCCCACCACGGAGACGGTCGAGCCGTCACCCGCGAGACGGCGCACCTGCACCTGTGGATCGGGGGTCTGTGCTTCGAGCTTTTCGCTGATGATCCGGCGGATCGTCTCGGGCGAATTGCCCGCCGCCCGGATGCGGCCCGCATAGGGAACGAAAACGAAGCCCGACCCGTCGACCTGCACCTCTTCGAGCACGGTGGCGTTCTGACCCGTCGGCACCAGCAGGCCGTCGTCGACATTCTCCCAGATCGTCAGCCCCAGCACGTCGCCTGGCTGGATCGTGTCCGAGCCGAGCAGGCCCGCGTTCTCGAATGTGGCGGCAAAGCCCAGCGCCGGTGTGACGCCCGCGATGCGGTTCACCCGGTCATCCACCTCCACGACGAAGGCGTCGCCTTGCCGGAGCACTGAGCCTGCAAAGATCTCACGCTTGTTGGGGCCGGAGCGTGGGGTGAGCCCGCAGCTGGCGACGAGGGCGATCACGGCCATGAAGGCCGCACCGCGTGCGAGGCGGTGGGGGAGGTGTGTCACTGCGCGGTCTCCTCGACCTGTTCCTGTCTGCTTGCGGCCCCGATGCGGGACCGGTCTGCCTGCGGCCCGTGGGATCAGGCCGGCCTTTGTTGGTCTTGGACAGAGTCTGCCCGTTGCGGGCAAGGCTAGCGCGCGGGGGGGCGGCTGACCAGTTGCTGCGCGCCGGAGCGGGAATGGCGGAAGGCGCGGTGTGGCTTGCGGGCCGCGCCGGTCAGGGTAGGGCGCGCAGCGGTTGCCGCGGTGCGACCCGGCCCGCGCGCAGCGCGTCGTAAGGGTCCTCGGCGGCGAGCATCATGTCGGCCACTTGCCGCAGCAGCCGCCTGCGGCCCGCCGAGGAGTAGAACCCGCCCGAGACCTGGCTCGTCTCGAGCAGGAAGCGGCGGTAGTCGCGGTAGGCGCGCCGGTCCGGGCGCACCGGCGCGGCGAAGAACTCGGGCAACGACTGGGTCGAGGTGAGGTCGGGCTTGGAATAGACTGCGCGGCCGAAGGCCTTGAGAGGGATGCCGCGCCACAGCACCTGCTGAGCGGCGGTGGAGTTGACCGTGACGGCAGTGCGCGCCGCATCCAGAAGCCGCGCCAGCTTGCCGCCGCGCAGGTAATGCACCCGGCCCTCGACGCCATGCGCGCGCGCCAAATTGCGGATGATCCGCTTGAGCGGGGCCTGCCCGTTCTCCAGCGGATGCGCCTTGAACACGAGGTGATGATGACGCGGCGCGCCCTTGGCAAAGCCGTCGATCACCAGCTCGAGAAACTCGGACATCCGGGCGAAGGGCGAATGGGCCCGAAAGCTGGCATCGTGTTCGAGCTGCAGGAGCGCGAGGTGGTAGGGATAGCCGCCCTGCCGGATCCGCGCCGTCGCCACGATCCGGTCGAGCGCGAGGAAGGGCATCAGCAAAAGCCGCGTGGTGTAGAGCCGTGCCTCGGTCGAGAGCGGCAGCGCCCGATGCGCCCGAAAACCGCTATAGGCGCGGTTTCGAAACAGCACGAACCAGTGATAGAGCGCGCCGTAGAACACGTGCTGGCGCATGTCGCCCCAATGCGCGGGGGCCTCGGCGATCTCGGGATCGGATCGCTCCAGCGCCACGCGCATCTCGTCGATGCCGATCTCCATGAGCCGCGAATGGCCGTTGGTGCCGCCGCGCTCATAGGTGACCCACCACGGACGCAGATAGCCCTCTTCGAAGACATGCACGCAAAGCCCGCGTGCGCGCGCCGCCATGACCGCCGCGGCGTGCACCGGACGGGTGTCGCCATAGAGCACGATATCGGTGATGCCGTGTTCCTCGATCAGCCCCTCGAAGGTGCCGGCCCATTCGTCGAGAGAGCCGCGATAGGGGATATAGCTCGACCGGTCATGCCAGAAGGCCGCATCGCCCGCGTTGAAGCCGACGCGCCAAGTGCGTGCCCCGGCGGCGCGGAGCATCTTTGCCAGCCGGTGAAAGAAGGGCCCGTGCGGGCCCTGCAGGAACAGGAAGCGACGTTGTGCGGGATCGGTCATGATGCGGGCCATTCTGACGGACGATCCCTTTCTTTTCGCAAAGACGTCGGACCCTTTTATGGCGGCCCGGTGGCATGGGGAAGGGCATGCTATTGTGTGGCGCGCCTCGCGTCTCTAGGTCTTGGCGGACTAGACAGGAGCGCGCCCATGTTCACAGGCATCATCACCGACGTCGGAGAGGTTCTCGCGGTGGAGCAGGAGGGCGACCTGCGCGCCCGCATCGCCACCGCCTTCGATCCCGACGGCATCGACATCGGCGCCTCGATCGCTTGCGACGGCGTCTGCCTCACCGTCGTGGCGCTGGGCCGCGAGCCCCGCAACTGGTTCGACGTGCAGATCTCGGCCGAGACGGTCGGTCTCACCAACATCGGTCGCAATGGCTGGCGCCCCGGCAAGCGTCTCAACCTCGAGCGCGCCCTCAAAGTTGGCGACGAGCTGGGCGGGCATATCGTTTCAGGGCATGTCGACGGCGTGGCCGAAGTGGTCTCGACCCGAGACGAGGGCGACAGCCTGCGGGTGCGCCTGCGCGCGCCGGACGCGCTGGCAAAGTTCATCGCGCCCAAGGGGTCGGTGGCGCTCAACGGCACCTCGCTCACCGTGAACGAGGTCGAGGGCGCGGAGTTCGGCGTGAACCTGATCCCGCACACCCGCGAGGTGACGAATTGGGGCGAGATCGCCCAAGGGCAGTTCATCAACCTCGAGATCGACACCATGGCGCGCTATGTCGCCCGGCTGCGCGACTGGGACGCCTGATCTCGAACCCGCCCACGATGTCGGTTCGGATCGCGTGCCCTGCGGGAGGCCGTATTTCCGCGCTTCGCAGGGGGCGCGTTACCTTGCGGAGCCTTCCGGAGGCTGCGGCGGGCGCGGGGCGGTGAAGGGGTGCGATCCCAGCCCCTCGGCCCGGATCGCCGCCTCGACCGAGGCTCGCGTTTCGAACCGATCCAGCGCTCCGCGCAGTTCGGGCCAGCGACCGAGGTCGAACCAGCCGGTGCCGCTTTCGGGGTAGAGAGCGCACCAGCGCAGCATCGGCGCGAGGTAGCAGTCGAGCGCGGAGGGCTGCGCGGCCCCGAGCCAGCCACCAAGGCCGGGGGCCGCCGCCTCCAACCGGTCGAGCATGGCAATCGTCCGCTGCGCCGTGCGTTCGTGCAGCGCGAAGACCATTTCGGGCGCGATATGCTCGCCGCCATAGAACAGCATCCGCAAGGCGGGATGCAGCGTGTTCGACAGCCAGAACAGCCAGGCCAACGTCATGCCACGCTCGGGCGCGCCGGGCGCGGGCATCAGCGCCGCGCGGTCGCGGTGCCGGTCCGAGAGCCACAGCAGGATCGCCGCCGTCTCGAAGATCGGCCCCTCGGGGGTTTCGAGCACCGGGATCATGCCATGCGGATTGAGCGCGAGATAGGCCGGCGCCTGCTGCGCCCTGACGCGCCGGTCCACCAGGACGGCGTCATAGCTGAGCCCAAGCTCCTCGAGCGCGAGCCGGACGCAGAGCGAGGCGTTGTCGGGGGCATAATGCAGCCGCAGGGTCATCGGGTCCTTCCTCGAAAAGCGGATCGCCGTTTTGGATGCCACCACCCCGGCGCGGGTCATGCAAGAGGGAACGCAGGGGCGCAGGGGTCGATTGCCCCTCGCGGCCCGTCGGCATCTTTCCTATAACCGGGCCCATAGCCGGGCCCACGAACGGGCAGGACCCGCGAGGAGGCGCAGCATGGCCAGAGCATTGTCACCTGTCGAAAAGGCGAAGTTCGTCGCCGCCAAGCAGGCGAGCCGCCTTGTCGAAAGCGGCATGCGCGTGGGTCTCGGCACCGGATCGACCGCCGAGTGGCTGGTGCGCTGTCTGGGCGAGATGGTCCGCGACGAGGGGCTGCGCATCCGCGCCGTGCCGACTTCGCACCGCACCGCCGAGCTGGCGCGCGAGCTCGGGATCGAGGTCGTCACGCTGGAGGAGGCGGGCTGGCTCGACCTGACCATCGACGGCGCCGACGAGGTCGACAATGATCTGAACCTGATCAAAGGCGGCGGTGCCGCGCTCTTGCACGAGAAGATCGTGGCGACCGCGTCCGACCGCATGGTCGTCATCGCCGATGCGACCAAGCGGGTCGAGACGCTGGGGGCCTTTCCCCTGCCGGTCGAGATCATTCCCTTTGGCTGGCAGGCGACCAAGGTGCTGGTCGAGGAGACGCTTGTGGGGCTCGACGTGCTGGGCCGCGAGGCGGCGCTTCGCATGAAGGACGGCGAGGCCGTGCGCACCGACGAGGGCAACCACATCCTCGATCTGCACCTTAACCGGATCGGCAACGCGCGCCAGCTCGGCCTCGCACTGAACCAGATCGCGGGCGTGGTCGAGAACGGTCTTTTCGTCGATATCTGCGACGCGCTGTTCATCGGCCATGGCGACGGTCGGGTTGAAAACCTCGATCTGCATGGAGAGGTGGAGGAAACCCAGTTCGACTTCCTCGCCTCCGACAACATCTTCACAGACATTTCCGACTAGGACCGACCAACTTATGGCATTCGACTATGATCTCTTCGTGATCGGTGGCGGCTCTGGTGGAGTGCGCGCCGCGCGCACCGCCACCGCCACCGGAGCTTCCGTGGCGCTGGCCGAGGAGAGCCGCATGGGCGGCACCTGCGTGATCCGCGGCTGCGTGCCGAAGAAGCTCATGGTCTATGCTTCGGGCTATGGCGAGGTGCTCGACGAGGCGCGCGCCTATGGCTGGGAGATCGGCGAGGGCCGCTTCGACTGGCGCCCCTTCCGCCAGAAGCTGCATGCCGAGCTCGATCGGCTCGAGGGCGTCTATCGCCGCCTGCTCGACGGCTCGGGTGTGGAGATGTTCGACGCCCGCGCCCGGATCGCCGATCCGCATACGGTCGAGCTGTCCGACGGCACCCGCAAGACCGCCAAGCACATCCTCGTGGCGACGGGCGGGCGGCCGGTGCGGCCCGACATGACGAACGCGCATCTGGGCATGGTCTCGGACGACATCTTCGATCTGGAGACGCTGCCGGAGTCGATCCTGATCGTCGGCGGCGGCTACATCGCTTGCGAGTTCGCCTGCATCCTGCACGGGCTCGGTGTGAAGGTGACGCAATTCTACCGCGGCGCGCAGATCCTGCGCGGCTTTGACGACGAGGCGCGCGGCTTGATCGCGGATTCGATGCGCGAGCGCGGCATCGACCTGCATCTGGGCACCAACGTGGTCGAGATGTGCCCCGAGAGCGAGGCGGGCGATCCCGCGCGCCACGGCGGCACCGGCTCGGATGCGGCGGGTATCGACGGTGCGCCCGAGGCGGCGCGAGGCACCAAGGGCCCGGTCTGGGTCAAGGCCACCAATGGCGACGAGCGGGTCTATGACGCGGTGCTTTTCGCCACCGGCCGCAGGCCCAACACCGACGGCCTCGGGCTGGAGGAGGCAGGCGTAACCCTCGCGCGGGGTGGCGCCATCGAGGTCGACGAATACAGCCAGACCGGCTGCCCCTCGATCTATGCGATCGGTGACGTGACCGACCGGGTGAACCTGACGCCGGTGGCGATCCGCGAAGGCATGCAGTTCGTCGAGACGGTGTTCAAGGGCAACCCGACGCCGGTGGATCACGCGCTGATCCCGTCGGCGGTGTTCACCCAGCCCGAGCTCGGCACCATCGGCCTGACCGAGGAGGCGGCGCGCGAGATCGAGCCGGTCGAGGTCTATTGCGCCTCGTTCAAGCCGATGCAGTCCTCCTTTGCCGGATCGGCGGACCGGGTGCTGATGAAGCTCG